>Ga0268251_10000006_pt1 | contig 351640 bp, 302 predicted proteins | sample AgamicAsMae_FD_200527 | JGI IMG/M metagenome (GOLD analysis project Ga0268251, IMG submission 200527) | Agave microbial communities from Guanajuato, Mexico - As.Ma.e (v2) (version 2) | ecosystem: Host-associated > Plants > Phyllosphere > Phylloplane/Leaf | place: Guanajuato, Mexico... | reverse complement strand
AAGCTGGTGACAATCCTGAATGCAATGGTGCGGGACAATAAAAAATGGGTGGCAGCTTAGCCGTCAGCCGTTGACTTTAAACACAGCTGCTCACCCCGTCCCTCTCCCACAGGGAGAGGGCGCAAACACCAAAAACGGCAACGAGGTTGCCGTTTTGCTTTTACCCTTAGGGCAGTTTACTCTCCAGCGGATTCTTGCTCAGATAATCAGCACATTCCACCGTTGGGCGGTTAACCTTTTGCAGCTCCATCCCGTCATACTCCAGCGTTGAGCCGTCGCGATCCAGCGGATAGATATCCAGCTTGCGAGTAACGTTGTAATAGCTGTCTGAGCGCAGCATGATCTTACCCGGCACGGCAATCACGCGCTGCCACTGGCGACAGTCCAGCGTATCGCCCTCTTCCGTGACCACCAGCGTGGCAATCGCTTCAGGGCTGACCAGGCTGCTCTGCGGCCCTTTCGACTGCCAGTATCCCGCCAGGTTCGCCGGGACGGGATGCTTGATCACATCATTATAGTTATCGACCTGAACGCACCCGGTCAGTGCCAGCAGCGCGCCAGCAATTGCTATTTTTTTCATCATCTTTCCTGCATTCGAAGAAAAAAATATTGTGGCATTAAAGCGCAGAGGCCGCCAGCGAAGATCGACGGGGCTTAAACCTGCGTCCCATCACATGAGCATACATTTTTCATAATCGACAAAGATCGTCCAAGAGCGCACCAAATAACAGATGGTTTGAGTCGTCGAAAACATCAGTCGTCTAAGTTCACCTTAGAGCGAGTGCTGTTTTATGCCCCATCCATGCCCCATTCCATCACCGGGCAGTCGTCGAACTCACCAGAGCGCGCATCGTTGATGATGTAAGTGATCACTCCAAACACCGGCCGCGATGTATCTGACACTTCGTCCTTCACCGGTAACGGCTCCCTCCTTCCATTTTCAGGGTTTTCCAGATAAGGATGCGGGTGAGTCCTGTAACGGCTGATCCTGAACTCGCCATCAACAGCACAGACAAGCAGAGAGCCGTCTTTCGGTGTCAGCGATGAGTCGACGATGAGCATGGAGCCCTTCATGATACCCGCATGCAGGTATGTCGTGCCGGCTACTATCATATACGTGGATGAAGGATGAGCAATAAGACGCTTATCGAGTGACATGCGCTCTTCAACGTAGTCTGCTGCAGGGCCAGGAAATCCCATAAACAGCCCCAATTAACTGTATATTTACACAGAATCTCAGCTTTCGAAATTGATCAAGTGCTGATCAGATTGGTCTTAGGTGGTAAACTCCGCTAAATTCTAAAACAACCAAACTACTCATATGCTTAAGCAATTCTCAAAATATTTGACTGTTGGCGTTTTCAATACCGCTATCCACTGGTTGGTCTTCGCAGCAGGCGTCTATATGTTCCATGTTAACCAGGCAGCAGCAAACTTTCTGGCTTTTGCTACTGCTGTGACGTTCTCATTCTTCGCCAATGCTGCCTTTACGTTCAAATCAAAGCCTAAGGCGAAAAGTTATTTTCTGTTTGTTGGTTTCATGGGGCTTATGAGTGTTTTGGTAGGAAAGGTGTCTGATTACTATCAGATCGCCCCCATCGTTACTCTTGTTGAGTTCTCGCTGATAAGCCTGGTGTGCGGTTTCTTTTATTCAAAACACATTGTATTTAGGGAAGAAAAATGAAGATTTCTCTGGTTGTTCCCGTCTTCAATGAAGAGGACGCGATACCAATTTTTTACAAAACCGTCAGAGAGTTTGAAGACCTTAAGTCATATGAAGTAGAAATAGTCTTCATCAATGATGGGAGTAAGGATGCAACTGAAGCGATCATAAATTCGATTGCTGTTTCAGATCCTCTCGTTAAGCCGCTTTCCTTCACTCGCAATTTCGGCAAAGAGCCTGCGCTATTCGCCGGGCTTGACCATGCAACCGGCGACGCGATTATCCCGATTGACGTAGACTTGCAGGACCCTATCGAGGTAATACCTCATCTTATCAATAAATGGCAGGCCGGTGCCGACATGGTTCTGGCTAAGCGCACAGACCGTTCTACTGATGGCAGGCTTAAGCGTAAGACGGCTGAATGGTTCTATAAGCTGCACAACAAAATCAGTAATCCGCAGATTGAAGAGAACGTTGGCGATTTCCGCCTGATGTCTCGCGAAGTGGTAGAGAATATTAAGCTCATGCCAGAGCGTAACCTATTTATGAAGGGTGTATTGAGCTGGGTAGGCGGAAGGACCGATGTCGTTGAGTATGCTCGCGCAGAACGTGTGGCCGGTAATACAAAATTCAATGGCTGGAAGTTATGGAATCTCGCTCTGGAAGGAATTACAAGCTTCTCCACCTTCCCACTTCGCATGTGGACCTATATTGGTCTCGCAGTAGCAGGAATGGCTTTCCTGTATGGCGCATGGATGATTATCAACACGCTTGCCTTTGGTAATCCAGTTCGTGGCTATCCGTCATTGCTTGTTTCTGTCCTGTTCCTTGGTGGCATTCAGTTAATTGGGATTGGAGTGCTTGGGGAGTATGTAGGCAGGATATACACTGAGGTAAAAAACAGACCACGTTATGTTTTAAAGAAGGGCGATGACAAATGAAATCCATTGTGAAGTCTGCGATTTCTTTACAGGCCATTGCCATTGCATGCATCTATATTCTTACATTTATGTACTCACCCCTAAACGGTGAGGATTATGGGCTTACAAAAAGGTTTACATCAGAGAGTATTTCAGAACGATTATTCTGGGCTCTTCAAAGATCAGTTCATCAGATTGAGTCATGGAATGCGAGGCTTGGCGAGCAGCTATCAATTTTTACTCTCAGCCTGCCTGATTATACTTTCCTTTTGGTGGCTGTAATTTCTATCGCCATACTCTCCTATGTCATTTCGACTTTACTGTTCGATGATGATAGGAAAGCATCATCTTTAGTGCTCGGAATTATTTTTGTCTTTCTGCTGTGGCCCGGCTTCGAGTTATTTACGTGGAGGACTGTTATCACTGGTTATACAGTTCCCATGCTTCTGACACTTGCTGTACTTCGTAAATTCATGACGCATTCCAGACGTGCCATGCTGATAGATAGCAAAGTTCAAATGGCATTGTATTGCTTCGTGGGATTACTTTCCGGGATCTCTTTCGAGAATGTGCCAGTAGCGACCATCTTTTTCTTGTTTGCGACACTGTTCATGAACAAGCAGCTTAAAACACGACTAGCACTTGTTCCTGTGTCTGTGCTGGCAGGGTGGGTATTGCTTGTTACAGCGCCATCGACAACATTCAGAAGAATTAAATACAATGAGTGGTACCACAAAGACATTTCATTTATTGATGGAATTCAAGCGCGGGCGATCGATGTCGTGTCTGTATTTGCTCAGACATCTACAATTGTGTTCATTGCGGCAATACTGGCTCTTGCTTACCTCTACCATAAAAAACTTGTCTTAAAAGAGCATGACCTGTTACTAATTTCTTCTGTTTTAGTCGTAGGGTCTATGGTTGCATCTCCATACACTGAGGCCAGATCTTTTATGTTCGCCTGGTGTGTCATGATCGCCTTTGTGGTTGCCGCTGTAAAAACATTGCGTGATGTCGACTGGAGATATAACATTCCTATTTTAGTAGTAGGCTTCATGGCTCTTTATGTAAGCAAAGAATTATATCATCAAACACGAGAGTTTTATGAACCAATGCACTCGCGGGAGTCTTTTATTGAAGAAAGGCTTAATAGCCGCGAATGCGCCAGTGGAATAAAGGTAGGTATAGTAAAAGGATTTGATGATTATCGCTATGTAAACAACAGGGATGAATGGTATTACTATAATTTACCTCTCATTTCTGAATACTACGGGTGCAAAATAATAAAATAAATCAGGGGGCGATTGCCCCCTTTTTTATACAGGCTGATGGCATGACCGATTGCTGCGCCGTTGACCACACCATTTTTTACTTTGTTTGGCAGACAGTTATCGCTGTAAACAGAGTCATTGATCTCAATGTTGTGACCACAGGCATTGATAGATGAGAAATCATTCAGGACACACCCGCTGACCCCGTTCATAACGACGTTTGATGCGGAGCCAGTGCAGTTTGCACTGTTACCGTAGATGGTCATCTTGCCTGCAATACGCCTGCACAATCTCTTCCGGAGTACCGATCCTCGTCATCGCCTCGAATGAAGGCCGTAGCAGGTAATCTTTCCCGCCTTCGCGGCTGTCGCTGATAAAGAGTTCGCCAATATCGGTTAAAGCTGTCACATGCCTTCCAGTAAACGGTCATTATCAAGGGCAGCACGCCGCCCTTTAGAATGCCCGTTAGGTAACGGTATTGCCGGAGGCGGTATGACCTGCGCTCGTCATCGTTAGTCATTGGTTATTCCAGCAGCGCTATAAAGGATGTTTTTTATTAACTTGTCCGATGTGATAAACCGGATTTAGGCCGTAAAATTCCTAACCATTTATTTTCCGGAATTACGACATGGAGAAGGCAATCGTAGTTAATCGACAGGTGCTAACCTCCAGGCCCCAGGCCGCGCTGATGGTTCATAGCGTGAACGGGTATACCGTTTGCGTTATTCCTGCTGCTTTCTCTGTGGTTGCCGGACAGGAACTGTACAGGCAAGAGCATTACCGTGGGGTCTGGAGAGTGTCAGGGAGTAATGATCTATTCCCAGCTAATATCACAGGAGCAATGACGCTTGATGAGGCTGTGCAGGCATTTGAAAAAATAATATCCATGTGAGCTATTACCACGAAAATATTTACCATTTTATTTCTGTACTGGGGTGAACTCCACGCGCTTTACATCGGCAGGAGCTAAATACAGCCACTCGCCAGTATCGGTCGCCAGCGGCACAAATCCATTAACCAGCTCAGGCTGACGTCGTGACATCTTGCCCGTGAAGGTTTCGCCTGTTTGGGTGGTTAGCGTGATTTGGTAGATGTCTGACATAATTACCTCTTTGGCTTGTCGCAGCTGTTGCCCTGCTTCTCAGAAGAGCTTAGCCACTTACGGCTTACCCGTCAGCAAGATGCTGATCACCGCCTTATTGGGGTTGAGCATTCTTTCCTTGTCGGGAGGATTCGATTTTGCGTATGGCTGATTTGTCGAGATTGCATTGTCGCCGCGCTGTATAAAGCTGAGCGTTTAACTCCAGACTTGCCTGCCAAGTGAATAGCACGGACATTCCGGGGATCGGCGTGTCTGCAGTCAGGTCAGCGCTTATCGGCACCACCAGTGCCGGAACGTAAACTGTCTGCGTTTTCCCGCAGGCTGTCAGCAGCGGCAGAAGGAACAGGCTGGTTAGCGCACGGAACGCCTTCAAGCGCCTGCCTGATGTAGACAATGCGCGTTTCGCCTTTTTTAGCCAGTTCGTTTTTTGCATTCTGGGTAGCCTGTGAAATGTCGCGGATGAGGTACAACGTGGTGATCACGTTGTTGGTGATCGCCTCCGATTTTTCTGCACGGACCGTCGCCTTATCGCGCTGGTCTTTGTAGGTAATGGCATTGTCGCGGTAGTGGTTAATCGACCAGGCCATCGAAACCAGCAGGCAGATAACGACAGTACAGATGATGGCTGTTAATCGGCTCATTTTGGCCCCATTCGCAAACTTCACGCTCAATCTCGCGTCGGGTGATCAGCCCCTTCCACTGCTTGCCATCGGCATACGTCCAGCGCTGCAGTTCTTTGCAGGCCCCCGGCACATCACCTATGTTCAGCTTCTTCAGCAGCGTGGAGCTGGCGAAAGCACCAGAGCCAACGTTATAGGTGAAGGAGTAAAGTGCGGCACGCGTAGGCTCAGGGATGCGAACCTTGTTCAGCGGATCGATGGCGTTTGCCACCTTTCGAAGATCTGACTTCAGCAGGTTGTCGCACTCTTTGTCGGTATAGCGGTGACCGCGGCGAATGTCAGTACCGGTGTGACCATCGCAAACAGTCCAGACGCCGACCACATCCTGATAGGCGTAATATCGCCGTCCTTCCAGCCCATCCGCATTGCCCAGCATTACTGCAGCAATGGTGATGGCTCCGGATCCGCCAACAATGGCACCAACCAGATTATTCCTGAGTGTCGGGTTCATCTCTGCTCCTGCTGCGGCGGTTGTCTTCGCGGATCTTGAAATAGAGATTCGTCAGATACGTCAGTACGGCAACGATGATACCCACCAGCACGCCGATAGCGTTCCACTGCTCGGGGCTGTAGGCATTCAGCATGCCGTTTAGGATGCTCCCGGCTGAAGCGCCATAGGCAGCACCAGTGGTTATTTTTTCCATGCGATACATGCTCTCACCTCGCGTAGTTATCGGGTGCTGTTCGTGTAGTGGGAAAGGCCGTCAGACACGATAGCTACGTGGCATCTGGAATTGATTGTCTGCGGCCTGAATAAAAAACCCGGCGACAGGTCGGGAATATGAGGGTAAGGCAATGTCGGCTCTCTGGCCGTAAACACCCTGGCTGGGTTGATGTGTGGTGTTGCTGGGCGGCGATGACGCCTGGACACATTTGTTTATCCGGTTCTGCTTCCGTCGGTCGCTTAATTCACCACAACGGACAAAGCATTGAGCATTACGTTGGCGCTCCATGCTGCTGCATGGGTTGGGTTATGAGCCCTTCACGCCAATGCTCTTTCCTGTTATGCAGATACAAAAAAGGCCGCCTGAGCGACCTGTTTGTTGAGTTGCACCTTCACCTCATTTTGAGCCCACGTAAAAAGCCTCTTAGGCCTTCAGCATGCTTCCTGTAATGCGATGTGCACTCATCAATAACATCATGAGCTGACTCAAAGCGAAGCGATTTATAACCGACCTCTTTGTGCACCTTGTTTATGACGTTGAATATTCGAACACTAAAAGCATCATCCACCTTTCTAATTTCGTAACGATAGGTGATGTTGTTAGTGCCGCCAACATAAAGCTGGAAGTCCTTCATGATGAGGTCTCTCTGTTTTAACTGGAGGCCACATTTTACATAAGTAAAAAATGATTTTTAACTTTTAACGACCACTGAGTAACATAAAGCACAAAAAACAAAGCCCCGCACGATGGCGAGGCTGTTAATTCTTTGTCGACCTACGAAGCTATGACGACGATATCAGATTTACATGAACCATATGCGTTTCAGTTCGGTTTTGCAAGACTTACATCTAAATTTGTCGTCTTTTGTTGTGAACGTGATCGCGTTACGGAAATAAGCGCACCGCTATCGAGTCGCTTAAAGCTGTTGCGCATTGCCAGCCAGTGAGGCAGATACGTTTCCGTCCAGGTCGATTTCGCTACGCCCGCCAGTTCCGCCAGCGCCTGGTATTCGTACGTCTCGCCCCCTGCCAACTCCGCTTTGACGTCCTGCGCGGCCAGCCAGATAAGTTTCTTCAGGCGCTCCATCGTCTTGCCGGCTACCTTCTTCGCGCCGAGATGGTCCCGGAACTCTGCCCATGCCCACTGAGTGATCGCCACCTGATATTCGAAGCGGATATTCTCGCTGTAGTTCCACAGCAGCCACGCTTTCTGATGCTCTTCCAGTGACGGCCTTTGCAGTAATGGGTTCGGCCTTGAACTTAAATGTCCTTTCACCTCTCGCGACTTCATGAAATTCCGCCTTGGCGGTTTCGAAGCAATCAAGTCCGCGTATATGGCCCAGGTGCAGTACAGCATGTGGGTTACCGGAAAAGATGCCTGGTTCTTTGCCAACTACGACCCACGCATGAAGCGCGAAGGCATTCACCACGTCGTCGTTGAGCGGGATCCGCAGTACATGACCGATTTCAACGAAATGGTGCCAGAGTTCATCGAGAAGATGGACGAGGTGCTGGCGGAGATCGGCTTCACGTTCGGGGAGCAGTGGAAATGAAACGCACACCCTTTTACCGCCGGCCCGGGCGAACCGGGCAATTCTCCGGCCTCCGTGAACGCGTTATCTGGATGATTAAGACGCGGGGACGCCCGGTAACCGGCAGCGAAATCGCTGAGAAGTTTGGTGTAACGCTCATCGAGTTTAACCGGGTCGCCAACGGCATCACCCGCCGCTCCGGACAGATAGCGCAGATCGTTGAGTCGGAAAAATGGTTCAACGAGGACGGCATCAGTGACCGCACTTTCGACCTGGTCACGAAGCCAAAGGTCATTACACCACAGGGCAAGTCGCGGCTGTTCAACCGGCGCGCCGTAGAGCAATCGCAGGAAGGTAGGCGGCAGTAGTGCATTGCTCGCGCCGCCCGCCGTAGCCGCCTGATTGCACAGGGCCCCTACATCGACGAAATGGAGTCCATCCTATGACTCACGCTCACGACGACATCAGGGTTGGCACTCTGTGCCTTCCCTTCATTGGTAACGGCTGGCTAATGCCATGGGGTGAAGTGGTAAGCAATCCATTAAAGGCGCAGCGGCTCGCTGAGGAATATCGGGAAAGGCAGGAGGCGGCATGACAGATGCAACAATCTTGGACATGTGCTGCGGTTCTCGCATGTCTTGGTGCGATAAGCAGGACGATCGCGCTCTTTTCTGTGATATCCACGCCGAACAGCATGAGCTTTGCGATGGTCGTCAGCTGGTTATCAGCCCGGACCATATAGCTGATTTTCGCACCCTTCCCTTTGCTGATAACACTTTTCCTGTCGTCGTATTCGATCCTCCGCACCTCGAGCGTGTCGGCGATAAAGCGTGGATGGGCAAAAAGTACGGACGCCTGAACAAAGAAACATGGCGCGATGATCTGCGTGCCGGCTTCGCCGACGCATTCCAGGTATTGTGGCCACACGGCGTACTCATCTTCGAATGGAATGAAACCCAGATCCCGGTGAGCAATATTTTGGCTCTGACTGAGGAGAGGCCAGCCATTTGGCAACGCACTGGAAAGGCTGACAAAACCCACTGGGTTATTTTTGTGAAAGGCGGCGCGAAATGACCGGAAAATACTCTCTTGTCTACACAGATCTGCCTGGTCTTACGGCAACACTATCAGCAATGGCGCAGCTGCCGATCATTACCCAACCATGAAGCTAATCGACATCAAGCGCCTGCCAGTTTGGGAACTTGCCGCCTAAAACGCGGTGCTAGCGATGTGGTACAACGGCACGCATAACCAGGAGGCTATCGAACTGGCCGACGCCTGGGGCTTTACCGTTCGCACGATGAAAGGCTTTACCTGGGTGAAGCTGAATCAGAACGCCAAGCTGTGCATCAACAAGGCACTGGCAGAAGGTGAAGTCACCGACTTTTACGACTTCCTCGATTTGCTTAACGCCGAGACGCGAATGAATGGCGGCAACCACACCCGGGCCAACACCGAAGACTTGCTTATTGCTACCCGCGGCGCCAGGCTTGAGCGAAAGCACGCCGGGATTAAGCAAGTGATATACAGCCCGCTCGGCGCGCACAGCGAAAAGCCATGGGAAGTGCGCCACCGGCTGGAGCTGCTTTACAGCGATGTGCCGCGCATTGAATTATTCAGCCGCAGCGCGGCGCCAGGCTGGCATCACTGGGGAAATCAATGCGCCACCGCCGCGGTTGAATTGCTAAAGACCGAGCAGGGCATCATTACGCAGTGAGGTCGATTAACCAGTCGTGGGAAGCGGCAATGCGACGCGCCGGGATTCGCTATCGCAGAGCATACCAGTCCCGACGCACGTATGCATGCTGGTCGTTGACTGCCGGTGCTAACCCGAACTTCATTGCGAAGCAAATGGGCCACACCGACGCGCAAATGGTTTACCGGGTGTAAGGATCCTGGATGGCTGAAAATAACCAGGACCAGGTACTCATCCTCAACCAGAAATTGAGTGAGTTTGCCCCATCCATGCCCCACGCTGTGGGATCAGATGGTTATTAATTGTAAATATCATTAGGTTAGATAACTTAAACCTGCATCCCCATCACTTCCTGATACGCCGACACCAGCTTGTTACGCACCTGGATCCCCATCTGGATAGAAACCGAGGCTTTTTGCAAATCGGTCATCACATCGTTCAGCGCCACGCCCGGCTCGCCGAGGGTAAACTTCTCCGCCTGCGTACGCGCAGCGGTCTGGGTATCGCTGATACGGTCAAGAGCGGCGTGCAGTTGCCCCGCAAAGCTGATGGTCGGCTGTTGTTCTGCCACATTCTGATTACGGGCCGTCATCGCCGTTGCCTGCAACTGACTGATTACCCCTTCAATGCCCTGTATAGCCATGACTCTCCCCTGGATGGTTTTTTACGCGGTCAAGACTAACAGCTTGTCAATAAGATAATGGCGGTAAATAGCGTGAAAAAACCAGGTTATTTGACGCATAGAAAATCCGGAATCGTCAAATAATGGCAGGGCCATCAATATGGAACTTTTGTCGTGTTTGCCGACCCGGGAGTCAGTTTTGTTTCTCTACACGAATAACGTAAACCACCAGGATTTAAGAGGTGCGCAATGAGTGCAGCAGCATCGACAGCGCCACAAAATAAATCACTCGAGTGGATGAACCGCCTTCGCGCGAATCCTAAAATCCCGTTGATCGTGGCAGGCGCTGCCGCAATTGCGATCCTTGTAGCGATGGTTTTATGGGCGAAAAGCCCTGATTACCGCACGCTCTACAGCAACCTTTCCGATCAGGATGGCGGCGCCATCGTCACCCAGCTTACCCAGATGAATATCCCTTATCGCTTTGCCGATAATGGCGGTGCGCTTGAGGTGCCGGCAGATAAGGTGCACGAGCTTCGTCTGCGTCTGGCACAGCAGGGCCTGCCAAAGGGCGGCGCGGTCGGTTTTGAGCTGCTGGATCAGGAAAAGTTTGGTATCAGCCAGTTCAGCGAGCAGGTGAACTACCAGCGTGCGCTGGAAGGCGAGCTGGCCCGCACCATTGAAACGTTAGGCCCGGTGAAGAGTGCCCGCGTGCACCTGGCGATGCCTAAACCTTCTTTATTCGTTCGTGAACAGAAATCCCCTTCGGCTTCCGTTACCGTGAACCTTGAGCCTGGCCGCGCGCTGGACGAAGGGCAAATCAGCGCGGTGACGCATCTCGTCTCCAGCGCCGTCGCCGGTCTGCCGCCGGGTAACGTAACGCTGGTGGACCAAAGCGGACATCTGCTGACCCAATCCAATACCGCCGGGCGTGACCTGAACGACGCGCAGCTGAAATACGCCGCCGACGTTGAAAGCCGTCTCCAGCGCCGCATCGAAGCTATCCTCGGCCCGGTAGTGGGCAACAGTAACGTGCATGCCCAGGTGACCGCGCAGATTGACTTCTCTAATAAAGAACAAACCGAAGAGCAATACAGCCCGAACGGCGATGCGGCTCAGGCGGTGATGCGTTCACGTCAGATCAACTCCAGCGAACAGGTGGGTGGGGCTTACCCTGGCGGCGTGCCGGGCGCGCTCTCTAACCAGCCTGCTCCGGCTAACGCGGCGCCGATTTCCACGCCACCGGCCAATCAGCAGAACGGTCAGCAAAATAATCAGCAGACCACCTCAACGACCAGTAACGCAGGCCCGCGCTCCAGCAGCCGCAACGAAACCACGAACTACGAAGTGGATCGGACGATCCGCCACACTAAACTGAACGTGGGCGATATTCAGCGTCTTTCCGTTGCGGTGGTGGTGAACTACAAAACGCTGGCGGATGGCAAACCGCTGCCGCTGACCGCCGAGCAGATGAAGCAGATTGAAAACCTGACCCGTGAAGCGATGGGTTACTCCGAGAAGCGCGGCGATACTCTCAACGTGGTCAACTCACCGTTCAACTCGGTTGAAGAGACCGGCGGCGAGCTGCCGTTCTGGCAACAGCAGGCGTTTATCGACCAGCTGATGTCCGCAGGACGCTGGCTGCTGGTGCTGATTGTCGCGTGGCTGCTGTGGCGTAAGGGCGTACGCCCTCAGCTTCAGCGCCGCGCAGAAGCCGAAAAAATGGCTCGCGAACAGATGTCTGCGCGTCAGGAAACGGAAGAAGCGGTTGAAGTTCGCCTCAGCAAAGATGAACAGATGCAGCAGCGTCGTGCTAACCAGCGCATGGGCGCCGAGGTCATGAGCCAGCGCATTCGCGAAATGTCAGATAACGATCCGCGCGTCGTGGCGCTGGTCATCCGCCAGTGGATGGGTAACGAACATGAGTAATACGCTTACGGGCACCGATAAAAGCGTCATCCTGCTGATGACCATTGGCGAAGACCGCGCGGCAGAGGTGTTTAAGCACCTCTCCCAGCGAGAAGTGCAAATTCTCAGTGCGGCGATGGCCAACGTGCGTCAGATCTCCAACAAGCAGCTGACCGAAGTGTTGTCGGAATTTGAGCAGGAAGCCGAACAGTTTGCGGCGCTCAACGTCAACGCCAACGACTACCTGCGCTCCGTGCTGGTCAAGGCGCTGGGTGAAGAGCGCGCGGCCAGCCTGCTGGAAGATATTCTGGAAACGCGCGATACCGCCAGCGGTATCGAAACGCTTAACTTTATGGAGCCGCAGAGTGCCGCCGACCTTATTCGCGACGAGCACCCGCAGATTATCGCCACCATCCTGGTTCACCTCAAACGTGGCCAGGCTGCCGATATTCTGGCCCTGTTCGAGGAGCGTCTGCGTCACGACGTGATGCTGCGTATCGCGACCTTCGGCGGCGTCCAGCCGGCCGCGCTGGCGGAGCTGACCGAAGTGCTGAACAACCTGCTCGACGGTCAGAACCTCAAGCGCAGCAAAATGGGCGGCGTGAGAACGGCGGCGGAAATCATCAACCTGATGAAAACGCAGCAGGAAGAGGCGGTCATTACGGCGGTTCGCGAATTCGACGGCGAGCTGGCGCAAAAAATCATCGACGAGATGTTCCTGTTCGAAAACCTGGTCGAAGTGGACGATCGCAGCATCCAGCGCTTGCTCCAGGAAGTGGACTCCGAGTCGCTGCTTATTGCCCTCAAAGGTGCCGAGCAGCCTCTGCGCGAGAAGTTCCTGCGCAACATGTCTCAGCGTGCGGCCGATATCCTGCGCGACGACCTTGCCAACCGCGGCCCGGTGCGTCTGTCTCAGGTGGAAAACGAGCAGAAAGCGATCCTGCTTATTGTTCGTCGTCTGGCGGAAACCGGCGAGATGGTGATTGGCAGCGGAGACGACACCTATGTCTAATGAGCTGTCGTGGAAGCGCTGGACCCCGGACGATCTGGCCCCTCCCCTTGCCGAATTCTCGCCCGCGGTGGTTTCGCCCGCAGAGCCCGACGCGGACGTCGAACAGCCTGAGCTGAGCGAAGAAGAGAAGCAAGCGCAGATGCTGGCGCAGCTGCAAATGCAGGCGCACGAGCAGGGCTACAATGCTGGCCTGAACGAGGGCCGCCAGAAGGGTCACGATCTGGGGTATCAGGAAGGCCTGGCGAAAGGGCTGGAGCACGGCATCGATCAGGCGCGCCAGCAGCAGGCGCCGATCCATGCCCGCATGCAGCAGCTGGTCAGCGAGTTCCAGCACACGCTGGACGCGCTGGACAGCGTGATTGCCTCGCGTCTGATGCAGATGGCGCTGGAAGCGGCGCGTCAGGTTATCGGCCAGACGCCCGTGGTGGATAACACCGCGCTGATCAAACAAATTCAGGGTCTGCTTCAGCAGGAGCCGCTGTTCAGCGGCAAACCGCAGCTGCGCGTCCACCCGGACGATCTGCAGCGCGTTGAAGAGAGTCTGGGCGCAACGCTTAGCCTGCACGGCTGGCGTCTGCGCGGCGACCCCTCGTTACACCACGGCGGATGCAAAGTCTCTGCCGATGAAGGCGACCTGGATGCCAGCGTCGCCACCCGCTGGCAGGAACTGTGCCGCCTGGCGGCACCGGGAGTCGTCTGATGACCGCGCGCCTCACTCGCTGGCTCACCACGCTCGACAACTTTGAGACGAAGATGGCACAGCTGCCATCCGTTCGTCGTTATGGGCGACTGACGCGCGCCACCGGTCTGGTACTTGAGGCCACCGGCCTGCAGCTTCCGCTGGGGGCAACCTGCGTCATTGAGCGTCAGGATGGTCAGGAGACGCGTGAAGTCGAAAGCGAAGTGGTCGGATTTAACGGCCAGCGCCTGTTCCTGATGCCGCTTGAAGAGGTGGAAGGCATTCTGCCCGGCGCGCGCGTCTATGCGAAGAATATCAGCGGCGACGGGCTGCAAAGCGGGAAACAGCTGCCGCTTGGCCCTGCCCTGCTGGGCCGCGTGCTGGACGGCAGCGGGAAGCCGCTTGATGGCCTGCCCGCGCCGGACACCACCGAAACCGGCGCGCTGATCACCCAGCCGTTCAATCCCCTGCAGCGTACCCCTATTGAGCACGTGCTGGATACCGGCGTGCGTCCGATTAACGCCCTGCTCACCGTAGGTCGCGGGCAGCGCATGGGCCTGTTCGCCGGATCAGGTGTCGGGAAATCCGTCCTGCTCGGCATGATGGCGCGCTATACCCAGGCCGACGTGATCGTCGTGGGGCTGATCGGCGAGCGTGGTCGCGAAGTAAAAGATTTCATCGAAAACATTCTGGGTGCGGAAGGCCGCGCCCGCTCGGTGGTTATTGCCGCACCGGCGGACGTGTCGCCGCTGCTGCGTATGCAGGGTGCCGCCTACGCCACCCGTATCGCCGAAGATTTTCGTGACCGCGGCAAGCACGTGCTGCTGATCATGGACTCCCTCACCCGCTACGCGATGGCGCAGCGTGAAATCGCGCTGGCTATCGGCGAGCCGCCGGCGACCAAAGGCTATCCGCCTTCGGTCTTTGCCAAACTTCCGGCGCTGGTCGAGCGTGCGGGGAACGGCATCAGCGGCGGCGGCTCTATCACCGCGTTCTATACGGTACTGACCGAGGGCGACGACCAGCAGGACCCGATTGCCGACTCCGCGCGCGCGATCCTGGATGGCCATATCGTGCTGTCGCGCCGCCTGGCCGAAGCCGGGCACTACCCGGCGATTGATATTGAAGCGTCTATCAGCCGTGCGATGACGGCGTTGATTACCGAGAAGCACTACGCCCGCGTGCGTAACTTTAAACAACTGCTTTCCAGCTTCCAGCGCAACCGCGATCTGGTCAGCGTGGGGGCGTATGCCAAAGGCAGCGACCCGATGCTCGACAAGGCGATTAGCCTGTGGCCGCAGCTGGAGGCATTTTTACAACAGGGCATTTTTGAACGTGCCGACTGGGAAGATTCAATCCAGGCGCTGGAGCTAATTTTCCCGCAGGTGTAACACAGGTGGAGGGCGAAGGTCATGGCGCAAAACAGCGCGTTATCAACGCTGAAAGATCTGGCTGAAAAAGAAGTTGATGATGCCGCATTGCAGCTTGGCGCAATGCGACGCGGGTGCCAGCAGGCTGAAGAACAGTTGAAGATGTTAATCGACTATCAGCATGAATATCGCACCAACCTCAATACCGATATGACGCAGGGCATTGGCAGCCAGCGCTGGATTAACTATCAGCAGTTTATCCAGACGCTGGAGAAGGCGATAGAGCAGCACCGTCAGCAGCTAAACCAGTGGACCCAAAAAGTCGATACCGCGCTGAATTTCTGGCGCGAGAAAAAACAGAGGCTGCAGGCCTGGCAAACCTTACAGGACCGGCAGATTGCAGCCTCGACCCTGGCGGAAAACCGCCTGGATCAGAAGAAAATGGATGAGTTTGCCCAGCGCGCATCAATGAGGAAACCGGAATGATCACACTGCAACAACTGCTGATGAGCGACAGCGAACTGTCAGGCGGGATGCAAACAGGGAAAGGCACCGAGGGTGCGCAAGACTTTCTCTCCCTGCTGGCGAGCGCCCTGACGGACGCAACGGGCAAAGGTAACGATGCGCCGCTCACCCTGGCGGACCTGAAAGCCGCCGGCGGCAAGCTGTCGAAAGTTGCGCTGGAAGCCAAAGGCGATACCGCTCTGCAGGCCAAAATTGCCGATCTGCTCGCGCGTCAGCCTGCGCTGAATGGCGTTGAAACGACCGAGTCCGCGCCGTTTGAAACCCTGGTTTCCGGGCTGGTGCCGCTGTCAAAGGGCGACGCGCTGAAGACGCTCACTGCGGCCAACGGCAAAGATGACGGTCAAAGCGAACTGAGCGAAGAAGAGCTGGCCGGGTTAAGCGCGCTGATGGCGATGCTGCCGCACCAGCAGACTACCGCCTCTCGTGCGGCTGGCAGCGACGGCGTTTCCGCTCCCTCAGCGCTGAATTCAGCAACGCTTTCACCAAACGGTGCGGGCCAGCCGTCCCTGAACGCGCCTGCGGGAAGCCATGATAAAGCGCAGCTTTCTGCGTCCTATCAGAGCCAGGCGAAAAACAACGGTCCGGATCTCTCAGACAACGCGCCTGCCACGCCAGTCGTGGCCGCGGCCGCAGAGAAGCAGGAGTTCGCCAATTCTTCCTCGTCATCTTCGCCAACCGCGACCCTGGCACCGATTATGTCCAGCCATGCTATCAGCCAGCCAGCCGCCACCGTTGCCACCGCGCCGGTACTAAGCCAGCCTCTGGGCACCCACGAATGGCAGCAGTCCCTGAGCCAGCACATCACCCTGTTCACTAAGCAGGGCCAGCAGACGGCGGAGCTGCGCCTGCACCCGGAAGATCTGGGCCAGGTGCAAATCTCGCTTAAGCTGGACGACAACCAGGCACAGCTGCAGATGGTCTCTGCGCACAGCCATGTGCGCGCAGCGCTGGAGGCCGCGCTGCCGGTCCTGCGGACCTCGCTGGCGGAGAACGGCATTCAGCTTTCTCAGAGTAGCGTCAGCAGCGAGAGTTTCGCCGGTCAGCAGCAGTCTTCATCCCAGCAGCATCAGGCCTCGCGTTCCGGCCAGCACGGCGGTTTTAATGAAGAGAGCGATGAGCTCCTGCCGGTTCCTGCCGCCCTGCAATCCGCGGCGCGCGGTAACGGTGCCGTAGACATCTTCGCCTAAACGCCAGAGGTAGCGTGATTATCCCCGTCTTTTCCACGCTTTGACGACGGCAGGACACGGGATAATCACCTTATTAAGCTGTACCGAAACAGGAAGCTCGTATCAGATGACAGACTCCGCTATCACCAAAAAAAGCAAGCGTTCCATCTGGATCCCGCTGCTGGTGTTGATCACGCTCGCCGCCTGCGCTACCGCGGGCTATAGTTACTGGCGTATGCAGCAGGAACCTTCTACCGCTGCGGCCAAAGCCGAACCTGCTCCACCGCCGGCGCCGGTCTTTTTCCCTCTGGACACCTTCACCGTTAACCTCGGTGATGCGGATCGTGTGCTGTATGTCGGTATTACGCTGCGCCTGAAGGACGAAGCGACCCGCGCGCGCCTGAACGATTATCTGCCGGAAGTGCGTAGCCGTCTTCTCCTGCTGTTTTCTCGTCAGGACGCCTCCGCGCTGGCTACCGACGTGGGTAAGCAAAAGCTGGTCGACGCCATCATGCAAACGCTGGCCACCCCGCTGGTAAACGGTCAACCTAAGCAGGAAGTCACTGACGTTCTGTACACAGCCTTTATTCTGCGGTAACGACATGGGCGACAGTATTCTTTCTCAGGCAGAAATCGACGCGCTGCTTAACGGCGACAGCGATAAGAGTGACGATCCGCAACCGGGTCTCACCGGCGACGATAATATTCGTCCTTACGATCCCAATACCCAGCGTCGCGTAGTCCGTGAACGTCTGCAGGCGCTGGAGATCATTAACGAACGTTTTGCACGTCAGTTCCGTATGGGGCTGTTTAACCTGCTGCGTCGTAGCCCGGATATCACGGTCGGTGCGATCCGCATTCAGCCGTATCATGAGTTTGCCCGCAACCTGCCGGTGCCAACCAACCTTAACCTGATTCATCTGAAGCCGCTTCGCGGCACCGGTCTGGTGGTGTTCTCGCCAAGCCTGGTGTTCATTGCGGTGGATAACCTGTTCGGCGGCGACGGGCGTTTCCCGACCAAAGTGGAAGGCCGTGAATTTACCCACACCGAACAGCGCGTCATTAACCGCATGCTGAAGCTGGCGCTGGAGTCCTATAGCGACGCGTGGAAAGCGATTAACCCGCTGGAAGTGGAGTACGTCCGTTCTGAGATGCAGGTGAAATTTACCAATATCACCACCTCCCCGAACGATATCGTCGTCAATACGCCGTTCCACGTGGAGATCGGTAACCTGACCGGCGAATTCAACATCTGCCTGCCGTTCAGCATGATTGAACCGCTGCGCGAGCTGCTGGTTAACCCGCCGCTGGAGAACTCGCGCAACGAAGATCAGAACTGGCGTGAAAACCTGGTGCGCCAGGTGCAGCACTCCCAGCTGGAGCTGGTGGCAAACTTTGCCGACATCTCGATGCGGTTATCCCAGATCCTGAAATTACAACCCGGCGACGTTTTGCCGATAGACAAACCCGACCGCATTATTGCCCACGTGGATGGTGTCCCCGTACTCACAAGCCAGTACGGCACGATTAACGGTCAGTATGCGTTACGCGTTGAGCACTTGATCAACCCGATTTTGAATTCGCTGAATGAGGAACAGCCCAAATGAGTGACATGAACAATCCGTCCGATGAAAACAGCGGAGCACTGGACGATCTGTGGGCTGACGCGTTAAACGAGCAAAAAACGACTCCGACAAAAAGCGCGGCGGACGCGGTATTCCAGCAGTTAGGCGGCGGTGACGTCAGCGGCACGCTGCAGGATATCGACCTGATTATGGACATCCCGGTCAAGCTTACCGTTGAGCTGGGGCGCACCCGGATGACCATTAAAGAGCTGCTGCGTCTGACGCAGGGTTCGGTCGTGGCCCTTGACGGCCTGGCCGGCGAGCCGCTGGATATTCTGATCAACGGCTATCTGATTGCCCAGGGTGAAGTGGTGGTGGTTGCCGACAAATACGGCGTGCGCATCACCGACATCATTACCCCGTCTGAACGCATGCGTCGTCTGAGCCGTTAAGTATGAAAACCCAGGCAACAATATCACCACCGTCCGCCGTTCCCGGCTCCCCGCTGCTCCAGGTGAGCGGGGCGTTGTTCGGTATTATTGCCTTTATTCTTATCGCCGCCTGGCTGGCGAAGCGTTTTGGTCTGGCGGGTAAAACTGCCAGCACCCGCGGCCTGAAGGTCAGCGCCAGCACTCCCCTTGGGCCGCGCGAACGCGTGGTCATCGTCGATGTGGAAGATGCGCGTCTGGTACTGGGCGTAACCGGCTCAAACATCAACGTATTACATAAACTGCCGCCCGCCCCGGTCACGGTGGACGAGCGCGCACAAGCCCCTGCGGATTTTCAGTCCGTCATGAAGAGTTTGCTTAAGCGTTCCGGGAGATCCTGATGCGCCGTTTGTTATCCCTTACGCTTGCGGGCATTGGCCTGTTTGCTCCTGCGGTTTATGCACAGCTGCCCGGTCTGGTCTCAACGCCGATTGCGGGTGGCGGCCAGAGCTGGTCGCTCCCGGTTCAGACGCTGGTCTTCATCACCTCGCTGACCTTTATTCCGGCTATCCTGCTGATGATGACCAGTTTCACCCGCATCATCATCGTCTTTGGTCTGCTGCGAAACGCGCTGGGCACCCCTTCGGCGCCGCCAAACCAGGTGCTTCTGGGTTTAGCTCTGTTTTTGACCTTTTTCATCATGTCGCCGGTGATCGACAAGATTTATACCGACGCCTACCAGCCGTTCAGCGAAGACAAAATTTCGATGCAGGAAGCGCTGGAAAAAGGCGCGCAGCCGCTGCGGGAATTTATGCTGCGTCAGACGCGCGAAGCGGACCTGGCTCTTTTCGCTCGACTGTCCAACACCGGCGAGCTTCAGGGGCCGGAAGCGGTGCCGATGCGGATTCTGCTGCCGGCCTATGTCACCAGCGAGCTGAAAACCGCGTTCCAGATTGGCTTTACCATCTTTATTCCGTTCCTGATTATCGACCTGGTGATCGCCAGCGTCCTGATGGCGCTCGGGATGATGATGGTGCCGCCGGCCACCATTGCTCTGCCCTTTAAGATCATGCTCTTTGTGCTGGTCGATGGCTGGCAGCTGCTGGTCAGTTCGCTGGCGCAGAGTTTTTACAGTTAAGGAACGGCAATGACACCCGAATCGGTCATGATGATGGGCACGGAAGCGATGAAAATCGCCATTGCCGTTGCCGCGCCGCTGCTGCTTGTCGCGCTGGTTACCGGCCTGATTATCAGTATTCTTCAGGCTGCCACGCAGATTAACGAAATGACGCTGTCGTTTATCCCGAAAATCATCGCCGTCTTCGTGGCGATTATCGTGGCCGGGCCGTGGATGCTAAACCTGCTGCTGGACTATATGCGCAACCTGTTTACCAATCTGCCGTACATCATCGGCTGACCTGACGATGCTGCACTTCACCAGCGACCAGTGGGTTCAGTGGCTCGGCGTCTATTTCTGGCCGATGCTGCGCATTCTGGCGCTGATCTCCACCGCCCCCATTCTCAGCGAGAAATCGATCCCCAAGCGCGTCAAGGTGGGGCTGGGCATTATCATCACCATTATCGTTGCCCCTTCCCTGCCACCCGTGAATATTCCCATCTTCTCGGCTAACGCGATATGGGTCGCTTTGCAGCAGGTGATGATTGGCGTCGCCGTGGGCTTTACCATGCAGCTCGCCTTCGCCGCCGTGCGCACGGCTGGTGAGTTGATTGGCCTGCAGATGGGGCTATCGTTCGCCACGTTTGTCGATCCCGGCAGCCATCTCAACATGCCGGTGCTGGCGCGCATCATCGATCTGCTCGCCATGCTGCTGTTCCTGTCGCTTAACGGCCATCTGTGGCTCATCTCCATGCTGGTGGATACCTTCCATACGCTGCCGATTGGTGATAACCCGGTCAACAGCAACGCCTTCCTCGCGCTTACCCGCGCGGCGGGGCTGATTTTCCTCAACGGTCTGATGCTGGCTCTGCCGATCATCACGCTGCTGCTCACCGTCAACCTGGCATTAGGTTTACTGAACAGAATGGCACCGCAGCTCTCGGTGTTTGTGATTGGTTTTCCGCTGACCCTGACGGTCGGAATTTTATTAATGTCATTACTGATGCCCCTTATCGCCCCCTTCTGTGAACATTTATTCGGCGAGATATTCAATCTGTTAGCGGATATTGTCAGCGAATTGCCACGTAAATAATAGTCCTCACGTTCGCTATTGTCTTTCTGAGGATATTCCTAAAATAAAATGCGAAAAACATCTTCCAGGATATATCTGACGCGGTTTAAATGTTTCTAACCATCTCACAATACTTAATATTTACTTTACTTTAAGAAGATTCCTGGCAAATTATACGTAACTTTACGGGATAGTGAGTCCGCCTGAAAGTCTTTGTCATGCTCACAGGTTTATTATTTTTTTCCATCCCGTATGGCTGTTTTGAGCTCTCAGGCAGATGGTGAATTATCGTTACGCATTGAGTGAGGGTATGCCATGTCAACGATCATTATGGATTTATGCAGCTACACCCGGCTAGGGTTAACCGGGTACCTGGCAAGCAGAGGGGTAAGAAAGAGAGACATCAACGATGCACACACCGTTGAAGAACTCGCAGCCGCTTGTGACGAACTCAAACCAGGCGTGGTGTTTATTAATGAGGACTGTTTCATTCACGATCCAGCCAACAGTCAGCACATTAAGCAAATCATTAATCAGCATCCAAAAACCCTGTTTATTGTTTTTATGGCGATCGCGAATATCCATTTCGATGAGTATTTGTTGGTCCGTAAAAATTTATTGATTAGTTCTAAGTCGATTAAACCCGAGTCGCTGGATGACATTCTGGGTGATTATTTGAATAAAGAAGTTAAAAATGTAGGAGCGGTTAACTTACCCACCCTTTCATTAAGCAGGACTGAATCAAGCATGCTGCGAATGTGGATGGCGGGACAAGGAACTATTCAGATCTCTGACCAGATGAATATTAAAGCGAAAACCGTTTCGTCACACAAAGGAAATATTAAAAGGAAAATTAAAACGCATAATAAGCAAGTGATCTATCACGTGGTACGTCTGACCGATAATGTGACGAACGGGATTTTCGTCAACATGCGTTAGTGGCTTAAACCCCTTTGCACCCTACCTTTGATCTCTGGCCTGGCCAGAGATTTTTGCTTTTGCGGACGTAGTCGGGCACGCGCAATGCCACCCGACGCCGTACTACTCCGCTTTCTCAACAAAAATGCCGTCCGGATGCCCCAGCTCGTTAAAAAACCAGATGCCGAGCGGGTAATCTTCCAGTGAGACCAGGTACATTGTGCCTTCACTAAACTCTTCAATTGCCAGCACCACCCCCGGGCGGCGCGGCCCACCGTCCGTTTTAACGGTTACCCGATCGTTGACCTTCATACATTCCTCCTCTGGTTTTGAGCCAGTGTAGAACAAAACGCAAAAACACACATCGCCGCACGGCGTGAATGGCGTTTTTATACACAGTCTATACTTAGCGTTGGACACGGTTGAATGAGGAACCCCGTAATGAAGACCGATAAAGAGTACAGCGACACCATCAAGCGCGAAGTTGAGGTGGATGTCGATGCCCTGCTGGCCGCCATCAATGAGATCAGTGAGTCAGAAGTCCGCCGCACGGACGATGGTTCGGACCACGTCATTGTTAACGGGAGGGATTATCACACCTATCGCGAGCTGGCGGAGGCCTTCGAGCTAGATATTCATGACTTTAGCGTGTCTGAAGCAAATCGTTAGCACGAAAAAAATCCCGGTCATGGGGATGGCCGGGATCAAAACTTGCTTATGCAAGAAGCACTTGAAAATTCGTTACACCAGGAAATCTGATGTACAAACAACACTATCCCCAACGATTTTGCATGACAAGCATATATTCTTACAGTGAATATAATATTTTTAACATAATCGTTTTGGTTATGAGCAACAACATACGCCGAATGCGGGTTTGGCTGGATCGGTTCTCCTGAATCCGGTTTAAGCGCAGATAATTTTTTAGGAATATTCTTAGATTAAGACTCATTCGTTTTCGGGAGTTACTATGCTTTCACTCCAGGGTTCCCTGCTGATTTTTTCCGATCTGGATGGATCGCTGTTGGATATTCATACCTATGAGTGGCAGCCCGCGATGCCGTGGCTCGATAAACTGCAGGATAACCAGGTGCCGGTAATTCTTTGCAGCAGCAAAAGCGCGGCAGAGATGCTGGATATCCAGCAGGATTTAGGTCTCGAAGGCTTACCTTTTATCGCTGAGAACGGCGCGGTGGTTCAGCCTGACGTACGCTGGGAGATGGGTCAGCGCCACATCAACGGCATGACGCACCGGGAGATTCATCCGCTTATTGAGCAAATCCGCCAGCAGGCAGGCTTCAAATTCACCACCTTTGACGATGTGGACGAACGCGTCATCAGCGAATGGACGGGGCTGACCCGCTACCGGGCGGCGCTTGCCCGCAGGCACGACGCCTCCGTCACGCTCATCTGGCGTGATTCCGACGAAGCCATGGCCCGGTTTGAAGCGGCGCTGGCGCAGCGAGGACTGAAATGCCTGCAGGGAGCACGTTTCTGGCACATTCTTGATGCCGGCTGCGGTAAGGACGTTGCGGCTAACTGGCTTATCGCGCAGTACCGTGAACGGGAAAATATTGAACCCATCACCCTGGGGCTCGGCGATGGGCCAAACGACGCGCCGTTGCTGGACAGCGTGGACTTCGCGGTGGTGATTAAGGGCATAAACCGCCAGGGTATTAGATTACGGGACGATAGCCCCAGCCGGGTTTATCACACCCGGCAGGCGGGACCGCTCGGCTGGCAGGAGGGGCTGGATCACTTTTTGTCATGATCGTGCCAGACAACCCGGTTACGTCCGCCCTGTTTAGCGTTGTACAACCGGGCATCCGCCACGGACCGCAGCTGTTCGAAATCGTAGTTTTCGTTTTCCTGCGCGCTGCTGACGCCGAGTGACGCGCTGATGCGCAGGGTCGTACTCTTCTTCACCAGAATCTCCTTGCTGTTGATTCGGCAACGAATACGCTCCGCGACGCCTCTCGCCTCCTCAAGACCAAGCCCCGGCAGAACGATACAAAACTCTTCCCCGCCCACGCGTCCTGCCACATCGTTCTTGCGTAACGTACTGGCAATCAACCCTGCCGTGTGGGAGAGCACCTTATCCCCGGCCTGGTGGCCAAAACGGTCGTTGATGCTTTTAAAATTGTCGAGATCGATCTGAATAACCGAGAACGGCAGCGACTGCTGGCGACAGGTTTCCGACAGCAATTTTGCGCGGTCGAACAGCGCGCCGCGATTATTCAGGCGGGTGAGCGGGTCATGCCAGGCCTGCCACTGGAGCGAGTGCTGGAGCGTATACATGTTGCTGACCATCCGACGGATAACCAGCCACGAGATCAATAGCATGGCGGTAAAGAGTGCCCACATCAGCGCCAGCACAATACTGATACTGCCGAAGTCATCTTGTACCCCTTCATGCAGGGTGTGGATCCGCAAGACGACGCCATCGAAGTGGTTGAGCCGCTCCCAGCTGATAAAACGGCTTCCAAGGCGGATCCCACCGCCGGTATCGTTCTCAATCGCCTGCGCTATTTGCGCCGTTTCGCGTTCATCAAAATGGTTAACCGGTTTTCCTGAACGGTCAGAGGTGGCAATCATATTGAGGCGAGTGTCGTACAGCTGATACTCCCCTTCCGTCCGGTCTTCCGTCGCGTCAGCCAGCAGGCGCTGCATCGTGCTCAACGCAAAATCCATCGCCACAACGCCGTACCAGTAATGGTCGAAATAGATGGGCACGCTGGCGGCGATCGTGCGTTCCTCCCCGGTCCATGAGGAAGGCGTAGAGATGAACCAGCGCACCGCGCGGGCGCGGTTGTTGCGCTCTGACTGCTGGGTAAACCAGGGCTGCGTGACCAGATGGTAATAGCGGGAGGTGATGTCGCCCGCCAGGTCCGGCGTATCCGTGGAAAGGAAAAAACCGGCGCGGGAGACGTAGGTCGCGCGTGATTCCGTTTGCGCTCGCGTGGACGCCAGCCTGAGCAGATACCCTACTTCGAGCGCGGCAGAAATTTCATGACTGATGCGGTCAGGGTCACGGTTCAGAAGCGTGGTTTTTTCGACGAACGCATCCGAAACGCCGTTAATGGGCAGGGTCCGCTTTTTATCAACGGCGATTTGCCAGGTAGGCTGCTTGCGGACGGTGTTGAAGCGTGACACGGCATTCTGCAGGACATCAAACGCCAGCGGCATCTGGATCGCATCGCGTATGCCCTGGCGGAACAGCAGCATCCTGTCCACGCTGTTCTGTAACTGCTTGTCCAGCGAGCTGGCCACGGTTTCCAGATGGTTCCGCTGGCTGGAAATGTAGGCCTCTTCAAGCACCACCACCTCACGCCAGGTCAGGAGAGTGGAAAACACCAGAACGATCAGAAAACAGAGATTAACAATCAACCCCGGATTGCTACGCTTATGCAGCCATTGCAGAAAAGATTGTCTTACAACAAAGGTATCGCGCTGCACACACACTCCCTGACAACTGCCTACACCCGGTACTGGAGATAAAAACGCCCGGCAAAGCCGGGCGTTATGTGATTAAGCCTTGTCCCGCTTGTGCTGCCCGTCACCCGGCTGAAGCTCATCTTCACGAAATGCTTCCCGCTGGACGCTAAAGCCATCGTGCCACCGACACTCCACCATTCCGCTGGAATACCCGGTGACAATCATACGTGGGCCGCCCTTCTTAGGCTTAACTTCATCACTGACCAAAAAGACCATACCTGCCTCCTGTATCAGGGTGAAACTGTTTCAATTTAGACGAGGAATGGTCTTTTTGCATCCTGCGACGGGTAACAATTAGTGCGCTGTACCGCGCATTTTTTCAACCAGTTTCACCGCTGCCACCACGATAGCGCCAACGATAAAGCCCAGCACAAGATTAAGCAGCGTCGGCAGAATAGCGGCCACCACGCTCCCCTGCGCCGAGGAGAAATGTTCGATAGCATGATGCAGCGGAGCAATGCCGTGAACCACAATACCGCCGCCCACGAGGAACATCGCCAGGGTGCCCACCACGGACAAGCTCTTCATCAGCCACGGCGCCAGCGTCAGTAAGCTCTTGCCGATGCCTTTTGCCACCGCGCTTGATTTCTCCTCCAGCCAGTAGCCGATATCATCGAGCTTCACGATCAGACCGACCAGGCCGTAGACGCCTACCGTAACCAGAATGGCGATCCCGGAAAGGATCAGCACCTGATTCAGCAGCGGAGCGTCGGAGACAATGCCCAGCGTAATGGCAACGATCTCTGCTGAAAGAATAAAGTCGGTGCGAATGGCGCCTTTGATTTTATCGCGCTCGAAGACTTTCGGATCCTGCGCGGCCAGCGCTTCAAGGCGCTGCTGACGCGCCTCCGGGGTATCCTTCTGCTTGCGAGAGCTCAAAGAGTGCAGGACCTTCTCCACGCCTTCGAAGCATAGAAATGCCCCGCCAATCATCAGCAGCGGCGTGATGGCCCAGGGAATGAATGCGCTGATCAGCAGCGCCAGCGGCACCAGGATCACTTTATTCAGAAACGAGCCTTTTGCCACGCCCCACACCACCGGCAGCTCACGGTTAGCCCGTACCCCGCTCACCTGCTGAGCGTTAAGCGAGAGATCGTCCCCCAGCACCCCTGCGGTTTTCTTCGCCGCCAGTTTCCCCATCACGGAAATATCATCCAGTAAGGTGGCAATATCATCCAGCAATGTTAATAAGCTACTTCCTGCCAAAATGGTGATCCTTCTTTTTTTGGTAATTAAGTGAATAGTATGGAGCAAAAGCGCAATCGCGGAAACAGGCACCTTGCGTCAACAAAAATTTCACATCAACTACACAATTAAAGGGCTCGCCAGCGCGATAGTTTTCGCGTTTACTATCAGCGACCTTTTTATTTCGTCGTGAGGGATTATGCGTTTCCGGCAACTGCTTCCGCTTATTGGGGCACTTTTTTCGCTGTATATCATCTGGGGTTCCACCTACTTTGTCATTCGCATCGGCGTAGAAAGCTGGCCGCCGCTGATGATGGCGGGCATTCGCTTCCTCTCGGCGGGCGTGCTTCTGCTGGCCTTCCTGCTGCTGCGCGGGCATAAGCTTCCTCCGCTTCGCCCAATGCTGAACGCCGCCCTGATAGGCCTGCTGCTGCTGGCGGTCGGTAATGGCTTTGTGACCATTGCCGAGCACCAGAACGTACCGTCTGGGATCGCCGCCGTGGTCGTTGCCACCGTACCGCTGTTTACCCTCTGCTTCAGCCGCCTTTTCGGCATCCGCACCCGCAAGCTGGAGTGGCTGGGGATTGGCATTGGCCTTGCCGGCATTATTCTGCTCAACAGCGGCGGTAACCTGAGCGGGAATCCGTGGGGCGCAGTGATTATCCTTATTGGCTCGATGAGCTGGGCGTTCGGTTCCGTATACGGTTCTCGTATTGAGCTGCCGACCGGCATGATGGCGGGGGCAATTGAGATGCTTGCGGCTGGGATTGTGCTGCTGCTGGCCTCAGCCCTGACGGGAGAGGAGCTGACTACCCTGCCGCCGTTGTCGGGCTTCCTGGCGGTAGGCTACCTGGCGCTGTTCGGCTCCATCATCGCCATCAACGCCTATATGTTCCTGATCCGTAACGTCTCTCCGGCGGTCGCCACCAGCTATGCCTACGTCAACCCGGTCGTGGCCGTGCTGCTTGGCACCGGGCTTGGCGGTGAAACGCTCTCTCCGGTTGAGTGGTTAGCTTTAGGGGTGATTGTTTTTGCCGTCGTGCTGGTGACCTTAGGCAAATATTTGCTGCCGGCAAAGCCCGTGGTTACGCCTTGCGAGGTGGAGAAACCGTAAGCGCGTGGATCCCCTGCGTGTCGATCTGCGCGGCCTCGCCGCCGCCGCAGATCCACTCTTCCAGCCGTTCGCTCAGATCGGCATCGTTCAGCTTCAGCCGCCCTTTCAGCGCACATTCCCAGACGATCAGCACCCTCCAGCCCTGCGCGACAAGCGTGGCAAGATCACGCGCGTCGCGTTCAACGTTCTTGCCAATCTTCTCCAGCCAGAAATCGGTGCGCGTCGCAGGAACTTTAAACAGGTAGCAGTCGTGATGATGCCAGAAACAGCCGTGGGTAAAGATGATGCACCGATACGCGTCGATGACGAAATCCGGACGACCCGCAAGCGCGGGATCCTGCACGCGAAAGTCGAAGCCCGCCTGTGTCAGCAGACCGGCCAGACGCTTTTCTATCGCGGTGTCACGCGTGCCGATGGCACGCATGTTTTTGCTCCGCGTGGCCTTATCGTGAACGTCCGTCATCGACGGCCTCACCCTGGCGGAGCGCCACCGCCTGTCTGATGCGCGGGGCCAGCAGTTTTGCCACCGCCGCGAACGCGGGCACCACCACCGAGTTACCAAACTGACGGTAAGCCTGAGTGTCCGAAACCGGAATGCGGAAACGGTAGCCCTGTGGCGTTTCAAAGCCCATCAGCCGGGCGCACTCCCGCGGCGTGAGGCGCCGCGGACGGTGACGCTGGTTTTGCGGATCGTCGAAATCTTTCTCGCCCAGCGCTTTATCCCAGCCTCTGTCGATCAGTATTTCCGCGCCGTCTTTGTAGTAGCGAGCGGACAGCGTGCGGGTCACGCTGTGCGGATCGTTTGGGTTCACCATGCCAAACCCAAATCCGTTGCCTTTGGCCTGATGCTTTTTGGCATAGCGGTAGAGGTATTTCCACAGGATCGGGGTAAGGATAAATTTCGCGTCGACCACCGGCTCCAGCAGGTCGGCAATGGTTGGACGACGCTCGGGGTATAAGGAGGGAATATCCCGCAGGGTGAAATCCCCCTTCAGATTGAGATCGCGGCGGAAACCGACGAGCACAATGCGTTCGCGATGCTGGGGCAGGAAGTGTTTCCCGTCGATAATTTTCGGGTCATCCGCGCCCATGTCCTCGGAATCGGCCACGTCATAGCCCAGCTCATCCAGCGTTTGCATGATAATGCGGAAGGTCTTTCCACCGTCGTGGCTCTTTAAGTTTTTGACGTTTTCCAGCACGAATATGGCCGGGCGACAGGCGTCAATGATTCGGGCCACATCAAAAAACAGCGTCCCCTGGGTATCGCAGGCGAAGCCGTGGGCACGTCCGAGGGCATTCTTTTTGGATACGCCGGCCAGCGAGAAAGGCTGGCACGGGAAGCCCGCCAGCAGCACGTCATGCGCCGGAATCGTCTGACGAATATGCTCGGCGGCCTGTTCATCCGTGACGCCGCTTTTATGGCTCAGGGTGACATCGCGGATATCGGCGTTGAAATGATGCTCCTGCGGATCGCAGTACCAGTTCGCTTTATAGGTGCGTACCGCATGTTTGTTCCACTCGCTGGTAAACACGCACTGACCGCCGATCGCTTCAAAGCCGTGCCGGATACCGCCGATGCCGGCAAACAGATCGATAAAGCGGAAGGCATAGTTCGGGTGCGCAGCAGGTGGCCGCGGAAGCAGATTTTGCAGATAACGAAACTCGCCTTCACTCAGGCGGCGCCCTGCCCGATCGCTGGTCACTAGCCGCTTAAGGATGGCCGGGCTCCAGTGGCTCTCACCGTGCGCCACCAGCTGGTTTGCCAGCGTTTTAGCGTCATAAATATCCAGCAGCTGACGCAGTAATGCCTGCACCGTTGCCGTTGACTTCTCTGCCTGCTCAGACGCGGGCTCTGTCACTGATCGATTTTCCTGCATTCTTTTAACCGGGCAATAAAGACTGGGAACAGATTACCACAGTTCACTTTCGCAAACTGCGACGGAAGCGGTGTTGAATCTGGCTATCCAGCCCGATGCAGTCGCCCTGTAATTCGGCACTGAGTTTCGCCATAAACTGAATCAGAAAATCGGCGTTGTGCTGCGCGAGCTCGCGCCCGACCTCGGTTTGCATTGTATCAGGCAAGCGCAGCAGCTTGGTCTGAAAATGATCGAGCGCAAACGCCCGGTCATCAAGTGGCCGCGCGTCGGCAAACGGATCGTCCGCGTTAAAAAGCGGTACGCCCAGCGCGCCTGACACGGCAAACACGCGCGCCAGGCCGATCGCTCCCAGTGCCTCCAGACGATCTGCATCCTGGACAATTTTGGCTTCAATCGTGTGCGGCGTCAGTCCGGCGCTGAAACTGTGCGCCTCAATGGCGTGCTCCACGGCAGCGTAGCGATCCGACGGGAAGTCAGGGAAATCGCGGTGCAGAATCTCTCGCGTCCTGCGCGCGGCCAGATGCGACGACTGGCTGCGTTCAGGATGGTTTTTCGACAGGCTGACGATGTCGTGAAAATAGCAGGCGGTCAGGATCGTCAGCGGGTCGACGTGATGATGCACCATGATTTTCTGCGCCGTCATCCAGACGCGACGGAAGTGTGAAATATCGTGCGCGGTATCGTCAGTCGCGTGATGTTCATCAAGCCAGGATTCAAAGCGCTGCTGCCACTGTGTGATATCCATCATATTTTCCTGTGACGAAAATGGGCGCTTAATTATAACATAGCAAAATGAAATAAATTAAAAAATAGAAATGCGGAATACTTAATAATAATTACACACAATATATACAACCGATCAATTCATTAAAAAAATAAAGAACCCAACTGAAATATTATGAAATATTTTTACCCATTTAATTACATTTAATTTTGAACCAAATTAACAACCCATAGAATAGTATCAGAAACGTAATTACGGAGAGTAATTACATATATTCATATAAATTATTGTTAAAGGGAATATATAATGAAAAGAAAAGTTCTGGCAATTCTGGTACCCGCAGTGTTAATGGCTGGCGCAGCACATGCCGCCGAAGTCTATAACAACAACGGCAATAAATTAGACTTATACGGTAAAGTCGATGGCCTGCACTACTTCTCTGACAACACCAATTCCGACGGCGATATGAGCTATGTTCGTCTGGGTTTTAAAGGTGAAACGCAGATCAATACTCAACTGACCGGCTATGGCCAATGGGAATATAATATCCAGGCGAACAATACAGAGAGCAGTGGCAACCAGGCGTGGACCCGTCTTGGTTTCGCGGGCCTGAAATTTGGTGACTACGGTTCGTTCGATTACGGTCGTAACTATGGCGTTCTCTACGACGTTGAAGGTTGGACCGATATGCTGCCTGAATTCGGTGGGGATTCCTACACCTACACCGATAACTTCATGACCGGTCGTACGAATGGCGTTGCAACGTACCGTAACAACGGTTTCTTCGGCCTGGCTGACGGACTGAATTTCGCTATTCAGTACCAGGGCAATAACGAAAGTGCCTCTAACGATCAGGAAGGTACAGGCAATGGTCGCGACATTCGTAAAGAGAATGGCGACGGTTGGGGTCTTTCCACTTCCTATGATTTCGGTATGGGCTTCTCCGCGGGTGCAGCTTATGCCTCCTCTGACCGTACCAACGATCAGGTAACCAAAACAAATGCAGGCGGCGACAAAGCCGACGCCTGGACCCTGGGTATGAAGTACGACGCCAATAATATTTACCTGGCGACCATGTATTCAGAAACCCGAAATATGACCCCATACGGTGATTATTTCGTCGCAAACAAGACTCAGAACTATGAAGTCACCGCACAGTATCAATTCGATTTCGGTCTGCGCCCTGCAGTTTCTTTCCTGATGTCTAAAGGGAAAGACCTGAACTCTTATTACGGCAGCGATAAAGATTTGGTTAAATATGCTGACGTTGGCGCAACCTATTATTTTAACAAGAATATGTCTACCTATGTTGATTACAAAATCAACCTGCTGGATGAAGACGATAACTTCTATCAAGCGAACGGCATCAGTACTGATGACATCGTAGCGGTTGGTCTGGTATACCAGTTCTAATCCTTCCCTGAAAATAATAAAGCCCGCAGCGCGGGCTTTATTATTTCAGAGGCAAAGTTTCACGGCGCTTCCTGCAACGCCACGCGGATAAACCCGTTATTCTGCGCCAGCAGCTCATGGGCTTTCCACGCATCCAGACCGGTCAGCACCATCAGCACCGCCGTTTTACAGTGATGGTTACAGCTCTCCAGCGCGGCCTTTGCCTGCGCCCGGCTGCATCCCCCCGCCTCCATCACGATGGCGATTTGCCGTTCAGCCCATTTGGTACTGCTTGCCTCAAGATCCACGCGCAGGTTGCTGTAAACGCGCCCGGTGCGAACGGCCAGCCCGGTGGTAATCATCGAGAGGATCATTTTTTGCGCGATCCCCGCCCTGGTATTGAGATACCCGGCAACCACATCAGCCCCCAGTTCAGGGGCAATTACCATGCTTGCCAGCTGCGCCGCTTCACTTTGTGCATCACCGGTGATGACCGCAACAGGCGCTCCCAGCGACCAGGCATGCCGCATCGCTCCCCAGACCCACGGCGTTTTTCCGCTGACGGTCACCGCCAGCATCATATCGTGTTCACCAAATTTGATGGCCTGCAGGTCAGCGACCCCGCGCTCGTAGCTCCCTTCTCCCTCTTCTGCCGTCACGGCAATTACAGGGTTTTTCCCCGGCGCATAATCATCCGCAGCCTGCCGTGCGGCGCAGCCCGACTGTCCTGCCCCGACGATGACCAGACGGCCACCGTGGTTGAGCGCCGCGGCGGCGTTATCCACCACGCGGGCGATTGTCGTTAAGCAGGGGGTTATAGCAGCAGAAATGCGTGCATCTTCCTCGTGGATAACCTTCAGCATGTCCAGCGTGGACAATCTATCTATATTCATCGTGCTGGCGTGCCGTCTTTCCTTGACCGAACCGGTAAGCGTAATGCTCATAAACAGCCTCCTTATTATGAGTACCCACACACTATAAAGTGTTTTATATAGATGACCTGCGAGTGGGGTCACGAAAAGAAGAGCAAATCGACGCTTTTACATGGCTTTAAGAAAAGCCCATCATCAGCGATAATCACCCCCTTTCTTAATCATCGCGGAGTGTTGATGAGCGATCTGCAGCCTTTCCCTCTGACGCGCAAGCGCCCCATGAAACTGTACACGCTGGTCACGTTGATGGTGTCCGCGATTATCGCCTCAGTGCTGCTGGTGGTTTTTGCGCTCTATTCCGTGCAAATCACCCGGGCGACCCGCGATGATGTAAAAGATACCGCGTTGGGTATCGCCCGCACGCTGGCCGACAGCCCGGAGATCCAGCGCGGCCTGATGCAGTCGCCGCAGTCCGACATTATTCAGCCCATCGCCAAAGCCGTTACCCAACGCAACGATCTGCTGCTTACCGTGGTGACCGACATGCGGGGGATTCGCTACTCGCACCCGAACGAGGCGCTCATCGGCCTGCATTTTATTGGCAACGATCTCGAACCCGCGCTGGAAGGCAAAGAGAATGTCTCGGTAAACCGCGGCGCCCTCGCCGAAGCGCTTCGCGTTTTCACGCCGGTCTATGACAGCCAGCACGATCAGATCGGGGTCGTGGTGGTCGGTATTTCCCTCAAAAAGGTGGAAGATCAGATAGCCCGCGGGCGGCTTAACGCGCTCTGGACGATTTTGTTCAGCATCTTTATGAGTTCAATGGCGATTTGGGGTCTGGTGCGGGTGCTGAAGCGCATTCTGTTCGGGCTCGAACCCTATGAGATATCCGCCCTGTTCGAACAGCGACAGGCGATGCTGCAGTCGCTTCGCGAAGGGGTACTGGCCGTCGACATTCACGGCCGCGTGACGATGATTAACCACACCGCCAGAGAGATTTTACTCCTGCCCTCCGGCAAGCAGTCGGAAAACGCCAGCGCTCCCCTGCTGGCCAGCCTGCGGGAGATTTCAAAGACGGGCGTCGCGCGTCAGGATCGGGAGATCAGCTGTAACGGCCGGCTGCTGCTGTGCAATATGGTGCCCGTCAAAAGCCAGGAGCGGGTCATCGGCGCGATAGCCACCTTCCGCGATAAAACGGAAATCAGCCAGCTGATGCAGCGTATTGACGGCATGGTCAACTACGTCGATGCCCTGCGCAGCCACACGCACGAGTTTATGAACAAACTGCATGTGATCCTGGGCCTGCTGCACATGAAGCGCTACGACAAGCTGGAGGAGTACATCATCCAGACGGCGCACAATTACCAGACGGATATCGGTACGATCCAGAGCAAGGTAAAATCCCCGGTCGTTGCCGGGTTCCTGCTGGGTAAAATCAACCGGGCGAAGGAAGCGGGCGTCACCCTGACGCTGGCGGATGAATGCCTGATACCGGATACCGCCAGCGAAGAGCAGGTCGCGGTGCTGATCACCGCGCTGGGTAACTTAATCGAAAACGCGCTCGACGCGATGGCAGGACAGCAGGAAGGCGAGATTGGCCTGCTGCTACATTATCAGAATGGCTGGCTCAGTTGCGAAGTCAGCGACGATGGCCCCGGCATTGATCCCACCCAGCTGGAGGCTATTTTTACTAAGGGGTTCTCAACAAAAGGTGAAAACCGCGGCGTTGGGCTGTTCCTTGCTCGCCAGCAGATCCAGAACCTGGGCGGCGATATTACCGTCGAGTCTGAGCCTGGCGTATTTACCCAATTTTTTGTTCACATCCCCTGGGATAGCGAGAGGAATATCGCGTGATAAATGTATTAATTGTCGATGATGACGCCATGGTGGCCGACCTCAACCGTCTGTACGTCAACCGTGTTGAAGGCTTTAGCTGCTGCGGCGTCGCCTCCACGCTCAACCAGGCCAGAGCCATTATCAATAACCCCAGCCAGCCTGTCGACCTGGTGCTGCTGGACGTCTATATGCAGCAGGATAACGGGCTGGATCTGCTGCCCGATATTCGCGCGTCAGGCCGTCCGATTGATGTGATTATGATCTCGTCCGCTGCCGATGCCGCCACGATCCAGACTTCCATCCACTACGGCGTGGTGGATTATCTGATCAAACCGTTCCAGTTCCCGCGCTTTGAAGAGGCGCTGAACGGCTGGAAGGCAAAGCACAGTCTGATGGGATCGCACCAGTATTACGAGCAGGCGGACGTCGACCGGCTGATCCACGGCGGGGCGCCGGAACTGGCGGACAGTAAGAAATTGCCGAAAGGGTTAACGCCGCAAACGCTGCGCACCATTTGCCAGTGGATTGACGGCCACCCGGAGACGGAATTTTCCACCGACGATCTGGCTAACGCGGTAAATATTTCACGCGTCTCCTGCCGCAAATACCTGATCTGGCTGGCGCAAATCAACATTCTTTTCACCAGCATTCATTACGGTGCCACCGGCCGCCCGGTGTATCGCTACCGCTTACAGCCGGAGCAGATCGGGCTGCTCAAACAGTACTGCCAGTAACGCGGTAGCTCTCGTCCAGAAGGGTAAAACGGAAGTGGTGCATCGAGGAGATCACCACTTCTTTTGTCCTGGTCACAAAGATAGCTTCTATATCCGGACGCGCGCGCAGGGCAGCGCAGCCTTTCTCTACCCCCATGCCGTACATCAGCGTGGTCCAGATATCGCCATCAATAGAGTCTCTGGAAATGATGGTGACGCTGTCCAGTTCGTTGTCGAGCGGGTATCCGGTACGCGGGTCGAGAATATGGTGATAGCGCTTGCCGTTCTGCTCAAAGTAGCGCTCGTACGTTCCCGACGTCACCACAGAGAGGTTCTCCACCGTCATCGCGCCGATCAGCGCATCACCGGCGAACGGCTTTTTCAGCCCCACGCTCCAGCCGCCTTCCGGCGAGCCTAACGTCTGGATATTTCCGCCAAGGTTGATCAGCCCCAGCTCAGCCCCCTCTTTGCGCAGGTAGTCCCGAACCCGGTCGGCAATATAGCCTTTGGCGATGGCCCCCAAATCGATCTCCATCCCCGCTCTGGTCAGAAACACGCTGGTCTGCGCCTCATCAAGGATGACATCCTCTGGCCGGGTAATCGCCAGCAGCGAGGCAATTTCATCGGCAGGCGGAACGCTGTCGCCCTGAAAGCCAATCTTCCAGCGCTTCACCAGCGGACCGATCGCCAAGTTAAAGGCGCTGTTTTTAAGCAGGCTTGCCGCTTTCGCACAGCGGATCAGCTCAAACACCGGACGGCTGACGGTAACCGGATGCTGACCCGCCGCCTGGTTGATGTCCATTACCTGCGAATGCGCGCGGTTAACGGTGAGGAGATCTTCGTACTGTTTGATCAGGCGGAAAACGCGGGACGCGAGGGCTTCGTCATGGGAGAAGAGTTTCAGGAGAATGGGCGAGCCCATCAGAACGGCGGAGTAGCTGTAAACGCGATGGCTATCAGGCATAGCATGAATCCTCAGATGTAGCCCCGGCAGGCACTGCGCCGCCGGGGAAACAGGTGCCTTACGTTCTTTTTGAGCGCATCGCCGCCTGATGTCCTGCAAGGGTACCAAAAATAATGATATCCGCCACCGCGTTACCGCCGATACGGTTAGCGCCGTGGATCCCGCCAACCACTTCACCCGCAGCGAATGCCCCCGGCAGCACGTTGTGGTTGCTGTCCAGCACGCAGGTTTCGGTGTTGATGGTCACGCCGCCCATGGTGTGGTGCACGCCCGGTGCAATCTGAATGGCGTAGAACGGCCCTTCGTTGATGGGCGCACGCAGCGCGGTGGTGCGGCCAAAATCATCGTCGTGCTGTTTTTCAACGAAACCGTTGTAACGTTCCAGGGTCGCCAGGAAAGCGTGGTGATCCATACCCAGCGCTTCAGCCAGGGCTTTTGGCGAGCTGGCGCTGGTCACGAAACCTTTCGCGATATACTCATCTGCGGCTTTGTTTTTGGCACGTACGTGCTCATCAAAGACGATGTATGCGTATTTCTCCGGCAGCGCGATGATTGACGCCGAGACTTTATCGCGGGTCGACATTTCGTTGTAGAAGCGCTCACCTTTCTGATTGACCAGAATCGCCCCGCCGCCGCGGATGGATTCAGAAATCAGGTACGAGGTTTTCTGCTCCACGGTTGGGTGGATCTGAATTTCGCCCATATCAACCGTGCCTGCACCGATACGCTCCAGCAGCGCGATACCGCCGCCGGTCGCCCCTTTGTGGTTAGTGGTGACGAACCCTTCCAGATCCGGGCGGTATTTCACCACCATCTGGCTGTTGGCGCTGAAACCACCGGTCGCCACGATCACGCTTTTGGCTGCCACGGTGACGGTTTCGTTCTCTTCGGTGGTCAGACGTACGCCGGTCACTTCGCCGTTCTCGAAGATGATGTCGCTGACGGAGGTATCCAGCATCACCTCGATGTTGCGTTTATTGACGTTACGCACCAGGCCGCTGATCAGGTAGCCGCCCACCGCAGAACCGTCTTTTGGACGGTGAGTACGGTCGATGCTCATCCCGCCGGTGGTGGTGATGTCATTCAGCATGATGCCGCGCGTTGCCAGCCACTCAATCGCTTCCGGCGCGTTCTCCACAAAGCGACGCAGCAGTTCCGGGTTGTTCTTGTTTCCGCCGCCTTTCAGGCTTTCCTGGTAGAACAGCTCTTTGCTGTCCTGAATCCCCTTCACGCGCTGGAAGCGGGTTTCTGCGGCGTTCATACCGGCAGAGGCTTTAATGGTGTTCCCGCCGATGGTCGGCATTTTCTCGACGATCAGCACGCTTGCGCCTTCGTCATGAGCCTGAATGGCCGCCGCCAGACCGGCGCCGCCGCTGCCGACAACCACCACGTCCACGCTGCGGGTTTCGTTCGGGTCAACGCCCTCTTCCGCCGCCAGCGCCTTGCTGGATTTCAGCATCGCTTTAGAGACCGCTTTTTTCACCGCTTCACTCTGACTGGTTGCGCCGGTAATGGCATCCACGTGCGGAGTATTGGCATCCAGAATGCGGGTGCGGATCTCTTCAAAGCTGGTGACAAACTCAACGTCTTCACTCGGGCCGGAGGCAAGTTCGATGTCCGCAATGCGGTCGGTTTCCAGGCTGACGTTAATCACCAGTTCGTTAGCGTCGTCCTGCACTTTCTCAACAAAGGTGCCAGGTTTGAATTTGGACTCGCCCATGCTCATGTCGCGGATCATCGCTTCCACCAGCGAGAAGCGCCACAGCGGCTCAGGGATGCTTAGTTCCTCGCGTCTGGTGCTGTCCATAAACAGCTCAAGGCTTTCACCCGCCGCGATGCGGTCGGTCCAGTCCGGGTAAGCGATAGTGGCGCGGCCTACGGCAATCAGATCGTAGCCGTGGTCCAGCGCTTCATTCACGTCTGACGCATTCACCACGCCGCCAACGCCCATCACCGGAACCTGCGCCAGCGTGTCAGAACGCATCGCGCAGTATTTTTCGATAAGCGGAGTTGGGTCCTGGGTGTCGACGATAGAAGGACGCAGGGTGGCGCCTACGGAGAAGTGGAGATAGTCCACGCCGCGCGCGGCCAGTTTCTCCAGCAGGTACATGGTGTCCTCAAAGCGGATGCCGGGAACCTCCAGTTCTTCAGGGGAGAAGCGGTAGCCAATGATGAAGGCATCATCGGCGTACTGGCGCACCATTTTGTGGGTGATGTCCAGCACCGCCAGCGGGAACTTCGCGCGGTTATCGCGGCTGCCGCCCCACTCGTCGTCACGCTGGTTTGAATTTGGGGAGTAGAACTGCTGAATCAGGTAGGTGTTCGCCCCGTGGATTTCCACGCCGTCGAAACCTGCCTGGATGGCGCGGCGCACGGCTTCACCAAACTTGCCGATCATGCCTTCCACTTCTTCTGCGGTCAGGGCAACCGGCGTCGCGGCGCCGTCACGCGGCGCGGCCACGGCGCTTGGGCCCACCGGGGTACGGCCACCGATCAGTTTCGGGTCGACCATGCGGCCGCCGTGGTAGATCTGCAGCAGTGCCTTAGAGCCTTTGGATTTTATTGCCTCGGCGATTTTAGCCAGCCCGGCGATTTTCTCGTCGTTATCAATCCCAATCGCCCCCGGGAAGGCGAGACCGAGATCGTCGACAAAGCAGCACTCCACAATGATGGTACCAATGCTGCCGGAACGGGCCCGGTAGTACTCCACCAACTCGCTGGTAACGGTGCCGTCATAGTAGCCGGTACAGGTTGTCATCGGGGCCATTAACAAACGGTTTTTCAGTTCAGTGCCATTCGGTAATGTGAAGGGGCTAAGAATGCGTTCGTTAGTGCTCATAATAGAAACTCCAAACTTTTAAAAATTGAGAATTCGTTATCGGATTGATTTTTTGTTTCGTAGTTATTTGCCGATGTCATGATATTAATATAATGATTTTTTTAGTTTCTAAAGTTATTACGTTAGTTAAAAAACTATTTAATCCCTGCAATAACACTAATAATACATTGGTGTTAGCGATTGTAATTCAGCCATTCACAATAATTTAAAACTCGTTAAATAAAAAATGGTAAAACCACTTCACCAAAAACTAAATATTCCCATGTAAATCAACAATTTATATCGAATTAAAAATTCATATTGTTACAAAAATGATAAAATAAACCCGAAAAACAGATAATAACCCCATACGCCAGAGTGGTTATTAATAAAAGCATAAAAATAACGCTGCAATTCTGTTTTTTTGATCGCGATCAATAGTTATGGCATTCAAAAGCGCAATATAAAAACATCATCAATTTTTAATTTAGCGCACATAAAAAAGCGTTAAATCGCTATTACTGAAAATACAAAACAGCACCTTTAATAACTAAAAAAAGCAAAGAAACTTAAGAAAGCGATTCTGTTTTTTCAGTGCAACCGAATTTTTGACAACTTAAGACGTGAAACTATGAATACAAAAACTGCTGTAACGCCCCCAGTGGCGAACCAGGCATCAAATGGAAACGCAAAACGATTGCTGATGATGGCATTGCCCGTCATCGTCGCCGTACTGCTGCTGTTTGTGCCCGTACCAGAAGGCTTGCCGCCTTACGCATGGCACTACTTCGCTATCTTTGTCGGCGTAATCGTCGGCTTAATCTTCGAACCGCTGCCGGGCGCGGTGATTGGCCTGACCGGCGTGGTTGCCATTGCCCTGTGCAGCCAGTGGGTGCTGTTCAGCCCTGAACAGCTGGCCGACCCGAAATTCAAGCTGGCGGGCGCCTCCTTTAAGTGGGCGGTGAGCGGGTTTGGTAACTCTACAGTCTGGCTGATCTTCGGTGCCTTCATGTTCGCCGCGGGCTATGACAAAACCCGCTTCGGCCGCCGTCTGGCGCTGATTCTGGTGAAGTACCTCGGCCGTCGCAGCCTGACGCTCGGTTACGCCATTACGTTTGCGGACCTGCTGCTGGCACCGTTCACCCCGTCCAACACCGCGCGCAGCGGCGGGACCATCTACCCAATCATTGCTAACCTGCCGCCGCTGTACGGTTCAAAACCTAATGACCCAAGCGCGCGTAAGATTGGTTCGTACCTGATGTGGGTGGCGATCACCGCGGCCTGTATCACCAGCTCAATGTTCCTCTCCGCCCTTGCGCCGAACCTGCTTGCGCTGGCGCTGGTGAAAAGCACCGTTGGGATTGATATCTCCTGGGGCACCTGGTTCCTCGCCTTCCTGCCGCTGGGTATCCTGCTGATTCTGACCATGCCGCTGCTGGCCTACTGGTTCTACCCACCAGAAGTTAAAGTGAACAATGAAGTGCCGCTGTGGGCGACCCGTGAGCTGGAAAAACTCGGCAAGCTGTCCCGCAATGAAATTCTGCTGCTGGTGTTCGTGTGCTGCGCTCTGCTGATGTGGATCTTCGCCGCCGCGTGGATTGAGCCTGCGATGGCGGCTCTGCTTATCGTCGGGCTGATGCTGTGGACCGGCGTGCTGGAGTGGAACGATATCACCGGTAACAAGGCCGCGTGGAATACCTTCGTCTGGTTCGCCACCCTGGTAGCGCTGGCGGATGGCCTCTCTTCTACCGGCTTTATCAGCTGGCTGGGTAAAGAAGGTGGCCTGCTGATGAGCGGTATCTCTCCAGGCGTGGCGACCATCGTCCTGCTGCTGGCGTTCTACCTGCTGCACTACCTGTTTGCCAGCACCACCGCGCACACTACCGCGCTGCTGCCAGCGATGCTGACCATCGCCTCCACCATTCCGGGCATGAATATGGAAGTGTTCGTCCTGCTGATGGTGACCTCTCTGGGCGTGATGGGGATCATCACCCCGTACGGTACTGGCCCAAGCCCGATCTACTACGGCAGCGGCTACCTGCCAACCAAAGACTACTGGCGCCTCGGCACCATCTTTGGTGCCATCTTCCTGGCGGCCCTGCTGCTGATTGGCTATCCGTGGATGTCCATGATGTTCTGATTCCTGACCGCCGGACTTCTCCTCCGGCGGTTTTATTTTTGTGGAGCAATACTATGTCGAATAAACCGTTTTTTTATCAGAACCCCTTCCCTCTTTCCCATGACGACACCGAATACTACCTGCTGACCAAAGAACACGTCTCCGTAGCCGAGTTCGACGGCCAGGAAGTCCTGAAGGTGGAGCCGGAAGCCCTGACCCTGCTGGCGCAGCAGGCCTTCCACGATGCTGCATTTATGCTGCGTCCTTCCCATCAGAAGCAGGTTGCCGCCATTCTCAACGACCCGGAAGCCAGCCAGAACGACAAATACGTTGCCCTGCAGTTCCTGCGTAACTCTGAAATTGCCGCAAAAGGCGTGCTGCCGACCTGTCAGGACACCGGCACCGCGATCATCATGGGTAAAAAAGGCCAGCGCGTCTGGACCGGCGGCGGTGACGAAGCGGCCCTGAGCCAGGGCGTGTATAACACCTACATCGAAGATAACCTGCGCTACTCGCAGAATGCGGCGCTGGACATGTATAAAGAGGTGAATACTGGCACCAACCTGCCCGCGCAGATTGATCTCTACAGCGTGGACGGCGATGAGTACAAATTCCTGTGCATGGCAAAAGGCGGCGGTTCCGCCAACAAAACCTACCTCTATCAGGAAACCAAAGCGCTAATCACCCCGGCGAAGCTGAAAAACTATCTGGTTGAGAAAATGCGCACCCTGGGTACTGCGGCCTGTCCGCCGTACCATATCGCGTTTGTGATTGGCGGAACCTCAGCGGAAGCCACGCTGAAAACCGTTAAACTGGCCTCGACCCGCTACTACGACGCGCTGCCAACCGAAGGTAACGAGCACGGCCAGGCGTTCCGCGACGTTCAGCTGGAACAGGAACTGCTCCAGGAAGCGCAGAACCTCGGCCTCGGCGCGCAGTTCGGCGGGAAATACTTCGCCCACGACATCCGCGTGATCCGCCTGCCGCGCCACGGCGCCTCCTGCCCGATCGGCATGGGCGTCTCCTGCTCCGCTGACCGCAACATCAAAGCGAAGATCAACCGCGACGGGATCTGGATTGAGAAGCTGGAGCACAACCCGGGCAAGTATATTCCAGAATCACTGCGCCAGCAGGGCGAAGGCGACGTGGTCAGCATCAACCTGAACAAGCCGATGAACGAGATCCTGGCGCAGCTCTCTGCGCACCCGGTCTCTACCCGCCTGTCGCTGAACGGCACCATCATCGTGGCGCGGGATATCGCCCACGCGAAGCTGAAAGAGCTGCTCGACAACGGTGAAGAACTGCCGCAGTACGTTAAAGATCATCCGATTTACTACGCGGGGCCAGCCAAGACCCCGGAAGGCTACGCCTCTGGCTCACTCGGCCCGACCACTGCGGGACGCATGGACTCGTATGTCGACCTGCTGCAATCCCACGGAGCAAGCATGATCATGCTGGCGAAAGGCAACCGCAGCCAGCAGGTGACGGATGCCTGCCATAAGCACGGCGGCTTCTACCTGGGCAGCATCGGCGGCCCGGCGGCGGTGCTGGCGCAAAACAGCATTAAGAGCCTTGAGTGTGTGGCCTATCCTGAGCTGGGAATGGAAGCCATCTGGAAAATTGAAGTCGAAAACTTCCCGGCGTTTATCCTGGTGGATGACAAAGGCAACGATTTCTTCCAGCAGATCCAGAACCAGCAGTGTAAAGGCTGTTCACAGCGCTGAGTGCTTCCATAGCTCCGGCAAAAGCGACAGCGTGTCAGCAATGATGGCGCGCTTGTCGCTTCCTGGCTTCCAGATGGTGACCATCGTCTGACTAATCCCCTGGCTGCCCACTTCGGTGAGCAGCCTTTTTACGTTTTGCCACCGCACGGCATGAAAATGGGTTGGTAAGAACCCCCAGCCGCATCCTCGCTCCAGCAGACCGCGCAGCATCTCCGGCTCGTTCGTAAAAAGGGTATGCCCTGAAATCTGCAGGCGACGCGCAACCGGCTCGTCCGAGTCTGGGTGCATAACGACCTGCGGAACCAGGGAGAGGTCAAGCAGTGAAAGGGGGGATGACGTCCCCGTAAACAGGGTACAGGAGGCGTAAAAATCCATATCGATTGCGCCCAGGGCCCGCCACTCCATGTTATCGCCCACGCTGCGGTTGCGCGCCTGGCAGATGGCCAGGTCCGCGCGCGCGTTCGCCAGCAGCCGTTCAGATTCATCACGCGAGGCGCAGATGAGGCTCAGGCGGATTTTTCGCGCCGCCATTTCAGCGATGACCCTGCGCAGAAGAACTCTGGGCGTGAAAGGATCGTAGACCAGGGTCAGGTCCTGCGTAGCGCCGTGGGGGACCTCCCTGGCGAAGGCCTCAAAGGCTTTGACCTGCCGCATCAGCAAATGAGCCTGACGCTGGAGCTGCTCGCCTTCCGGCGTGAGCCGCAGGGTACGCCCGTCGCGAATAAACAGCGCGTAGCCTAACCCATCCTCAAGAAAATCAACCAGATCGCGAAGCGTCGTTCGGTCTTTCTTCAGCACCACTGCCGCTTTACTCAGGCTCCCGTTTTCAGCCACGGCGGTGAATGCCTCAAGCTGTGCAAAGGAATAGATCAGTCCAGCCACGCTACGCTCCCTCTGTTTTTTTGGGGGATTTTCCCCCACTACGCGTTTTTTATTATAGCCCCCGGTTTTTTAAACTGAACCCGTTCTTAACCTATACGAGACGGATATGAAAAACAGAACAGTAAATCATGCCCTGCTGGCGGGACTTGTCTTCAGCAGCCTGCTGTCCCCTGCGGCAATGGCCGCCTGCGAAGGCACTGAGCTCAGCGTGTGCCCTGCCCCCTTCGACGCCGCGTTGCCGGATACCCATAAAATGCTGACCTGGAATCAGGCCGATCGCGTGGTGGGATTTCGTAATGATTATCGCAACTACGCCGGGGATATTTTCCGCCACGGAAACGCCGTACCGCTGCAGGTATCGGAAAAGCCGCTAACGGACGTCCATTATCAGGTTAACGACAGGCGCTACGGCCTTAAGGAATATCTCAAGCGCCAGAACGTCAGCGGCATGCTGGTGCTGAAAGACGGCAAAATCGCCTGGAAATATCTCGCCCAGGGCAATACCGACACCACGCTATGGACCTCGCGCTCGGTAGGCAAATCGGTGGTATCGGCGCTGGTGGGCGTAGCCCTTAAAGAGGGAAAAATTCACTCACTCGACGACAGGATCACGAAATATGAACCCGATCTGAAAGGCACCGCGTGGGACGGCGTGACGCTGAAACAGCTTATCACCCACACCTCCGGGGTGGCGTGGAACGAGGATTATACCAACCCGAACTCCGACTTCGCGCAGCTCACCGAGTGCGAGGCGAAGCCGGGTACCTACGACTGCGTGCGCAAGCTGGTGAAAGGATTACGCAGGGTTCACCCGGCCGGAGAAAACTGGTCTTACTCCTCCGGCGGAGCCTGGCTGCTGGGTGACGTGCTGGAGCGAGCAACCGGCATGACGATCGCGGCGTATCTGGAGAAAAGCATCTGGCAGCCGTACGGCATGGCGAGCGACGGCGTATGGCATGCCTACAGTAAAGGTCAACATGACGTCGGCGCGCACGGCTTTAACGCCACGCTGGAGGACTGGGGTCGCTTCGGGGAATTTATCCTGAACAACGGTATGCTCCCCTCGGGCAAACAAATCCTGCCTGACGGCTGGGTGAAGGAGTCGTCAGACTGGACTCAGGCGAAAGGCTCGGTATCAGACGCGCATCCAGAAGGCCTGTACGGCTATCAGTGGTGGAACAACGCCGTGCCCGTCAACGCCAAGGGCGTTGAGCCGGCAGCGAAGGATTCGCTCAAAGGTTCGCTCTGGGCGCTGGGCATTTTTGGTCAGATGATCGTGGTGAACCAGAAAGAAAACCTGGTCATCGTCCAGTGGTCTACCTGGCCACAGGCGGAGCCTTCCTTTAGCGCCCAGCCGCTGGAGGCCTCTCTGATGTTTAGCGCGATTGCCAGGGCGCTGCGCTAAATTGCACCCGCCGGGTAACGAAGCGCTTGCCCGGCCCTTTCTCAGGAGCCTCTCTCTGCGCCACATCACAAAATCGCAATATCAGAGGCTTAGATGACATTGGTGAATAAAAAGCCAATATTTTGTTAAGTTATTGTTGCTTATAGTGCTCATCATTTTCGTCTCACTATTGATGCGTAACGCGCATCAATCAATGCGTTAATTGCGCTTATCTATTTCGCCATCCTGATCCAGTTTTCAGAAACAGACGCGTAAAACGTCAACAATAAACTGGAGATAACCATGTTTTCCTCAACCTCACCTGCAACCGTACGCTCTAAGGCGGGCGCGATACTTCGCGTGACGTCGGGCAACTTTCTTGAGCAATTTGATTTCTTTCTTTTCGGCTTCTACGCCACCTACATCGCCCACACCTTCTTCCCGGCGAGCAGTGAATTTGCATCGCTGATGATGACCTTCGCGGTCTTCGGCGCGGGCTTTTTGATGCGTCCAATCGGAGCCATCGTGCTGGGGGCCTATATTGACAAGGTTGGCCGCCGCAAAGGGCTGATCGTGACGCTTTCCATTATGGCGGCAGGCACCTTCCTGATCGTGTTGATCCCGTCCTATCAAAGCATCGGGCTTTGGGCACCGCTGCTTGTCCTGACGGGCCGCCTGCTGCAGGGCTTTTCCGCCGGGGCGGAGCTTGGAGGTGTTTCGGTCTATCTCGCGGAAATCGCCACGCCGGGCCGCAAAGGTTTTTACACCAGCTGGCAGTCCGGTAGCCAGCAGGTTGCCATTATGGTCGCCGCGGCGATGGGCTTTGCCCTGAATGCCCTGATGGAGGAGAGCGCCATTCGTGAATGGGGCTGGCGCATCCCGTTCCTGTTCGGCTGTTTAATCGTGCCGTTTATCTTTTTCCTGCGCCGCAAGCTGGAGGAGACGGAAGAGTTCAGCGCGCGCCGCCATCATCTGGAGATGCGTCAGGTCTTTAAAACGCTGCTTGGCAACTGGCAGGTGGTGGTCGCGGGCATGCTGATGGTGGCGATGACCACAACCGCGTTCTACCTGATCACCGTCTACGCGCCAACCTTCGGCAAAAAAGTGCTGATGCTGAGCGCCTCTGACAGCCTGCTGGTCACGCTGCTGGTGGCGATCTCTAACTTTATCTGGCTGCCGGTGGGCGGCGCGCTGTCGGACCGCTTCGGGCGTAAGCCGGTGCTGATTGCCATGACCCTGCTGGCGCTGGCCACCAGCTATCCGGCCCTGACGCTGCTGGCTGACGCGCCGAGCTTCTCGATGATGCTGAGCGTGCTGCTGTGGCTTTCCTTCCTTTACGGGCTGTATAACGGGGCGATGATCCCGGCGCTGACGGAAATTATGCCTGCTGAAGTCCGCGTGGCAGGGTTCTCTCTGGCTTACAGCCTGGCAACGGCGGTCTTTGGCGGCTTTACCCCGGTGATGTCAACCGCGCTGATTGAATACACCGGTGACAAAGCCTCGCCGGGCTACTGGATGAGCTTCGCCGCGGTGTGTGCCCTGCTGGCCACCCTCTACCTCTACCGTCGTCGCGCGGTTTCAGTGCAAAACACCGTTAAGTCGCAGGGGGCCGCATGACACGCACTTCTCGCTATACCGCCAGCGCGCTGGTGCTGATGTTCATGAGCGTGAATGCCTGCGCTCAGGAGGTGAAAGTGATGATTTCAGGCGGTTTCAAAGCCGCCCTTGAAAAGCTCGCACCGGAATATGAGCGCAAGACTGGCGATACCATTGTGATTATTCCCGGTCCCTCAATGGGCAATACGCCGCAGGCGATCCCAAACCGGCTCGCGCGCGGCGAGAAGGCCGACGTGGTGATTATGGTGGGTGATGCGCTGGCGAAGCTCGAAAAAGCCGGCCAGACCAGGCCAGGTTCGCGAACTGAACTCGCGGACTCTCCCGTTGGCATGGTGGTGAAAAAAGGTGCGGATATTCCTGATATCAGCAGCGAGGCGACTCTGCGTAAAACTCTGCTGCAGGCCAGTTCCATCGCTTACTCAGACAGCGCCAGCGGCAGGTATGTCAGCCAGACGCTGTTCAGGAAACTGGGGATTGAAAACGAGGCGGCGGCTAAAGCAACAATGGTCGAACGTATTCCGGTCGCCTCAGAAGTGGCGAAAGGAAAATACGCCGTGGGTTTCCAGCAGGTGAGCGAGCTGCTGCCGGTTGAAGGCGTCACCTTTATCGGTAAAATCCCGGACAATCTGCAGTACATCACGCGCTTCGCCGGCGCGGTCACCCGTCACGCTGAACACCCCGCGGAGGGGAAAGCGCTACTGAGCTATCTCGCCTCACCGCCCTCAGGGGCGGCCATCCGTGAGACGGGGATGATCCCCGTTACGTCCGGCGATACCGCTCGGTGATCTCTTTTTCCAGTTCAGCCGCAATATAAGACTGAATGCGCCCCCGGCGCCGGATAAGCCCCACGGCGCGTTTCACCTCCGGCGCCACCAGCGGCAGATGCGTCAGCGGCGTGTGCTCCGACGTCGGCATCGACATGGCGGGAACGGCGGCAATGCCGATGCCCGCCTCTACCATGCCGAGCATCGTGGTGACGTGGCGCGTTTCGCAGACGCTGGGGCGCTCGGGAATGATATCCCCCAGCATCCGATCGAGCAGGTTGCGGTTACCCGACGTTTTATCGAGGGAGATATAGTCCTGCTGGAAAAACGCCTCCCACGTCAGGTGGCTCTTCTGCGCCAGCGGGTTATCCTTTCTGCATGCCGCAACGTAGACATCCTCCACCAGCGGGAAAAATTCAATTTCAGACGGTAAGTTTCCCGCGAAGCAGATGCCAAAATCCGCCTGGCTTCGGGCCACGGCGTCAATCACATTCCCCGCGCTGCTGTCGATGAGCTTAATGCGAACGCGAGGAAAGCGAGACTGAAAGCGACGGATCACATCAGGCATAAAGTAACAGGCGGCGGAAGGTACCGCGGCGACCGTAATCAGCCCCGTCCGCTCTTCACTGGCCTTATCGACATCCGCCAGCATTGACTCCACGTTGTCAAGCAGCTGCGCTGAGCGTTCAGCAAAGTTTTGCCCATATAGCGTCAGGGCGACGCGACGGGTGGTTCGGTCAAACAGCTTTGTTCCCAGCGCGGCTTCCAGCTTTTCGATCCTGCGGCTCAGCGCCGACTGGGATAAGCAGATAGATTCAGCGGCGACACGGAAGTTACCGTATTCCACTAACGCCCTGAAGGCATAAAGATCGTTAAGGTCAAAATTCACGGGCATAGCGTCTGGATGTCCTGTCAGGGAAGAGGCAACAAAGTCAAAAATAATAGCGTCTTATTGACCTGCCGCAACCGGCGCGGTGTTGTAATACGTCAGAGATCGTTGAGATTGAGTTGAATGCGCCCGGCCTGGTCAGCAATCGCCTGCCGTTCATCTTCCTTTGTATTGGACAGCGCCTGCTTGTTACCTTTGAAATCGCTCATCTTTTCAATACCGCACGGGTTAATCCACTTAGCCTGCGAATTAAGGCTACGACAGAGGTCACAAAATGAAGGTGATGCCTGCAAAGCGCTACCCACCGCTACGTACGAAATGATAGTTTATTCAGGCTGGAAGTGTAGCTGTGCGCAATTTTCTGGCATCTTAACTGAACCTGACTTTCCCATTTTTGTTCAAGTAACGAGTTTGCGAGCAAAGCGATGATTAAGTGGCCCTGGAAAACGAATGAGGCTGGCCGGGATATGGCGCTGCCGTGGGATGACGCGCTGGCGATCCCTGTTCTGGCAAATCTTAAGCCGGACGAACAGTCGAAGCTGGTTCAGATGGCGGATCGTTTTTTGCAGCAAAAACGCCTTGTGCCGCTGCAGGGGTTCGAACTGGATCCGCTGAAAAACGCCCGCATCGCCCTGCTTTTCTGCCTGCCGGTGCTGGAGCTCGGTATTGAGTGGCTGGATGGTTTCCACGAAGTACTGATCTACCCCGCGCCGTTCGTTGTCGACGACGAGTGGGAAGATGATATCGGGCTGGTGCACAACCAGCGGGTGGTGCAGTCCGGGCAAAGCTGGCAGCAAGGGCCAATTATCCTGAACTGGCTCGACATTCAGGACTCGTTCGACGCCTCCGGCTTTAATCTGATTATTCACGAGGTGGCGCATAAGCTCGATACCCGCAACGGCGATCGCGCCAGCGGCGTGCCTTTTATTCCGCTTCGTGAAGTCGCGGGGTGGGAGCACGACCTGCACGCGGCGATGGATAACATCCAGGATGAGATAGACCTGGTAGGCGAAAGCGCGGCCAGCATTGATGCCTACGCGGCAACCGACCCTGCCGAGTGCTTTGCGGTGCTGTCAGAGTACTTCTTCAGCGCACCCGAGCTTTTCGCCCCCCGCTTCCCGGCGCTGTGGCAGCGTTTCTGCCAGTTTTATCAGCAGGATCCGCTCCAGCGCCTGCGGCAAAATGAGGGCACAGATGGCCCCCGCCACGTGCATTAATGCTTTTCGACTGGGGTACGTTCAATAAACCGTACCCCGATGCTCAGCGCTAAAAACAGCAACGCCATTCCCCAGGCGGCCATCGTTAAATACTGTTCGCCAAAAAAGCGCGTCACAACGGGCACCAGCAGCGCGCTGACGCCGTAGCCTAACGTGTGGCTGGTCGCGATAGCGCCCGCCCCTTTCCCCGTCGTCAGGCGATCGTTCAGCAGCAGCTGGTACCCAGGCGTGGCCATCGCTGCGCCGAGCGAAGTGATAGCAATCCCCACGTAGAACAGCGCCAGCCCGGCGATGCACATTAGCGCAAGCCCTGCCACCATCAGCACCGCCGCCATGCAAAGCAGGGTCAGCGGGCTGAAATGCTGCGGGCGGACCACCAGAAACTGCGCCGCGAGCGTTGCCAGCGCGGCCAGGCTCAGCAGGAGCGCGACATGATGGCTGATATCCCGCGCGTTGCCGTCCAGCAAGGGGCTGAGGTGCGGAGACAGGCCGAGCTGCATCAGGCTCACCAGCGCCGCCAGCAGCATCGCCAGCAGCAGGAACGGCAGCATGGAAATCTGCAGACGGGTCGCCTGGTGAGCCACCGGCGGCAGCGGCGGATCAGCCACCTCGCGCAGCACCAGCAGCAGGGCGATTAATGGCGCGATCGCCATCAGCCAGAGCGGTGCCACCGGGTTAACGCTGAGCATCAGCGCCGCCAGGGGGGGTCCCAGCAGGCGACCGCAGCTGAGGCCGGAGCTGATGGTGGCCAGCGCCGCCATGCGTTTCTCCAGGCCCGAACGCTGAATGGCCCACGTCTGTGCGGCAGGCACCATCCCCGACACCGTTAAACCGTAAAGCAGACGCGAGAGGATCAGTCCCGCCAGCCCCCAGGGGCTTTCCAGCAACCCGGCGGCCATCGCCCAGACCACCAGCGCCATGACGCCAAAGCTGGCGAGATAGCCGCTGAGGGAGGCCACCATCACGACCTTACAACCGCGGCGCTCGCTCTGGCGTCCCCACCAGGGGGAAGCGGGTAAAAAAAGCATAGAGCCGAACATTAACAGCCCGGCCCAGACAGAGAGTGAAAGCCCGGTCAGGGTCACCAGCTGCGGAAGCATGACCAGCAAACCGTTTTGCCCGATGCCCAGCAAGCCCGCGCATAGCGCCAGGGGCCAGTTTGCTTTGGAGGTGATGTTTTCGGTCAACGTTACAGAGTCAGTGCGCATGAGAATGTGAACATAGCGTCAATAAATGTGTGGAAATTATGAAGTTTATGAAAACAAATATTGCAAAAATAGTTGCCACTGTAAACAGAATGAATATCATAACGAGAATTATTATCAGTCATGGAATGAGGTACATCTATGCGTGCTCTGCCCCGCTCTGCCGGTACAGACGTTGCAGCCCAGTGTTTTTTAAACGCCCTGGTGCGCGAGACGAAGGACTGGCGCTATCTCCCCGCTTCCGCAGTGGATGAGCTGGCGCACATTCATATTCCGCTTTCTCCCACCCAGGCCCTTCGGGTTCCGGTGCGCTATTTCTCCCCAACCCAGCATCATCAGTACCGTTTTCCGGCCATACTTATCCAGAGCGATAGCGACAGCGGTGACGCCGTCACTTTCGCTCAACTGGTTGATTTAATTCTTGAAAAATCCTCTGTAAAAGGCTCGCTGGATGCCGATACGCTGGCGCGTTTTAAACAGCGCGCGCTCGAAAGCCACGCGCACACCTGGCAGGCGATCGATCTGCGCCACGGCTGGGGAACGCTCCGCGACAGGCCGCTGACGTTTGCCGAAGCGGAACAGGCGCTGCTGGTGGGCCACGCGTTTCATCCTGCGCCAAAATCCCACGAACCGTTCAACGAAACCGAGGCGCGCCGGTATCTGCCTGATTTCGGCTCCCGCTTCCCGCTGCGCTGGTTTGCCGTTGAGAGCACGCTCGTTGCCGGCGACAGCCTGAACGTCTCCCTGCGCGAGCGTCTGCTGCGCTTCGCCGCCCAGAGCGCGCCCGAGCTGCTCGGCCACTTCACCGATACCCGCTGGCTGCTGCCGATGCATCCGTGGCAGGCCGACTATCTGCTGGAGCAGGACTGGTGCCAGCGTCTGGCGACAAACGGTTCCTTGCAGGACCTGGGTGAAGCGGGCGCACAGTGGCTGCCCACCAGCTCGTCGCGCTCTCTGTACAGCGAAACCAACAGCGACATGATTAAGTTCTCCCTCAGCGTGCGCCTGACCAACTCCGTGCGCACGCTGTCGGTAAAAGAGGTTAAGCGCGGCATGCGCCTGGCACGGCTGGCGAAAACGCAACGCTGGCAAGATTTACAGGCGCGCTACCCGACCATGCGCGTGATGCAGGAAGACGGCTGGGCGGGGCTGCGCGATGAAAGCGGCACCATTCAGGAAGAGAGCCTGATGGCCCTGCGCGTTAACCTGCTGTTTGACACGCCTGAAACCCAGACCAACGTGCTGGTGAGCCTGACCCAGGCCGCGCCGGACGGCGGCGACAGCCTGCTGGCGGCGGCGGTGCGCCGTCTGAGCCAGCGTCTGGATTTACCCCTCGCCCAGGCCGCCCGCTGCTGGCTGGACGCCTACTGCGACCGCGTGTTGCTTCCGCTGTTCAGCGCCGAGGCGGACTACGGTCTGGTGCTGCTGGCGCACCAGCAAAATATCCTCGTGGAGATGCAGCAGGATTTCCCTGTCGGACTTATTTACCGTGACTGTCAGGGCAGCGCCTGGACCGAAGGGGCCGACGCGTGGCTGAAAGAGGCGGGCGAAACAGACGTGGAAAACCGCTTCGGTGAGAGCCAGCTGCTGCGCTACTTCCCGTACTACCTGCTGCTGAACTCCACCCTTGCCGTCACCGCCGCTCTCGCCGCCGCCGGTTTCGACAGCGAAGAGCACCTGATGTCCCGCGTGCGTGACGCGCTGGCCGAACTGCGCGCGACGGCGAAGCAGACCCGCTGCCTCGACTACGTGCTCGACAGCCCAACCTGGAACTGCAAAGGCAACTTCTTCTGCTACCTGCACGATCGCAACGAAAACACCATCGTCGACCCGGCGGTGATCTATTTCGACTTTAGCAACCCGTTTTACAAGGAGAAGGCGTGATGGCGAACGCGAATATCGTCCATTCCGGCTACGGCTTTCGCTGCACGGCCACGGAACAAAACCTGCCGCTGACGCTGGGTCTCGACGGCAGCGCGGTCCTTGAGCGCCTGACCGGGATCCCGGACGGCTGGCTGGTGGACGCCCTCGATCAGCTATTTATTGCCGCGCCCGCCCTGACCGGCATTACCCTGCCGTGGGCGGCCTGGCAGGATGAGCCCCAGGCGCAGGCACTGTTTCGTCAGGCCCACGGGGATTATCTGGCGCGTGAAACCTTCTGGCAGCTGCCGCTGTGGCTGAAAGGTGAGCGTCCGCAGGCAAGCGGCGGTATGCAGTTTGATGAGAGCCGTCAGCTGTACTTCCCGCTGCGCCCTCACCGCCCGCAGGGTGAGGTCTATCGCCGTTACGATCCGCAGATTAAGCGCACCCTCAGCTTCCGCGTTGCCGACGTGGCGCTGGACGGCGAACGATTCACGCAATGGATGAATAACCCGCGCGTGAACGCCTTCTGGGAGATGGCGGGCCCGCAGGCCGAGCAGGAAAACTACCTGCGCCGTCAGCTTGACTCGACCTACTGCTACCCGGTTATCGGCTGCTTCGACGACCAGCCGTTCGGCTATTTTGAACTCTACTGGGCGGCAGAGGACCGGATTGGCCGCCACTACCGCTGGCAGCCGTTTGACCGTGGGCTGCACATGCTGGTGGGCGAAGAGAACTGGCGCGGCGCGCAGTATATCCGCAGCTGGCTGCGCGGCCTGAGCCACTATCTGTATCTCGATGAGCCGCGCACCACGCGCATCGTGGCCGAGCCGCGTTTCGACAACCAGCGCCTGTTCCGCCATCTGGCCTCCGCCGGTTTTGAGACGATGAAAGAGTTCGACTTCCCGCACAAGCGCTCGCGCCTCATCATGAGCCAGCGTCACCGCTTCTTCAGCGAGGTGGAACTGTGAACGCGCTCTGGCAGAAAGTGAACCGCGAGATGGTGGCGAAGATCCTCGCCGAGCTGGAATACGAACGCACCCTGCGCGCTGAGCCGGTGTCGGCGGACGGCTGGCGCATCGCCATGGGCAACGAGTCCTGGCAGTTTCGCGCCACGCGCGGGATCTGGGGCTGGCTGCATATCGACCCGGACACGCTGACCACCGCCAGCGGCGCCGCCGTGGAAGCGGAACGCGCGCTGCTGCAGCTGGCGACGGCGCTGGAGATGAGCGACGCGCAAACGGCAGAGCACATGGAAGATCTCTACGCCACCCTGCGCGGGGACATGCAGCTGCTGCAGGCGCGTGAAGCGCTGGATGCGGACGCCCTGATCCACCTCGACCCGGACGAATTACAGTGTCTGATGAGCGGTCACCCGAAGTTTATTTTCAACAAAGGACGCCGCGGCTGGGGTCTGGACGCGCTGCGTCAGTATGCGCCGGAATACCGCGGGCGCTTCCGCCTGCACTGGGTCGCCGTCCAGCGCGAGCATCTGGTCTGGAGCAGTGACGCCGATTGCGACATCCACACTCTGCTGGCCAGCACCATGGACGATGCCGAGCGCGCCCGGTTTGACGCCCGCTGGCAGGCGCTGGATCTGAACGACAGCTGGCTGCCCGTGCCGCTGCACCCGTGGCAGTGGCAGCAAAAAATTGCCGTTCATTTCCTGGCGCAGCTGGCGCGCGGTGAGATGGTTGAGCTGGGCGAGTTTGGCGATGAGTATCTGGCGCAGCAGTCCCTGCGCACGCTCACCAACGCCAGCCGTCGCGCGCCGTATGACATCAAGCTGCCGCTGACTATCTACAACACCTCCTGCTATCGCGGCATTCCGGGCAAGTACATTGCTGCCGGGCCGCTGGCCTCGCGCTGGCTGCAGCAGCAGTTCGCCGCCGACGCCACGCTTGCCCGCTCTGGCGCGCAGGTGCTTGGCGAACCCGCCGCCGGATATCTGTCGCATCCTGGCTATGCGGCCCTGCCGAAAGCGCCCTACCGCTATCAGGAGATGCTGGGGGTAATCTGGCGGGAGAACCCGTCCTGTTATCTTCAGGATGGCGAACAGGCGGTGCTGATGGCGGCGCTGATGGAAACCGATAACGCAGGGCGTCCGCTGATCGACGCGTGGATCAAGCGCTCGGGGTTAACCGCCGAAGCGTGGCTGGAAAAACTGTTCGAAGCGACGGTGATCCCGTTCTACCACCTGCTTTGCCGTTACGGCGTGGCGCTGATCGCCCACGGCCAGAACGTGACGCTGGTGATGAAGGACTACGTTGTGCAGCGCATCCTGCTGAAGGATTTCCAGGGCGATATGCGCCTGGTGGACGAGGATTTCCCGCAGGCACAGAGCCTGCCGGAGCAGGTAAAAGCGGTGACGGCGCGCCTGAGCGCGGATTACATCATCCACGACCTGCAGACCGGCAACTTTGTGACGGTGCTGCGCTTTATTTCACGCCTCACCCTGCAATGCGGCGTAAGCGAAAACCGTTTCTATCAGATCCTCGCCGGGGTGCTGCACCGCTATATGGCCGCGCACCCGGAGCTTGCGGAGCGCTTCACGAAATTCGACCTGTTTAAGCCGCAGATTATTCGCGTGATCCTCAACCCGGTCAAACTGACCTTCTCCGAACACGACGGCGGCAGCCGCATGCTGCCGAACTACGTCACCGATCTTGATAACCCTCTTTTTCTGGCCTCCCGGGAGTCCGCGCAATGAAAACCTATGATTTCATCGGCATTGGTATTGGCCCGTTTAACCTCAGCGTCGCCGCCCTCGCAGAAGGGCTGGATGGCTTTAGCTCGCTGTTTCTTGAGCGCAAACCGCACTTCTCGTGGCACCCGGGCATGATGGTGCCGGACTGCCACATGCAGACCAGCTTCCTGAAGGATCTGGTCAGCGCCGTGGAGCCGACCAACCGTCACAGCTTCCTGAACTACCTGGTGCAGCGCAAAAAGTTCTACCGCTTCCTGACCACCGAGCAGCGCACGGTTTCCCGCGAAGAGTTTGCCGATTACCTGTGCTGGGCGGCGGATAACCTCACCAACCTCGCCTTCAGCCAGCAGGTTCAGCAGGTGAGCTTTGATGAGCAACGCGGCCTGTTTGAGGTCGTGACCCAGCGCGACCGCTTCCTCGCGCGCCACGTCTGCGTGGGGATTGGCAAACAGATCAACCTGCCTGACTGCGTCACGGTGCAGGACGATACCTGCTTCCACGCCAGCGAGATGATGCTGCGCACGCCGGATCTCGCGGGTAAGCGCGTTACCGTCGTCGGCGGCGGCCAGAGTGGGGCCGACCTGTTCCTGAATATCTTCCGTGGAGAGTGGGGCCAGCCGCTGAGCCTGAACTGGGTATCGCGCCGCAATAACTACAACGCGCTGGATGAAGCCGCCTTTGCCAACGAGTATTTCACGCCGGAGTATGTGGACAGCTTCTCCACGCTCGGCGAAGAGGCCCGTCGTCAGATGCTGCACGAGCAGAAGATGACCTCCGACGGCATCACCACCGAGTCACTGCTGGCGATTTACCGCGCCATGTACCACCGCTTCGAAGTGCTGCGTGAAAAACCCTGGGCGCACCTGATGCCGTCCCGCTCGGTGACGGCCCTGACGCGCCAGGAAACCGGACATCGCCTGAGCATTCAGCATCACCTCGACGGCGGCCACGAGCAGCTGGAGAGCGACGTGGTGATTTTCGCCACCGGCTACCGCGCCGTGCAGCCCGCGTTCCTCGCGCCGCTCTCTCACCGGCTGCATCTGGATGCGGACGAAGCTTTCTGCATTAACAATGATTTCACTCTCGAATGGGACGGTCCGCAGAGCAATCGCCTGTTTGCCGTGAATGCCGGGATGCATCGTCTCGGCATTGCCGAACCCCAGCTCAGCCTGATGGCCTGGCGTGCGGCGCGAATTCTTAATCGCGCGCACGCCGACGAGCCGTTTGAGCTGGCCACCACCCCCGGCGTTATCCACTGGCGGAGCACCACCAGCCCGGAGAGCAGCCAGGTTTTTAAATCGTTAGCAAAAACCACTGAGTACTGACACACACAATCAGGATCAACATAACAATGAAACGTTCTCATCTTTGGGTTTTAAATCCTTGCTTGCTTGCAATGCTTTCTACCTCTGCGTGGGCGGAAGAACAAAAGGAAGAAAATATCGTGGTCTCTGCCAGCCGCGCGCACCGCAGCGTTGCCGAGATGGCGCAGACCACCTGGGTCATTGAGCGCTCTGAGATCGAGCAGCAGGTTCAGGGCGGAAAAGAGATTAAAGAGGTGCTGGCGCAGCTGATCCCGGGCATGGACGTCAGCAGCCAGGGGCGTACCAACTACGGCATGAACCTGCGCGGCCGCTCCATGATGGTGATGGTGGATGGCGTGCGCCTGAACTCGTCCCGCAGCGACAGCCGCCAGCTGGACTCTATCGACCCGTTCAACATTGACCGCATCGAAGTCATCTCCGGCGCCACGTCACTGTACGGCGGCGGCAGCACCGGCGGCCTGGTGAACATCGTCACCAAAAAGGGCCAGCCGGAGACCGAAGTTGAGTTCCAGACCGGGGCAAAAACCGGCTTTAACAGCCACAACGACCACGATGAGAACGTATCGGCAGCCGTAAGCGGCGGCAATGACAACGCGTCCGGCCGTCTGTCGGTCTCTTATCAGCGCTACGGCGGCTGGTATGACGGCAACGGCGACGAGGTGATTATCGATAACACCCAGACCGGCCTCCAGTATTCCGACCGTATTGATGTGATGGGCACGGGCACCATCAACATTGACGATCACCAGCAGCTGCAGCTGACGACCCAGTACTACAAAAGCGAATCCGACGGCAAGCACGGGCTGTACCTCGGGAAGAATTTCTCGGCGGTAACGGGCTATGCCACCGCGTACAACAAGGATAATCTCGGCTCTGACCGCGTGCCGGGAACCGAGCGCCATCTGATTAACCTGCAGTACTCCAATACCGACTTCTGGGGCCAGGACCTGGTCGCGCAGATTTACTATCGTGACGAAAGCCTGACCTATTACCCGTTCCCGACCCTGACCAAAGGCGTGGTAACCAGCATCGGCGCGTCGCAGCAGAAAACCGATTTTTACGGCGGCAAGCTGACGCTGAACAGCAAGCCGGTGGACGATCTGACGCTGACCTGGGGTGTGGATGCCGACCACGAAACCTTCGATGCCAACCAGCAGTTCTTTAACCTGAGCAAAGCCGCAGCGAGCGGCGGCATGGAGCTGGACAACGCCTACAACGTGGGCCGCTACCCGGGCTACAGCATCACCAACCTCGCCCCGTTCCTGCAGGCGAGCTACGACATTGACGCCCTCACCCTGAGCGGCGGCGTGCGTTATCAGTACACCGAAAACAAGGTGGATGACTTTGTTGGCTACACCCAGCAGCAGGCCATCGCCACCGGAAAAGCCACCTCCGCCGACGCGGTGCCGGGCGGGAAAACCGATTACAACAACTTCCTGTTCAACGCCGGGATCCTCGGTCGCCTGACCGAACAGCAGCAGCTGTGGTTTAACTTCTCTCAGGGCTTTGAAATCCCTGACCTGGCGAAGTACTACGGCTCGGGCACCTACCAGCTCAGCAACGGCCACTATCGCCTGCTGAACAGCGTAAACGTCAACGACTCAACGCTGGACGGCATTAAGGTCAACGCCTACGAGCTGGGCTGGCGCTACACCGGCGACAACCTGCGCACGCAGGTCGCGGCGTATTACTCGCTCTCGGATAAAACCATTACCATCAACAAGACGGATATGACCATCAACCTCGAAGACGACAAGCGTCGTATCTACGGGATTGAAGGCCAGGTGGACTATTTCTTCACCGACAGCGACTGGAGCACCGGCGCGAACTTTAACGCCATCAAGTCTGAAACCCGCGAAAACGGGAAATGGGAGAAGCTGACGGTCGACAGCGCCAGCCCGTCAAAAGCCAGCGCATGGGTGAACTGGGCGCCGGGCGACTGGACCCTGCGCGTGCAGAGCACGCAGACCTTTGACGTGTCTGACGCCGACGGCAAGAAGATTGATGGCTATAACACGGTCGACTTCCTGGGCAGCTACGCCCTGCCGGTGGGTAAGGTCAGCTTCAGCGTGGAAAACCTGCTGGACAAAGACTACACCACCGCCTGGGGCCAGCGCGCGCCGGGGCTGTATAGCCCAACCTACGGTGCACCGGGCCTGTATACCTATAAAGGCCGCGGTCGTACGTTTGGCCTGAACTACTCCGTACTGTTCTGATCCTGCGCGCCGCCTGCGGGCGGCGCTTTTTATTGTGCAATTTGAACGCAAATTTGCCATAAAATCAGCGATTTGCTGAAATTGTCGGCAAACGAACAAAAAGCGCGTTTTCACCCTTTGACAAGGCGTACTGAGGTCGCTACTATGCGCCTCGTTCACACGATTCCTCTGTAGTTCAGTCGGTAGAACGGCGGACTGTTAATCCGTATGTCACTGGTTCGAGTCCAGTCAGAGGAGCCAAATTTGAAAAGCCTGCTTTTGAAGCAGGCTTTTTGCTTTTCTGCGTATCTGATGTTAACTCAGAATCGCATCCAGCCTGGCAAGTACCTCATTTACCACAGCGTCAGGTATGCGTTCCAGCCGCATGCCGTTCCGGGCAGCCATATCAATAGTTCTGGGCTGGTCGCAGCGAATAACGCCCGTTGTTTTTGTCCCCGCCCCTTCCAGTGAAACGGTGAAACCTGCTGTACGTGCAAAGTTTCCGCCGATGGTGACGGGAACCACCACCGGTAGCCGGGTCAGCTTGTTAAACGATGCCTTCGAGACGATGAGTACCGGACGTTTTCCACTTTGCTCGTGGCCAGCAATCGGATCCAGTGAAACAAGCCAGATTTCCCCTCTTTCCATTTACAGGATCTCCTTGCCCACCGCAGGCGCATCAATCCATTCCCGATCCTCTTCGCTCATTTCAGCATGCGGATCGCACTGCGCCAGCAGCTCCTCAAGCGAATAATGAGGCCGTTTCTGAGGTTCGATAATCAGGCAGCCATTATTAATGGTCATGCCGACTTCGCTGTCTGTCGACAGCCCCAGCGTTTTCAGCACGGCGGGAGGAACCGCCAGCATGATGGATCCGCCGACCTTTTTCAGGCGAGTTGTATACATAGCACACCTCCGAATATTATATTTTAATATAACACCCATGGTGGGAGGTGCGCAATTATTCATCAGTTTCATGGTGATTTCCTTTTCGTAATGAAGTGGGCAGAAAGTCGTTATCCATCGAAGGGCAGTGCTGGTGGGAACGAAGTGCGTCACTAAGAAGGCAGATAATAGAAAACTGTCATTGCGGTTCAAAGGATTATGGTGGATAGGATAAACAAAATGCGAGGCGGCTTCCGGATCGGAGCTGCGCCTGAGGAACATCAGCTATAGCGCTAAGGCCAGATTTTTTCAGGCGAAACATATAACGATACCACCCTCCAGCCCAACACAAAGGTAGAGACGAACACATGATATAAAAGACGCAGGCGCATCTTATGTCACGTATACATTTCGAGCTTTCTATCCCGCCCTTAATTTTTCAAGTGTAGGTAAAAAACACCGACTTCAGTTAAAACGGCAAGAAGAAGCCGTGAAACACAGATCATAGATTGTTTCACAGCACAAAAGCCAGACATATAACACGTTAGCAAACAATTCAGCTAGCAAATGTATTATAAATATTATTTTATAAAGAGAGATCAATATTAAAGATTGAAATCCTATCCGATCGGCGTAACATGAAATTGCTGAAATTTAACTCTTCGTTAATCTAACATGGATGAGGTGAAATGTGAGCACCCCTGTATTACATTCCTACAATGCCGTTATTGAATACACCCTTTCTCGGGCCAAAAAATCCAAAGCGTCACGTCGTATTGGAGGATTTTGTCAACTTCAGGGGCCAACAGGTAGCGGGAAGACGAGCTCGCTCTATCGTCCAGGTCATCAAGACAACACACTTCCGGCATTAGAATACATTAGAAAAGCAGGATTTCAGTCCATTCTAGTTACCCATCGCTGGAACATACTGCACGATATTTATGAAAAAACAGTGGAGCATAAAGACAGTAATGGAGAGCCATTCCGGGTCAGTGTGCTTTATGCACAAGAGGACCAGATTGTATCTGCCGTTGAAGCGACACCATTACCACATGAGACATATATATCTCCTGCTTCGTTACCCAATCCTTTTATGTCTATCGATGAGCTGCATGCCAATAATTTATTTGCCAGTAAGGAGATGGCTGAAAAATTACGCAAAAGTTGCAACAACATACTCCGTATCAACAGAACGCTAAAAAATTATCCCTCCAAACTTCGAGCAGCCATCGCAAGTGAGAAAGAAGCGTTAATCAATTCTTGTACAGCCGTAGAAATAACCCTGATTCAGAATATTAAGTCTCTGGATAAAGAATTTAAAAAACAAAAAGAAAAATACGGTGAAATGAATGAACATACGCAAGCAGCAAAGCGGCGGCTCGATGATTTCCGTCGCCATGCGTGGGTTAGACGCATTCTTCCCGCCATTGCCTGGCGTGACGAAAAGCAACATCTGCTGATCATGACAACCCAAAAGCTGGTTTCATCATTTTATGATGGGCGACGCAAAGTACGTATGTCCAGTAAAGAGTTGCGAAATCACATCATTTTTATTGACGAGTTCGATTATCAGGCTGAGGTATTACAGGAATATCTGGCTCAGGCTCAGTGGGTTCAAGAGCCGCCAGAATGTCTGGGCCAGTTACTGGATGGGGGGCGCAGGTTGCTACAACGTATGCAGCATGTTGCAACAGAGCCAGCTACGATGATCCGACTACGCTTGGCTGAGTTTCTTGAAAATCTGGAAAAAACTTTAGTTGACAAAGACGTAGATTTAACACATGCCAGATCATTGGTTATGCCACTACAACAATATCTTACAGGCAAGTCATTCGGTGAGCATTACTTATTTCGCTCTGATCATTTAGTCACCAGCGAACGACTCATTATGCGAAAAGCTGAGCATGGATATGAAATTATAAGGCCCAACGCTTTACTTCAGAATAATGAGTCAATAATTGATATCAGCGATTTTTTACGTCTGATGGAAAAATTTATTCGGCAGTTTAACCTGATGCTAACAGATCTGACAGCCAGTGAAGACGAATCGCATGAATATATCAAAAAATTAACCCGACTTCTGTTCGATCCTGTTAATGACTATAGACCATCATACTATGGCTCAACCCTACCAAATATGTCCCGGTTTTTGTTACCACGCACTGATCTGCCTGAACTGCGGGAACTAAGAAAAAGTAATATTTTGCCCAATACACATGCCAGTATTTTTGGGTTAACTAACTGGTTGCTGAAACAAAATGTTGTGGATACCGATATCGATCCATTACGAATACAGATCAAGCGTGCGTTCTTGCCAACAACAGCAGAAGGTTTACTACTGTCGCTAGCCAGCCGTAATCTCGTTTTTGCACTGTCGGCCACATCATATATTGAAAGAGCCTGCAACCACTTTGATGTCCGGTGGATAAACTCAGCCTTACGCTATATTGCAGAAGCACGTAACCCTACAGTTACGGAAAGCTTTCTCGGAACTACTTTTGAAAACCGACCTGATTCTTGGTTTAAAGAACCGATGCCCTACGTTCAGACCGATGATGACCTTCAGTTACAAAATACCGCGATCGAAGAAATCAATAGCAGTAAGGAAAGCATCAGAAAGACACAACTGAATACTGAGATCCATGATTTTAATAGAACAAAGAACAGCCCTCATTCAGCCGATCTTCTCGCTTCTCTGCCCACAGATTTTTTCCAGAATGATGATGAACCTTCAACAGATTTCGAATCAGAGTATCGCCAGAATGTTCTACTTAAACTGCTTGATGTGCTGGATCTAGCAGGAAAAAGGCCTCAGCACCGAGGGCATCTGGCTTTTGTTAATTCTATATCTTATTTAAGAAAATGGCTAACCGCTGCAATAGCGACACAAAGCAGAGATTGCCTCACATGGTTAAAACTGGATCCACCTTTATCCGACAATCTTCTGCTAAAGAATTTTACTGATGTATTTATCCCGTTGACTATACATAACGAGCCCGCACTAATCTGTCTGTTAACCGCAGAATGTCAGAAAAAAAAGGGCTTCAGTGATGCCTATCAGGCTGCATTTGCTTCCCGACGTATTGTTATTGTGCTGACACAAACTGCCTCTGCCACCAACGGTATAAATCTGGATTTCAGCCTGCCTGAATCCGGCAAAAATATGGATTTGACCTGTTTATATTTACTGGAATCACGGCATTTTTACTTTTCCGCTTTCCAGAACAGTGCAGATAGCAATGATGATATGGCACATGCAGGCTTCCAATTACGCAATCTGGAAAAACTACTACGAGCAGGGGAAATTTCACGTAAACAGCATCAGCGATTCATCCTGCCACTGATGTTGAACAGGAAGAACGAAATCTCCCGGTTAAACGGAGAGTATAAGAGAACCAGCGATTATATAAAAAATACGGCAGCCAATGTTCAACAGCAGGTTGGTCGTATTGAGAGAGCCTGGTGCGAAGTACCCAACGCTGAGATTCACCTTGATGCTGAACTAGCAAAAGACCTGTCCCGCTTTGCTTCATTACCTATCTATACATCAAATCGTCGACAGCTTTCGGCACTCAATCGTCAATTACTGGATACACTTCGGGAGCGTGATGAACTGACACAGAATAATTTCTTCAGCCAGCTCATGACGCCAACACAGCCTGGAAAACTAGCAGTGGATTATATCGATCAGCGACTAGTTCCGGCTATTCGGTTGTTACGGGAACAGTCAACACCAAGAGATGACATCCCATTACTCTGGCGACAACTCGGTAAAGCAGTACTCCAACATGATTTAGCCTGGAAACCGGGAAAAAACGCTTTCGGCATTGATCTTGAATTATATAAATGGGCTTGCTTTGAAAAACCGAAATTAGCTAATACTGACGGCAAAATCTGGTACTCCCCACAGACATGGCAGTTTTTTGACAAAACAGCAGAAGGGCTGCGCCAATACAATCCTCAGAAACTGTATCAGTATATCCAACGTCATCCTGACATTACTGACTGGTTCAACCGTAAGGGTTACAGAACTTCTATTATGCCCTTCGCGAACGATTTGGAAGAGCGTTACGCATTCCATCCACTAGTTATACAACGCCTACTGATGGGACGTCTGGGAGAAGAAGCTATCCGGGCACTTCTTTATACAGAGAGCATCATTACCACCAGCCAAGTGAGCAATCACCGGCTTTTTGAGCAGTATGATTTCAGCATAAAAAATTCTGATTATCGTGTGGATGCTAAGTTTTGGAGACAAGATACTCTCGATAAGGCAGATGAAGAATATCAACAATGGTTGGCATCTGGCGCAAATCAAGAGCATACCCCTCTGGGTCTGAGTAAAAAACTGGCACAAATTCGCGCTATCGAGGGTAATAAAACCAAATTGATTATCGCCAACTTTGTTGCTCCACATGCTGATAGTCAATTACTGGGTTTTTCTCACCAATTAACCCCTGTTCAAAATCCTTATGAGGCGGACATTCTGATTCTCGGCGGATGCGTGACCCCAGACACCATTTCAGTGGAAACACCCGGATTCGGGCAACTCAAAAAAATCATCAATCAAAACATTATGGAAAGAGCATAACATCATGGCGAAACGTAATGACGAAATAATCCGTTCTCTCCCTCTTTCACACATGATTTACCGGGACAACGAGATCGATCGGGAGAAAGCTGAAAAATTAGTTGTCTATCATTATCCGTTAAGTAAAAACTATCGCTGGAATGAATGGCAAAGCCGAATTGATGATGAGTTAGGCAGTCGTTATTATCCTTATTTGATGAAATCTCATAAGGATCAATTTGGATTATACGTTGCTTTGGACTCAGAGCAAGACAAGCCACCAATAATAAAAAATGGCGATGGGATTATTGTTGAGCCAACGCGTGTCCATTACGAGGCTATGCTGAATCCAGTATGGATCCGACTTATCATGCGTAAAGTCTCCGCCTTTGGTTCACATTGCAAAGGTAGCCATACACTGGGATGCCCATTACTACAGACTGACGTCTGGAAAAGTAAGAATAGTTGGGGTATCAATGCAATTAGTCTGGACTGTCGCACTCAACAAAGAAGCGATAAAAATATCACTGAGGTTATATTATTTCATAAAAATGTTCCATTACGTCCAGTCGATATAAAAGACGAATTATTTAATATTCATCAACCATTGTGGATTTATGATAAAAATAATGTTCTTGCCCGCTGGAAAGCGGAAACAAAGACAAAACCTAAATCTCAGATTTACCGGGAAGTAGCCAAAAATAAAGATAAACGCAAGCTACGCCCTTTTCTCGACCTTTCGTCTTCAACCTCACTCAAAAATAGCTGGCCTTGGATCCTTCAACCCGTTCAAAATGAATTTATTGAGCAAGCAAGAAAATTTGGCTTCGGATTATCTCCAGTAGTACTTAAGTTACGCCCTTTACCGCTTAAAACAAAATTCAAAACAGCTGACAAGGCTAAATTCCCAAGTGTACAGCTTGACAAAGAGATAAAGGTTCTTGATCTACGTTTTTCGAAAAATGTATCCCCACAATACATTGTTAATAACATTCAGTCCCTGCTGAATGAAAAATATCCTGATGCACGCATGTCATTACTACCTGATATAGAACCGGATCAGATTGTGAACATAGAAATTGATAGATCACAGTGTCTACTTGTTTTGCTGGACCAGACTCCGGGTATCATTGACGATCGCTATCCATTGACACAAACATTAAGAACAAAAGCTGCCTGCCAGCATATAAATGTTAATCCTTTTGATCTCACAGTCGACCCAATCACGGATAACTTACTAATAGAACAGTCCACCCCTGACGGTGACACGAGGCTTATTCCTGCCACAGATTCTCGTTACTATGATTATAGTATAAGTGATTTTGAGAAAAAATCGGTTCAAGTATCTTTGGCACGTAATGTTGAAATTGTATATAAAGAATTAGCCCTGAAGCATTTGCTGCTATGCAATGAGACCAAAATTAGTGTGACGCTTCCGCAGCAGAAAGATCTACTCACTAGCAGTCTCGCTGTAATCACTAATGGCTGTTTGTTTACTGTTAAACAAGACCGCCCAATAATATTGCCTTTCCACCCAGCTATGCCAGATGCTGTTTCAGCCTGTGATAATATACTCCGTTCATTTGATACCTCTGTAACAGCACTACTCGCTTTGCTTAACGAAAAGTGGCCTTACCATTATCGCCCCCAAGATATTACACAAGGGATTTGGAATGAAGAAGAGAAGTTGACCCGATTTATTAATCGGTTGACGGTGATAATTCACAAAACGGAAGAAGTGACTATCCTCCTTCAGGATCCACAATATGGAGCACCTCATATGCTTCCGGAGAAATTAAACGATTTAATGACTATTCTGGATTCTCAACGGCAACAACTCCCTCTTAATAAATGGTTATTACCTGAAATGGATGAACTAATGTTTCATATAGACCAACTTACTGAAGAAGGTGAATTATCCGATACAAATAAAAATACGTTACTTCGTGAACTGGAGTTGTTGTGTGACCTATGGAAATGTGCTTTAAGAAAATATTATTCCGACAATGAATTCAATGTCACTTATGATGTTTTAAAAAATTATGTTTTTTCCCAATGGCCTGAAAAGAAAAATGCGATTATGGTGGAAGTCGCTAAAAAATCTGTAAAAAGAGCCAGTGCATCATTAATAGCATCATGGAATAAATTATTATCTCGTGTCTTCGATTTACCTTTAGGCGATCCTCGCAACTGGCTCAAGAACGTACCAGGTATTACACGACTCTGGCATGATCCAGAGCAAAATTACGTCATTGTTGGCAGTCTTTCCTCCCCTCAACCTATTATTCAACGTCAACCCAGTATTCGCCAATGGCATGCATTGCAGGGTGAACTTAATTCCGAACTTCTTGCCGGACTAGTTGATGTTGATTGGGTCAGAATGAATCAACTAGCGGGCAATCCCTGTGTGGCTACGCTTGTGCGTCGATGGAAGGAATGTCAGGTTCAGCTGGATGATGTGCGTGATGTATCACTGACAGAGTAAAGTTTCAATGCCTCAGGTAATAATATAGGACCTGAGGTATTATGAACAACTAAGCTATTAGAAGAATGAAGTTCACATGCAATGTAATAACATCAGCTTTGTCGATATCCTATACACAGATTGAGGGACGTATGCGCATTAATCAGGTTAAAATAAAGAATTTCCGACTTTTAGCTGACGTGGAGCTTGTATTAGAGGAACAGACGACAGTCATTGTTGGTCGGAACAACAGTGGGAAAACATCGCTCTCAGAGATAATACGCAGATTTTTAGCAGACGGCAGTGCGACTTTTCAACTCGAAGACTTTTCCAGTTCTTGCTATGACCGTTTTTGTGATGCACTGAAAGCGCTAAACGAAGGGGAAGAGGATCATGTCATTCGTGATCTCGTCCCAGCTATTGAGCTTCGATTGAAATTCCAGTACGACTCCACGCAACCTCAGTTAGGCCCATTGAGCCCCTTCGTGATTGATTTGGATCCGGCGTGTACCGAAGCTCTCGTGGTAGTCAGGTATGAATTGAAAGATGGCCAACTGGCACGGTTTCTCGAAGGACAGCCCACAGAACCACTAACTCAGGAGACTCGGATTGCCTTCTTCCGGGCGTTACGGGAACGTATTCCCAACGTTTTTTGCATAAAAATATGGGCTGAAGATCCCAATGATCCAGAAAATCGTCGCGAGTTACAATCTAGCACACTGCGCGGTCTGGTCAAGTCGGGCTTTATCAACGCTCAACGGGGACTCGATGATGTGACATCCAGGGAATCGGATGTACTGGCTAAAACAGTAGAACATCTTTTCGCAACAGCGTCCTCGGCCTCTGCGGATACAGCAGATAAGCAAATTGCCGATGCGTTGAAAGGTGCAGTTCAAGATATTCAGACTCAGATTGACACAAACTTTGGTAGCCAACTCAAAAGCCTGATTCCTGCACTGAAAACGTTTGGATATCCCGGACTGGGAGGGCAAGAATTACACACCGAAACATTGCTCGACGTGCGCAAGTTACTATCAAACTTCACTAAGGTTCGGTATTCGGGTTATAGCGGTGTCACACTACCGGAGTCGTACAACGGTCTTGGCACTCGTAATTTAATCTTTATTCTGCTGCAGCTGGCTGGTTTCTATAAGGCATTTCGCGCTGAAGTTACTGAGCCGGGTGTACATCTGATCTTTATTGAAGAGCCTGAAGCCCATCTGCACCCGCAAATGCAGGAGGTCTTTATTCGTCAACTTGCCAAGATTGTGCAACAACTGGTTGACGGCACTGAGGACAGGAGCCCCTGGCCCGTCCAGTTTGTTGTCTCTACACACTCATCTCACATTGCCAACGCAGCTGGTTTCGAGAGCATTCGCTATTTTCTCGGTGCTACAGTGCAGGGAACTCAGGAAGGAGTTCGTACAACCAAAATCAAAGATTTGCGTAAAGGGCTTAGACATATTCCAACGGAAGATAGAAATTTCCTTCATCAATACATGACGCTGACCCGTTGCGATCTCTTTTTCGCAGATAAAGCTATTCTCGTCGAGGGATTGAGCGAGCGATTATTGCTTCCTGCTATCATCAAAAAACTAGAATCAGCCGAACCAGAAAGACCGAAGCTGTCGAGCCAGTACGCAACGGTGATGGAAGTCGGTGGTGCTTACGCTCATTTGTTCTTCGAGTTATTAGCATTTCTTGAACTTCAGAGCCTGATCATAACTGATCTGGATGCCGTTCTGGCCCCTCGGGGTAAAGCGTGCGCCGTTCATCTTGGCACATATTCCAGTAATGCTTGTTTGAAAGCATGGTTCTCTGAAAATACTCCTTTCACATTAGCTGGTTTGATTGCCAAGAGTGACGATGATAAAGCTCGTAATGGAAATCGTATTGCCTATCAATGTGCAGAAGTGACAGATGGCCCCTGCGGACGCACATTCGAAGATGCATTTATCCTTGCAAACTCAGCTCTATTCGGGCTAGTAGGGAGAAATACTCAGGAACTTGAAATAGAAGCCCGTGATAAAGCGGCTGAGTTGAAAAAATCAGAATTTGCATTGAAATACGCGATTACAGAGACAGAATGGAACGCCCCAAAATACATCGTCGATGGAATTCGCTGGTTAGCTGGCAGCAATGAGCCTATGACACAAGATCCAGTATTGGCGCAGATTGTAGAGGCCACAACTAATATTGAAGAAGGAGCCAGCGCTGATGTCTGAGATCCATTCGCCCGCCGAAGCTGCTAGCCAGCGAGCTTTGGAATCTATGTATGCTTGCCTCAGTGAAGGACGAAACTTCCGGCTGGAAGCTGGCGCTGGTGCGGGTAAAACATATTCCCTTATTAAGGCACTTCGATTCTTGATTGAGCGAAATAAGGATTTATTTGAAAAACATAGCCAGCAAATTGCCTGCATTACCTTTACTAACGTGGCGAAGGACGAAATCGTCGCGCGAACAGATCGAAGCCCCATCGTTTTTTGTGATACCAATCATGCGTTCTGTTGGTCGTTAATCAGTAGCTTTCAAAAACCGTTGAGAGAACTGATTGAAGCAATGCCAGAGTGGAGAGAAAAGCTCGAAGAGGCTGGTGGAAGCCTTGGTAATCGTAGTGTTGAGTATAATCTTGGACATCGCTCCATCCGCAACCATCGTATAACGATTCATCATGACGATGTCCTTTCTTTAACTATCTCACTCATGGAACACGATAAGTTCCGCAAAGTGATTACAGAACGCTTCCCGATCATTCTGGTCGATGAGTACCAAGACACAGACAAAGACTGGATTGAGGCAATTAAAAGACATTTTCTTGGGCAAACTGGAGCTCCTCTATTTGGTTTTTTCGGCGACCATTGGCAAAAAATCTATGGTGGTGGATGTGGTAAACTGGAACATCCAGATGTGGTTGAGATAAGTAAGGAGGCCAATTTTCGTTCGGATAAGACAATTGTCGATGCCCTCAATCACATGAGGCCTGAGCTACCGCAATGTGTCAAAGATCCCGAAGCTGAAGGTCAGGTACGGGTTTTCCATACAAACAATTGGCAAGGGGTACGTCAAAAAGGTTTGCACTGGGATGGAGATCTCCCCTTAGCAGAAGGGCAAGCTACTCTGGAACGTGTCAAAGAAACGTTGCAACAAGATGGTTGGGATTTCTCTCCCGCACATACCAAAATTCTCATGCTGACTCATCGACTTTTAGCCAATCAGCAAGGTTACTTAAATATAGTAGCAACGTTTCGATATAACGAATCTTTTACGAAAAAAGAAAACGAGCATATAGCCTTCTTTATCGACAAGCTTGAACCTGCCTGCGACGCCTTTGAGACTCGTAAATATGGTGCGATGTTTGAAGTTTTTGGTGGCGCTACACCACAATTACGCAGCCATTCAGATAAGGAAAGTTGGCACAATGCAATGATGCAGTTACTTGCTATACGCGAAACAGGAACTATCGGTGAAGTGGTTGAATTCTTGCGTACTCATCGTAAGCCCAGACTTCCAGATAATGTTGAAAAACACGAGCAGGAATTACTCAATTATGACAGGACTGCTGGTGCGGAAATACCCCGAAGGCTAAAAGAACTGGAAAAATTGAAAGATATTCCCTATTCCGAAGTAAAATCACTTCGCCGTTATCTTGATGGTCATTCCCCTTTTGAGACTAAACATGGTGTGAAAGGTGCTGAATTTGAAAATGTCTTGGTAGTTGTTGGACGAGGGTGGAACCAATATAACTTTGGTGAAATGTTGGGCTTTGCTGGAGAGCAAATGCTCCCAGCAGGAAAAGAAGATTCATTTGAGCGTAACCGAAATTTGTTTTACGTTGCCTGCTCCAGACCTCAAAAGCGCCTTGCAATCTTGTTTACACAAGCTTTGTCTCCTGAGGCACTTGCAACACTTGGGAATTGGTTCGGAGTGGATACTATTGAGCCTGCACCATAATTGGTCCGGTTTGCTGGCGTTCATTTGGCTAAAGTCGGTGCCTAAATATGTCATTAGTTCCGTAGTGAAATGGTGGTCATTCTGGAGGTCTTGACAGCCCTGATTTTAGATTTAGCTTATCAGTTAGCCATTTAATTGCTAAGGCGCTCCCAGGCAGATGAGCCAAATTTGAAAAGCCTGCTTTTTGAAGCAGGCTTTTTTATTTTCATTTTCTCTTCAAGAACATAAGAATTTTGAGCTTAAGTTAGTTCGATAACGGAGTGCCCTCAAATACCCCTTAACGCCTAAAATCCGAAAGTTAATAAAATACGAAAAACCTTTCTAATCTAGTCCTGACGCCACTCACTCATACTAGTCAAACGCGCCTCATGGCTTCATAACAATACGGCCAAGCGGTTTCGCTGTCTCAGCGTATTCATGGGCCCCGGCGGCGTTAGCCAGGGGGAAAATGCGGTCAATGACAACTCTGAGGCGCCCTTCTGCCACAGCCTGCAATATGTCGTCCACACTTGTCCGGACGCCGGGCCTTTCAAAAAGGGGCCCCATGAATACCCCCATGAGCGTCTGGTTAGACTGCATTGGCGGCCACAGGTCGACAGTCAGGCTGCCACCGCCCGCATTACCGACGAAGACGAGACGCCCTTCCGGAGAGAGAGCAGAAAGCGAAGCTTGCAACGTCGTCCCTACCGGATCGATGACGAGGTCAATCCCGGCGCCATGGGTGTACTCTCGGACACTGTCCACGACATCATGCTGTGCACGATCCACGACATGATCGGCACCCAATTCAAGCAACCGGCTTCTTCGCTGCGTTCCGCTTGCCACGGCGATGACCCTCGCGCCCGCCTGTGAGGCAAGCTGAACGGCCGCGAGCCCCACGCCCCCAGCTGCTGCCTGAATCAGAACGGTTTCTCCGTGCCGGAGCATGCCTCGTGTGAACAGGCAATGATGTGCGGTTCCAAAAGAGATCGGTACCACCGCCGCGTCTGCTGCATCCACCCCTTCCGGGATAAGCCAGGTGCGTTCCGCGGGCACGGCCCAACGTTCCGCATGTGATCCCTGCATGCTAAAAGCCGTCACTCTGTCCCCAACCCTGCGGTTACGGACTTTCGATCCGACGGCAACAACTGTCCCCGCGGCCGCGTACCCGACGATCCATGAAGGAAGAGGCGGCGGAGTTGAGCGCCGGTTGATCAGGTCTCCCCCTTCAATCGAGATAGCCTCGACAGAAATCAGGACGTCGTCAGGCCCGGCGACCGGATCCGGGACGTCGACATACTGCAGGACGCCGGGAGCGCCTTCCACGTCATAAACCGCTGCTTTCATCAGTTTTCCTCTGTCTTTTTTCGACCGGCGGAAAGACCCATAACCCTAGGGCAGCCTTGCAATCATCTTAATCTCAAACTTGAATCCGTACAGCCACGTCACGCCGATCCCGGTCAACGTCGGGTAAGGCGCGTCCCCCCAGTATTCTGGCAGGATACTCCAGATAGCGTCGAGGTTTGATTCGGGATCGACAACAAAAAGGGTAACGTCAACCACGTCATCGAACGTGCAGCCCGCAGCCGTGAGAACAGCATTAAGGTTATCGAATGCCAGCCGGATCTGCGCTTTTAGATCCTCTTCAGGCGAACCATCCTCCCGGCTACCCACCTGTCCCGAAACAAAGAGGAAGCCGTTAGATTTGATGGCGGGTGAATACCGATTGCGCTCATAGAGCGCCTGGCGTCCGAAGGGAAAAACGGCTTCGCGTGTTGTCATGCTTGTACCTTTGTAATGGGGCGAAATCTGCCCGGTGAACATAGAGACACTCTAAGGTGCTAAAGCGGAGGGATAAACAGGCGACTTTGTCCATCATTGTTTGTAATATCCAAACAATCGGTGAAGTGAGAGGATGATGGATGGATCGTTTTGATGCGATGCGCGCCTTTGCTCGCGTGGTGGAGGCAGGCAGCTTCACAAAGGCTGCCCAAACGCTCCATATGAGCAAAACCACGGTGACTCAGCTGATTCAGCAGCTGGAAGCGAGCCTGCGCGTCAAGCTGCTCCATCGCACCACCCGCAGGCTCGGCGTCACGCCTGATGGCGCGGTCTACTACGAGCGCGTCATCCGCCTGCTGGCGGACATGGAGGATGCTGAAAACAGCCTCTCCAGTTCGGCGATGACGCCCAGGGGACGGCTACGGGTGGATGTGCCCACGCCTCTCGCCCGCTTCGTGCTGGTGCCCGCGCTACCGGCTTTTCACTCGCGCTATCCTGATATCCAGTTCGATATGGGCGTGAGCGACCGGGTGGTGGATCTGATCGGCGACAACGTGGATTGCGTCCTGCGGGGCGGTGAAATCAGCGACCAGTCCCTGATCGCGCGCCATGTCGGCGATTTGCCAATCGGTGTTTACGTCGCACCGGGTTATGTGGAACGCCTCGGTGCCCCTGCGCATCCGCGAGAGCTGGAAAACACGGACCATCTCATCGTGGGATTCTTGTCCTCACGCACCGGTAAGATAAACCCTCTGGTACTGCACCGCGAGAGTGAACGTATTGAAATCAAGGCCAGCTATGTACTGGCAGTAGATGATGGCAATGCCTACCTCGAAGCTGGGCTAGCGGGATTAGGCGTGATTGCGCTACCAGTCTATATGGCGGCAGCACATCAGGCTCGTGGTGACTTGATTCCGCTATTTGAACACTGGCGTATTGCTCCAATGCCCCTGTATCTGGCATTTCCGCCGAACCGCCATGTCAACGCGAGGCTGCGCGTTTTTATTGAATGGATCGTAGAATTGATGCGGCAGCATGTCCCCACGCCCACCAGTAAGTAGCTACGGCTTAGTCTCCTGATTCACTCATCACCGTCCTTTGCATTTTGGCGGTTATTTCACGTCTCATGTATCTAAAATACTCGTAAAAAATCACTCCCCCCGCCCGTTCATATTATCTATTCCACTACTAAATATAACTATCAACACCAATAACACATAACTATCATTCATTAACAATCGATCGACAAAAACTATTAATTACATTCCGTGTGACATTCATCACAAAACACGGTTGCTCAATGTTTATTATTTACCGCATAGCAAAAGCATATCGTTCTGTCAGGAAAAATAATCTCATCATGAGGCAATTTTTTTATTAAAAGACCAACGGAGGTAATTGTTTTGCCATGGAAAGATCCGTCATCAAATGCATTTTTTAGCTGGGTTTACATAATATTATTTGGCGCATGGGGAGGTCTTGTAAGATATATCCTTGACGTTAAGTCTGGCCAGTCGGGAAGAAGTTTATTTTCGGCAGCAGCACAAATCATTGTGTCAGGCTTCACGGGTGTACTTTCTGGATTGCTGTCACAAAGTCTTGGAACAGTATTTCATACCTCGCTTGCCGTCAGCGGCATATCAGGTGCAATGGGCGTTGTTGCCCTTAATTATTACTGGAAAAAAATCACCGGAGAGAGTAATGATAAATCATGAATTTAGTAAAACAACAGAAAAGAATCTTAAAGGCGTTCATAAAGATCTTACTGAAGTTATGAGAAAAGCACTGAAATTATCACCTGTTGATTTCGGTATTTCAGAAGGGGTAAGAAACCAAAAACGGCAGCTTGAGTTATTGGCAGCAGGAAAATCATTAACGTCAAAGAGCAGGCATTTAACGGGACACGCCGTCGATGTATTCGCAGTTATAAACGGTACAGCATCATGGGAATTTAAGCATCACCAGACAATTGCAACAGCTGTGTTTCAGGCCGCTAAGGAGCTATCAGTTGATATTGAGTGGGGTGGTAACTGGACGGAAATTAAGGATGGCGTTCATTTCCAACTCTCTCGAAAGATGTACCCTGAATAGGGTAAAACATATTTTACAGGTCTATTTTTTAAAGAGAATAGACACATCGGCATTCGCTGGATGAATAACCGCAGCCTGTTTAATTAACCATTTTATAAGAGGAGAATTAGAATACATAATTGTTTTTAACTACTACAGCACCAAATTATCCGTCAGACGTTCATTTGCTCGCTATTTCTGTGGGCGATGTCTTATTACGCTGACAAAAAAATATATCTCATTAAATGAAACAAAAAGGAATAAAATTATGACTATTACTTATGTTAAAACTGAACTTGCTCCAGCTGACAACCAGCTCGCCGCATATATTTATTTTACCTCTGATACACCAGTAAGTTATTCTTACACCGTATCAAAACGGACGACCAGCCCAACCAGCGTAGATTTCACCTATACATCTGATCTGATTTATGGTGTTTCTCAAACTATCAAGATCCCGGTGATTGGCCTTTATGCGCAATATGCAAACAACGTGCAGGTTGTGTTTAAGGATGAAAGTGGAACTGAAGTCTTCAATCAAGCATTTACTGTTAGTACTGAAGATCAGGTATATGATACATCTGTTATCTTCCACCTTGATATTGAACAAACCGATCCTGCACTATTTACCTCTGTATGGGGAAACAGCTGGTTAATGGAATCCACAGGCCGCGGTTACGACCAAAATGGTGACCTGCGCTTTAACTTCTTATCGGTTTATCATCTCCAGCCATTGAGAATCCACAATGGTTACCTCTATACCGGTACCGATGAAGATATGTCGTGGTACGGTCGTCGCTTCTTCAAAATTGACATTATGGGTAATGTCGTCCTTGAATTCGACATGCGTGATTCTGATGGCAACCACTATGCCAATACTCACGATGTAGTCTGGGACTCAGCGGGCGACATTTATATGTTTGGCACCGATAGCCCTAACCGACTCACCAATACGATGGCGCAGGATGCGCTGGTTCTGAAATTCAACGATCAGACCGGGAAAATGATTTGGGCGAAAAACTATACCAGTGAATATAGTGGTTCTCAAATCTTGAATAACAACACCCCTAATGATGTTCATTTTAACTCACTCACATGGATTGCAAGCAGTCCAAACAATGAAGAAGCCGTTATTGTGCACTCCCGCACAACGAGTACAACTTTTGGTATCTCAATCGTTGATGGCAGTATTTTGTGGACAATCGACACGGGTAATTTCAACCCTCAGTTCCCGGCCAAACAAGCGACTGTCCATATAGATAACTCTGGTATTACTAACTATGAGAATGGTGCTCATACGGTATGTATTACCAATAATAGTGCATTTTCTGCCAATATCGACCCTACCGTAGGAAAATTTGTCTTGTCTGTATTTGACAATAGATCTTGCGTTGATGTGAATGGCAATCCAGTTATTCGCCCAATGAATGACCAGCCAACAGCGGATCCCTATCAAACCGATCCGGCCCGCATTCTATTCTATGCGGTTGACCTGGCAGCAGGTACCGCCGTTGAGATTCACGCGCCTATTGAACTCCCAACGACGCCTATCATCCAATGGACTGACTTTATGGGCAGCGTTTTTGATCATGGTGATTATTTCGTTATTTTCACCTGCCACGCTCGTTCATTCTTCATCAGTGATGTGAACGGTAATATGATTGCCTCTATTTACGATGTGATCTCTTTACCTGATGGCGCGCCTCAATTCCCTGGAGAGGGTTACCGCGCAAGATTGTTTAACGAAACGGAGCTCACTGACGTAATTACTGCGGCATCTATTCATGCAAACTAATGAAATGATGTAATAAAAAACAGAAGCAATCGATCGGCAGGTTTTAATTACCCATCGATCGCACTGCAGATGTTATAAGGGTTCATGTATCAGCATGAACCCTTGACGTTATATACCTGGAACGTAGAGCATAACGTTATCACCGACTAGATTTAGCCGGTACTCGTGCCTGACAACGTTTGTGCAAGTTTGTCGTTATACTCATTCGCCAGAGAAAGGAGTATTTGCATTACGCGCCCTGCGGAGAGTTTGGCACTGTGTGAAAATTCAGCCTGTTTGTATAGCCAGTGGCTAAAGTGCCTGCTTGCTCTTAAAGAGAGTATTTTAGCGTTACGCTTATCCCCCCCTGTCAAAGAGCACGCCATCCTGCGGTTTTTCCCCTGCCCCCAAAGTTGCCACTGAGTTTGCCACCAGCCGTGCTGCGTTGCGCTCAAAAAAGTCCAGGGTAATGGACTCTCAGGTTCACTGATGCCCTCTTCTATATACCAAAGCTCGCCTTGCCGCTGGCGAAACAGGTCTGCCCAGGCGGTAATAACAGCGCCTCGAAGAAAGCATTCGTGTGAAATAACATGTGTCTTTACCTGAGGAAAAAGGATGTTGAGCACGCGAAAATGCCCGTGAGCCGCGATAACGGGACGCAGAATCACGCCTCTGCCGTTACGTTTGAGTGCCGCACTTCCATACTGAATTTCATCGAACTGGCTCCGATGTAGAAATTGCATCTCGCGCATATCAACGCGGTTTACGATATTACTATGGTGCAAGTCAGGCTCAATACTCCCACGCCAGTGATACCTTAACGTTTCCCCGCTGACATGCGACGTAAAATTTGTGGAGATATGAAGAACACTACCGCGGTCGGCGTCGAAGCTGAGCAAAACATACAATTTCTGTTCTGCGCTCGCTCCCTGGAACGGCACAATAAGTGAAACTGTTTCAATTCGTTCTGGGGGGACAATTTTTGTTTGCCGTTTGGGTGTCCAGACTTTTTTGCAAACTCGGCACTGAACACGCTGTGTTCTCTGTGGATTATAACCATAACAAATAATTTCCCGGCTATAACATTCAGGACAAAAATAACAGTTTTCTAAGGCATAAGCTCTTAAATGAGCAGACAGCCATTGATTAAATTGTTGTTCATCAAACAGCGGGGGATAACTCCCGCAAGCCCGACAGTGTAATGCCGGAAATCCCAGTCTGTAATCTGGCCAACTGTAATCTGCACATGCCGATACTGGTAGCCCTAAATTACGGCAGCCAAACGATTTGCAGGTATTAATCGTAAATAGAGTCAATATGCGTTACCAACGATTTCAAGAGGTCGCTGATTTTGCCTCATAACGCTGAGTTAATTGTGTGAGCAGACTCGCATAAAAAATGCTTTCAGAACGTAAAGTAACGAACCTTTATATAACCGAAAGGAACTGATGATGAATATTAAAGCGGTTACAGCAGGTATTTTTTTGACATTACCATTTTGGGCCTGTGCCAAGGATGTCACGCTTATTTATACCAACGATCTCCACGCTCATGTGGAACCTTATAAAGTACCATGGATTGCTGATGGTAAACGCGATGTCGGTGGTTGGGCGAATATCACCACTTTGGTAAAAGAGGAAAAACAAAAAAGTAAAGCCACCTGGTTTTTTGATGCGGGCGACTATTTTACGGGTCCTTATATCAGTAGCTTAACGAAGGGAAAAGCTATTATTGATATTATGAATACCATGCCGTTTGACGCTGTCACGATAGGTAATCATGAGTTTGATCATGGCTGGGATAATACGTTATTACAGTTAAGCCAGGCGAAATTCCCGATTGTACAGGGGAACATATTCTATCAGAACAGCAGCAAATTATTCTGGGATAAGCCTTATACCATCATTGAAAAAGATGGCGTAAAAATTGGCGTCATTGGTCTGCACGGCGTCTTTGCCTTCAATGATACCGTTTCCGCGGCAACGCGCGTAGGTATTGAAGCGCGGGATGAAATTAAATGGTTGCAGCGCTATCTTGATGAACTTAAAGGAAAAGTAGACTTAACCGTATTGCTGGTTCATGAAGGAACGCCAGCGCGTCAGTCCAGTATGGGGGGAACCGACGTGCGCCGTGCGCTGGATAAAGATATTCAAACCGCAAGCCAGGTAAAAGGTCTGGATATTCTCATCACAGGACATGCGCATGTCGGCACGCCGGAACCGATTAAAGTAGGCAATACGCTAATCCTCTCAACCGACAGCGGCGGCATTGATGTGGGAAAACTGGTACTGGACTACACGAAGCCGCATCAGTTTACGGTGAAAAATTTCGAGCTCAAAACCATTTACGCGGATGAGTGGAAGCCTGATCCGCAAACGAAACAGGTTATAGACGGCTGGAATAAGCAACTTGATCAAGTGGTTCAACAAACGGTGGCGCAGTCGCCGGTTGAATTGACGCGCGCGTATGGTGAATCCGCCTCGCTGGGAAATCTGGCTGCTGACGCTCTGCTGGCGGCAGCGGGTAAAAATACCCAGTTGGCCTTAACCAACTCCGGCGGGATTCGCAATGAAATCCCGTCTGGCGCAATTACGATGGGTGACGTCATTAGCACCTTCCCCTTCCCTAACGAGCTGGCCACGATGGACCTCACGGGTAAACAATTACGCACGTTGATGGAGCATGCCGCAAGTTTAAGTAATGGCGTCTTACAGGTATCAAAAGGCCTGGAGATGAAGTATGACAGCAGTAAACCGATCGGTCAGCGTGTTGTCGTATTTACACTTAATGGCAAGCCGATCGAGGATGCGACAGTCTACCACATTGCCACCCAGAGCTTCCTTGCAGACGGTGGTGATGGTTTTACCACCTTTACCGAGGGTAAAGCGCGTAATACATCAGGCGGGTACTACGTTTCAAATGCTGTGATCGACTACTTCAAAGCAGGCAATACCATTACGGATGAGCAGATCAAAGGCATGCGCGTTGCTGATGTAAAAAAATAAAGGTTCCTGCCATATCTGCTTTCAGTGCCGCACTGGTGATGAATGCAGTGAAATGAATGTAGTGAAATAACAGTTTAAGGGTTCATACAACTACGTGAACCCTTTTTCAAACTATCGTTTTTCTCAGGGGAATTGATTATGAAGAAAAATATAAAGCTGAGTCTGATTACGTTGTGCTTGTCCGCAGCGCTAACCGCATCAGTGAATGCGAAAGATGTGACAATTTACTATACCAACGATCTGCATGCACATGTCTCTCCTGGGAAAGTACCCACCGTTGACAAAGAACGTCTGGTAGGCGGTTTTGCGAATATAGCGACCATCGTTAATGATGCTAAGAAAAAAAGTGAAGATGTCTTTTTCTTTGATGCGGGTGATTACTTCACCGGCCCCTATATAAGCACCCTGACCAAGGGTGAAGCAATTATTGATATTATGAACACCATGCCTTTCGATGCTGTGTCAGTGGGGAACCACGAATTTGATCATGGCGTTGATAACATGGTTAAGCAGCTATCCAAAGCAAACTTCCCCGTTTTGTTGGGCAACGTTTTTTATACCAACAGTGATAAGCCCGTCTGGAATAAAGCCTGGACGATTGTCGAAAAAGATGGCATCAAAATTGGCGTAATTGGGGTGCATCAAAAATTTGCATTTTATGACACGATTGCCGCTAAGGCTTACGCTGGCTCAGAGGCGCGTGATGAAGTGCCTTATATACAAAAAGGGCTTGATGCGTTAAAAGGAAAAGTTGATATCATCGTGCTGCTTATCCATGAAGGTACACCAGCGCGTCAGTCAAGTTATGGAAACAAAGACGTAGCCAGAATGCTGCAGGCTGATATTGATACCGCAAAGAAATTTAAGGGTATTGATGTATTAATCACGGGCCATGCCCATGTGGGTACACCAGAGCCAATCAAAGTCAATGACACTCTCATTGTTTCTACGGACGCCTATGGTACTGATATCGGTAAATTAGTATTGGATTTTAACCCTCAGACGAAGAAAATTGAACGCTACAATGGTGAATTAATTACGATATTTGCTGACGAATATAAACCCGATCCAAAAGTGCAAGCCAGAATTGATGAGTGGAATGCAAGGCTGAAAAAAATCACTGGCCAGGTTATTGGTTCGACAACGGCGCCCTTCACGCGCTCTTATGGTGAATCATCACCTGTCGGTAATCTCATCATCGACGCCATGATGGCAAAAGTGCCGGATGCCGTCGTTGGATTACAAAACAGCGGCGGTATACGTGCTGATTTCCCACAGGGAAATTTAACCTACGGCGATGTCATTACCACCTTCCCCTTTAATAACGATCTTGTCGAAATGGATCTCACCGGAAAAGATCTCACTGATTTAATGATCCATGCAACTAATCTTACCAATGGTATTTTGCAAGTATCAAAAAACGTTCATGTTGAATATGACAGTAAAAAACCGCTGGGAAAACGCATTATTACATTCACTGTTAATAATCAGCCTGTAGATCCCACCAGGACGTATCGGGTTGCTACACACTCATTTTGTGCGACAGGGGGCGATGGATTTGAAGCGTTCCTGAAAGGGAAAAACATCAAAACCATCAACAGCACTACCTCTGCAGAGTCAATCATTGATTATGTTAAGGCGCATAGTCCAGTAAAACCCGATCTTGAATTGCGGGTGATTGATGTAAGTGCAGCTAAATAGATGCAACAAGAAGCGATGACATACTGACGTGTATTTTAAATATCACTCGCTTTTCAATAGGCTCCCATTGAAGGAATTATACGCATGGAAAAAATGAAATATCTTTTGCCAGCAGCATTTATATCGCTGCCCATGGTTGCGTTTGCAGACTCTGGAAATGATGAATATCTATCAGACTGGTGGCATCAAAGCATTAATATAGTCGGCAGCAACTCTACTCGCTTTGGCCCACAAAAGAGATCGGATCTCTATCCAGAATACCGTGCGTGGGCACATGTGGATTGGTTTGATTTCTACGGATATGCGGATTTACCAAAATTTTTTGGCTTAGGAAATGACAACGATATCGGCATTTGGGACAATGGTTCTCCATTCTTTATGGAAATAGAGCCCCGTTTTAGCATCGACAAATTAACGGGACTCAACCTGAGCGTTGGTCCATTTAAAGAATGGTATTTTGCCCACAACTATATTTATGATGCAGGTACTAACGAAGGACAGCGTCAGAGCACCTGGTATATGGGTCTTGGGACAGATATTGATACGGGATTACCGATGACTTTATCTGCAAATATCTACGCTAAATACCAGGGGAATAATTATAACGCCGCCAACGAAAACGAATGGGATGGATATCGATTTAAAGTAAAATATGCTGTTCCGCTCACTACGCTGTTTGGCGGCAAGCTAAATTACGTCGGCTTCACCAATTTTGATTTCGGTTCAGACTTAAAAGAGGAATCTGGAGGCGAGCAACCCTTTTACTCCCGTACAAATGACTCAATCGTTTCCACCCATATCCTCAGCTTGGTTTATTCTCACTGGAGCTATGGTGCGACCCTGCGTTATTTCTATCATGGTGGTCAGTTTGAAGAAGGCAGTAAAGCCTATAACAGCAAAGGACAGATCACTCGCATTGACTCCACGGGATGGGCCTACTATTTAACTGCGGGATATACTTTTTAAATATGACTGAAAGGAATTAGCCATGAAGAAAAGAATAATAGCTGCAAGTATAATGTTGACGCTGTCGTTTTGGGCTGGCGCCAAAGATGTCACCATTATTTATACTAACGATCTCCACGCGCATGTTGACTCTTACAAACTTCCTTATGTCGCAAACGGTACAAGGGAAGTTGGCGGATTCGCCAATATCTCTACCTTAGTAAAGCAGGAAAAAGCAAAGAATAAAGCCACCTTTTACTTTGATGCAGGTGACTACTTTACCGGCCCCTATATCAGCAGTCTGACAAAGGGGGAGGCTATAATTGATATTATGAATACAATGCCGTTTGATGCGGTATCAATTGGTAATCATGAATTTGACCATGGCTGGGATAATCTCCTGCGCCAGTTAAGTAAGGCAAACTTCCCAGTTCTGTTAGGGAATGTATTCCATAAGGACAGCGAAAAACCTTTCTGGAACAAACCGTATACTATCCTGGAAAAAGATGGCGTAAAGATTGGCGTTATTGGGCTGCACGGTGTGTTTGCGTTTAATGAGACTGTCTCAGAACTCTCGCTCCAGGGTCTCGATAATGATAAGAACAACCGCTTTGATAAATCAGCAGCGGCCCTTAAGAACCAGGGGATTGAGGCTCGCGATGAAGTGAAATATCTGCAGCACTACCTGGATGAGCTGCGGGGCAAAGTTGACGTTACCGTCGCGCTGGTTCATGAAGGGGTCCCGGCGCGTCAGTCCAGCATTGGGAATACAGATGTCCGGCGAGCACTGGATAAAGATATTCAGACGGCAAGCCAGGTTAAAGGACTTGATATTCTTATCACCGGGCATGCTCACACAGGAACACCCGAACCTATCAAAGTGGGAAATACGTTAATCCTCTCTACTGACAGTGGCGGTATCGATGTGGGTAAATTGGTCCTTGATGTTAAACCTGCGATGCATACCTATGAAATGAAAAGCTTCGAGCTGAAAACACTTTATGCTGATGAGTGGAAACCTGATCCAACTACACAGAGGGTTATCGATAGCTGGAATAAAAAACTGGCGGATATCGTGCGCCAGCCGGTCGGTGAATCACCTGTCACGTTAACCCGCGCTTATGGTGAGTCCTCACAACTCGGCAATTTGTTTACGGATGCAATGCTTGCCGCTGCGCCGAATGCACAGATCGCGCTGATTAATTCCGGTAGCTTACGAGCCGATCTCAATGCGGGCCCAATTACCTTCGGTGATATTACCAGCACGTTCCCCTTCAAGAATGAACTTACAGAGATGGATCTCAGCGGCAAGGAGCTGCGTAACCTGGTGGAGCATGGGGCATCGCTCACGAATGGCGTACTGCAAATGTCAAAGGGGGCTGAAATGCAGTATATACCGCAGAAACCAGCAGGAAAACGCGTTGTATCTTTCACAATTAACGGCAAAGAGATTGCCGACACGGAGACTTACCATGTTGCGACGACGACATTCCTTGCTTTAGGAGGCGATGGTTTTCTGGCATTCAAGGAAGGGAAAAATGTTCAATTCCGTGCCGGAAAAAATATGTCCGATGTGGTCATTGACTATCTAAAGTCAGGGCACAAAATCATTCCTGCACAAGTGAATGAAATGCGCGTTGAAGTCAGTAAGTAATAAAATATTGATGCCATTCATTTATGAGTGGCATCACTTTTTATAAAGATGGAAAGTTGCCCTATGACGGAAAAACACTTAACTACATTCTGTAACTTACATTGTACAGATTGCTCTCATCTCCATAAAATGCGACTGCACCCGGAATGCCAAACGGGCTGTATGGATGATACGACGCTTAAGCAATATATTCGTCAGGAAATTGAATCATGGGAAACTGGCTATGTGCACTTTTCCTGGAAAGATGGAGAGTTAACGTCTGACGGATTAATTTTCTTAAAACGCGTCATTGACTTACAGCTGCGGTTTGCACAAGGTAAAAATATTATTAATACATTGCTCATCAGCTGTATTACGTTAGATGACGGCTGGTGTGAATTCATCAAAAAGAATGATTTTCTTATTTGCATTTCGGTAGATGGTGATAGTCAGCAAAGCGACACGTTCAGCAAAATGATGTCTGAAAGGCCAGTAGCTAATATGATTGAAACAAACGTGAGTCTACTGCATAAGCACGACATTACATTCAATACGCTTACCGTCCTTAATAACATAAATAGCCAGCAGCCGCTGCGGGTCTATCATTATTTGAAGAGTCTTGGCAGTCGCCATATGTTGTTTATCCCCTTACTTAAACCGCTTAAACAAGGTGGTGTGGATGCGCAAAGCCTTGCGCCCGCCGCACTGGGGATTTTTTTGAAAACGATTTTTTATACCTGGATACGCCTGGACATTGGAACGATTAAAATCCCTATCTTTGAGCATGCATTTGCTGCGTGGTGCGGGTTATCTGTGCCAACCTGCGTTTATGCATCCTGTGATGATAGCAATCCACCTTCCACAGCGAAACTGGCAAAAGAATGTACGAGTTGCAAAATGGAATTCGCCTGCCGCGGCGGTTGTGCAAAAGACCGCATAGCGCTTCCCCAATCCGGCGTTCCGCAGCTTAATTATTTTTGTGAAAGCTATCAGGCTTTTTTTACGTATATTGAACCCTATATGTTGATGATGAAGGCTTTGTGGGACCAAAACTATGCGCCTTCCGATATTCGGAAGTATTTGGCCTGAAATCGTTCTCAGGACGCCGTCTGCTGAAGCCTGGTCCGCACCTCTTCGTTCAGCCACGCCACAAAAAGCCCCACCTCCGGCTTCGCCTCCGTTGGCTGTGCTGTCACCAGCCAGTAAGGCCAGGGATACGGCGCGGTGATGGAGGTTAACTGGACCAGTTCACCTCTGGTGATGGCATCCTGAACCAGAGAGCGACGCTCCAGCGCGATGCCTTTCCCGAGCCGAACGGCTTCGATAATAATATTGGAGTCGTTAATACATAAACCGCCAGGCACGATCTCTTTCTCTAGCTCCGCATTCACGCACCACGTTTTCCACGACTCCATGGAAAAAATAATATGACTTTTTGCAATCTCAGCAGGCGTAGAGGGCAGCACACCGTCGTTATAGCCTGGAGCGGCCACCACAATGAGTTCATCGGAAAAAAGATAATGACTTTCACTCCCTTCCCAGTTTCCCTTCCCCATCCGTATGGCGATGTCTATCCCCTCCTGCTGCAGGCTGGTGACCGTCAGGCTGGCCAGGATCCGCAGCGTGATATGCGGATATTTCGCCCGAAAGCGTTCCAGGCGCGGCAACAGCCAGTGGCATCCAAAAGATGGCACCATCGCCAGCGTCAGCTCCTGGTTTCTCGGCTTTACCTGCACGAGCCGGGTGGCATCTGCGATATGGTTCAGCGCCTCGCGTACCTGTAAGGCATAGAGCCGCCCCTCTTCGTTGATCTGCACCCCTCGCCCGTTGCGGCTAAAGAGCTTAACGCCCACCATGTCCTCCAGCACTTTGATCTGCTGGCTGATAGCGGAATGGGTAACGTGGAGTTCTTTCGCCGCCAGCGTCACGCTGCCAAGACGGGCGACGGCTTCAAAGCTTCGCAAACTGGCAATGGGTGGAAAATCCGACATGAAAACACTTCCTTATCTGCGCTGGATTTATAACGGCAACTTGCCAACATGTCAGTAATACTAACCTTTACGGTAAGATACTGAAGATATTCGCCAGTAAGATTGTATTGTAATGTCTTGTCATCCTTTTCAATGACGCGTTATTTCACAGAGACAGGAAAACGGGAACGATGATTAAGCTTGTTGGAATGATGGATTCACCTTACGTACGGCGCGTGGCGATTTCCCTTGAGCTTTATGGCGTTGAGTTTGAAAGCCAGCCGCTGTCAGTCTTTAGCACCTTCGAAGCGTTCTCCCGAATCAACCCGGCGGTAAAAGCGCCAACGCTGATTCTGGATAATGGAATCCGGCTGATGGACTCGTCGCTGATACTGAACTATTTTGAGGCTCAGGCCTCCCCCGAGCGGAGACTTCTGCCCGTCGCGCCGGATGCGCAGGCAAACGATCTTCAGACGCTGGGCTTTATTCTCGCCGCCGCTGAGAAAGCCGTGCAAAATGTGTATGAGCACCACCAGCGCCCGGTGGAAAAGCAGCACGCTGCATGGGTCGAACGCATTACAATCCAGCTGCTGGCGGCCTGCAGGGAATGGAATGCCTTACTGAAGGGGCGCGCCACCACCACCGTTCCCGATCAGGTTGCCGTCACGAGCACGGTTGTCTGGACGTTTATTCAGTCGATGATCCCGCACATCGTTAACGCAGCGGATTTTAGAGAAATTCAGGCGTTTGCCGAATCCTTCGAATCATTAGCGGTCTTTAAAAAATATCCTTTCAGCTAAGCAATGAGCCCGGTCAGCGCAGCGCTACCGGGCAAGCCAGCAGCTAAATCTGATAATCAATCGCCACTTCTTCCGGCTCCATCACCTGGCGTTTAATCTCATCCACCGACAGCCCGGCGTTGCAGAGCTCAATAAAACGCCACACATAGTTGCGCTGCAGCTGCCCGCGCTTCAGGCCCAGCCATACGGTATTGGCATCAAACAGGTGACGCGTATCCAAACGCACCAGGTTCCCGTCTTCGCGTTCGCCGCTGGACTGTTCCGCCACCAGGCCAATGCCCAAACCCAGCTCGACGTAGGTTTTGATGACATCAGAATCCTGCGCACTCAGCACCACGTCCGGCGTTAGTCCTTTGCGGTTGAAGGCCTCGTCTATGCGCGAACGTCCGGTGATCCCCTGGCGGTATGTGATCAGCGGCCATTTCGCAACGTCTTCCAGCGTCAGGGGAGAGACCTGATTCAGCGGATGATCGACCGGAAGCAATAAGCTGTGGTACCAGCGGAACCAGGGGAAGGCCACCAGCAGAGGATCGTTGCTCAGGCGTTCGCTGGCAATGCCGATATCCGCCCCGCCGTTTTGCAGCAGCACTTCAATTTCCTGCGGCGTGCCCTGGATGAGCTCCAGACGGACGTCGGGGAAAAGTTCGCGGAAGGCTTTAATCACCGGCGGCAGGCTGTAGCGCGCCTGGGTGTGGGTGGTGGCGATGGTGAGTACGCCCGAGGCGTCATTGGTGAAGAGATCAGCCAGACGACGCACGTTGCTGGCCTCGTTAAGGATACGCTCAGCAATGGTCAACAACGCTTTGCCCGGCTCAGTCATGCCGAGCAACCGCTTGCCGCGGCGGATAAAGATCTCTATGCCCAGTTCCTCCTCCAGCTCGCGGATATGGCGGCTGACGCCGGACTGGGAGGTATAAAGCATATTGGCGACCTCGGTCAGGTTGTAGTCCCGCCTGGCCGCCTCACGGATAATTTTAAGCTGCTGGAAATTCACGATTCACTCCGGCACATCTGACATAGCTCTATTGTTAGAGTCAGCTGCGCTGCAGAACAAATAATAAAAACCAGCATCTTATGCTTTTATGGAATATCAGCTCACGAGCTGGAGTTCACGGTTCTCAAGCGACGGCTTGCTGACCAGCGACATCAAAATCTCTTTTACCGCCTGCGCCTGCGGCGACAGAGAACCGCGCGCAGACATATTCAGCGACAGCGGGAGGCTCATTGACGGCGTGGTGATGCGCGCCATCCAGCCGTTCGCCGCGCTGCACAGCGAACGCGCGGCGGATTCGGGCAGTACGGTGACGCCCATTCCGCTGGCAATGGCCGCGGTCAGCGTGGAGATCGAGTCAATTTCACCGATGATTTTGGCCGTCAGGCGGCGCAGGGAAAACGCTTCGTCCACGCGCACGCGCACGGCGCTGTAGTCGCGCGGCAGATAGAGGTTCATCTCTGCCACGGCGGTGAGGTCAACGCTCTGGCCCGGACAGTCGCGGGTGCCAACGAGATAGAGATCTTCCTTCAGCAGCGGCTGGCTGGTGATCCCGGCGACCGGAGAGCGATCGTAAAGCACCGCCATGTCCAGCTGGCCGTTCAGCAGCTTGTCGTTCAGGACGGAACCGCTGTTTTCGTGCAGGTACACCAGCACCTCAGGCAGCTCAGCGCGGACGGCCTGCAGCAGCGGCATGGTAATAGAGGACGCGGCCGTTCCCGGCGCCAGGCCAATAGACACGTGTCCGCTCAGGGTCTGGCCCACGTTATTCACCGCCAGCTGCGCCTGTTCACACTGGCGAAGGATGGTGCGCGCATGGGTATAAAGGATCTTGCCTGCTTCCGTTGGCGTGACGCCGCGTTTGGTGCGGATCAGCAACTGCTGATCCATTTCACCTTCCAGAGTAGCCACCTGCTGGCTCAGCGCGGGCTGCGCGATGTGCAGCACTTCTGCCGCTTGAGTCAGGCTGCCGATATCGACGATTTTTACGAAGTATTTCAGTCGTCTTAAGTTCATTTTGCCCCCTGTTCGAAATGCTTTGCCGGAACCGGCTGTCGTTGTTGAACAGGTTTTGCAATATGAGTGCCACTTTTACCATACAGTCTGAATTGGTCGCTAAGCGCCTGAAAATAAGGAAACCTAATCATGGGGTGTGGTTTTATTACTGAAACAGCAGTTTATGATCTGCCCCATTAGAGGTATTTCCGCACCAAAGCGGTGCATTCCGCTGTCAAAAACATCACTTTGCCGATTTTGTCAGCAAACGATCAAAAGGCGTTAATCCACCCTTTGACAAGCCGAACGCAGGTCGATAATATGCGCCCCGTTCACACGATTCCTCTGTAGTTCAGTCGGTAGAACGGCGGACTGTTAATCCGTATGTCACTGGTTCGAGTCCAGTCAGAGGAGCCAAATTTGAAAAGCCTGCTTACGAGCGGGCTTTTTGCTTTTCTGTGCAAGGTAAATGCAAAACGGCAACCGGGTTGCCGTTTTTAGTGTGTGCACCCTCTCCCGTGGGAGAGGGATGGGGTGAGGGCACCAGCCCGCACAATTGCTTCACATACCAATCTTAACCGGCATCCCCGACCGCCGTTCCAGTTCGGCGCCCGCGCCCTCGTTTATCAGCTGCGTTCGCTGCGCGGCTGAAATGGGCAGAGGCACTTTCCGGGTTGACTCAAATTCCGCGCGGTTACGTGATAATGGCTCGTGAACCTCTACCCACCGGCTGCCGTCCGGCTCCGTGGTCATCTTTACGGGCCGATCGATAAGCTGCACGCGGGTGCCTACGGGAACGTTATCGAAAAGGTATTTAATGTCGTTGTTACGCAGACGAATACAGCCCTGGCTCACCCGCAGCCCGATGCCGAAATTCGAGTTTGTGCCGTGAATGGCGTACAGCCTGCCGATATAAATCGCATAAAGCCCCATCGGATTATCCGGCCCGGCGGGCACGAAGGCCGGGAGCGTTTTACCCTCTGCCGCATAGGCACGGCGCGTGTTCGGCGTCGGAGACCAGGTTGGTCCCTCCTGCTTGCGCTCAACCGCCGTCACCCAGTTACGCGGAGTCTCCCGCCCGGCCTGACCGATGCCGATGGGCAACACTTCCACCGTATTGCTGCCCGGCGGGTAATAGTAGAGACGCATTTCCGCCACGTTCACGACAATCCCCTCGCGGACGGTATCGGGTAAAATCAGCTGCTGGGGAATAGTTAAGGTCGTTCCGGCTTTTGGTAAAAAAGGATCCACGCCCGGGTTCGCTTCCAGCATGTTGCTCAGCCCCAGGCCGTGCTGGGCGGCAAAGTACTCCAGAGGCAGGGTATTTCCCTCGGGAACCACAACCGTAACGGGGTTGCCGACAAGACGACTGCCTTCAGGCGGCAGCGGGTACGTAACAGCCAGCGCACCGGGCGTTACGGCAGCAAGCATCAGCGCGAGCGAGAATAAGCGAATCATAGTTTCCCTGCGATAAAACGAATGGTCACAGGCTAACTATAACTGCCCGCTGCGAAATTTGTCAGAATAGTCACGTGGCGATAACGCTTTGCGAGAAAAACCAGCACAACATGCTGATGAAATAATGCGAGAATAGTGATACCAGACCGGGTCAGGAGGACACAATGCTGGAAAATATGAAAGCCTTCAGAATGGTCGTAGAGTGTCAGGGGTTCCGCGCCGCCGCGATGGCCATGAAACTCTCCCCGGCCATGATCAGCCGCAGAATTGAAAAGCTGGAAAGCGAGGTGAATGCGCAGCTGATTAAACGCAATTCACGTCGCATTTCTCTGACGACGGCCGGTGAGCAATTTTACCAGCGCTGCCTGCTCATTATTGATGAATATGAATCCTGCCTCAGGGATGTTAAAAGCCTCAGTAACGAAATTGGCGGCAATCTCAAAGTGGGTATCCCCCATTCCATCAGCAATCAGCACGTTATTCCGCACCTTGGCGCCTTCCTGGAACGCTATCCCAATCTGAAGCTGGATATCGTGACCGGCAATCACTGTATGGAGCTTTTCAGCCACGGCTTCGATCTGGCGCTGCAGTGTGGCCCACTGCCCGACAGCAACCTCTACTACACGCTGATTGGCTACTGGCGAAAATACACCTGTCTTTCACGCTCCTACGCGCAGCAGCACGGTATTCCGCAACATCCTGATGAGCTCCGCCAGCATACCTGTCTCCTGCATTTTGATAACCACCGCCGCAGCTGGAAGTTTGTGATTGACGATGAGCTGGTTGAAATCCGCCCTCATTACGTCTCCAGAGTGAGTAACAGCCTCGACCTGTGCAATATGGTGCATCACGGGTTAGGGATCTGTTACCTGCCGGAATTCACCGTGAGAGCGGGAATGGAATCAGGAGAAATCATCACCGCCCTTGACGCGTTTATGCCTGCCCCTCTTCCCATGTATGTGGTGCATATCAATCCTCACCCCTCCCCCAAGGAACAGGCATTCATTGATTTCCTCCGCACGCTTAACCTGGCAACGGCCCCGGCGCCAGCATCCTGAGCGGGTTCAGCAGCGCGATCTCCTCAATGCGCGCCGCATCCAATCCGGCCTCTCTGAACCAGCGGTGGCTGTCCTCCAGCCACTCGCCGATGTCGGGCTGGCCCGGCTGGCCCAGATCCGAGCTGTAAACCAGGTTATGCACTCCCGTCAGCACCTCACAGAGATCGTCGAGGGGCTGATAGCCTAAATAGACCGTCAGGGCGCACTGCTCCACAAAGAGCCACTCATGTTCGCCGAGCGCGCGCAGTTCCCGGGCGGTAAATCCCGTCATCGGATTCGCCGGCTGGTTCAGCATCAGCCTGCAGCCGCCCACTCGCTCAACGGCCTCAATCAGACGCAGCGTTTGGTCTTTCGTCGCATGTCCTGAGGAGATCACAATGTCATGGTGCCGGGCAAAGTGAATGAGCGTTTTTACGCCTGAACGCAGTTCACCCGCCTCATCAGCAATCGAGAGCGGCTGCCCGGCGAAATGCCGGGCGTACTCGTTGCTGAACGTTCGGGATAACCCGCTTTTATGCGCCGTTGGAACCACGGTCGGCAAGTGCACCAGCAGCCTGGGCGCACCCTCAAACTGATACTGGCTCAGCGCCTGGCGGACGACGTTAAGGTTTATCCCCCCGGCGGCGGCATTCAGCACGACCGAGCCAAAGACGGGCAGACCTTGCTCCTGCATTGCCGATGCCAGCGCGCTGACGCTTCCCAGATGGTTCTTAAGCACCACGCCCCCCTGATACTGCGCGTAGCGTTCTCCGGCCTCCATGGCGGAGTAACGCCGCTGGTAGCTATCCGGGCGCGCGTGATAGTGCACGTCCAGAAAGCGCAAACGGGACGCCCAGTAGTCAAAAAACGGCCGCGTCATGCTTTTGCTTCCCAGGGCACATGGTAACCCAGCGTTTGTCGGGCTACGTCGAGCGAGGTGCCTTCACGAACTGCGTTGATGATCTCACGCTCCGTTTTTTCTACGTTTTCTGCCCGACGGATCACCTCCTCCAGCTGCTCAGCGGGGATCGCCAGAACGCCATTCTCATCGCCGAAAATCCAGTCGCCAGGGCAGACCGTTACCCCTTCAATCTGCAGCGCGCACTGCACCGCAGTGACCCGCGCACGGTTCTTGCCGGAAACCATATAGATGTTGCTGGCGTACAGCGGGTAATTCATCTGACGAATGTCTGCAATGTCCCGGGCTGAGCCGTAGATGACAGACCCGGCGATGCCTTTAAGCACGGCTTTGGTGGTCAGAATATTGCCCCAGCTGGTGCAGTCCGTACGGCCGCCATTGTCCACAACGATGACCGCGCCAGCCGGAACCCGATCGATATAGTTCCCGGCATTCATAAACTGGTTTTTCTCCGCCACGCAGGCTTCATATTTTACGGTCCATGCAGGTCCCGCCAGCTTACTGCCCCCGGCCTGCAGCTTAATGCCCGCAAGGCCTCCCGCAATGTATAAACTGTCCAGCGCGTCCGAAACGGCCGCCGTGTCCAGCGCCAGCAGGCGCGACTGAAGCGTTGATTGAGTCGTCATTGTCGAATTATCCATGCTGTGTTGTCAGGGTTTTTAAGGCGCACCAGGCGGCATATTCCGGCAGGGTTTGCGCGAGCAGTGTTCTGTTCACTGGAAACGTCATCTGATGCGCCTGACCATCTTGATGACGAACCGACAGGGTCATTTTCCCCAGCCGTGCGTCGCTGTTCAGAAGCTCCGAGAGCGACGGGCTGACCGTCACATCCATCTGCACCGTCAGCTCTCCCTGGCGCGGCAGGCCCCCGGCAGGCAAATACGCTGAGAGCGCTGCATCTGGCGTATGCCAGCGGATACTGCACGCATCCCGCAGTATTTCGCCCGCCGTTTTATTACGTTTGCTCACCAGATAGGGACGCAGCGCGCTGTCCAGACTTTGCCTCACCGGAAGCGGTAAAGGCCGGTGTGCAGGGGTTTCGATCTGCACAATGACGTAAGGGCTTTTCCATAAAAAATGACTGTCCCAGTCGGTGGAGGTGGCCAGCGCATTGACGATAGAACCGACCTCGCTCTCGCTGATCCCGATCAGGGTCCAGCAGTGCTTTTGCCTTTCAGGCCCGGTATCTTTGTTATTTGCTAATGCCTCTTCCAGCATCGGCAGCGCCTGGGAAGGCGGCCCGGGCAGAACCACCAGCTGGCTTCCCGCCACGCATGCGCTGAAACCTGGAGCGGTGCCGCAAGCGTTATCCAGAATGGAAGCGTCCTCGGGGAAACGCGCCTGAAGACGGTTTGAAGGATCGCTTTTCACCCCGAACGTCACGAGACGACTCTCAATGGTTTTCCACGTCTCTTCGTCGTGCACAAGCGGCTTGCTCAGAACCTGAGCAATGGCCTCGCGGGTTTTATCGTCAGAGGTTGGGCCAAGGCCGCCACACACCACAATGAGATCGTCCTGCCCGATACGCCCTGTTACCACCGAGCTTATCTGCGGGATGTTGTCTGCGCAGGTCGCCTGAAATTTGACACGGTAGTGCGCCTTTTCAAGGCATTGACTGATAGCCTGCTGGTTCGTGTTAAGGCATTGCCCGGACAAGAGCTCATCACCAATCGCAATCACGCTGGCCGTTTTAGCGATGGCTGGCTGAACCAGGGCGTCGATTATCGCCTTTGCCATCTCCTCCGTTGTCGCCGGACCGCCTAAATCGTAGGTCGCCACCTTCCCCTCACGAACAACGCGATCGACAGCCTGCTGCAGTTTTTCCGCCTGCGCCTCAAAGCCGAGGTACGCCAGCATTAGCGCAATTGTGTAGAACATCGCACACGGATTGGCTTTTCCCTGCCCCGCCATCCCCGGCGCGCTGCCGTGTACCGGTTCAAAATAGGCCACCTCGCTGCCAATGTTGGCGCTGGGCGCCAGGCCAAGCCCGCCCATCACGCCGGCGGCCAGATCCGACAAGATATCGCCAAACATATTTTCCGCGACAATCACGCCAAATTCGTGAGGCTTACGCACCAGCCAGAGGGCAATCGCATCCACGTTGTGAATATCTGCCCGAATGTCAGGGAAGTGCGCGGCCACTTCCTGAAAGATTGTTGCCGCAAAATGACCGCTTTCGCGCATGACGTTGGGTTTATCGGCAAACGTGACGCGTGAAAAGCGGTGTTGGCGGGCATAGTCAAAGGCCGTCTGAAACAGGCGCTCCAGGCCGTAGCGCGTTTGCAGACGCACTGACCATGCCGCCTCTTCCGGGCCATATTTTTCGAGATTCGGGTGTTTAAGCCAGCTGGCCACGTTCTCACCGACACCTTTAAAATCCATACCGGCGTACAGCCCCTCGGTATTTTCCCGAATCACACAGCAGCGGAAAGGACGGCGATCTCCCGTCACGTATTTCACCGGGCGGATGTTGGCATAGAGCCCAAGCCGCTGACGGAGCTGAATCACCGGTGAAACATACTCAATGCCTTTCTGCTGGAGCGCGACGGGCAGCGCCTGCTGAGCCTGCACTTTCCCCTTGCTGGTGATGGCGCCCAGCAGTACCGCGTCCGCCTCAGCAATCTGTTCCCAGGTACGTGCCGGCACAGGATTGCCCTCGCGTTCCCAGCAGGACCAGCCTATTTCACCAAAGGTCAGGCTGATGGGGAGATCCAGCGCACCGATAACGGGCAGCGCAGCGTCGCAAACCTCCTGACCAATACCGTCTCCCGGCAAAACCAGAACATTTTTTTTCATAAGGTATCGATCCATTCGTTGAGCAGCGCATTCACCGCAGCGGGATTGTCATTCCACGGACGCATCCCCGCGCCGGGGATACGTTTGTAATAGTGCTGGGTTCGGGGGCTGTGGGTCTGGTTTTCCCATGAGGCCAGCTGGGATTTTTCACCCACAATCGCAAGATAGTTACCGTCATAGGCGGCAATATCCGCGCGGGCATCCATCTTTAACAGCAGTGAGAAGCCGGTGAGCATGCGTTTAATCGCCGCCATTTTCTCTGCATCTGGCAGGGAAAATTTTTCCTGCGGCGCAGGCTGACCTTCGGGCAGGACGTAGTGATGCAGAATATCCATGGCCGAACCGAGTTCACCTTTTTCAAGCAGTGCGATGAGACGCACCAGCCGCTGCGTTAATTTCTCGTCGGCAAAACCGGGGGCGCTCACGCTCATGACGCCCGCTACGCCGCGCAAACGGTGCGCCAGCAGCTGCACCAGCGTGCCCGCCATCGCAAACCCCACCAGCAGCCAGGGGCGTTTGACCTGGGCATTTAGCTTCTGGCAAAGCGCGTCAATCGCGCTCTGCGGATCGTCGTGCGTAATCAGGCTCAACGTATCGACGATGGTGACGGAAAAACCTTTTTCTTCGAGCAAGGTAACCAGCGGAGCGCAAAATGCCCCGCCGTCCCAGGCAGGCATGACCGGTGCCAGTATCACCGCATCCTGTAACTTCATGCTGCGGTCCCTGTGATCACGTTTTCAATAGCGCTGAAGACACGCTGACTCTCTGTCGTCAATGACTCTTCAACCATTTTCCGGTTCTCCACGCTGAGATTTTTCACCCCAAGGATCATATCCACTACGCTGCGGTAAGAGGCGTTGTAAAATTCCTTCGAAACCAGCTGATGCACCTGATTAAATATCCACTCCGTGTGATAACGTTCTTTGCCTTCGTTGAAATTACACAGCGACAGCCAGATTTCCATCGCCAGATTTCCCGCCCCTTTTCCCATGCCGGTCAGGGAGCTATCAATAAAGGTCGCGCCGGCCTTTACGGCCTCAATGGAGTTTGCCATTGCCAGCCCCAGGTTATCGTGGGCATGGAATCCCACCTCAAGCGGCGTTGCGCATTTAAGCAGGTTAACCAGGCGGGCGGTCTGTTCAGGCCGCAGGCTGCCGTTAGAATCCGCAATGCAAATAATATCGGCCCCGGCGTTCTCACACTGCAATGCCACGTCAACAAGCGTCTTCGCGTTAATTTGGCTGGCGCGCGTAAAGTTCATGCTCACGCGCAGGCCATTTTCTTTCGCCACCTCACACAGTTCCAGCGCGGGTTGGGGATTGTCGGTTTTAATACAGAGCCGAAGCAGCGCAACGCCACATTCCCGCAGGCGAATAATATCCTGCCGGGTAATATTATGGGGGTGGGCAATGACAACTAATTTCGCTTCGGGCACGGCATCATGAATTGCCTGAATATAATTATCAGGCGACATTCCGGTTAAACCAATATCCGCGATGGGTTTAAATGAACCGTTTCGGTAACCTATTTCAATCCATTCAACGCCACTGCCCACCAGTGCGCGCACATGCTTAATTGCGTAGTCTATAGGAAAGCTGAAATTGTTTTGATACCCGCCATCCCTTAATGTGACATCTATATTATTAATCATTGATATTACTCTCTTTACTGGAGAAAAATTCCATAAACCCATATTGACCAAAAACATATACAAGGAAACCAACAACGCAGACGCAGGCAATAATCAGCGCGGTCATGACGGGAGCATGGGCTGAAAGTTTTCCAATCAGGAAGGTTGCGAGCGCTGCGCTTCCGAGCTGTAAGGCCCCCATTACACCCGAAGCGGTACCCGACGCCTGCGGGTGCGCCGCGATGGCAGACGCCGTGCCCAACGGCAGCAGGAAGCCATTGCCAAAGGTCAGAATGCCGATGGAGAGAATGCTGGTAAACAAAGGTACAGGGCTTAAGTACATCTGAAGTGCAAAAATAATGCCGCCGAGGACAAATATGCGATACCCAAGGCGAATGGTCTCTTCAATACCCGCCTGACGAGATCTCTTCTTAGCGATCAGATTCCCCGCCACGTAGCTTACGGATAGCAGAATATAGGTGTAACCGATATAAAGCGGCGAAAGCCCGAGTTTGCCCAGCAAAAAGGGGGACTCTACGATATAGGAAAAATAGGCTGCATAAGCAAAACAGGGAATCGCGGCATAAAACAAAAACTGCCGGTTTCTTAACACCACAAGCGTATTGACCATGGCCGCCACCGCGCTCAGCTTTTGCCTTTTCTCAGGCGGTAAGGTTTCGCGCAGTGCGGTGAGGCACAGTCCCAGCGTCATGACGATAAACAAGGTCAAAAAGATAAAACAGGATTTCCAGCCGAAGTGTTGGGTTAACACGCCGCCGATCATGGGTGCAATGGCCGGCGACATACCCACAAAGGGAAATATGACAAGATAAAGCTGAGCCGAAGACTTCTTATCCAGCATGTCATTAATAATCGCCCGGCTGACGGTGATACCAGCGCAGGAGCCGATGCCCTGTAATAAGCGTAAAATAAGCAGCTCATTAATATGAGTAGAGTAAATAACGCCTACCGTCGAAACCAACCAGATTAACAGCCCCGCAATAAGCGTTTTCTTTCTCCCCAGACTGTCGCTTAACGGCCCGTACACCAGCTGTGAAAACGCAACGCCAAATAAAAACAGGGCGATAGCATCCTGTATTTGCGCCTCCGTGACCTTATAAAATAATTGCATTTCGCTCAGTGCAGGCAAAAAGATATCGGTAGATATTAATCCGCCCACGGACAGGCATGCAATTAATACCACCAGGGGCATAGATAGCGTTTTATTCATATTCGTATAAACCAGGAATTGGGGTAATACGAATTTATCGGAAGCGCTTCACAATGAGAACAATAATAAACTAAACGGTCTGTTGCACATTAGTAAACGAACGTTTTCTGTCGATAAGATAACGGTAGCGGCGCAACCATCAACCGCATGCGGCGGAAAAGAGAAAGCCTGGGCTCAGGCTTTCTCAGTTTACGCTATCACGCCTCGGTTTTACGCCACCGGCGCGTCAGCACTTTCTCCGCCTCGACAATAAGGAACATCACAAAACCAATCAGGAAGGTGATGACCCAGTAGCGGAACGGCAGCGCTTCGGTGCCAAACAGCATCTGCATGAAGGGTGCGTAAATGATAAGAAGCTGTAGCGCCAGCAGTACGCCGCTCACGATCCAAATCCCTTTATTCGCCAGCAGGCCTTTGCTCAGCGAGAAGCCGTCATTAACGCGGCAGTTGAGCATGTAGAACCATTGCGCAGTGACCAGGGTTTGCAGCAGCACGGTGCGGATAAATTCCGCCGAGTAGCCGCGCGGCTGTAGCCAGGCTTCGAGCACGAAGGCGCTGATGGCAATCATCAGACCGACAAACACCACGCGCCAGATGGCATAGCCGTCCATCACGTGGAGATTCGCCTTGCGCGGTGGCCGGTTCATGATGTCCTTCTCACCCGCTTCAAACGCCAGGCCAAACGACAGCGTTGCCGACGTCGCCATGTTCATCCACAGGATCAGGACCGGCGTCAGGGGGATCAGATTCCCCGCCAGCAGCGCGATGATGATCAGCAGAGCCTGCGCGATGTTGCTGGGGATAACGAACAGAATGGTCTTTTTCAGGTTATCGTAAACCCGACGCCCCTCGTGCACCGCACGGGCAATGGTGGCAAAGTTGTCATCCGTTAACACCATGTCGGCGGCTTCCTTGGTGACTTCCGTCCCCTTAATCCCCATGGCGATACCCACATCCGCCCGCTTGAGCGCTGGGGCATCATTTACGCCATCCCCGGTCATGCCCACGACTTCCTGTTTACTTTGCAGGGCCTGCACCAGGCGGAATTTATCCTCCGGGCTGGTTCGGGCGAAAATATCGTACTGCTGCGCGGCGTCGCTCAGCTGACGATCGTCCATCGCCTCCAGCTCACGTCCGGTGATAGCGCTTGCGGCGTTACCAATCCCCAACATTTGCCCAATGCTCATTGCCGTTTGCGGGTGGTCACCGGTGATCATTTTCACGCGGATCCCGGCCTGCAGACAGTCGGCAATGGCGGTAATGGCCTCCGGACGCGGCGGGTCCATCATCCCTGCAATACCCAGCAGGATCACGCCATCATGCAGGTCCGGATGATCCAGCTCGCGTTGCCCCTCGCGGGCAGGTTTCCAGGCCGCAGCCACCATGCGCAACCCTTCCCGGGCATACTCTTCAATTTTACCTTCCCAGTAAGGCTGATCGAACGGCTGCAGTCCGTCATTCGTCTGCTGGTACTGGCAGAGGCGGAACAGGACGTCCGGCGCGCCGGTGATTAAAATCGCCTCTTCATCGCCCAGCCGATAAAGCGTGGACATGTATTTATACTGCGAATCAAACGGGATTTTACTGCGCATTTCCGTCTCAAGCGGCGGGAGCGGAATTTTCGCTGCCAGCACCTTCAGCGCGCCCTCGGTTGGTCCCCCGGTGATTTTCCACAGCCCCTGCTCGTCTTTAATCAGCTGGCTGTCATTGCAGAGGTCAATGGTGCGCAGGTAGCGTTCCAGCAGGGAACCCTGCGTCACGCTGACGGGCGTCGGGTCATCTATGGGGTGAATATTCCCCACCGGTTCGTAGCTGTCGCCCTCCACGCGATAGGTCGTGTCAGCAGTAATCACCGCTTTGACCGTCATTTCATTCATCGTCAGGGTGCCGGTTTTATCCGAGCAGATGACCGTCATTGCGCCCAGCGTTTCCACCGTAGGCAGCTTGCGAATGATGGCCTTGCGACGCGCCATGGCCTGTACGCCAAGCGAAAGGATGATGGAAATGATGGCCGGCAGGCCTTCCGGCACGGCGGCAACGGCGAGGCTGATAAGCGACAGCACCAGTTCAGAAACCGGCATATCCCGGAACAGGAGGCTAAAGACAAACAGCGCCACCATCATCACCAGGATAGTGATGAAGATGGTCTTCCCGAGCTTATCCATCTGCACCATCAGCGGCGTGCGGTGCTTTTCAATGTCGGACATCATCTGATTGATGTGGCCAAGCTCGGTCTCGCCCCCGGTTGCCACCACCACGCCTTTACCGCCGCCGGAGCTGACGGTGGTACCTGAGTAGAGCAGATTATACCGGTCACCTAAAGGCAGTTCCCCGCTTAACGCATCGCTGTTTTTCTCAACAACGGTGGATTCGCCGGTCAGGATGGCCTCCTCCACGCGCAGGTTATGCGCTTCAATTACGCGCAGGTCCGCAGGGATACGATCCCCGGCGCGGATCACCACGATATCGCCAGGCACCAGCGCCGTTGTAGGGATCGTTTCATGATTCCCCTGCCGTACCACCACGGCTTCGCTCGAGAGCATATTGCGAATACTCTGCAACGATTTTTCAGCATTGCTCTCCTGAATATGGCCAATCAGCGCGTTGATGATGGCAACCCCAAGGATGACAAACATGTCTACCCAGTGCCCCATAAAGAGCTTAAGCAACGCGGCCACCAGCAATACGTAAATCAATACATCGTTAAAATGCGCCAGGAAGCGCAGCCAGCCGGGTTTACCCTTTTTTTGCGGTAACGCATTCTCACCATGCTGCTGAAGGCGGGCGGATGCCTCAATGCCGCTAAGTCCTTCCGGGGTGGAGTGGATATTAGACAAGGTTTCGTCAACGGTTTGTTGATAGTACGGACGTTCAGGTTTTCCTGTTTTCATCGTTCCTTCCTCAGGTTCTATTCAGAAATCACCTTGCTTTCATGTAATTAACGAATAACGAAAACAGGAACGTGGGCGTAACGCACAATACTTGCCGCCTCTGACCCTAACAAATGGGTTTGAATATTTGGATTTCGAGAACCGACAATAATCGCGCCAGCAGCAAGTTCGTCCGCCAGCTTAATAACCTCATCACGAACATTCCCGCTACGAACATGGAGATGAACACGTTCTTCCGGCAGATTCAATTTTTTGACCAGATCGGCCAGCTTTTCTTTCGCATTATTAATCATATATTCATCCATCTTACGCGCATCTGAAATAAACCCACGCGTCAGTTCGGCTGAAAATTTGGGCATGACGTGAAGCAAATGAACGTCACCCGATGCGCTTTGTGCCAGAAACTGTGCATGCTGCAACGCTTTATCCGCCAGGCTTGTCTCGTAGACATCCACCGGAACGAGAATATTTTTATACATATCGAGCATCCTTTTTTATAACCAACACGAGAGTGAGTGAAGCTAAAAAACGCATTAAATGCAGGAGGTTGCCATTAATGCCAGCTACGGTAAAAAGAGATGATTGATATTAAACGTAGCACAGGAATATCAGGTTTAGCGCGCCCCCACTGATAATGGTTATTTAACATTTCGCTTTTCGCCGACTATGCTCATAGTCAGCCACCGCTTCCGGCTCATGGAGGAATTTATGTATGGTTTAAGCCTGCTCCGCCTGGGTATGTTCATTGCGCTCGCCATTATCGCCAGCACGGCGATTGGTTTATTTACCTATATGGTCGTCACTGTTCTGGCCGAATAGTGTCACCCCCTGCCCTTGCTACGGAATAAATAAAACAGTTATTTATTAGGGGAATACATTGAACCGCTACTTCTCTCTTCTACCATTCGTTTTATTAACGCTCACGGCGTGCGACCCGAAACCGGAGCAAGCCTCCCCCCTGCCGCGAATGGTAAAAGTGGCGGAGGTGGCTGTCCCCGGTCACGCCCAGCAGCGCGTCTTTCCCGCCCGCATTGAATCGGGCGATGCCACAGACCTTTCCTTTAAGCGTGCAGGTCAAATTGAAGCGCTCGATATACGCCAGGGCGCAGCCATCAAGCAGGGGCAACAGCTTGCCAGATTGAACGCCCGTGAGGCCCAGCAGCGGGTTAACGACAGACAAACGGCAGCGACGCTGGCCCAGCGGCAATTCGATCGCTTCCAGACGCTGGCGGGCCGCCAGGCGATTTCGAAAGCAGAAATGGATGTGCAGCGTGCAAACCGCGATTCGGCGAATGCGGCGCTTCAGATTGCCAGAGAGGAACTGAATCAGATGACGCTCGTCGCCCCCTTCAGCGGGACGGCAGCCAGCGTACATGTACGAAACCATCAGGTGGTGTCTGCCGGTCAGCCCATTGCGACCCTAACCCGGACCGATCTGCTGGACGTGGTGTTTAGTATTCCCGAGAACCTGTTCAAAACCCTTGATATTCGCAACGCGCAGTATCGCCCCGTGGTGAGAATTAACGCCATTCCGGATCGTGAATTTACCGCCGTCTACAAAGAGCATTCGGGCAGCAGCGACAGCAATACCCTGACCTGGCAGGTGATACTGACCATGCCGCGGCCTGATGATTTTCCTGCCGTCGGCGGCGTAAGCGGTACGGTGACCATCAATTTAAGCAACCTCCCGGCGGGCGCGGATGCTCAGGCGCTGGTCGTACCGGTTGAGGCAGTCTTTAATCCGGACAACAGCCCGCGCAATGAGCCGCACGTCTGGGTCGTAACGGGCGAAGGCGACACGCTGCATCTTGAAGACCGCAAGGTCAGCGTGGGGCAAGTGAGTACCGAAGGCGTGGTGATTACCAGCGGGCTTAGGGCGGGCGAGCGCGTGGTGGCCGCAGGCGTTGGGGAGCTCCATGCTAACCAGCCGGTGCGTATCTGGACGCGTGAACGGGGACTGTAATGGATATCTCTCGTCAATTTATTAATAACCCTGTTCGCGTCTGGCTAACGATCCTGCTGCTGGGCATCGGGGGTATTTTCGCCCTGTTGAATATCGGCAGGCTGGAAGATCCCGCCTTTACCATTAAAACCGCAGTGGTGGTCACTCACTACCCTGGCGCATCCGCTCAGCAGGTTGAAGAGGAGGTGACGCTTCCGCTGGAGAATGCCCTTCAGCAGTTGCCTTATCTGGACAACGTGAGCTCCATCTCTTCAAACGGTCTGTCGCAAATCACCGTTAATATAGCTTCTCGCTATCACTCGAACGAGCTGCCGCAGATTTGGGATGAACTGCGCCGCCGCGTGGGCGATGCCTCGCGTCAGTTTCCGCCCGGCGTCGTCACGCCCTTTGTGAATGACGATTTCGGCGACGTCTTCGGCTTCTTCTTCGCCATTTCCGGAGATGAATTCAGTAATCCTGAACTGGTGAGATATGCGGAGCAGCTGCGCCGGGAGTTGATTCTGATCCCCGGCGTCGCGAAGGTCGCCATCGGCGGGGCCATTAGCCAACAGGTCAACATCGATATCTCCCTGACCAAAATGGCCGCGCGGGGCATTACGCTGAACCAGCTTTCCGCCCTGCTCAGCAGGCTTAACGTCGTTTCCAGTGCCGGAGAAATTACCTCCGGCACCGAATCCATTCGCCTGCACCCGACCGGTGAGTTCGAGAGTCTTGATGAACTGGCGGATATCATCATCACGCCTTCCGGCACCGGGGCGGCGACGCGTCTGCGGGATATCGCCACGCTGTCGCGCGGGCTGAACGAATCGCCGGCCAGTATCTACCATGCCAACGGCAAAAAAGCCGTCACCATGGGCGTCTCGTTTATTCCCGGCGTGAACGTTATCGACGTGGGCCACGCGCTGGAGGCGAAGCTAAACCAGATGTCGGCGGAAAAACCGGCGGGCATACATATAGACCTGTTTTACGATCAGGCCGCCGAAGTTGGCCACTCCGTTAACGGTTTTATTATTAACTTCCTGATGGCGCTGGCGATTGTCATCGGCGTGCTGCTGATCTTTATGGGCGTACGCAGCGGGATCATCATTGCGTTTTCTCTCGCGCTTAACGTGCTGGGCACGCTGCTGATTATGTATCTGTGGGGCATTGAGCTGCAGCGCATATCGCTCGGGGCGCTGATTATCGCCCTCAGCATGCTGGTGGATAACGCCATCGTGATTGTCGAAGGAGTGCTGATTGCCCGACAGCAGGGCTCCCCGCTGTTAACCGCCGTGAACAACATCATCCGCCGCTCCGCCCTGCCGCTGCTGGGGGCGACAGTGATTGCCATCCTGGCGTTTGCCCCTATCGGGCTGTCGCAGGATTCCACCGGGGAATATTGTAAATCCCTGTTCCAGGTGCTGCTGATTTCCCTGATGCTGAGCTGGTTCTCGGCGCTCACCCTCACCCCGGTGCTGATTAAGTGGTGGTTGTTTAAAAACGACAGCACGCCCGATAAAACCGACGAGTCAGATCCTTACGATAAACGACTCTACCGCGCCTACCAGCGCCTGCTTAACACGCTGCTGCACCATAAGGCACCGACGCTCATTGTCATGGCTGCGCTGCTGGCAGCGTCTGTCTGGGGCTTCGGCGCCGTGCGGCAAAATTTTTTCCCGTCGTCTAATACGCCGATTTTCTTTGTCGACCTCTGGTTACCCTACGGTACCGATATTAAATGGACCGAGAAAATGACCGGCGATATTGAAAAGACGATCAATGGCCAGCCGGGCGTGGAGACCACCGTCTCAACCATCGGTCAGGGAAGTATGCGGTTTATTCTGACCTACAGCGGGCAGCGGCAGTACGGCAACTATGCGCAGATCATGGTGCGCATGGACGACCAGCGCAACATCTCTGCCCTGACGCGCCACGTGGACGAGTACATCGCGCGAAACTATCCGCAGGTCAACGCCAGCACCAAACGGGTGATGTTTGGCCCCTCCGGCGACAGCGCCATTGAAGTGCGTATTAAAGGCCCGGATCCTGACAGGCTGCGCCTGATTGCCAGCCAGGTGGACGATATTCTGGCGCGCGACCCGGCCACGGGGAGCGTCCGGAACGACTGGCAAAACCGCAGCAAAGTGATCCGCCCGCAGTACGTCGCCGCGCTGGGACGCGAGCTTGGCGTGGATAAACAGGACGTCGACAACGCGCTGGAGATGAATTTCTCCGGCAGCCGTGCGGGGCTGTATCGGGAAGGGAGTGACCTGCTTCCCGTGGTGGTGAGGCCCCCGGAAAGCGAAAGGCTGGATGCCAGTCATCTGAACAACGTGCTGGTGTGGAGCCAGACGCGGCAGCAGTATATTCCGCTGAGTAACGTCGTCAGCCGCTTCTCGCTGGAGTGGGAAGATCCGCTAATCCTTCGACGCGACCGCTCGCGGGTACTGACGGTTCAGACGGACCCGGATCCGCTGAGCCAGCAAACCTCCGGCGACATTCTCGCCCGCGTGAAGCCGCAAGTGGATGCCCTTAGCCTGCCACACGGCTACAGTATCGAGTGGGGAGGCGACGCGGAAAACTCCAGCGAAGCTCAGCAAGGGCTATTCACTACGCTGCCTCTCGGGTATCTGGTGATGTTTGTGATAACGGTTCTGATGTTCAGCTCGGTAAAAAATGCCGTCGCTATCTGGCTGACCGTACCGCTGGCGCTGATTGGCGTCACGCCGGGATTTTTAATTACCGGTATTCCCTTTGGCTTTATGGCGCTGATAGGTCTGCTGAGCCTGAGCGGCATGCTGATCCGCAACGGCATCGTGCTGGTGGAAGAAATCGAACAGCAGAAAACGCAAAAGGATCAGCACAGCGCGATCGTTTATGCCGCCACCTCGCGCCTGCGCCCTATCCTGCTCACCGCGTTTACGACCGTACTTGGCCTGGCTCCGCTGCTGCTGGACGTTTTCTTCCAGAGCATGGCCGTTGTGATTATGTTTGGACTGGGGTTTGCTACAATCCTGACGCTACTGGTACTCCCCGTTATCTATGCGTGTTTCCATCGTAAGGACGAAGCCAAACAACAATGAATGCGACAGGGCTGAACATTATCAAGACGCTGGGCTGCATGACGGCGGTTACCTTCTTCACCATCTACAATACCTGGGATCATTATGATTATGACTATCACTGGATCCTGGGGTTTTTAACCTTTATCTCGACCATCGCCACGCCGCTGTTTTTTGTGGTGTCGGGCTATCTCGACGGACAATCGCGGCACGGCACCCGCTGGCAGCTGAGTAAAATTAAAAGCCTGGTGATTGTTTTTCTGTTCTGGATAACGATCTACTACCTGTGGGAGCCTTATCAGCGTGGGTATCTGATTCAGCCCTGGTTTGTGTTCGCCTTTATGGTGATTTATACCTTTCACCCGGCAGTTGAGTGGCTTAGCCAGCGGAGAGCACTGTTCTGCGGCGCGATTGCTGCCCTGCTGCTCTTTTCCTACGGATACGATCTGCTATCGGCGCTTTATCCTGAAACGCACGTCCTTTCTCTGTCACCGCAGTATCGGCTGTGGACATGGCTGCTGTTTTATCTGACGGGGCAACTCTTTTGCGACCCGAAAATTGCCGAGTGGATTAGCCGCAAAAATGTGGTCAGGGCGGCGATGGTCGCCATCCCCTTTATCTATCTCTTCACCTGGTTTTACGAGCGCCACTTCTTCTTCGCGCTGTTCAAGGCGGACAGAAACGCCTTTATTCTCACCGGCTCTCAAATTTACATTTTGATCATCGCGCTGGTAATTGCGGCGAACGGCGTGCGCTTTCGCCGCAACGCTGAATTTAAGGAGTCCATTCTGGCCGCCATCAGCAAAACGATGACAGGCGTGTACATTGTGCACTACTCGGTGTTTCATCTGCTGACGGCGCTGATACCGGTGACCTCTCTCGGTATGAAGCTGGCGCTGATTGTGCTCACTTTCATTACCTCTGTTCTCTTCTCCATGCTGGTATTGTCTAACGCCGTGGCAAAAAAGGTGATCACCCTTTAAAAGCCTAAGCGCAGCCAGGCAAAGAGCACGTTACCGTTGTTATACGTCCCGGGAATATAGGTGAACTGGACGGTAACGCGTTTATACCCGGCCGAAAACAGCGGGAAGATGAACGGTAGCGGGACATAGTTTGCAAAATCATCTCGCGCCGTGATGCCCGCCGCGGCACCGAGTCCAAGCCGGAAATCTTTGGCATTATCCAGATACCAGCCCTTCTCCCAGCCATAGCCCATCGCGGGCTGCCATTCGTTGTGCGAGTCCTTGAACATCATCGCAAACAGCGCGCTCCAGTTGCCCTCTTCGTTATAGCGGGAAACGCCCAATCCGCCTCCCCACGGCATTTCATTGTAATTGTCGGTTTTTTCTTTGTCGTACATGAAGCGGGCATGCCAGCTCAGAAACGGCAGGTACAGATCGTAACGTTGTGGCTGAGTCCAGGTTTGCGAAACATCGTCCGTTAGCGCATTCCACCAGCCGCTGATGCGCTGTTCGCCGTAGACGCTGGGTTCCGCATGAAGCGGCGTGGCGAATAAAAACAGAACAATCAAGAGTGCCGAAAAGGTGCGTTGCATCGTGATTCCCTCAGCTTAAGTCACGCAGCGGTCACTATTACTGTAAACCATTCAGCAGGTAACGGAGCCAGGCAGACATAATTATAGCGCTGTAGGTGCAGATGAAATTTATTTATTCAGCGCCTTCCGGAAAGATAAAAACGTTTTCTCAAGCGTTCTGTCGCGGTAGTCTCATAGGTTCCGTTTATATGACGGACGCAAAGTGAGTGACCTTTTCTTATACCAATAATTAAAAATCAGTACGGACAGGACAACTATGGACTCCACCCTCATCTCCGATCGTCCCAACGAGGAGACACCTTCGCTCAATCGCGCCCGGCGCGCCGCCCTCGGCAGCTTCGCGGGTGCCGTCGTCGACTGGTATGATTTTCTGCTTTATGGCATTACCGCCGCGCTGGTGTTTAACCGCGAATTCTTCCCCCAGGTCAGCCCCGCGATGGGCACCCTCGCCGCCTTTGCCACCTTCGGCGTCGGGTTCCTGTTTCGCCCGCTCGGCGGGGTGATCTTCGGCCACTTCGGTGACCGCCTCGGCCGCAAGCGCATGCTGATGCTTACCGTCTGGATGATGGGGATCGCCACCGCGCTGATTGGCATTCTTCCTTCGTTTTCCGCCATTGGCTGGTGGGCGCCGGTGCTGCTGGTCACTCTGCGCGCCATTCAGGGCTTCGCGGTGGGCGGTGAATGGGGCGGCGCGGCGCTGTTATCTGTTGAAAGCGCGCCGAAAAACAGGAAAGCGTTTTACAGCAGCGGCGTGCAGGTGGGGTACGGCGTGGGCCTTCTCCTCTCCACAGGGCTGGTATCGTTAATCAGCCAGCTCACCACCGACGAGCAGTTCCTGAGCTGGGGCTGGCGCATTCCGTTCATCTTCAGCATCGTGCTGGTCATCGCCGCGCTGTGGATCCGCAACGGGATGGAAGAGTCCACGGAATTCGAACAGCAGCAGCGGGAAAAGCCGGTTGCGAAAAAACGGCTGCCGGTAATGGAAGCGCTGGTTCAGCATCCTGGCGCTTTTCTGAAAATTATCGCCCTACGACTGTGCGAACTGCTGACAATGTATATCGTCACCGCGTTTGCCCTGAACTACTCGACGCAGAACCTCGGTCTGCCGCGTGAACTGTTCCTGAATATCGGTCTGGTGGTCGGCGGGATCAGCTGCCTGACCATCCCCTGCTTCGCCTGGCTGGCGGACCGGTTTGGCCGCCGCCGCGTCTATATCACCGGGGCGCTGATTGGCAGCCTCAGCGCCTGGCCGTTCTTTATGGCGCTCGAAGCACAGTCGGTCTTCTGGATCGTCTTCTTCGCCATCATGCTCGCCAACATCGCCCACGATATGGTGGTCTGCGTGCAGCAGCCGATGTTCACCGAGCTGTTTGGCGCGAGCTATCGCTACAGCGGTGCGGGCGTGGGCTACCAGGTGGCAAGCGTGGTCGGCGGTGGATTTACGCCGTTTATTGCCGCCGCCCTGGTCACCTTCTCCGGCGGAGACTGGCACAGCGTGGCGATCTATCTGCTGGCCGGCTGCCTGCTGTCGGCGGCGACGGCGCTGCTGATGAAAGAGACGAGCCGCGCCTGATCTCCCTTTTGTTTCACGGGCGTGTGACATACTATCAGGTAGAGTCGCACACCTGTGGAACAAGGAGACAGAGATGAATAATAAGGGCTCCAGCCTGACCCCGGCTCAGGCGCTGGAAAAACTCGACGCGCTGTATGAACAGTCCGTCAATGCGCTGCGCAGCGCCATTAGCGAATACATCGAAACAGGGAAACTCCCCGATCAAAAGGCCAGAAACGAGGGCCTTTTTGTTTATCCATCGCTCTCTGTGACCTGGGACGGTAGCGCCAGCACAACGCCGAAAACCCGCGCCTACGCCCGTTTTACCCACTCCGGCTGCTACAGCACCACCGTCACCCGCCCTGCACTGTTCCGCCCTTATCTTGAAGAACAGCTCACGCTGCTGTACCAGGACTATGGTGCGCATATTGCCGTTGAGCCCTCACAACATGAAATCCCGTATCCCTACGTGATTGACGGCTCGGCGTTAACGCTTGACCGCTCCATGAGCGCGGGATTGACCCGCCACTTCCCAACGACGGAACTTTCGCAGATTGGCGATGAGACGGCAGACGGGATTTATCACCCGGCAGAATTTTCTCCCCTGTCGCACTTTGACGCTCGCCGCGTGGACTTCTCGCTGGCGCGCCTGCGCCACTACACCGGTACGCCAGCCGAGCATTTCCAGCCGTTTGTGCTCTTTACCAACTACACCCGCTACGTTGACGAGTTCGTCCGCTGGGGCTGCAGCCAGATCCTCGACCCGGAAAGCCCGTACATCGCGCTGTCCTGCGCGGGCGGGATCTGGATCACCGCCGAAACCGAAGCGCCCGAGCAGGCCATCTCCGATCTGGCGTGGAAAAAGCACCAGATGCCGGCCTGGCACCTCATCACCGCCGACGGTCAGGGCATCACCTTGATCAACATCGGCGTGGGTCCGTCAAATGCCAAGACCATCTGCGACCATCTGGCGGTCCTGCGCCCTGACGTGTGGCTGATGATTGGCCACTGCGGCGGCCTGCGCGAAAGCCAGCTGATTGGCGACTACGTGCTGGCCCACGCCTATCTGCGTGATGACCACGTGCTGGATGCGGTGCTGCCGCCGGATATTCCTATCCCGAGCATCGCCGAAGTGCAGCGCGCGCTGTATGACGCCACTAAAGAGGTCAGCGGCATGCCGGGTGAAGAGGTTAAACAGCGCCTGCGCACCGGTACGGTCGTCACAACGGATGACCGCAACTGGGAGTTGCGTTACTCCGCCTCCGCGCTGCGGTTCAACCTGAGCCGGGCGGTGGCGATTGATATGGAGAGCGCCACCATTGCCGCCCAGGGGTATCGCTTCCGCGTTCCTTACGGCACGCTGTTGTGCGTCTCCGATAAGCCGCTGCACGGTGAAATTAAGCTGCCGGGTCAGGCCAACCGTTTCTATGAAGGGGCAATATCCGAACATCTGCAGATTGGCATTCGGGCCATCGACCTGCTGCGAGCGGAAGGTGACAGACTGCATTCGCGCAAGCTGCGTACCTTCAACGAGCCGCCGTTCCGCTAAAAGCAATAAGGAAAAAACATGCACACCCCTACACCGCTCTCTGCCCTGCGCCACTGGCTTGAGGCAAGTCATCTCGACGGGATGATCGTCCCGCGTGCGGATGCCTGGCAGAGCGAATACTGCGCGCCCTACGACGAAAAGCTGGCCTGGCTGACGGGCTTTGACGGCTCTGCCGGCGTCGCGCTGGTGCTGAAAAACAAAGCGCTGCTGTTCGTCGACGGGCGCTATCAGGTGCAGGCCCGCGTTCAGGTGAATATGGATGAGGTTGAGATCCACCATCTGCACAACGAGCCGCTGGCAGACTGGCTGGCGGCAAACGTTGAGGCGGGCACGCGCATCGGTTTTGACCCACTGCTGATGACCAACTCAGAGTTCACACAGCTGTCAGCCACGCCGTGCGAGCTGGTGCCGCTGAACGCGTCACCGTTTGACGCCTTATGGACCGATCGTCCTGCCGCGCCGGCGGGGCTTATACGTGAAATGCCGGTTGCGATAAGCGGTGAAAGCAGCGAAGACAAACGTCAGCGCGTTGCCGCTGTGCTGGCCGCGAACAACGCTGACTACCTGGCCGTTACGCTGCCGGATAACATTGCGTGGCTGCTCAACGTGCGCGGCTCGGATATCCCCACCAGTCCGGTACCGCTCTCATTTGCCCTGCTCGGTCGCGACGGCCGCGTTGAGTGGTTTGTTAACGACAATAAGCTCAGCGCCCTGCCTGACGAAGTGCGTAATGCGTTTACCATTGCGCCGCAGGACGCCTTTATTGAACGCTGTCAGCAGCTTACTGAAGGGAAGCGGGTGATGGTTGATGCCGATTCCGCCCCCGTCGCCCTGCGCTTCGCCATTGAACCACGGGGAGAAATTGTCTGGCGAACCGATCCCATCACCCTGATGAAAGCTACCAAAAACCCGGTCGAGCTGGCGGGTTATCGCGCGTGTCATCACCAGGACGGGGCCGCGTGGGTCAATTTCCTCGCCTGGTTGAGCTGCGAAGTGCCGCGTCGTGCAGCGGCCGGACAACCGCTCACCGAGCTGGAAGTGCAGGCTCAGCAGTTGGCATTCCGCAAACAGCAGCCCGGTTTTATCGAGCAGAGTTTTGCGACTATCTCTGCTTCCTCCAGCAATGCGGCGATGTGCCACTACCATTCGAGCGAGGCCAGCAATAAGTCCATCGGCCATGACCATTTTTACCTGAACGATTCCGGCGGTCAGTATGCTAACGGCACCACCGACGCCACGCGCACGCTGGCGTGGGGTAAGGTCGACCCGCAGCAGCGCCTGCACTACACTGCTGTGCTGAGAGGCTTCCTGTCGCTCATTACCCTGCAGTTCCCTTCCGGGACTCAGGGGCATCAGCTGGATGCGTTTGCGCGTCGCCCGCTGTGGGAGATGGGGCTGGATTACGATCACGGCACGGGACACGGCGTGGGGCACCAGCTTCTTATCCATGAGAACCCGCATCGCATCGCCAAAAAGGTCAACCCGTGGCCGCTGGTGGCGGGCAATATCATGACTATCGAGCCGGGTTACTATCTGGGCGACAGCCACGGTATTCGCATTGAAAACCAGGTGGAGATTGTGGAGAGCCGTCCGGGGTTCTGCAGATTTGCCTCGCTGACGCTCATCCCGATTGATTTAAGCCAGGTGGAATTGCATCTGTTGAGCGAGCAGGAAAAACAGTGGCTGGATGCATATCATCAGCAGGTACGGGAGGCACTCTCACCGCTGGTGAATAGCGAGGCGCGTACGTGGCTGGTTGAGGCGACGGCACCGATTGGCGTGTAATTTCGCGCGGTCTGGTGCCCTCACCCCAGCCCTCTCCCGCGGGAGAGGGAGCAAACACTAAAAACGGCAACCAGGTTGCCGTTTTGCGTTTACCTTGCGTAGAAAAGCAAAAAGCCTGCTTTAAAAGCAGGCTTTTTAAATTTGGCTCCTCTGACTGGACTCGAACCAGTGACATACGGATTAACAGTCCGCCGTTCTACCGACTGAACTACAGAGGAATCGTGTGAACGGGGCGCATATTATCGATGCTCCCCTGGGATGTCAAAGGCAGAATGCAGATTTCGGATCGTTTGCCGATTTATTCTCCACTTCGCGCAATTGTCAGGCATTCTGTCGCGGATATTTCCACAGCCAGCGCCCACTGACCATACGCCAGTAGAACAGCGCCCCGCGCACGGCCCAGTCAAGGAACATCCCCAGCCAGACACCAACCACGCCCCAGCCGAGCACCACACCCAGCGTATAGCCCGCCACAACGCGACACCCCCACATGCCGAGCATGGACACCCACATAGCAAAACGGGCATCGCGCGCCCCTTTCAGCCCGGCGGGCAGCACCCAGGATGCCGCCCAGATGGGCATAAAGGCGGCGTTGAGCCAGATGAGGATCTTCACCACCTCTTTCACATCCTCTTCGTGGGTATAGAACGCGGCCATCAGCCCGGCAAACGGCGCGGTTCCCCAGGCGATCAGCGTCAGCCCTATGGTCGACAGCCAGAAGACGTGCCGCAGCTGCCGCTCCGCCTGGCCTATCTGCCCTTTCCCGAGCCGTTTGCCCGTGATAATGGTTGATGCCGAACCCAGCGCGTTACCCGGCAGGTTAATCAGCGAGGCGATGGAAAAGGCGATAAAGTTACCGGCGATAACGTCGGTCCCCATCCCGGCAACAAACATCTGCGTCAGCAGCTTCCCGCCGTTAAACAACACGGATTCAATGCTCGCGGGAATGCCGATTCCCATCACTTCCCAGATAATGGCGAAGTTAAAGGGCCGGAAGTAGCTCTTGAGCGTAAGACGCAGCGAAGGCGTAATTCCCGTCATCAGTACCCCGATGATGGCCGCCGCACCGATATAGCGTGAAATGGTTAACCCCAGCCCCGCTCCTACGAACCCCAGCCCATCCCACGAGAACACGCCGTAGATCAGCACGCTGCTGATAATGATATTCAGGATATTCATCCCGCCGTTGATCAGCAGCGGAATTTTAGTGTTGCCCGCCCCACGCAGCGCGCCGCTGCCAATCAGCGCAATGGCCGCCGCCGGATAGCTTAAAACGGTCATCTCCAGGTAGGTCAGCGCCAGGTCTTTAACCTCGTTGGTGGCCTCCCCGGCGACAAAGTCAATAATCTCTTTACCGAAATAGTGGATCACCGCCGCCAGAACAATCGAAAAAATGGTCATGATCATCAGCGACTGGCGGGCCGCCTCGCGCGCACGTTTGGGGTCAAGCTTGCCGAGGCTAAAAGCCACCACCACCGTCGTACCGAGGTCTATGGCAGCAAAAAATGACATCACCACCATGTTAAAGCTGTCCGCCAGCCCGACCCCCGCCATCGCCTCTTTCCCCAGCCAGCTCACCAGGAAGGTGCTCAGGACCCCCATCAGCAAAACGCAGGTATTTTCCAGGAAGATAGGCACAGCGAGAGGGGTGATTTCACGCCAGAACAGGACACGATAGCTTTTACGTTTTGCATACCACGGCGTGCGCTCTATCGCCTGGCGTAAGGAGGCAGTGACGTTCAAAATGGACCTTAGCGAGAAAAGTTGAAACTCCATTTCAAATGATGGGGGAGAAAAGCTAATCCTGCAAAGTATTTTCCTGAAAAAAGATGTGTGGAATTACAACAAACTGACGACAGAATCAGCAATCAGTCGATTTTCCCTAAGATCAGGTTTGACAAAAGTTTTTTCGCCGCTAAGATAAGCCTCCACAACGATTCCTCTGTAGTTCAGTCGGTAGAACGGCGGACTGTTAATCCGTATGTCACTGGTTCGAGTCCAGTCAGAGGAGCCAAATTTAAAAAGCCTGCTTTTAAAGCAGGCTTTTTGCTTTGCGGATAAAGGAAAATGAACGCTCTGTTTGTCTACGGCACACTGCGCCCGGGCCACGCTAATGCGCATATTCTTGAAAACATCGGCGGGGAATGGCTGGCCGGTTCCGTATCCGGTACGTTTTACGAACGCGGCTGGGGTGCGGCGGCGGACTTCCCGGGGATTATCCTCCACCCCGATGGACCGCGTGTCGAAGGCTATCTGTTTATCTCTGATAACCTTCCCGCACACTGGCAGATGCTGGATGAATTTGAAGACGGCTATGACCGGGTTGAGGTCACAGTGACCACCCTTAAAGGTGGGCTGGTTAAGGCCTGGATTTATCAGCTACAGCCGCGCTCTGAATCATAAAAAAAGGCTCTCTGTCACCAGAGAGCCTTTTTCACTATTCGCTGCGATTACTCGCTTTTTGCTTCGGCGTTTTTAATTTCGCCCATCACTTTCAGCTTCTTGGAGATGTCACGACGCTCTTTGGACAGCTCAGCGTTTTTGATGATGTAGTCATCAACGCGGTCTTCATAGTCGCTCTTCATGCTGGCGATGATGCCCTGAATAGCTTCAACGCTCATGCCTGGCTTGATGTAGTCGCTCAGGTTATCGAGCAGCAGAACACGTTTCTGGTTGTCACGGATCTTCTTCTCAACGTCCTGGATTTCACGCTGCAGCTTGTTTTTGCGGCGGAACAGGCGGACGAATTCCAGAACATCCTGGAACGAAGGCTTGGTAGTTTCCATTTTTACACCCCTGATAATGTGAGATTCGGATTCGTTAAAGCAACCGTTGTAACAATAACCTTACTGACAGCGGCTGCGAATGACAATGAGTATATCGTTTAAAGCTATCATAACCCCAATTGCTGCTGAATCGAAGCAGCAGCCGTCACATACGCCTTTTATTTGCGCAGCGCGCGGCAAATAAGGTGCGATAACAGCTCAAGCTGCCGCGCCAGTTCCAGGCTCAGCCAGACGTAGCCATGAATAGGCGTTTCCGCCACGTTATCGCCCTGGCGTTCATTGATTAACTGCTTCAGCTCCGCGACGATCTCATTCAGCCGCTCGCTGTTGGCCAGTATCGGCTGCGGGTTCCCCTCATAGAGCGCATGAGCGATGGTCAACAGCGTTTGCTGCGTCATCTGCTGGGTCTCTTTGAGGGTCTGCGCGTTAAGCATCAGCAGATGGCTTGGACGCGAGGCCCAGTGGGCATTGATTTGCAGTTCAAGCATGCAGACCAGATTGCGGCTTACCGTCTGGATGGCTTCGAAAATCGCTTTCTGAATATGGGTTTCTTTGCTGGCGGGCGCGATCAGGCCGCGCATTTTAACCACGTCGTTGAGGATCGTTTGCAGATGTTTTTCCAGCCGGGGACGCTCAACCAGATTCGGGGAAAAACCGGCCTGATAGACGCGGTTAAAGGCGGTGACGTAGTTAGCCATCTGAATACGCCAGTGCAGAAAAGCACGCTGCGGCCAGATACCAGTGAAGAGCATGGCCAGCAGTGACCCCAGGATGACATCCCCGCTTCGCCACAGCGCCGTGGTCATATCCCCGGCGGGCGCACCGACAACCACCGCGAGAGTAATACCAATCAGCAGCGCCTGATAAGGCCGCTTGCCCAACGCCAGCCAGCCGCAGAGGAACATGGCAGCACCGCACCACGCCAGCATCACGGGAAAGGAGATGAGTTCCAGCTTCAGGGCAATAAGCCCCAGGGCAGATCCAAGAACGGTACCGCCTATCCGCTCGAAGGCGCGAGGAACAACGTTCCCCCAGAATGAGATAGGCCCCATCACCACCACCAGCGTGATCAGTGGCCACGTTCCCTCCGGTACATCCAGCAACCGGACCAGTACAAAGGTCAATACGAAAGCCAGCGCGATGCGACTCCCGTGCACCACGCGGTAATGTTTGTACAAGCGAATTTCAAATGGGGTTAATGATTTGTCGGGACGCACACCCGCTCTCCAGCAACACGGCAAATCACAATTGTACTGTGTTTTCAGCCGGGCGGATCGCACCCGGCTGAAAAACCCTTCATATTGCAGGCTTAAACCGTTTTGTGCTCTACCGCGATATACATTTCAATGTCCCAATAGCCGTCCGCATTGCCGTCGTTAAGATAGCGTTCGAAGCAGGGTTTGAGCGCCATCTGGTATTTACTGTCCTGCAATAAAGAATTGAAGAACTGATACCACGGCGTCGCAAAGTCGTAGTTTTCCACGCGCGCCGTCGCCACGGCGTAATCCCCGCCAGCGATTTCCGTCATCATGACGCCTTCGCTGTTTTCCGGGATAACGAAATCATCCGGTACCGTAACGGCCGTATCGCAGCGCAGTTTTTCTGCCGGGACCTCATCGGGGTTATCGTAGTAGACCGCAACCCACTCCAGCGGCTCAATGTGACGCCCGTCCACCCACATAACCAGCTGTTCAAAGCCCTGCTTAACCGTTTTTTCCCACGGCCCAACAAGATGAAAACCCGCAATCTTACGTTTCTGTTGCTGCTTGATGCTGTAGTCCATGCTGCCTCCGTTTATTACTGTATATTTATACACTATAAAGCTGGATTACTATTATCGGCAAACGAGGAGTGTTTATTATGTGAGCAGACTCGCAACCCTGCCAGTCTGCCCATCAGCGGTTAAAGCGTGTGGTGCAGATAATCGCTCAGGCGTGAGAATACGCCTCCCTTATCAACGGCTTCCAGAGTGACCAACGGCCAGTGCGCCACAACCTTGTCGCGATCGTAGAGCTGGATCTCCCCGACCCGCTGATGCGCGGCAATCGGCGCTTCCAGCTCTTTTTTATCCAGAACGTATTTAGCCTTGATGTTCTGCACTTCCGCTTTCGGTAACGCCAGCCAGAAGTCCTGATCCGTCCCCAGATTTATCTGTTCTTTATCGCCGTACCAGATACGCTCTGTCCCCACTTTTTTACCATTATGCAGGATCTGCACCGTATCGAAGTTCTGCTGTCCCCAGTGCAGAAGCTTACGCGCCTGGTCTTCGCGCCCTTTGGGGCTGTCGGCCCCCATCACCACCGCGATTAAACGACGCTGTCCGTCAACGGCAGACGCAATCAGGTTAAAGCCCGCGCCCGAGGTGTGCCCCGTTTTCAGGCCGTCCACGTTCATGGTTTTATCCCACAGCAGGCCGTTACGGTTCTGCTGAGTGATCCCGTTCCAGGTGAGGCTCTTTTCGCTGTACATATGGTAAAAATCAGGCTCACCGTGAATGATAGCCCGGGAGAGCACGGCCAGATCGTAAGCGGAACTGTGCTGCCCTGGCGCATCCAGCCCGTGGACGGTTTCAAAGTGCGTATCGCGCAGGTTCAGCTTTTGCACGTAGTCGTTCATCATCTTCACAAACTGCGGCTGCCCGCCCGCCACGTGGTCGGCCAGCGCCACGCAGGCATCGTTGCCGGAATCGACAATCAGACCGCGGCTTAAGTCACGCACGGAGACGCGATCGCCCTCTTTCAGGAACATCAGCGACGAGCCGTCAAAAACCGGGTTGCCTTTGGCCCACGCGTCACGCCCTACGGTAACAATGTCATCCGGCGTAATACGGTGGCTGTCAATGGCCCGATCGACTACATAGCCCGTCATTAGCTTAGTGAGGCTCGCCGGATTACGTTGTTGATGTTCGTTGCCCGCCGTTAAAATTTGACCAGTCGTGTAGTCCATCAGCACCCAGGATCCCGCCTGAATGGCTGGAGGCTGCGGCGAAAAATCCAGTGGCTCAGCCGCAAAAGCAGATGAGACACTCGAAGCGAGTAAAGAAACAGCAATAAACAGACGGCGTTTCAACGGTATATCCTCAGGTCATTAAAAATCGATGACCTTTTTACGGGAGTTCTGATGTCGTTACCTGGCTTAATTGCAAAAAAATGTGACAGAACGCAGGTTTTCCGCTGAAGTTCCCTCGCAAATTTACGCCATGCCGGCGCTTTTTATTCGGTCTGACCCGCGCGATCGTTTACCATAGTGGCGTCATTTTTTAACAGGATGGTATTACTGGTGTCTGACTCTGCCGCACGCCCGACTTTTTTATTCCACGACTACGAAACCTTTGGCACGCATCCGGCGCTGGACAGACCGGCGCAGTTTGCCGCCATCCGTACCGACGACGAATTCAACATCATTGGCGAGCCCGAGGTCTTTTACTGCAAACCGGCTGATGACTACCTGCCGCAGCCCGGCGCGGTGATGGTCACCGGGATCACACCGCAGGAAGCCCGGGAAAAAGGCGTTAACGAAGCAGAGTTCGCCCGCCGCATCCACGATCTGTTTACCGTTCCCAATACCTGCGTGGTTGGCTACAACAACATCCGTTTTGACGATGAAGTGACGCGCAACATCTTCTATCGAAACTTCTACGATCCGTACGCCTGGAGCTGGCAGAACCGCAATTCACGCTGGGATCTGCTCGACATTATGCGCGCCTGTTATGCCCTGCGTCCTGAAGGCATTAACTGGCCGGAAAATGAGGAAGGGCTGACGAGCTTCCGGCTGGAGCACCTGACGCGCGCCAACGGCATCGAGCACAGTAATGCCCACGATGCGATGGCGGATGTCTATGCCACCATTGCCATGGCGAAGCTGGTGAAAACCGCGCAGCCCCGGCTGTTTGAATATCTGCTTAGCCACCGCGGCAAGCAGAAGCTCATGACCCTTATCGACGTACCGCAGATGAAGCCCCTGGTGCATATCTCCGGCATGTTTGGCGCATGGCGCGGCAATACCAGCTGGGTTGCCCCGCTGGCCTGGCACCCGGATAACCGAAATGCGGTCATCATGGTGGATTTGGCGGGGGATATTTCGCCGCTGCTGGAGCTTGACAGCGATACCCTGCGCGAACGGCTTTACACCCCGAAAAATGAACTCGGCGCTCTGCCTGCGGTGCCGGTCAAACTGGTGCATATCAATAAATGTCCTGTACTGGCGCAGGCGAACACGCTGCGCCCGGAAGACGCCGACAGGCTAAGCATCAACCGTCAGCACTGTCTGGATAATCTGAAAGTGCTGCGCGATAACCCACAGGTGCGCGAGAAAGTGGTCGCTATTTTTGCCGAGGCGGAGCCGTTCGTGCCGTCCGAAAACGTAGACGCCCAGCTCTACAACGGCTTCTTCAGTGATGCCGACCGTGCAGCCATGAATATTGTTCTGAAAACCGAGCCGCGTAATTTACCGGCGCTGGACATCACCTTCGCCGATAAGCGCATCGAAAAGCTGATGTTTAATTACCGGGCGCGCAACTATCCCGGCACGCTGGACGAGGCTGAACAGGCTCGCTGGCTGCAGCATCGTCGTAACGTGTTTACGCCAGAATATCTGCACAGCTACGCGCAGGAGCTGGAGATGCTTTACGGCCAGTACGAAGGGAATACAGAGAAGCAGACGCTGCTGAAAGCGTTGTTCCAGTACGCGCAAGAGATAGTGTGAAATTCAGATATAAAAAAACCGGAGCCTTTGAACTCCGGTTTTTTTCGCCCGTTGGCGCTGCGCTTACGCGACGTCTTCGTACTGAGGAACCGGGTTACGGAAGCTCTTCGTGACGCAAGCCAGGTAAACCAGACCGATACCAGCCCAAATCAGGCCAAGCACCATTGAACTCTCTTCCAGGTTAACCCACAGCGCGCCCACGGTCAGGGCACCGCACATCGGCAGGAACAGATACTGGAAGTGATCTTTCAGCGTCTTGTTACGCTTTTCACGGATCCAGAACTGAGAGATAACCGACAGGTTAACAAAGGTGAACGCCACCAGCGCACCGAAGTTAATCAGCGCCGTAGCCATCACCAGGTCAAAGTTAATCGCCAGCAGCGCAATAGCACCGACCAGGATGATGTTCATCGCCGGGGTACGCCATGTTGGATGAACATAACCGAAGAAGCTTTTCGGGAATACGCCATCGCGGCCCATTACGTACATTAGACGCGCAACGCCTGCATGCGCGGCCATACCGGACGCCAGTACGGTGATGGTGGAGAAGATCAGCGCGCCGACCTGGAACGCTTTACCCGCCACATACAGCATAATTTCCGGCTGAGATGCATCCGGATCCTTGAAGCGAGAGATATCCGGGAAGTACAGCTGCAGGAAATAGGTCGAGAAAATAAAGATCAGACCGCCAATCAGCGCCGTCAGGAAAATAGCACGCGGAATCACGCGCTCTGCATCTTTGGTTTCTTCAGACAGGTTGCTGATCCCATCAAAACCGGTAAAGGAGAAGCACAGAATGGTTGCCCCGGTAATCATTGGGATCACATGGGCATCACCAGACCAGAACGGCTTGCTGCTCGCCAGTGTGCCCGCGCCTTCGCCATGGAACACGCCGTAAATGACCATGCCAAGAATAACGGCAATCAGGACAACCTGAAGCACGACAATTACGGAGTTAAAGTTGGCAACGGACTTGATGCTGCGCAGGTTAAAGGCAGTCATAAAGGCTACCAGCGCCACGACGAACATCCAGGAGGGAATCGACGGCACCAGCGCTTCAAAATAAATTTTTGCCAGCAGAATGTTGATCATCGGCGCGAACAGATAGTCGAGCAGCGACGACCAGCCAACCATAAAGCCAACCGTCGGGCTGATGGATTTCTGGGCATAGGTGTAGGCGGAACCGGCAGACGGATAGCGACGCACCAGTTTACCGTAGCTCAGCGCGGTGAACAGGATCGCAATCAGCGCGAAGCCGTATGCCGTCGGCACATGACCGTCTGTGAGGCCTGATACGATACCGAATGTATCGAACAGCGTCATCGGTTGCATATAGGCCAGGCCCATCATAACAACCGGAATCAACGTAAGCGTTTTACGTAATTCCACGCGAGAGGTGTTTGGAGTTGCGTTATGCGACATAGTTATTCTCCTTTACGGTGATAACCGCCACGTAAGCGAAAAATTGCCCCATTTCTTTCTTCCTCAGCGACAACAACTGTCGGATTTTAGTAAATATCTATCCGGTACGAAGCCCGGCCTCTTGGTTTTTAGTTTCGTTTCGTACATGCAAAAAAAAATAACCGACGCCTTTTATATCGTCGATTATTCATTTGGTTGCAGCGGCGGCATTTTGCCCCACATCGGATACAAAAGGCAATACTTTGCAACGCACCGGGTAATTTTCTTTTTGCTAACTGGCTGATTTCTCGACGCTACCCTGAGAGTAAACATCGGCGATAGCACTATTTGCTAAAATTTCGTCCCGCCACCAGGCGCTGGCCAGCCCGGCGGTTTGTTCGTTCCAGCCCACCCATACCGACTCGTTACTGCTTTGAGCAAGTACCTGTTTTTCAACAAGCGCACCGCTATCAATAAAGCGCTGCGCCAGATAGCGGGGTAAATAGCCACAGCCCAGACCGCTAATTTGCAGTTCCAGCTTGGTTTTAAAGTCAAAAACGGTGATGGCCTCCTGCTCATCCAGCAATTGCGAGGAAACCGCACATTCCGCGCGCGAGCTGTCCCCCACGACAATCGCGCGGTAGCCCTTTATGACGCGACGGTTAAGAGGCTCAGGTTCCTGAGCCAGCGGATGATGGGGCGCCACGGCAAATACCTGCTCCAGCACGCCGAGTCGGGCAAAACCAAATTCGCTCAGCTGAGGAGGCTCATGCAGTGCACCGACAAAAATGTCCGCCCTGCCTTGCGTTAAGGCATCCCAGGAACCGCCCAGCACGCCGTTGATGAAAATCAGCCTGGTGACGCTGTGATGCTGGTAAAACGTTTCAATCAGCGGCGTCAGGAGAGAAAATGGAAAGGTGTCATCCACGCCAATCACCAGCTCGTTCTCCCATCCCTGATGGAGCTTGACGGCCTGCTTTTCCAGCTCGCGAACGGTATGCAGAACCTCACGGCCTTTTTCCAGCAGCATCTGTCCGGTGCGGGTAAAACGGGCGCGGTGCCCGGTGCGATCGAGGATCTGGATATTGAGATCGCTTTCCAGTTTTTGAACGGTGTAGCTCAACGCCGAAGGGGTTTTGTAGAGCTTTGCCGAGGCTGCCGCAAAGCTTCCCTCTTTTTCCAGTGCATCCAGAATAATAAGAACATCCAGCAGCGGTTTCATGCTCGCCCCCTTCTGGTGTGCGATTGTCTCCGCTGCGGGACTTATTCCATGGGCATCACCAGCGGATCGGGATACTGATACTCAAACCCCAGCTCATGACAAATGCGATTGCCATCAACAATTTTGCCTTTACTGTCATCCTTTGCCTCACCGAAAACCGGCGCCGCCAGGCCCAGCTGACGTGCCATCAGCGGGTAAAACGTGCTGCGCGCCGGATGAGACGGTGCACATATATTATAGATGTGTCCGCCTTTTGGAGCCTGTAAGAGTAGCTCAATCGCGCCAATAACATCCTCCAGATGGACAAGATTCACGCCATGCTGACCGTCGGGCGCCGTCTTTCCGGCGAAGAAACGTCCCGGATGGCGACCTGGGCCCACCAGCCCCGCCAGACGAACGATATCGACCTGCGTGCCGGGAAGATTATGCAGCCAGTCTTCCAGCTCTTTCAGGACCTGACCGCTCGCGGTAACGGGACGGCGCTCGGAACCCTCTTTCACTACGCCCTCAGCATCGCCATAGACCGACGTCGAGCTGGTAAAAATAATGCGCGGAACGTGATGCGCCAGCGCGCTGTCGACAATCTCCTGCATCGCCTGCAGATAAAATGATTCACCCGGGCCACTGCGCCGCGCGGGTAGCGTTATCACCAGCGCATCCACGTTCATCAGCGTGTCCAAATCATCCGCATCACACACCAGCTCCGGTTCCAGACGCAGTTCAACGCCATCAATACCGCACATTCGCGCCGCTTCGACCCCGTCTCGGGTGGTCTTGCTCCCGGTCACCTGCCAGCCTTTCGCGGCTAATGACATCGCCAGCGGCATTCCCAGCCATCCTAAACCGACAATCGCGACCTTTTTCATGCGAATTCTCCTGACTCTCACTCGTCTTTCATAAGGCTACGCCAGCCCGGCAGAACACACAATTCATAGCATCAATATGAAATGAATTAATGATCAAAAAAAGCCCTTGCAATATGTCGTACAACTGGTTTAGGTTAAAAGACATCAAATGAATAAGCATTCATCGAGAATTTATATGACACGCGTTCAATTTAAACACCACCATCATCACCATCATCCTGACTAGTCTTTCAGGCGATGTGTGCTGGAAGACGTTTGGATCTTCCAGTGGTGCATGAACGCATGAAAAAGCCCCCGGAAGATCTTCTTCCGGGGGCTTTTTTTTGGACCGAATTCAGACAGGTTAAAACAGGTTAACGAGGAATAAAGAATGTTAGATAACTCACGCTTACGCATAGCTATTCAAAAATCAGGCCGTTTGAGCGACGACTCACGCGAACTGCTGGCCCGCTGCGGGATTAAAATTAACCTGCACACCCAGCGCCTGATTGCTCTGGCTGAAAACATGCCTATCGACATTCTGCGCGTGCGTGATGACGATATTCCCGGCCTGGTCATGGATGGTGTCGTTGACCTCGGCATCATCGGTGAAAACGTGCTGGAAGAAGAGCTGCTGACCCGCCGCGCGCAGGGCGAAGATCCGCGTTACTTCACCCTGCGTCGTCTGGACTTCGGCGGCTGTCGCCTGTCGCTGGCAACACCGGTTGATGAAGCGTGGGACGGCCCGGCCGCGCTGAACGGCAAACGTATCGCCACCTCCTATCCTCACCTGTTGAAGCGCTATCTCGACCAGAAAGGCGTGCAGTTTAAATCCTGCCTGCTGAACGGCTCCGTTGAAGTGGCACCGCGTGCGGGTCTGGCAGACGCCATCTGTGACCTCGTCTCTACCGGCGCGACGCTGGAAGCGAACGGTTTGCGCGAAGTGGAAGTGATCTACCGCTCTAAAGCGTGCCTGATTCAGCGCGATGGCGAGATGGCCGACGCCAAGCAGCAACTGATCGACAAACTGCTGACCCGCATTCAGGGCGTCATTCAGGCGCGCGAATCCAAATACATCATGATGCACGCCCCAACCGAACGTCTGGAAGAGGTCATCGCTCTGCTGCCTGGCGCTGAGCGCCCAACCATCCTGCCGCTGGCAGGCGATCAGCAGCGCGTGGCGATGCACATGGTGAGCAGCGAAACCCTGTTCTGGGAAACCATGGAAAAACTGAAGGCGCTGGGCGCAAGCTCCATCCTGGTGCTGCCTATTGAGAAGATGATGGAGTAATGCCCATGAGCTTTAACACAATCATCGACTGGAATACCTGTAGCGACGCTCAGCGGCGCGAGCTGCTGATGCGCCCGGCGATTTCCGCCTCAGAAAGCATCTCACGCACCGTGGCGGAGATCCTGGATAACGTCAAAGCACGTGGCGATGACGCGCTGCGTGAATACAGCGCGAAGTTTGATAAGACGGAAGTCGGCACGTTACAGGTTACCGAGCAGGAAATCATTGATGCCACCGATCGTCTGGGTGACGAGATCAAACAAGCGATGGCCGTCGCGGTAAAAAACATTGATACCTTCCACACCGCGCAGAAGCTGCAGACCGTGGATGTCGAAACCCTGCCCGGCGTACGCTGCCAGCAGGTGACGCGCCCGGTTGCATCAGTGGGGCTTTATATCCCCGGCGGTTCAGCGCCGCTGTTCTCGACCGTATTAATGCTCGCCACGCCGGCGCGTATCGCCGGATGCCAGAAAGTGGTGCTTTGCTCACCGCCACCGATTGCCGACGAAATCCTTTATGCGGCGAAGCTGTGCGGGGTGCAGGCGATCTATAAAGTGGGCGGTGCGCAGGCGATTTCTGCCCTGGCATTCGGGACTGAATCCATTCCGAAGGTCGACAAAATCTTTGGCCCTGGCAATGCGTACGTGACCGAAGCCAAGCGCCAGGTCAGCCAGCGTCTGGACGGCGCGGCCATCGATATGCCTGCCGGTCCGTCTGAAGTGCTGGTCATTGCCGACAGCGGCGCAACGCCTGACTTCGTGGCCTCCGACCTGCTTTCTCAGGCGGAACACGGCCCGGACTCGCAGGTGATCCTGCTGACGCCGGATGCCGATATGGCGAAACGCGTGGGCGAAGCCGTCGAGCGCCAGCTTGCCGACCTGCCCCGCGCCGACACGGCACGCCAGGCGCTAGCGGCCAGCCGCCTGATTGTGGCGCGCGATCTGGACCAGTGTATTGCCATCTCCAACCAGTACGGTCCGGAACACCTGATTATTCAGACCCGCAGCGCGCGCGATCTGGTCGACAGCATCACCAGCGCCGGCTCGGTGTTCCTCGGCGACTGGTCACCGGAATCCGCGGGGGATTACGCCTCCGGCACTAACCACGTGCTGCCGACGTACGGCTATACCTCTACCTGCTCCAGCCTTGGCCTGGCGGATTTCCAGAAACGCATGACCGTGCAGGAACTCTCCCGCGAAGGGTTTGCCTCACTGGCCTCCACTATTGAGACCCTGGCCGCCGCCGAGCGACTGACCGCCCACAAAAATGCCGTGACGCTGCGCGTTGCAGCCCTGAAGGAGCAAGCATGAACATTGAAGAGTTAGCCCGCGAAAATGTCCGTCGCCTGACGCCTTATCAGTCTGCGCGTCGTCTGGGCGGAAACGGGGACGTCTGGCTGAACGCCAACGAATTCCCGACTGCGGTGCAGTTTGAGCTGTCGCAGCAAACGCTGAACCGCTATCCGGAGTGTCAGCCGAAGGCGGTTATCGAAAACTACGCGCAGTACGCGGGAGTGAAGCCGGAGCAGGTGCTGGTCAGCCGCGGCGCGGATGAGGGCATTGAGCTGCTGATCCGCGCGTTCTGCGAGCCGGGCAAAGACGCGGTGATGTACTGCCAGCCTACCTACGGCATGTACAGCGTCAGCGCCGAAACCTTCGGCGTGGCGTGCCGCAACGTGCAGGCGCTGGAAAACTGGCAGCTCGATTTGCAGGGCATTGCCGACAATCTTGATGGCGTGAAGGTTGTCTTCGTCTGCAGCCCAAATAACCCAACCGGGCAGATTATCAACCCGCAGGATATTCGCACCCTGCTGGAGATGACGCGCGGTAAAGCCCTGGTGGTCGCGGATGAAGCCTATATTGAGTTCTGTCCGCAGGCAACGCTGGCAGGCTGGCTGAAAGAGTATCCGCACCTGGTCGTGCTGCGCACGCTGTCGAAAGCCTTTGCCCTTGCAGGTCTGCGCTGCGGATTCACGCTGGCGAATAAAGAGGTCATCGACCTGCTGCTGAAAGTGATCGCCCCGTACCCGCTCTCGACGCCGGTTGCCGATATTGCGGCACAGGCGCTGACGCCGCAGGGCATAAATGCAATGCGCGAGCGCGTGGCGCAGATCCTGGAAGAGCGCCAGTACCTGGTGACAGCCCTGAAGGATATTCCCTGCGTGGAGCAGGTGTTCGACTCGGAAACCAACTATATCCTGGCGCGCTTCACTGCCTCCAGTGCCGTATTTAAATCTTTGTGGGATCAGGGCATTATCTTACGAGACCAGAATAAACAACCTTCCCTGAGCGGATGCCTGCGCATTACCGTAGGCACCCGCGCAGAGAGCCAGCGCGTGATTGACGCCCTGAAAGCGGAGAAAGTATGACCCAGAAGATCCTTTTCATCGATCGTGACGGCACCCTTATTTCGGAGCCACCAGCCGATTTTCAGGTCGATCGATTCGACAAACTGGCTTTTGAACCGGACGTGATCCCGGTGCTGCTTAAGCTGCAGAAAGCCGGATTTAAGCTGGTGATGATCACCAATCAGGACGGTCTGGGTACGGACAGCTTCCCGCAGGCGGACTTTGACGGTCCGCATAATCTGATGATGCAGGTGCTGACCTCTCAGGGCGTGGTGTTTGATGAGGTGCTTATTTGCCCGCACATGCCGGCCGACGAGTGCGACTGCCGTAAGCCAAAGGTGAAGCTGGTTGAGCGCTATCTGGCCGAAGATGCGCTGGATAAAACCAACAGCTACGTCATCGGCGATCGCATCACCGATATTACGCTGGCGGAAAACATGGGCATCGCGGGGCTGCGCTACGATCGTAACGACCTTAACTGGGCAAAGATTGGCGAGCAACTGACAAAACGCGACCGTTATTCCCACGTTGAGCGTAACACCAAAGAGACGCAGATTGATGTGAAGGTCTGGCTGGACCGTGAAGGCGGCAGCAAGATCCACACCGGCGTCGGTTTCTTTGACCACATGCTGGACCAGATTGCCACCCACGGCGGTTTCCGCATGGAAATAGCGGTGAAGGGCGACCTTTACATTGACGATCACCACACAGTGGAAGATACCGGCCTGGCGCTGGGTGAAGCCCTGAAGCTGGCGCTCGGCGACAAGCGCGGCATCAACCGTTTCGGCTTCGTCCTGCCGATGGACGAGTGCCTGGCGCGCTGCGCCATGGACATTTCAGGTCGTCCGCACCTGGAATATAAAGCTGATTTCACCTACCAGCGTGTGGGCGATCTCAGCACCGAAATGGTGGAGCACTTCTTCCGTTCATTGTCCTACACCATGGGCCTGACGCTGCATCTGAAGACCAAGGGCAAAAACGATCACCACCGCGTGGAGAGCCTGTTTAAAGCCTTTGGCCGTACGCTACGCCAGGCGATCCGCGTGGAAGGTGATGCCCTTCCCTCATCAAAAGGAGTGCTGTAATGAACGTGGTGATTCTGGATACCGGATGCGCCAACCTCAACTCCGTAAAATCGGCCATTGCGCGCCACGGCTATGAGCCGGTGGTAAGCCGCGATCCGGACGTTGTCTTGCGCGCCGATAAGTTATTCCTGCCGGGCGTTGGCACCGCGCAGGCCGCGATGGATCAGATTCGCGAACGCGAGCTGGTCGATCTGATCAAAGCCTGTACCCAGCCGGTGCTGGGCATTTGCCTGGGCATGCAGCTCCTGGGCCGCCGCAGCGAAGAGAGCAACGGCGTTGACCTGCTGGGCATTATTGACGAAGACGTACCGAAAATGACCGACCACGGTCTGCCTCTGCCGCATATGGGCTGGAACCGCGTGTACGCCAAAGCGGGCGACAGGCTTTTTCGCGGCATTGAAGACGGCGCGTATTTTTACTTCGTGCACAGCTACGCTATGCCGGTGAACGTGAATACGATCGCCCAGTGCAATTATGGCGAGGCGTTTACTGCGGCGGTACAGAAAGACAATTTCTTCGGCGTGCAGTTTCACCCGGAGCGCTCTGGTGCCGCGGGTGCGCAGCTGCTGAAAAACTTCCTGGAGATGTGATGATTATTCCCGCTTTAGATTTAATTGACGGCACGGTTGTCCGTCTCCACCAGGGCGATTACGGCCAGCAGCGAGACTACGGAAACGACCCGCTGCCGCGTCTGCAGGATTATGCCGCTCAGGGGGCCCAGGTGCTGCATCTGGTGGATTTAACGGGTGCGAAAGATCCGGCGAAGCGCCAGATCACGCTGCTTAAACAGCTTGTTGCTGGTGTTGACGTGCCCGTCCAGGTCGGCGGTGGCGTGCGTACGGAAGAGGACGTCGCCTCGCTGCTGGACGCTGGCGTGGCGCGCGTGGTGGTAGGGTCAACTGCCGTGAAAGATCCTGACACGGTGAAAGGCTGGTTCCGCCGCTTTGGCGCCGACGCCCTTGTACTGGCGCTGGACGTGCGCATTGACGAGCAGGGTAAAAAGCAGGTTGCCGTCAGCGGCTGGCAGGAAAACTCCGGCGTGACGCTGGAAGAGCTGGTCGATATCTATCTGCCCGTTGGCCTGAAGCACGTACTGTGCACGGATATCTCCCGCGACGGAACGCTGGCGGGCTCCAACGTCTCGCTGTATGAAGAGGTCTGCGCGCGTTATCCGCAGGTTGCGTTCCAGTCTTCTGGCGGTATCGGTGATATAGACGACGTGGCCGCGCTGCGCGGTACAGGTGTACAGGGTGTGATTGTGGGCCGGGCCCTGCTGGAAGGTAAATTTACTGTGACGGAGGCGATTCAATGCTGGCAAAACGGATAATCCCTTGCCTGGACGTACGCGATGGCCAGGTCGTGAAAGGCGTGCAGTTCCGCAACCACGAAATCATTGGCGACATCGTTCCGTTGGCAAAACGCTATGCCGATGAAGGCGCAGACGAGCTGGTCTTTTATGATATCACCGCTTCCAGCGATGGCCGCGTGGTCGACAAAAGCTGGGTGGCGCGCGTGGCGGAAGTGATCGACATTCCGTTCTGCGTAGCGGGCGGGATTAAGTCCGCTGACGACGCTGCCAAAATTCTCTCTTTTGGGGCCGACAAGATTTCCATCAACTCCCCTGCTCTGGCCGAGCCAGAGTTGATTACACGCCTGGCCGATCGCTTTGGCGTGCAGTGTATTGTGGTTGGAATCGACACCTGGTATGACGCCGCAACGGGCAAGTACCACGTCAACCAGTACACCGGCGATGAAAGTCGTACCCGCGTCACCCAGTGGGAAACGCTCGACTGGGTGCAGGAAGTGCAAAAGCGTGGCGCAGGCGAGATTGTTCTCAATATGATGAACCAGGACGGCGTGCGTAACGGCTATGACCTCGAACAACTGAAAAAAGTCCGCGCGGTCTGCCACGTTCCGCTGATTGCCTCCGGTGGCGCGGGCACCATGGAGCATTTCCTGGAAGCCTTCCGCGATGCGAACGTGGACGGTGCCCTTGCCGCCTCCGTGTTCCACAAGCAGATTATCAATATTGGTGAGTTAAAAACGTACCTGGCCGACCAGGGCGTGGAGATCAGGGTATGTTAACAGAGCAACAACAGGCGCAGCTGGACTGGGAAAAAACTGACGGATTACTACCGGTGGTTATACAGCATGCCGTCTCGGGCGAAGTGCTGATGCTGGGTTACATGAATCAGGACGCGCTGGCAAAAACGATCGACAGCGGCAAAGTGACGTTTTTCTCGCGCACGAAGCAGCGCCTGTGGACCAAAGGGGAAACCTCGGGGCACTTCCTGAACGTGGTCAGCATGACGCCAGACTGCGATAACGACACCCTGCTGGTGCTGGTAAACCCAATCGGCCCAACCTGCCATAAGGGCACCAGCAGCTGCTTCGGCGAGACGAGTCATCAGTGGCTGTTCCTTTACCAACTTGAGCAGCTTCTGGCTGAACGTAAAACGGCTGACCCTGAAAGTTCCTATACCGCGAAGCTGTATGCCAGCGGGACTAAGCGCATTGCGCAGAAGGTGGGAGAAGAAGGCGTTGAGACGGCGCTGGCCGCGACCGTACATGACCGGGAAGAGTTGACGAATGAAGCATCGGATTTGATGTATCACCTGCTGGTGCTGCTGCAGGATCAGGAGCTGGATTTGACGGCGGTGATTGAGAATCTTCGCAAACGACACAAATAAAAAAACCGGGGATTAATTATCCCCGGTTTTTTTAATCTGCAAATCAGGCTTTTGGTTTGTAGTTGCGCAATGCATTACGCCCCAGAACCACACCAGAGCCAATCATACCGCCCAGCAGCACGGCAAGAACAAGAATAACCGCTTTCTTAGGACTATCGCGACGAACGGGCAGATCCGGCTTCATGACGTAACGGTAGACGTGGATAGTGTCCGGGTTTACGTTCAGATTTTGAATGTCCAGCAAGTTTTGCCTTGTCTGATAGTAAGCCGCAGAAAAGACCAGCGGACGAGAGGCTTCGTTTTGAATCATCGACTTCAGCCCCTCGCTTCCCAGCAGGAACATCGTCTCCTGAGTTACATCCTGGGTTTGCTGAATTTGCGGCGAGGAGATTTTCGCCGCTTCAGCATTTTTCAGCGCCTCAACGATCTGTTTGATACGCAGATCTTTCTGCTCCTGAGCGACCTTCTCCTGGTTTACCAGAGAATCGTTCAGGGTTTTAATCTGCTCTTTAATGCTGCTTTGAAGGTCAACAGTGAGCTCTTTTGAAGTTTGCTCATCAACCTGCTGGATATATTGCGCAAGCTGCTTTTGCGCTGCTTCTGCAGAAGTACTGGTGTAGGAGACACTTAATGGGAGTGTTTCCCCTTTAACTGCAGGCTCGATTGTCAGTTTTTCAGGTTCGTCCTGATTTTCCAGTGCCTGTGCCAATGCAGAGAAGGAAGAATTGAAACGACCAATAGCGCGTGTTTGAACATCAAGCATCGATGGTGCAGCGCTACCGTAGAGGATATTCAACGCATTAGAATATGTTGCAATTTGAGCGACATCAGGTTGCGCAATAATTGCGCTTGAGGTCCACTTTTCTTTCGCGAAAGTAAGATAACCGACAGCAAGTGCAATAAAAATAACAACAAACGTTGCTATCATCCACTTCCCACGCCACAGCTGCAGCACTAAATCAAGTAAATCAATTTGCTCAGGGTCATTGCTTCGGCTGACCTGGCTATTGTTGTTGTGCGTCATACAATCCCTAACAGATGAAAAAGGGCAAACATAATTTTGTTTTCATAGTTTATCTATTGCTGGGGATTTTTCTATAAGAATCCGATGAGTTATATCGGAAAGATGCGTTATGTAACTCGCCCCCTTCGCGCTATCATAGTCACTATGTGATGCGTCATCGCATCTGTAAGCGTTGGGTATTTGAGGAAAGATATGAAATTTCTGGTAACGGGTGCAGCGGGTTTTATCGGTTCGAATGTCAGCAAACGCCTCATTGAGGCCGGGCATGAGGTTGTCGGTATTGATAATCTGAACGACTATTACGATGTTAATTTAAAGCTGGCACGTCTGGAACGGCTACAATCTGAGCGATTCACCTTCCACAAGATGGAATTAGCTGACCGGGAAGGTATGGCTGCGCTTTTCGCTGACGAGAAGTTCGATCGCGTTATTCACCTGGCCGCACAGGCAGGCGTACGCTATTCCCTGGAAAACCCGCATGCGTACGCCGATGCTAACCTTATTGGTCACCTCAACGTGCTGGAAGGCTGCCGCCATAACCACGTTCAGCATTTGCTGTATGCCTCATCCAGCTCCGTATATGGCCTCAACCGTAAGATGCCCTTCTCCACTGACGATTCCGTGGATCACCCGGTTTCACTTTATGCCGCGACCAAAAAAGCCAATGAACTGATGTCGCACACCTATTCGCATCTCTACAACCTGCCGACCACCGGACTGCGCTTCTTTACCGTATACGGTCCGTGGGGACGCCCGGACATGGCGCTGTTTAAGTTTACCAGGGCGATGATTGAAGGCAAAAGCATCGATGTCTATAACTACGGCAAGATGAAGCGCGACTTCACCTACATTGATGATATTACTGAAGCAATTATCCGCCTGCAGGATGTGATTCCCCAGCCTGACGTAAACTGGACCGTTGAGACCGGCTCCCCGGCAACCAGCTCAGCACCTTACCGCGTTTACAACATCGGTAATAGCTCGCCAGTTGAACTGATGGATTACATCACCGCGCTGGAAGACGCGCTTGGCAAGAAAGCCGAAAAAAATATGTTGCCACTCCAGCCGGGCGACGTACTGGAAACCAGCGCCGACACGAAAGCGCTCTATGACGTTATTGGTTTTAAACCACAAACCTCAGTCAAAGACGGCGTGAAGAACTTCGTTGACTGGTACCGCGAGTTTTACAAAGTCTGAAAATAAAAAACCCGGCAAATCAGCCGGGTTTTTTCATCATGAAAGAGATTTAGTCGCTACCGAAGAGATCGCGGGTATAGACTTTGTCAGCGACGTCAGCCAGCTCTTCCGCCATGCGGTTGGAGATAATGACATCCGCTTCTTTTTTGAAGGCATCCAGATCGCGGATCACACGGGAATTGAAGAACTGATCTTCCTGCATGGCAGGCTCATAGATAATGACCTCCACGCCTTTCGCCTTGATGCGCTTCATAATCCCCTGAATGGAAGAGGCGCGGAAATTATCGGAACCGCTCTTCATGATCAGACGGTACACTCCCACCACTTTCGGCTGGCGCGCAAGGATGGAATCGGAGATGAAATCTTTACGCGTACGGTTAGCGTCAACAATCGCCGATATCAGGTTATTCGGCACGGCCTGGTAGTTTGCCAGCAGCTGCTTAGTATCTTTTGGCAGGCAATAGCCACCGTAGCCAAATGACGGGTTGTTATAGTGGTTGCCAATACGCGGGTCGAGGCAAACCCCTTCAATAATCTGGCGGGTATTCAGCCCAAGACTTTCTGCATAGCTGTCGAGCTCATTGAAGTACGCAACTCGCATTGCCAGATAGGTGTTTGCGAAAAGCTTAATCGCCTCCGCTTCGGTGGAGTCCGTGAACAGCACCGGAATATCTTTCTTCACTGCGCCTTCCTGCAGCAGTGCGGCAAAGCGTTCAGCACGCTCAGAGCGTTCGCCAATAACGATACGCGAAGGATGCAGGTTATCGTAAAGCGCTCTCCCCTCACGCAGGAACTCTGGCGAGAAGAAGATATTATCAATACCAAACTTTTCTTTGATGGATTTGGTAAAGCCGACAGGAATGGTCGATTTAATAACCATCACCGCATCAGGATTAATCGCAATAACATCTTTGATAACCGCTTCTACGGTTGAGGTGTTGAAATAGTTGGTTTTTGGATCGTAGTCAGTAGGCGTCGCAATGATGACGTAATCCGCATCGCGGTATGCATCTTCTTTATCTGTCGTGGCGCGGAAATTCAGCGGTTTATTGCTGAGATAGTCCTGGATTTCTTTGTCGACAATCGGCGATTTCTTCTGATTGAGCATATCCACTTTGGCCTGCACGATATCCAGCGCAACCACTTCATGGTTCTGAGCAATCAGAATGCCGTTAGAAAGACCGACATACCCTGTTCCGGAAATTGTTATTTTCATTCGCTAATGACTTCTTTTAGTTAACTGTATTGATGGCCGGCAGACCATCGCGATAAACATAACTGTTGGGCTTTGTACCTCCTGACAAACAGAACTGTCAAGGCAAACCAGGAGTAATCACTACAAGCGGGGTGAGATTCAGACTACTTCGAATAACAGGCGACATTTTTTGCATAAAAAAACCCGGAGACTGGCTCCGGGTTTTGATTACAGCGAGTAAGCTAACTTATTCCATCCATTCGGTATGGAACACGCCTTCTTTATCAGTACGCTTGTAAGTATGCGCACCAAAGTAGTCACGCTGTGCCTGGATCAAGTTGGCAGGCAGAACGGCAGCACGATAGCTGTCATAATAAGCCACCGCAGCGGAGAAGGTTGGAACCGGAATACCGTTCTGAACAGCGTAAGCAACCACGTCACGCAGCGCCTGCTGGTACTCGTCCGCAATCTTCTTGAAGTACGGGGCCAGCAGAAGGTTGGCGATACCGGCATTTTCAGCATAGGCATCGGTGATTTTCTGCAGGAACTGCGCACGAATGATGCAACCCGCGCGGAAGATCTTCGCAATCTCGCCGTAGTTCAGATCCCAGTTGTTCTCGTCTGACGCCGCACGCAGCTGAGAGAAGCCCTGTGCGTAAGAGACGATTTTACCCAGGTACAGGGCTCGACGAACTTTCTCGACGAACTCAGCTTTGTCACCGGCTGGTTTAGCCTGTGGACCGGACAGCACTTTCGATGCCGCAACGCGCTGCTCTTTCAGGGAAGAGATGTAACGCGCAAAGACGGATTCGGTGATCAGAGACAGCGGTTCGCCCAGATCCAGAGAGCTCTGGCTGGTCCATTTACCGGTACCTTTGTTGGCTGCTTCATCCAGAATTACATCAACCAGGTATTTAGCCTCTTCATCTTTTTTCGTGAAGATATCTTTGGTGATGTCGATCAGGTAGCTGTTCAGCTCGCCTTTGTTCCACTCGGTAAAGGTTTCAGCCAGCTCTTCGTTGGAGAGATTCAGGCCGCCTTTCAGCAGGGAATAAGCTTCAGCAATCAGCTGCATGTCGCCGTATTCGATGCCGTTGTGCACCATTTTGACATAATGACCCGCACCGTCCGGACCGATATAAGTCACACACGGTTCGCCATCTTCAGCAACGGCTGCGATTTTAGTCAGGATTGGCGCAACCAGCTCGTACGCTTCTTTCTGGCCGCCAGGCATGATAGATGGACCTTTCAGTGCGCCCTCTTCACCACCGGAAACACCGGTACCGATGAAGTTGAAGCCTTCAGCGGACAGCTCACGGTTACGACGAATGGTGTCCTGGAAGAAGGTGTTACCGCCATCAATGATGATGTCACCTTTTTCAAGGTAAGGCTTCAGGGAGTCGATAGCAGCATCGGTACCCGCGCCCGCTTTCACCATTAACAGGATACGACGAGGCGTTTCCAGAGACTCAACAAATTCTTTTACCGTATAGAAAGGGACAAGTTTCTTGCCTGGGTTTTCGGCAATCACTTCTTCAGTCTTATCACGGGAGCGGTTGAAAACGGAGACGGTATAACCACGGCTTTCGATGTTGAGCGCCAGGTTGCGCCCCATCACTGCCATACCGACAACGCCGATCTGTTGCTTGGACATTACATACTCCTGTCAGGTGTGGTCACTGTCGGGTAACCCCGACAGATATAATTTGCAAGAATCTTAACTCATAAATCAGGGACAGAGGTAGGCATTTGTGGCCTTGATCACGCAAGACGACACAAAACGGGATATATTAAATCCCTATAAAGCATGTAGGTATATTTTATTTATAAATGAACTAAATCACAACAGATAACAAACTCTATTATTTATTATGTTTTTTATTAATTGCTTTTTGATAAAGTTCAACCGTTTTATTATACATAGCATTGAATGAGAAGTTTTCAAGGAAAAATTCATTTCCTGACTTGCCTAATTCAACACGTAAAGCACTATCACTAATTAAGTCAACGAGTCTGCTTTTAATGGCATCAATATCTGCACGAGGAACGAGATATCCTGTTTTGCCATCAATGACAGATTCAGAAACGCCACCAACGTCTGATGCTAAAACAGGCAAGCCTGCACGCATAGCCTCGAGAATACTGATAGGGAAACCTTCCCAGTTAGAAATTAACAGGAAAATATCACTGTCTGCCAGTAAGGCATCAACATCTAAACGTTCGCCTGTAAACAGTACATTTTCGCTAATTCCAAGATCCTGTGAAAGCTGTTTCATCTCATCTAACCTGGGGCCTTTTCCTACCAGCGTCAACGCCCAGTTTCTTGTTTCTAATCGACTCAACGCTTTCAATAAGCTTTCATGATCTTTTTGTTCTGAAAAACGAGCTACCGAAATTAACTTCACTACGTCATGAGTATGGTAAACATGAGGTGCAGCACTTTTTAACGGCACGCCATTATGGATCACCGTTTGCTGACTGGCAGACGCAACGTTATGTTCGATTGCAAGTTGTTTATCTTGAGCAGAGACTGTGATTATTTCATCAGTAATTTTACTGAATAATCGTTCAATAACAATGTACAAGCGACGTTTCTTATCATGAACACCATTTGCGAATGACCAACCGTGCACGGTGAAAACAACAGGAATTTTCAGGAAAAGAGCTGCCAACCTCCCTACAATTCCAGCTTTAGAAGAATGAAGTGCAATAACATCCGGAGAAAATTCTTTTATAATCTTGCGTATAATTAAAGCGCATTTAATATCTTTATAAGGTGATATTTCCCTTACCAGCTCAGGGATAATATGAACTTTCACATTTAATGCGCGAACATCATCAACCAGAGCGCCTTGCTCTCCAACGATTAACTCAACTTGATGACCATCCTTTACTAAACCAGATGTCATATCACGCAAATGAGTCTGAGCCCCACCGATTTCATTCGCGCGTGTAATTATATAAAGAATTTTCATAGTTTTTGAAACAGTCCGATAAGTATATCGTTACTAACGCTCATTAACTTGCAACGAGACAGCTACACCTGATATTAATGTCTTTTGAATGGTCCAAATCGTCCAGAAAGACCATCAGAAATACCGTAAAAGATCATCATCAACGTTTTCTTTTTTTCTTTATTAAGAATTAAAGATATTGCAGCACGAGCAAAATTAAGGAAAACCTCACGAATCTTATAACCCACTGGAATATATGGCTTCCTGATCATAAAGAAGCTATTTCTGACCAAAAAGTAACGTCGCATCGGGCTATGAACAGATATTTTACGTCCTAACAGATTCAGCCTTGAATCACCAATTGTATGAGCCATTGACGCCTGATTAGTCATTGCAACGCGATACCCTAATTTTTTTGCACGCAGGGCCCACTCCACATCAATATAATCCACGAACAATGCTTCTTCCATTTTACCAACTTTCTCGTAAACTTCAGAAGAAAAGAAAGAGCCAGATGCAATAACGTAGGTGACATCTGTTATTTCTTCTATTGGCGTTCGTTTAATAAATGGACCGATATAATTAGTGCCCCAATAGAATTCGTTTGTGTGCGGATCATAAAAAGAAGGACCCAAGATACCAACGTTGTACTGAGTGTACATCTTACTCATGGCACTGATGAAATTAGCACTTAATACACTGTCTTGATCAAGAAGTAATAAATATTCGGCACCACGAGATATAGCATTTTCGATACCAATGTTTTGCGCATGCGAAAGACCCATATTCTCGGATAAGTTGATCAGGACGAAATTAAATTTTTCCGCTAAATCTTTTATCTCTTCGTAATTCCGAGAGCCGTTATCTATTATAAAAGCACTGTCTATTTGGCCTTGCAAAGAAAGAAATTGCTTTTCTAAGCAAAGTATATCAGGGTTAAATGTTACAGTTACAGAACTAATCACGACCTATCACCTATTAATTTTTTTTGTATTTTTCAACAGTATCTTTTACTGCATTCAAATAACCATAGCCATTTTTTTTATCAGGCTCAAGATACGTACCCTCAGCCCATTCATTCCAAGCATTTATAAATAAAAATGGAACATTAGCAGCAATAGATTTTTTATAAAGTTTATCGAAATTATTCTTAAATACCTGAGGATTACTTCCTTTCATAACGAGTGATTTAGTTTTTTTCCTTGGTGTATTATCCCAATCAACGAATGCACCTGAATAATGTGTTTCACTAAAATCCTTTTCAAGGATTTTATCCCAAATTGATTGATAAGATAATATCTGCTCAACGTAATTTGTTTTTAATTTTTCATTAGAAATACGCTTTATTCTTCCGATAACTTTTCGCAATATCGGTTTAAGTTTCCCCATATTGTGTTCAAAAGTACACATTGGTTCAAAATTTAACTCGGCATCAAAATCTAGCTTACGATGATCTTGAGCGAATGAGGTTAGTGTTGACACAAAATGTATATCACCGAAAGACGTTTCTTTTGCCAGTTTTCGCCAATACTGAATCCATGCATTACACTTTTCAAAGCTAGCAGAACGATATAATAGAAATACAGGCTTACCGTTATGTTTAATGTATCTTTCGTCTTCGAAAAATGGCTTGAGATAGTTAAAGTGATTTAACCAGTCTGATTCATCACCATAACTTTGGGGCATGATAACATCTCGATGACTACCATCCCAACTACGCGTCCATGGTTCGTTAGCCCATGAAAAAAGGAACGGGAGATGTATCTCTTTGTTCTCCAGTAAAAGTTCAGCTGGTTTGTCCAGTAAACGCTTGCCATTAAACCAGTAATGATAAAAACAAAAACCATCAATATTATGCTTTTTTGCAAGTTCCGATTGCCATTTTAATGTTTCTACATCAAGCAAATTATAATAATAATCGTTCAGAGGTTCTCTGGGCTGGTTATGATTTTTAAAAAGAGGCGTAGCCTTTTTAACATTGACCCATTCGGTAAAACCTTCTCCCCACCATTTATTATTTTCTTCAATTTCATGAAATTGCGGAAGATAAAATGCTAACGTTTTCAAAAATTGCTCCTTATATTTCTATAACAAACTACAAACAAATGAACTGATAACGAAATCAGGAAATAATCCCAAAAGAAGGATAACTGCACCGGCAAAAATTGATGAGAAAAGAAAATAACAATCAAAGCAAACAGGGAGTTGAAGTTAAGGAATGAGTTTTTATTGATAAAGCAATTGTGATTTCTCGATACAATATATCCAAACAGCATACTGAGTACAGCTAACCCTATACTACCGAAATACAGAAAGGGTAATAACAAGGATGTATAAAAAGCATTAAAATAACCACCACTGCCCAGCAGAACGAAATCTTGTACTTTTGTGAAGAAAGCGCTTTGGTCGTAAAACTTAGCGCCAAGTATACCTAAGAATGAAAATGGACTCGAAAGCTCATACAAAGTATCAGTATCACCGCTATCAATTGCATGAGTAAAAAGTGAGTAACCTGCAATTGCATAATTGCGAGTATTAATCAGGCTTTGACTTAAGTCGCTATCACCTCTAAAAGTAAATATAGCTAATAACAAAATCAAAAAAACAGCCAGAGCAAAAACAACCTTCTTCAAGGTCATTTTACTATCATAGCAATATAATATTAATATTGCTGCCAGCACCGGGGCGAAAACATAGTATCTTGAAATCAAGATACTTTCTTTTCCTACCAACATTAAAAATGAGAAAAATAAGATTGCAGATTTATTTTTATTAATCTTCAAAAACAAACCATAACTAATACCAAAAAGCGGCACTAGGGTTGCAAATACAAATAAATAAGCAGCAAATGCTCCATAGTATTCTTTTATTGATTGATCTTTAAATAAACTCTCTCTGTATTCTGCGAACGAAATACCACTCGCCACTATATTTTTAAACAGAAACGCCAAATAAATCAATATGAAGAAATTGATTGCAAGTAAAATTTTCACCTGCAAGGAAACATTAAAGAGCGATTGATTATTTATTAGATTATCTTGCTGATGAAATCTTGTTGTTTTATTACCTATATAGCACCCTAAGAAAAAATATAAATAAGCAACAATTAGGATCATCAAACCAGAATCAAATGTGACGTAGAGTCTACTTTGTGAAACCCATAAAACTAATGCAAAGACAACATACAGGCATAAATAAACAGATGGATTTCTAGGTCTTCGTTTAATCATCTTGAATTCTTTTCGCTATTAAAACTCACCAGGACAAAAATAGCCGAAACAATTATTTCTGTAATAATCACGCTAATTGTCACGCCATATGTTGGAGTCAGATGCATTAATAGTACAGAAACTATAATATGCATAAAACTCACAGCAAGATATGTTTTCCTGACAACTTTTGTGAAATGATTAGGTATTAACCACCATTGTCCATATACAACGCCCACTGAAACGATAAATGGCAAAGGAGACATCATCAACAATATCATCGAAGATATTCGATATTCCGCACTATAATAATAAAGTGATACCGGGTATCCTATGACAGCCATTGCGACCGATATTAACAATCCGAACGCAATGAACTTCTTACCATACAAGTTCCAGATTTCATTTAGTGTTTTTCCTTCACTAATCAATGAACTGACTCTTGGGAACATCGCTTGCTGAACGGGACTCATCAAACCTTGCGCTGCAGTTCGGATTTTATCTGCTGCTGAGAAATAACCTGCCAGCGTCGGACCACCAAAATATCCTATGATTAATATATTTAAAGTTGTATAAAAACTTATAGTTATATTAGATACAAAAAGGTCAAATCCCTTAGATAAAACCGAATAGATTTCTTGTATTGACACTCTTGTAAATTTGGCCATTTTTTGTTTTTTTATAAAGAAACAAGCCAAAATACCTGAGATAAACATCCCTGATGATTGGCTTATAACGGCCATATTCATATCTTCAGGCGTTTTTACTAAAAGGAAAATCAGCAGAAGGGAGACGAATTTTGCAATGGTTGTACATATTGCAATACCCTGCATTTTTTCAATCCCTTGAAACAACCATACAGGAAATAAAACTGTACCTATTACGGATATCATCCCCAACAGGATCAGATAAGAGTATACACTCGTACCATTAATAATTACATATAAAGCAAAAATACATGAAGCTATCAGTAATAAAACTAACTTAGCAGCAGTTACTGCTGTATAAATAGAATCAATTTTAGATTGATTATTCTTATTAACTGAAACCAGTAACGTTGCACTAAAGTTAAAGCCATAATCAACAAAAATTATAATGTATTGTAGCCACGCCTGGACCATAGCTACAACTCCAAAATTTTCAGCCCCTAACACTCGCATTAAATATGGGAGGGTTAACAAAGGGAATAAATAGTTTGAGGCCTGAACAAAAAATAGCAGTATAATGTTTTTTTTCACTGGTATGATACACTCAGTAATGTGAAAAAAGCCTGTATGCTATTTACAGGCCTGAGTAGAAATTAATAGTCTGAATCTTTAAAAGCTTTACCAGCAAGATCTTTCGAAGACAAACTCGGTGAACAATCGTGGCTGACAGGCCATTCAATGTTCAGTTCGCTGTCTGACCATAAGATTGAACGCTCATGTTCAGGAGAATAATAATTAGTTGTTTTGTACACAAATTCTGCTGTATCGCTCAGAACATAAAATCCATGAGCAAATCCCTCAGGGATCCATAATTGCTTTTTATTTTCTGCAGATAAATGTACGCCAACCCATTTCCCATAATTGGGTGAGTCTTTACGAATATCGACAGCGACATCGAAAACTTCACCGACGACACAACGGACTAATTTACCTTGAGCATAGGGTTGTAGTTGGTAGTGCAAACCACGAAGTACATTTTTGCTAGATTTAGAGTGATTATCCTGAATAAAATTAACTTCTTTACCAACAGCTTCGTTGAAAATTCGCTGATTGAAACTTTCCATAAAGAAACCACGATCATCACCAAAAACTTTCGGCTCAAAAATTAGTACATCGGGTATTCCTGTTTTAATGATATTCATTAATTAATAACCTTTAATCATTTTCAGTAAATATTGTCCATATTGGTTTTTTGACAACGGAGCAGCGAGTTTTTTAACCTGCTCATCATCAATAAATCCTTTGCGGTAAGCGATTTCTTCAGGACAAGCCACTTTCAGGCCCTGGCGCTCTTCAATGGTTGCAATGAAGTTACTCGCTTCAATCAGGCTCTGGTGAGTCCCTGTATCAAGCCAGGCAAAGCCACGGCCCATCATAGCCACGGAAAGCTTTCCTTGCTCCATGTAAATACGGTTAATATCCGTGATTTCCAGCTCACCACGAGCTGACGGTTTCAAATTTTTCGCCATCTCAACGACACTGTTATCGTAGAAATAGAGACCAGTCACCGCATAATTACTCTTAGGTTCCAGCGGCTTTTCTTCAAGGCTGATTGCTGTGCCATTTTTGTCGAATTCGACAACACCGTAGCGCTCGGGATCGTTCACATGGTAAGCAAAAACTGTCGCCCCATTTTCTTTATTAACGGCGGTATCCATCAGTTTTGGGAGATCGTGGCCATAGAAAATATTATCACCTAACACCAGGGCACAATCATCATTACCAATAAATTCTTCACCAATAATGAAAGCCTGCGCCAAGCCATCTGGGCTTGGCTGAACTTTATATTGTAGATTCAGGCCCCACTGGCTTCCATCACCCAGCAGTTGTTCGAAACGCGGTGTATCTTGTGGCGTGCTAATAATTAAAATATCTCGAATACCTGCAAGCATTAGCGTTGAAAGCGGGTAGTAAATCATCGGCTTATCATAAATAGGCAATAATTGTTTACTAACAGCCATTGTCACTGGATACAGACGAGTACCAGAGCCACCCGCCAGAATAATACCTTTACGCGTTTTCATTTCATCATCTCTATAGTCATAAGATGCCAACTCCCAGGCATCCCGATCATTATTAAATCGCTGTCGCTGTAAACCACTCAGTCAGCATACGCTTAACCCCCGCGTCCCACTGAGGCAGTACGAGGTTGAAATTCTGCTGGAACTTTAACGTATTGAGGCGCGAGTTTGCCGGACGTTTTGCAGGCGTAGGGTACGCACTGGTCGGCACTCCATGAAGCTGCTTTAATGCCAGTTCAATTCCTGCTTTGCGCGCTTCATCAAATACCAGAGAGGCGTAGTCGTACCAGGTTGTTGTACCACTGGCAACCAGATGATAAGTCCCTGCCACTTCAGGTTTATTCAGGGCAACCCGAATAGCATGAGCCGTGCAGTCTGCTAATAATTCAGCACCCGTAGGGGCCCCAAATTGATCGTTAATAACAGACAACTCGGAACGCTCTTTAGCCAGTCGCAGCATGGTACGCGCAAAATTATTCCCTTTACCGGCATAAACCCAGCTAGTCCGGAAGATCAAATGGCGTGAGCAATTTTCACTTAACGCTTTTTCACCAGCAAGTTTGGTCTCACCATACACATTGAGCGGCGCTGTGGCGTCCGTTTCAAGCCATGGCATATCGCCATTACCCGGGAATACGTAATCAGTAGAGTAGTGAACAACCCAGGCACCCAATTTTTGGGCCTCTTTGGCAATCGCCTCGACACTCGTTGCATTCAGCAGCTGAGCAAATTCGGGTTCTGACTCGGCCTTATCGACTGCCGTATGCGCAGCCGCATTGACGATTACATCAGGCTTAATGCGGCGCACCGTTTCTGCAATGCCTTCAGGGTTGCTGAAATCACCGCAATACTCCTGCGAATGGACGTCAACCGCAATCAAATTACCCAGCGGTGCAAGAGCACGCTGTAGCTCCCAACCCACCTGACCGGTTTTACCGAACAGAAGAATATTCATCAGGCGCGATCTCCATAATTTTCTTCAATCCAGGATTTATAGCTGCCACTTTTCACGTTCTCTACCCATTGTGTGTTAGCCAAGTACCATTCAACGGTTTTACGAATGCCACTTTCAAAGGTTTCCTGAGGCTTCCAGCCCAGCTCCTGGCCAATTTTCTCTGCGTCAATCGCGTAGCGGCGATCGTGACCCGGACGATCAGCCACATACGTTATCTGGTCACGATAGGAACCTTCCTTCGGCACGATTTCATCCAGCAATGAGCAGATGGTATTTACGACATCAAGGTTTTGCTTTTCATTGTGGCCGCCGATGTTATAGGTTTCGCCAATCTTGCCTTGGGTCACCACGGTGTATAACGCACGGGCGTGATCTTCTACGTACAGCCAGTCGCGGATTTGATCTCCTTTACCGTAAACAGGCAGGGCTTTACCATCCAACGCATTGAGAATGACCAGCGGGATAAGTTTTTCCGGGAAGTGATAAGGACCGTAATTGTTAGAACAGTTAGTCACAATGGTAGGGAAACCATAGGTGCGCAGCCAGGCACGGACCAAATGATCGCTTGACGCTTTAGAAGCAGAGTATGGGCTACTTGGAGCATATGCAGTTTTTTCCGTAAACAGTGGCAGTGCTGAGCCCTTTACAACTTCATCCGGGTGCGGAAGATCGCCATACACTTCATCTGTAGAAATATGGTGAAAACGGAAGGACGCTTTTTTATCAGCACTTAACTCAGACCAGTACTTGCGGCTTGCCTCAAGCAGAACATAGGTGCCAACAATATTAGTCTCGATAAAAGCTGCAGGGCCCGTAATCGAGCGATCAACGTGGCTCTCAGCGGCCAGATGCATGACGGCATCCGGCTGATGTTCTGCAAAAATACGCGCCATCGCGTCGTTGTCGCAGATATCGGCATGTTCAAAATGATAGCGATCGCTCTGCGAAACGTCAGCCAGAGATTCAAGATTCCCTGCATAGGTCAGTTTATCGACGTTAATAACAGAATCTTGCGTATTATTAATAATGTGTCGTACCACTGCAGACCCAATAAAGCCTGCTCCACCAGTGACCAGAATTTTCACGTTTATTTCGCTCTTAAGTTTTTCAGAAACAATCTATTACATGCCGACGCCCTGGTGACTTTCGATAAGCACCCAAGGCCGAGAAAACGACAATCTACTATTTTAACTTACTTTTTCATTCCAGAGTAAATCGCAGATGCCGTCGGTTGGATTGAACGCTGCAGGTGCCTGCAAGAGTATTTCACGCACGCGTTCGTAGTCGAACTCACAGCAGGCGTTGTCGAGATCGTGGAGAATAATGCTCATCTCACTCCATGGCAACATCACTTCATTAGCGGTCCTGATACGCGGGTGCTGTGTTGTAGATACATTGTCGCCAATAAGCAACTCTTCATACAGTTTTTCACCCGGGCGCAGACCCGTCGTTTTTATCGCAATATCACCATAAGGATTTTTATCATCACGAACGGTGAGCCCCTGCAAGGTAATCATGCGATGTGCAAGATCGATGATCTTGACGGGCTCCCCCATATCCAGGACAAAAACATCGCCGCCCGTACCCATGGCCCCCGCCTGTATTACCAACTGCGCAGCTTCAGGGATCGTCATAAAATAACGCGTTATATTCTCATGGGTCAGCGTCACAGGACCACCTGCAGCTATCTGTTTTTCAAACAACGGCACCACAGAACCCGACGAACCTAATACGTTGCCAAAACGAACCATACTGAAACAAGTTTTGCTGGATTCCTTCGCCAGCGCCTGCAGCACTAGTTCAGCCATTCGTTTGGTCGCCCCCATTGTATTGGTAGGCCGCACGGCTTTATCGGTCGAAATCAAGACAAAGCTTTCTACACCGCAACTTGCCGCAGCCTGAGCGCAACTCAGCGTACCAAAGATATTATTGCGCACTCCGTCAAGAACGTTGAACTCGACAAGCGGTACATGCTTGTACGCCGCAGCATGATAAATCGTATTGACGTTGAATGTGTTGATTAATCTTTCGAGATGCTCTTTATCTTGTACGTTACCGAGAATTGGGTAAATTTTAACCTGAAGATTCTGGTTGAGATTCAGATTACGCAGCTCCGAATCAATGGAGTACAGTGAGAACTCTGACAATTCGAAGAGAATAAGCTGGTTCGGTTTATTTTTAATTATCTGCCGGCAAAGCTCAGAACCAATCGATCCCCCTGCCCCGGTGACCATAACTGTTTTCCCATTAATATTACGGGAAACCAATTCCGGAATCGGTGAGACGGGATCGCGGCCCAGCAGATCGGTAATAACCACTTTGCGTAAGGAATCAATCCGCGCTTTCCCTTCTACCAGATCGACCATACCGGGAATGGAGAGAACCTCGCACGGCAAACCTTCCAGGGTTTTAATGACTTCGTTCTTCCTGGCTCGACTGGCGCTTGGCATGGCAAGCAGAATTTTCTTCGCTTCGTATTTCTGAACCAACCATGGCAGTTTTTCCGGCGCGAAAACGCTGACGCCATGAATCACCTGACCTTGCAGGGCACGGTTGTCATCGACAAAAGCGACAGGATAATATTCGTCCATCTGGCTCAGCGCAGGCAATAATTGACGACCCGACGCACCGGCACCATAGATAACCACTCGAGTGCCCAGATTCAGCCCACGATTGACTAACATCCTCATTCCAAGTCTTGAGCCAGCAATCAGCAATAAACCGAACGAGAAATAAATAAAGGGGATTGTTCTTGGCAAATAGAGATTGGTATAAAACGCCGCAATAATAAGCAAAATAGACGATGTCACCATTCCAACCGCAACGACCAGAAGGATTTTTGCAGTGATATAGCGGATGACGGCACGATAAAGCCCTAGCTTAACAAACATTGCCAAAGTGATAAAAATTATTGAGAATATCAATAACCAATGTGCTGTGCTAAATATTGGAGTCATTGAATCAATGCGCACCCAAAACGCAAACCAAAATGCACATAAGAGCAGCACAATATCTATTGAAAGAGTAATAATGCGTTTTATTGGTCTTGGTAAAGATATTAAATAATTTAGCATACTTAAAACTGGTCGCCTCATTAAAGCTTGCATTCAGTCTATAAAATAGTACCAGCAGGACATACTGAGTAATCACCTACTTTTGTATTATAACCAGCCACAGTCCCCGCCTGGAGAAACGCTGACTTCCCAATAATAGCGCCGCCAGCAAGATGGACACCAACACCTAAGTGAGCAAAATCATCAAGAATGGAATCGTGATCTATTGTCGAGTGGCTATTCACAATTGTCGCCAAACCTAATTTTGCGTTGGCGCCAACTACAGCTCCTGCTAACACAACAGAACCATCAGCAATGGTCGCGGATGGACTGACAAATGCAAAGGGATGTATAAGCGTTACAGGATGAATACCTAAGCCGAGCAGTTGCTGATAGAACTGCTCTCTGACTTTATTGTTTCCGATGCCAATAGCGACATGACTGACCTTACCAATATGTAACTGTAGTTCGGAAATTTTTCCAATAATCAGCTGATTAATTTCCTGGCAGGCAGAAATATTATCGTCGAGGAAAACGATATCCTTATATCCCAGCAGTCTCGCTGTCTCGTACAGCGTACGGCCATGACCACCCGCGCCCAAAATCAATAAGTCATGCATTGACGTTGCTCTCTTTGTCTTTAACGCCTGCACCACATTTCAGTGCAACAACGAGAAGCGGGAACCAGGCGATGAGCAGCCCCACAACACCATCAATTTTGCCTGAGGCAATAAAAAAGGCGATGGGGAAGAGCCACAGAAGGTTGACGGCAATCGCCAATGATGTCACCGGAACGTGGCTGCCATATTTTCTTGCAAGGATTTGGTAGCCATGGCTGGCATGTGCTTCATAGACCTTTTTACCTGCTACGAGCCTCCTCAATAGCGTTGTTGTGGCATCGACGATAAATATGCCCAGCAAGCATAATTCTGCAATAAAGAAGTGCGAGTCAACTTTCGCAATATGCAGGATCATCAGTCCGATTGTTATCCCAAGAAAACCACTTCCGGCATCGCCCATGAAGATTTTCGCGAACGGGAAGTTCCAGACAAGAAATCCGACTCCGGCACCAATAAGGGCAAGCGTGAGCGGATAAATACTTCCTGGCGCGTCTGTATACGGGTTGATAACCATCAATACCGCACTACATGCAGCAAACGTGATGGCCTCCGAGCTAGCTAAACCATTAATCCCATCCATAAAATTATATAAGTTAAGCATCCAGACCAGATAAACGCAGCCCAGAATCATACCAACCCAGGATAAGGAAACGTCATAACCAAACAGCGTAATGACAGGGAAAGAACCTAAGAAGTAGATGCCGATTGCTGCCGCCAGGAAATGCATCAACAGACGCCAGCGTGCCGCGATATGGCCGTGATCGTCAAGGAAACCGATGATGGCAACAATCAATCCTGGAATAAATAAACCCAGGAAGCTATCCAGCGTCAGCGCGCGGCTGAAATAAAACCAGACTAACGCCGCCAGGAGCGTCAGAACGATAGCCACCCCGCCCCCTCGTGGGGTTGGTACCGAATGCGAACTTCGCTGGTTTGGACGGTCAATAACGTTATGCTTAATGGCATAACCACGTAGCCCCCAGGTCAGCACGCATGATACTAAAAAAGCGAATATCACAATCCCAAAACTCATCATTATTTATTACCTTCGATATAATATTTCGCCGTTTTTTTCATCGTTTCAAAAAGGGTTATCGGGGGCGTCCAGTTTAAATGTTCCCGGGATTTAGAGGCATCGACTTCCAGATCGCCAAACAGCTGATCGTAAATACCTCGTTTACCAACTGAAGAAAGCAATAACCTGAAGATACCCGTTGGAAATGAGACCAGTTTCGCTTTAATGCCCATTCCTGAGGCAAAGGCATTAATCATATCTTCGGTTGAAGGACGTTCTGCATCGGCGAGTAAATAGAGTTGATTTTTAGATTTCTCATTCACCACGCATTCGCTGATAAAACTGACGACATTATCCAGAGACACCAGCGCTCGCTTGTTCCTGACATTTTTAAATGGCAACGGTAGGTTTTTAGAAACCAGTTTTAAAAGGCGCTGTATATTACCCGGTGCATTTTCACCACAAATCAATGCCGGGCGAACAATGGTGATCGCCATATCGCTTTCTGCAAATTGATTAAGCAGACTCTGCTCGGCTTCTCGCTTGGAAATGGCGTAATCAGAGGTGGGTTGTGGCTCCGAGGCCTCAGTAAATGGGATCCCTGAGGTGGCATTACCGTTAACGCCGATTGAGCTTACAAAAATAAAATGTTTAACCCCGCTGGTCGCAGCATCTCTCGCTAATTTCATCGTCGCATCGTGATTGACACGCCGAAATTCCGCTAAAGCGTCCTGAGCATCATCATTAAGGATATGTGCCCTTCCCGCGGTATGAATGACAGTGTCGCATCCTGGCAGGAGATCTAACCAGTTGGTATTGACTGAGATATCACCAAGGTTGTAAATTCCCTGTTCAGGGTTTTCCTGCTTGCGCGTTGTTAGTATCACCTCGTGTCCTGATGACTTCAACGCCCGGACTAAAGCAGTCCCAAGAAACCCGGTTCCGCCCGTCACCATTACTTTCATTGACATCCCCTATCGGCTAAATCTGATATTTACGCCCGCACGCAATGCAGATTTGCGAGAAACTGTATCGTTCACAACTGTTTGTTAAAAATTCAATTGTAAATGCCAGACACGCTACCGCCCCTGGCTTAACAGCTACCAGTGCACTGAGCGATGTTTGATTGAATGATTTTACTTGTCTGGTTACAGACAAAACTGGCGTTAATTGTCGTCCTAAACGACCTTAGAAACAAGCACAAATCGCTACAAAGCTGCTGAGATTTGAATCAGATAACCCTATGTAATCATTAAAGTTAATAACAAAAAACGGCAGTTATCATTTTGGTTATGTCTCAACACCAAAATGATAACTGCCGTTTGTTCTGGTCGTAGAAGGAATATCAGTCGTTAGCCAACAGCTTCTCAATCCGGTTTCTGAACTTCGCCCCTTCCTTCAGGTTACGCAGCCCATAGTTTACAAACGCCTGCATATACCCCAGCTTCTTGCCGCAGTCGTAGCTGTCACCGGTCATCAGCATCGCGTCAACGGACTGTTTTTTCGCCAGCTCCGCTATTGCATCGGTCAGCTGGATACGGTCCCAGGCGCCTGGCTCGGTTTTTTCCAGCTCGGCCCAGATATCGGCGTTCAGAACATAACGGCCAACCGCCATCAGGTCAGAATCCAGCGTCTGCGGCTGATCCGGTTTTTCGATGAACTCAACGATGCGGCTCACCTGCCCTTCCGTCTCCAGCGCTTCTTTCGTCTGGATCACGGAGTATTCGGAGAGATCGCCCTTCATGCGTTTCGCCAGCACCTGACTACGGCCGGTTTCATTGAAACGTGCCACCATTGCCGCAAGGTTGTAACGCAGCGGATCGGCTGAAGCGGTATCGATGATGATGTCCGGAAGAACAACGATGAATGGGTTATCACCCACTACCGGACGTGCACACAGAATAGAGTGACCCAAACCCAGCGGCTGTGCCTGACGCACGTTCATAATGGTTACGCCTGGCGGGCAGATTGACTGCACTTCCGCCAGCAGTTGGCGCTTAACGCGCTGCTCAAGCAACGCTTCGAGTTCGTAAGAGGTGTCGAAGTGGTTTTCTACGGCATTCTTAGAAGAATGCGTAACCAGGACGATTTCTTTGATCCCTGCAGCAACAATCTCGTCGACGATGTATTGAATCATCGGTTTGTCGACGATCGGCAGCATCTCTTTAGGAATGGCTTTAGTGGCGGGCAGCATATGCATGCCCAGGCCTGCTACCGGAATGACTGCTTTCAAATTAATCATTATTTCTTCCACCTTAAAATGGTTGACGAATTATAGCTCTTAAACCTGTTTTCGCCAGCATGATTTGCCGTAATCCTCAGGCAATGTTACGCCTTAGCCCCACAAATTTCTGTAGTTGTAATCTGAATAGATCACACTTCTTTGCCAGGAATAGTCTCAAAAAAGGAAATTGCCGATTATCTGTGCGGAAGCGCAAAATTCAGCCTCTCCACATTCACTACCTGCTGATCCACCCGGTCAATATCCACCGAACTCTGCCCCTTCTCATTCACCGCTTCGATGTTAGCCAGCGACAGCAAGGTCTCATCTTTGGCCATAAATTTACCCCGCACATCTTTACGCAGGTCGAAGTTGATCTTCAGCGCAGGGCCAATGGCAGCATCCTGCATCACATTGATATTACGTAAAAAAAGATGCTGCGGTTTATTATGCAGCTCAAGCGTCGCCCGCTTCATCTCAACGTTGGTGATCGCTACAAAGGAGGTCGCGTTACCGGATGAAATTTGTATTCCGCGCAACTTATACGCAAGCTGACGATTATCGAGGTGAATATTGTTGAGCTTGAAGTTCTGGGGTATGGACAAATAATCACCTTTAATTACCCCATACCCGATTAACATTCCGGCACTATTGACCATGTCGACATTATCAATAATGAAATTATCACAGCCATAAATGGCGACCGTCGCATTGTCTATACCCGCCTTTTTACTGAAATCGGGGGTAATATTTTTTGCCTTAATATTGCGGATAACAAAGTGTTTGCCGTTCTCAACGTGCACCAGCTGGCGACAGTTGCTGCCGGTGATATTTGCCACCACGAAGTTCTTAACGGTTTGCTTTTCCGGGTAGTCGTTATCGTAGGTACTGCCGGCAAGGCCGATGCCGATGCCCCAGTTGATCTTGCCGTTAGTGCAGTTGATGTTATCGATCACATGATCGGAGATCAGGATATTGCGGTCATTGATGGCCACATTCCACTCGATCGCATCGCCCTGAAGATGGCTGAATTTGCTGTTGGTGATACGGGCGCCGTCAACCTGATTGTGAAAGCCCTGGCGCAGGATGGCGTAGTTGGCCTGGCTCACACTGATGTTATCAATCAGCAGATTGCGCATCACTCTGGGTTTCTTGCCGCCAATGTAGATCTGCGTCACCGGACCAAACCCGCTCATCGCCAGCCCTTTGATCGCACAGTCCGATCCGCGAACGTCGAGCGTAATGTTCTCCGTGCGCCCGCCACCTTCACCAATCACTTTGCAGCCTTCCTGCAGCACAAAGCGGCCGCGTCCGTTGCCGGTTAACGCTCCGCGGATCAGCAGCGTTTTACCGTCGGGAATGAAAATGCCCGTATTAATGTTTTCACAGGTGAGTCCGGCCGGGACCACGACGGTATCACCGTCCTTAAACGCCTGCTTAAAAGCGGCGATCCAGTCGTTGTTATTGTACTGATTAATGGAGACCGTCTTTCCGCTTGCCGCCCGCGCGATGCGGGACGACAGCAGCGGCGTGGCCGCCAGAACGGAAAGAGAAGAGACAAAAGTGCGTCGGGTAATCTTTTTCAGCATACAACCTCGGCGTTACAGCGTTTGCAGCAGGCTCGCTAACTGGCGGTTAATCACCTGCTGGTTAAAATCGGTTTCAACTTTTTGTCGGGCATTGTGGAGCACGGGCTCCAGCGCCTGCTGGTCGATGTCGCTGAAGGCAGCTAATCGATCCGCGAGGGCCATCGCGTTATTCTCCGGCACCAGCCAGCCGGAATGGTCAGATTTGATCAGCTCCGGGATCCCGCTGTGCAGGGTGGATACCACCGGAATACCCACGGCCATCGCCTCCATCAGCGCCACCGGAATGCCTTCCATATCGCCATCCGCACCCGTGACTGAAGGCAGCAGGAACACGTCGGCCTCGTCGAGCATGGCCTTGACCTCGTGGCTCGGCTTGAAGCCCGGCATCTCCACGACATCGTCCAGTTGATACTGTTCGATAAGCGTGCGCAGACGGCGCTCCCACGGCCCGATGCCGAGAATGCGATAGTGGAACGCTACCCCGCGCGCTTTCAGCTGGCGGCAGGCCTCAATCGCCACGTGCAAACCTTTCTTCTCGGTCAGACGGGCCACGGAGATGATCTGCAGCGGTGTTCCCGGCACCTTCACCGGACGGCGGGTAAAGCGCGTTAAATCCACGCCCATACGCGACACGGCAATCTTCTCTCCCGGGCAGCCCATGCTTTTCAGCCGTCCTGCCCACAGGTCGCTGATGGGAAGCATCATGTCACCGCGGCGGAAAAGCTGCTGATACTCCGGCGTGTAGTGGTTCAGCACCTCGCGGCTGGAAATGTCGATACCGTGGAAAATGGTCGCAATTTTGCCGTCAATCACGCCCAACTCACGCAGTTTCGCGGCAGTAACGCCCGCAGGGCCAAAGTGGGCGATAAACACGTCGGCACGATACGGCTGTGCCGTTTGCCCGCAGATGGCCGACAGGATCAAATTGCGAGATTCCGATCCATAGCGGGAAACGTTCAGCGCCCGCCACGTCGACGCGCGATGGATCCCGCGCAACGTCTGGCTGGCCCGGTAGCGCAGCTTACTCAGCTTCCCGGCCGGTTCGTCCTGCAGCCAGCGGGTCTTCGCCTCCAGCCCATACTGGGTATACGCCGCATGGGTATTTTTGGTGTCGCCCTTCTGCAGGGCGACGATCTCCACGTCATATCCCATATCGATAAACGCGGTGATTTGGTTCAGTACAAAGGTCTCAGACGACAGCGGAAATTTCAGTAAGAAGAAACCAACCTTCATTTCCCCTCCCGCACGCGGTCAAGTACCGATTTCACCATGCCAATGCCCTTCTCTCGCTCGGCTTTCACCGCTACTGCCAGACGCTCGTTGATCGCAGGCAACTGGCCGAGGGTGTCGCCCACCATCGCACCGAGGGATCCGTCCAGCAGATGGCGAATATCCACGGCCATCTCCGGCATGCCAAGCTGCTGCATAATCCCGGCAGACTTGTGCTCATAGTTAATCGCGATGGCTGGGGTACCGAAGTTCATGGAGATAATCGCCGAGTGCAGACGGGTGCCGACGGTCAGGTCGCAGGCTGCGAGCAGCTTGCCCATCTCCAGGTCATTCAGCTCGTCCATCACCACGTGGTAGCGGGACGGGTCGTTCACCAGGTTGCGCAGGTTCAGCGCTACCATGCGGTCGTCTTTGTTGTAGCTGTCGATCCCGGTACAGGTTGAGAGCGCCAGCACCTGGTAACCGCTGTCCAGCACGCGGTTCACCACGTCGGCAAAGGCTTTCTCGTACGCCGCCTGGGTCGTGCCGAGGCGTTTATCAAACGGGGCCAGCTCGCGCAGGGTGATCGCGACGGTTTTCTGTTTCGCGGCTACGTCGAGCCAGTGCTGCACCACGTAACTCGGCTGGAAGCCATCGTCCTGGTGATCCACCAGCCAGGCGGTGTCCACGCCATGCTCAACTTTTGAGGTGTCGATTTCGCTGCGCTTCATCATGTCGAGGCTGACCGACTCGCGCAAGATCAGCGCATCGCAGTGGCCAAACACATAATTTGCCAGCTGATTAAACTGCGGATCCTGGAATGGCCCCACGCTGTGGCCGATCATAAACAGCGGCTTTTTCGCCATGAACGTGCACAGCGCATGCTCAAACTGCGGGACGCCGTAGAGATCGACGAAGAACGAACCGCCGACCTGGATAATGGCATCATAGCCGGACAGCAGACGCACGAAATCCGTAAAGCCCTGCGCGATAGCGATGTTGCGCAGCTTGCCGGTATCGGTCACGCGGGAAAGCAGCACCTGATGCTGGTAGCGACGGCGCAGCACTTTCTTCACGCGCCCCATCACGCCCGCGGCGTTGTTATGCTGTTTCATCTGGCTATAGAGCGGGTCGCCCATCACCGGGCGGTTCAGTAACCAGGATGAGCTGACCGGATAACGGCTCATCACGTCCACTTCAGTCTCAGGCTTAAGGGTGTTAATTGCATCCAGTAAACCGCGCAGGATGGCGCTGTCGCCACGGTTGCCGCAGGTATGGTTGCCAAGAATTAATAATTTCATAATGGCCTCTTAAATAACTAGCCTGCGCGAAGCAGCGTTTTCATTTTTTCGTTACGGCAAAACTGGCGCTTCATCTCCACCACCAGCGCGTTGCGCGACAGCACAATCATCACGACGAATGCCAGCGCGCCCGCGGCAACCTGTACCGCCAGCAGCGCAGCCAGCGGCAGATGACCGCTGAGGATGATGCCCAGGCCGTAGCTCACCGCCAGGGTCGGCAATGAGAGATAGAACGGCAGCCACAGGCTCAGGATGTACTGACGGTAGCTGGAGCCCAGCACCGGTTTGATCATGATGAAGTAGCTCAGAACGGTGTTGACTACCTGCACCAGCAGGAAGCCCAGCGTGACGCCGATAGCGCCCGCCATATGCCCGCCAACGATAATCGCCGGTATAAACAGGAAGGTTTTGAACACGTTGAACTTAAAGCTAATATCCACGCGCGCCTTCGCCATCAGAAGCGAGCCGATCGGATTCCCCACGGAGCGCAGCAGCCCCACCACGCACAGCAGCTGCAGGATCGGGATGATGCCGTTCCACTTCTCGCCAAACACCAGCGGCACGAAGTTGCTGGAAACCACCATCAGCCCCAGCAGCACCGGGAAGTTGATAATCCCCACCACGGAAAGCAGCTTGTAGAAATTAACGCGCAGCTTCTCGGTGTCGTCCTGAATTTTGGCGAACGCCGGGAACAGCACGCGGGTGATAATCGGGTTGAGCTTCATAGGAGGAACAACCGCGACGTTATAGGCCAGGTTGTAGCCCCCCGCCACGCTCGCGCCCAGGATACGCGCCAGCACCAGCGTCGAGAGGTTGGTGTTCACGTAGTTAATAATGCTGTCCGCCGTCAGCCACGCACCAAAGCGCAGGTTGGACGAGACGGACGCGAGAGAGAAGTGCAGTCCCGGACGGTAAATCTTGCGGCCAAAGTAGCCGAACAGCAGCGTACGCACGGCAGAGTTAACCAGATAACCGAGGATGGCGGTCATCGCCAGCGGCCAGAAATGGGCGCTCACCACGGTAAAGGTAAAGCCCGCCAGCACCGCGCTGGTCTCGATCATGCCAATCTTGTTGAACTCCAGCTCTTTCTGCATCAGCGCGCGGAACTGCTGCCCGTGAGGGATCACCACAAAGGCAAACGACAGCGTGCGCATCAGCGGAGCGAGATCCGGGTTGTGCAGCACGCTGGCGATGGTGTCGCTCAGCAGGAAGACCAGCACAAATACGAAAATCCCCAGCCCGACGTTCAGCCAGTAGAGCGTGGTCAGCTCGAGATGGCTGATCTCTTTACGCTGAATAATGGAGTTGGCGATACCAAAGTCAGACAGCGTGTCGGCCAGCGCGATGATCACCAGCGAGACGGTCAGCAGGCCGAACTGGTGATTATCAATAATGCGCGCCAGCACCGTCATCTGCACCAGGCCGAGGCCAATGATGACGATGGTCGCCATTGCTGACCACTTGGCGCCGCTGATGGTTTTTTCACGTAAGCTCATCTTAGTACGCCGCTTTGTTCACGAAACCTTTGAAGATGGTCAGAAAAACAATCTTGATATCGAACCAGAGGCTCCACTCGCGGATGTACTCCAGATCGAACTCGATGCGTTTTTCCATTTTTTCCAGCGTGTCGGTCTCGCCGCGCCAGCCGTTGATTTGTGCCCAGCCGGTGATGCCCGGCTTCACCTTATGGCGCAGCATGTAGCCTTCAATCAGCGAGCGGTACTGCTCGTTATGCGCCACCGCGTGCGGACGCGGGCCAACAATCGACATGCCGCCGGTAAAGACGTTGATGAACTGCGGCAGCTCGTCCAGCGAGGTGCGGCGCAGGAAGTTCCCCACGCGGGTGACGCGCGGATCGTTCTGCGTCGCCTGGGTCACCACCTTGTCGTTCTCCATCACCTTCATGGAGCGGAATTTCCACACCATAATCGGCTTACCGTCCATGCCGTAGCGGGTCTGACGGAAGATAACCGGGCCGGGAGAGCTCAGCTTCACCGCCAGGGCAATGCAGCACAGAACAGGAGAAATAAGCAGTAAAATCAGCGAAGAGAGCACGATATCTTCCACGCGCTTGAGCACGCGGTTAATGCCCGACAGCGGCGTGTCGTACAGCGGTACCACCGGCACGCCGTTCACCTCTTCAATACGGGAGTGCAGGATGTTGAAGGTAAAGACGTCCGGGATCAGGATCACCGAGCAGGTGGTGTCCGCCAGCTCGCGCATCAGCTGCTTGATGCGGGATTCGTCCTTCATCTGCATGGCGATGTAGACGTTATGAATTTTGCCGGCCTTCGCGTCTTCAATAAGCTGCGCGTAATTCCCCGCCCAGTCCGCAGGCACGCCGCCCGGCTTCGCGTCGTGGTAAATCCCCACCACTTCGAACCCTAACCACGGCTCTTTGCGAAAGCTGTCGAGCAGCACCCGCCCGACCGGTAAATCTCCCGCCACGGCGACAAAACGACGGTTATAGCCACGGTTACGCAGCCAGCCCGCGCCAAAGCGGATCAGGGAACGGCACACGACCATGCCGACGCTGGTTAACAGGTACCAGCAGAGATAGGTCACGAAGCGGTTGTCAAAATCATGGCTGAACGCCACCAGACCCGCACTGAAGATCAGGCTCAGGGTCCAGTTCTGCAGCAACAGCATCAGTTCGGTGGTCATTTTCACGCCGCGCCACGAGCGGTAGAAATCGGTCATCCCGCCGATCATCTGAAACACGACCAGGGCAATCAGGGCCATCAGCAGATGCATATATAAGAACGGCAGCCCGCTGATCCGACACACCGCCCACAATCCACCGACCATGATGGTGATATCAGAAAAACGCTGCACCATAGAGATTAACGATGCATTCGTTCTCGCTCGTTCGCGTTTTTTTAGATTCGTCATCGTTGTTCCTTTATTCAACCAACACCCCACCCCTCACCCCGGCCCTCTCCCCAAAGGGGAGAGGGTGTTCAAGTTCCCTCTCCCCTTTGGGGAGAGGGTTAGGGTGAGGGGTAAGGTTTCGTATTACTGATTCAACAGCGCCAGAATGTCCTTCGTTCGGGCTTCCATCAGCGCCGTGTCAGCTCGGGACTCCACGTTCAGGCGCACCACCGGCTCGGTGTTGGACGAGCGCAGGTTGAAGCGCCACTGTGGAAACGCCATGCTGATGCCGTCGGTACGGTCAATTTCCAGCGCGTGAAGGGCAAAGTGCTGCTCCACGCGGGCAATGGCCTCGGCCGGCTGCGCCAGCTTGCTGTTGATCTCTCCGCTCGCCGGGAACGCCGCCATGCGGTCGCGCACCAGCTCGCCCAGGGTTTTCCCCTTCAGGCACAGCAGCTCGGTGACCAGCAGCCACGGGATCATCCCGCTGTCGCAGTAGGCAAAATCGCGGAAGTAGTGGTGGGCGCTCATCTCGCCGCCGTAGATGGCGTCTTCTTCGCGCATGCGCTCTTTGATGAAGGCGTGACCGGTTTTAGACATCACCGGCGTGCCGCCCGCCGCGGACACCACGTCGACGGTGTTCCAGGAAAGGCGCGGGTCATGGATGATTTTCGCGCCCGGGTTTTTCTCGAGGAACGCTTCCGCCAGCAGGCCGACAATGTAGTAGCCCTCGATGAACTGCCCTTTCTCATCGAACAGGAAGCAGCGGTCGAAATCGCCGTCAAAAGCGATGCCCATATCCGCGCCGTGCTCAATCACCGCGTTGCGGGTGTCGTCGCGGCACTCCGGCAGCAGCGGGTTAGGAATACCGTTCGGGAAATTGCCGTCCGGCGTGTTGTGTACCTTGACGAAGGTCACCGGCACGTTCAGCGCCTTAAAGCGCGCTTCCAGCGCATCCACCACCGGGCCGGCCGCGCCGTTACCGGAATTGATCACCAGCTTCAGCGGCTTGAGGTTCGCCACGTTGATGTAGCCCAGCAGGTGGTCGATGTACTCTTTCTGCAGGTTGATTTTTTTATAGCTGCCGCGCTTCGCCTCATTCACCGGCGGGAAATCGTTAGCTTCCGCCAGGCGCTGCACGTCGCGCAGACCGGTGTCGCCGCTGATCGGACGCGCGCCCTTGCGCACCAGCTTCATGCCGTTGTAGTCCATCGGGTTGTGGCTGGCCGTCACTTCGATACCGCCGTCCACGCCCAGGTGGAAGGTGGCAAAGTAAATCTCTTCGGTTCCGGACAGGCCGATATCCAGCACGTCCACGCCCGCGTCCTGCAGCCCTTTCGCCAGCGCCAGCTTCAAGGATTCACTGGTCAGACGCACGTCGCCGCCCAGCACGATGGTCTTTGGTTTTAAATATTCGCCGTACGCGCGGCCAATGCGCCACGCGATGTCTTCATTCAGCTCTTCGCCCAGCTTGCCGCGAATATCGTAGGCTTTAAAACAGGTTAATTTTTCCATGATGACCTCTTTTTCAGGCAACAGTTGGCCCTGACCACTTAATGGCCAAATTTATTTTTGTCATTCGTAGGCCCGGCTGGCGCAGCGCCGCCGGGCATGATGCGGAGTGCTACACGCGCCCGTAACGATCCTGGAAGCGCACGATATCGTCCTCTTCCAGATACGAGCCGGAGCGCACCTCAATTAAGTCGAGAGGAATTTTCCCCGGGTTTTCCAGACAGTGCGTGGCGCCCAGCGGAATATAAATGGACTCGTTCTCACCCAGCAGCTTCACTTCGCCGTCGATGGTCACTTTGGCCGTACCCGCCACCACGACCCAGTGCTCGGCGCGGTGATGGTGCATCTGCACCGACAGCCCCTCGCCCGGCTTCACGGTGATGCGCTTCACCTGATAGCGGTCACCCGCGTCGATGGAGTCATACTTACCCCACGGACGGTACACTTCACGGTGAATGTGGTGCTCGTGACGGCCATCGGCCTTAATCTTCTCCACCACTTTTTTAACGTCCTGCACGGCGTTACGGTCGGCAATCAGCACGGCGTCTTTGGTCTGGACAACCACCAGATCCTTCACTCCGACCGTGGTCACCAGGCCGGACTCGGCGTAAACGTAGCTGTTTTCGGTTTTGTGGCTAATCACATCGCCGTGATGGACGTTACCCTCCGGGGTATGGGCGCTGATCTCCCACAGGGAGGACCAGGAGCCTACGTCGCTCCAGCCCGCATCCATCGGTACAACCACGGCGTCAGCCGTACGTTCCATCACCGCGTAGTCAATGGACTCTTCCGGGCAGGCGAGGAAAGCCTCTTCATCCACGCGGATGAAGTCGAGATCCGGATCCACCACCGCCATCGCTTTCTCGCAGGCGCTCAGAATATCCGGGCGGTATTTACGCAGCTCTTCCAGGTAGCGTCCGGCACGGAACAGGAACATCCCGCTGTTCCAGTAATACTCACCGCTGGCGACATACGCCTGCGCGGTTTCGAGATTCGGTTTTTCAACAAACTGCGCCACGTCAAAGGCCACGCTGTCGCCTTCACCCGGCGTTACGTTGCCGCGACGGATGTAGCCGTAGCCGGTTTCCGGCAGGTCCGGCACGATGCCAAAGGTCACCAGCTTGCCGCTCTCGGCGTAAGGAATCGCCGCACGCACCGCGTCGCGGAACGCCTCTTCCTGCTGGATAACGTGGTCTGCCGCCAGGACCAGCATCAGCGGGTCGCAGTCAGGACTGCTGCGTTTTGCCGCCAGCGCCGCCAGGGCGATCGCGGGCGCGGTATTGCGACCGGCAGGCTCCAGGATGATGTTTTCCGTGAGCTTATTCAGCTGTCGCAGCTGCTCGGCAACAATAAAGCGGTGCTGTTCGTTACAAATCACCACCGGGCTTTCACACTCCACGCCGTGCAGACGGTTTACCGTGGTCTGCAGCATGGTGAGATCCCCTTTCAGACAGAGGAACTGCTTTGGATAGAGCACGCGGGACAGCGGCCACAACCGGCTACCAGAGCCACCAGCCATCACAACCGGATACAAAGTGGTTTGACTCATGATTTATCCCCGTATATCTGCAATAAATTGGCTCAGCACGTTCTCTTTCTCGAGCGTGCGTTCGGCATATTCACGTGCCACCGTGTTCACTTTTGGCATGGCGAGTGCCTGCTCAATGCCGGTAACCAGCGCCGGAACCGATTCCGGCTCCACGCACACGGCAATTCCCGGATAGCTGTCACACAGCTGGCCTAATTCTGTTTCGGTCTCTGCCGTAATCACCGCATTGCCGCCCACTGCCAGAATGTTGGTCAGCTTGGACGGCAGCACCGCGTCCGCGGCGCCGCGTTTTTGCACAACCAGATGGCAGTCGCCCATCTTCAGCAGCGCAGGTAATGCCTCGTAAGACTGAAGCGGGAAAAATTTCACGTTGGTCAGGCCTCGTTCCCCGGCCATTTTTTCCAGCCGCGCCTTTCCACCGCCCTGCCCGACAATCACAAACGTCCACGGCTGTTCACTCAGCAGTTGGGCCGCTTCAATCACGCTCTCCAGCCCCTGCTTTTCGCCGATGTTGCCTGAGTAAAGAATGATTTTTTGATCTTCAGGCAAACCGAGCCGGGCGCGCAGCGCCTGAGCGTCTTGCTCTGTCACATCGCGAAAACGCGCCACTTCGGACCAGTTCGGGAAGAAGATCACCTTCTGGGCCGGAACGCCCTTCTCCTGCGCCTTGTTCATCATCGAGCGCGAGATGGTCGAGACGTAATCCACGTTGTGCAGGCCGCTGCGCTCAAACGCGCTGGCGAGCTTCGCCACTTTGCCGCCCTTGCCTTTGCCTGCCATCCCCAGGCCCAGCATGGCGTCCACTTCGTAATCCTGAATGTGCAGCAGGGTGCGCGCACCGGAGAGTTTACCCAGCAGGCGCATGCCCGGCGTGCAGAACAGCGTCGGCACCACGCCGATGATGCGATCCGGCTTCCAGCGACGCTGCGCCATCAGCGGGAAGAAGCTGCTCAGGGCAAAGCTGCCCAGATGAAGTAACCGTTTCAGCGTCGAAGGCTGCTTCGGCACGTAGAGCGGGCAGCGCCAGACGGTCGCTGCTCCCTCTTCACGGCGATAGCGCCAGCTTGAGTAGCGCTCCCCGACTTTCCACTCCGGGTAGTACGGCGGCGCGGTAATGACCCGCACGTCATGTCCCTGGCTCGCCATCCACTCGACCATCTCGCCGGTGTATTTCCCGATGCCGGTTAGCTCCGGCGAGTAGTTGATTCCGTATACGAGGATCTTCATATGCCCGGCACCCCGGCCTGACGTTCTGGGAGGAAATAGGCACGGCTGTTGTCATGCACATTGTCGCTCGCCAGCAGCGCCGCGGGCGTCTGCCAGCGGTAGTCGTCATGCTGAGAATCAGGCAGACGCAGGTCTGCCTCACTCACCTTCAGGCGGAACCCCAGCACGATGTAGTGCGTGGAGAACCCGGTGCCTGAAAAGTTATCGTCATAGAAGTGCTGCCAGACCCCGTAAAACTGGCCCGCTGCCATCGGCAGCTGCAGGCCCAGTTCCGCCAGAGTGAGACGCTCAAACGCATCGCTGAGCGTCTCATCCTTCTGCACGCGCCCGCCGGGCACGAACCAGAAGCCCTGTGCAGGACGGTTGGTTCGTTTTCCCAGCAAGAACTCGCCGCGTTCGTTCTCCACGATCAAATCAATCGAGATGAGTGGAGTGGAACGCACCACCGTGGCAAAATCTTCCTGACTTAAAAACATCGTTACCCCCGGAAGCGGTGCTGGTTTTCCAGGAACCACTGGTAGGTGCTGGCCAGCCCCTGCTCCAGTGACACCTCGTGATACCAGCCCAGCTGATGCAGACGGGTCACGTCCAGCAGCTTGCGCGGCGTGCCGTCCGGTTTAGTCGCGTCAAACACCACGCGGCCCTTGTAGCCCACCACCTGCGCGATGGTTTGCGCCAGCTCGCGAATAGTGCAGTCCACGCCGGTACCCACGTTGATGTGCGACAGCATCGGCTCGGTGTTCTCCTGCCACACCTCGCGATCCAGCTCCATCACGTGAATGCTGGCCGCAGCCATGTCGTCCACGTGCAGGAATTCACGCATCGGCGTACCGCTGCCCCACACCACTACGTCCGGCGCGTTCTCGGCGGTCGCCTCGTGGAAGCGGCGCAGCAGCGCCGGGATCACGTGCGAGTTGCTCGGGTGGAAGTTGTCGTGCGGCCCGTACAGGTTGGTCGGCATCACCGAGCGATAGTCGCGGTTGTACTGACGGTTGTAGGACTCGCACAGCTTGATCCCGGCAATTTTGGCAATCGCGTACGGCTCGTTGGTTGCTTCAAGCGTGCCCTGCAGCAGCTCGCTCTCGGCGATCGGCTGCTTCGCCATTTTCGGGTAAATACAGGACGACCCGAGGAACAGCAGCTTATTCACGTTGTGCAGGTGCGCCGCGTGAATGATGTTGCTCTCGATCATCATGTTCTCGTAGATGAAATCCGCCGGGTAGGTGTTGTTAGCGACAATGCCGCCCACCTTCGCCGCCGCCAGATACACCTGATCAATGCGTTCGTTTGCAAAGAAGTCCTGTACCGCACGGCTGTCGAGCAGGTTCAGCTCGTCACGCGTGCGGACAATCACCTCTACGTCACCGCGCTGTTCCAGCTGGCGAACAATCGCGGAACCCACCATTCCGCGATGACCGGCGACAAAAATACGTTGTTTTGTCATTCTCAGGACTCCAGCGCGATGGCAACCTCGTAGCCATGAGACTTGAGCAGGGAGTGTTTTTTCGCTGCTTCAAGATCTTTGGCCACCATCTCGGAAACCATCTCCTGCAGAGTGGTCTCTGGTTTCCAGCCCAGCTTCTCGTGCGCTTTGGTTGGGTCACCCAGCAGGGTTTCTACTTCAGCAGGACGGAAGTAGCGCGGGTCAACCTGCACAATTACGTCGCCTGGCTTCACGCCCGGCGCGTCGTGGCCGGTCACGGAAACAACGATGCCCTTCTCTTCCACGCCGGTGCCTTCGAAGCGCAGCTTGATGCCCAGCTGTGCCGCGGCCATTTCAACGAACTGACGCACGGAGTACTGCACGCCGGTTGCGATAACGAAGTCTTCTGGCTGTTCCTGCTGCAACATCATCCACTGCATTTTCACGTAGTCTTTCGCATGGCCCCAGTCACGCAGGGAGTCCATGTTGCCGAGGTGCAGGCAAGACTCCAGACCCTGCGCGATGTTGGCGATAGCGCGGGTGATTTTGCGGGTCACGAAGGTTTCGCCGCGGCGCGGAGATTCGTGGTTGAACAGGATGCCGTTACAGGCGTACATACCGTAGGATTCACGGTAGTTCACGGTGATCCAGTAGGCGTACAGTTTTGCTACCGCATACGGAGAGCGCGGGTAGAACGGCGTGGTCTCTTTCTGTGGGATTTCCTGCACCAGGCCGTACAGCTCGGAGGTGGATGCCTGGTAGAAGCGGGTTTTCTTCTCAAGACCGAGGAAGCGGATAGCTTCCAGCAGACGCAGAGTACCCATGGCGTCAACGTCAGCGGTGTATTCCGGAGATTCGAAGGAAACCGCTACGTGGCTCATCGCGCCCAGGTTGTACACTTCATCCGGCTGCACTTCCTGCAGGATACGGGTCAGGTTGGAGGTATCGGTCAGGTCGCCGTAGTGCAGGTGGAATTTCGGGTTCGCCGCGTGCGGATCCTGATAGATGTGATCGACACGCTCGGTGTTGAATGAAGACGCACGACGTTTAATACCGTGCACTTCATACCCTTTTTCCAGCAGCAGTTCTGCCAGGTAAGAACCATCCTGCCCGGTAACGCCGGTGATGAGAGCGACTTTAGACATGTTTATATTCCTCTACTTATGAATTTAATCAGTTTCAACGCGTTCGCGTATCACCACTGCGGGGTTGCCACGGCAAACTTTATTTGCCGGTAGCGATTTAAAAACGCTGCTGCGGGCACCCACTACCGTGCCATCGCCAACAGAAACACCCGGTGCAACAAAAACATCCGTTGCCAGCCAGCATTTTTCGCCGATCGCAATAGGCGAAGCGGTAATATCAAAATGCGGGCTCATAAAGTCGTGGCTGCCGGTGCACAAATAACATTTCTGTGAAACCACCGAATTTGCGCCAATCGTAATCTCGCCCAGGGTATATAGCACCGCGTCATCCCCAACCCATGCGTAATCCCCAAGCGTTAATTTCCACGGATAGGTAATTTTCACAGAAGGTCGGATGACTACGTTTTTTCCTATTTTTGCGCCAAACAGGCGCAATAAAAAGGCTCGCCAGCGGTACAGTATTTGCGGCGACCAGGCAAACAAGGTTGCCTGAACCGCCCACCACAGCTGTACCTTAATACCGTTCCCGCCCCGAAAACCTTTCGGTACGGAGAAACCTTTTAAATCCTGCATTGCGTTTCCTTATATTCAGGCTTTGTTATATAAGGTTTTCGTTTTGCCCGTGGTACGCAGGCGTAATAAATAAGACAATTCCGCCCAGAATCCCGGCACGCGTAATATTTGACGCTGCACGTTTTTTGCGTCCTGGCATAATTCCAGATTATTTGACGTTGACACGCCGCCCATCGAGAATTCAGACACCAGCCCTTTAATTCGACGAAACGGGTAACCTGATTTATACAGGCTGGCGGCCAGCGCATAATCAGATGACACCTTGTACTGCAAATCGTAAGGCTGTTTTTTCAGACCTTTTACCGGGAAGAAAATGGCCTGATGGCTGGCGGGCAAACTGTGGTAGATATACCAGCCTGGCTTCGCGCTGCGGCACACTTTATGTCCGTCACCAAAATCGAGCAGCGCATCGCCAATATACATGGCGTCCTCTTTCTGGCGAGCCAGCTGACGGGCAAACAGCGCCACGTCGTCGTGGAAAATATCGCCGGAATTGAGGAAGATGGCATAACGGCCCTGGGCCATATTAATGCCTTTATTCATCGCATCGTAGATGCCTTTATCTTTCTCGCTGATGTAGCGTAAGTTGAACTCACCGTTGAGTTTTTCCAGAAACTCCGCCGTGCCATCGTTCGAGCCGCCGTCGACCACAATCCACTCAAAGGTGAGGCTCGGATCGCGCGCCAGGTTGCGCAGCGAGCGCCAGGTTTTTACTACCCCTTCGTAATTACGAAAAGCGACAGTAATGACGCTAAGAAACATAAATCACCTCATTTCGTCATACGTTCGTAATATTAAGCGCCTTGCGCAAAATAAACGGACAGACAATCAAGAAAGCATATTCCGGGCTAAATATTGACCCGGTAAAAAACAGCGACACCGGCGTAAAAAGATAAAGCTGCACGCGAAAGTTCTGGTTATCACCAAACGCGTTGATCATCATTTTGAAAACTTTAAACAGATACCACAGCGTCAACAGTACGGCGAACCATGAAAAATAAATAATTAACAGATACAGACCATTGTCTATGGTTTTACCGACATCCGCACCGTTAAAAATTCCGAATGATGCAACATATTCATAAAGTGAGCCGAATCTTACTACACCATCAATATGGGTTAAGGAATAACCCACCATCACCAGCGGACCAATGATGCGATAATAGGACGATGACCCTTCCGTTCCCAAATCTCCCAGACGTTCTGAGATGTACGGGAAGGCAAATATCACGCCGACCATAAATACCGTCAGGGAGATAATCGCCAGCGGCAGTTTTTTCTTAATCGCATCTTTGTTCAGGTACTGGAACGCCCACTCCAGCAGGTAAAACAGGATAAACGTCATTACCCCTGAGAACGATCCAGACAGAACGATTCCTGCAAGAATCATAGCATCGGTCTTAGGCGTTTTGATACCAAACTGTTTGATGCTGAGCCAAATTGAGATTAACGCCAGAGCGAAAAACGCTGGTTCAAAATAGAGCGCCGTCGTACGCTTCCCGCCAAACTTAATGAAGTTCAGCACATAGCTGTTACTGTAAATGAGATATTTCGAAATTATCTCCATCAGGCTGCTGCCACCGGTCAAAATAATTTGCGCCATTTCCAGTGCGGCAAGCATAACAATTAACGCAACGGCAATATAAAATAACCTGAGGATTTTCCTATAATTGTGCGGTGAAATAGTTTTGAAGCGAATACTCCAGACCATGCCAATAATAATGACGATATAAACAAACAGCATGGTCGACGTGACGTATTTACTGGCATCCAGCGACTGGCCAAAGATGTAGTTAAACAGCGTCAGGCCCGTGCCCAGCCCCAGGGCAATCATCAGCTTCTTCAGGTTGATTTTATCGACATACAGCAGAAGCAGAACGGGCAGGAAGGTCACGATGGTTATCGGGAAGCTTTCGCCGAGCTGGGCAATTTTGACGTTGACCAGCAGGTAGATCAGCGGCAGCAGCAGATAACTACAGATTCTGATAGAACGAGACATACTCCTCCAGCATCTGTTGTCCACTGTAGGCCTTGCGGCTGTGGTTGCGGAACGATTCCAGGTCAGTGCCAAAAACGGCCTCGGCGATCTGCGCCTTCGGCAGCTGCACCAGCGGCAGGACTTCCTGCTCCGCGAAGGTTTTCCCGCCGGATTTTTCCAGCACTTCACGCGCCGCATCGCTGTGGGTGGCAATCACCGGCACGCCGATGGAGAGCGCTTCGCAGAGGATCAGCGGGTAGTTATCCACGCGGGAGCTGAACACCAGCGCGTCCATACCGTTGAGGGCGCTCATCAGCTTGCGCTTGTCGGTCTCAAACCCGTGGTTCACCACGTTGGCCCCTTCGAACGGGGAAAACTTGCCGAAGGTGTGAAGTTCTATCTTGTCACCCAGCGCCATCATGTCGCGCACCAGCTGCTGGTTGGTTTTACCGTCGTAACGCAGATCGTGCGCAACGATGGCGATTTTCGGTTTACCCGCGGTGTCCGCCACCGGGGTCAGCTCGGCCAGGATGGCTTCCGTCGCCACGTCGATGCCGTTATTGATAATCTGACAGCGCCCTGCCCCATACAGGCTGTTGAAGGCATCGGCTACGTGCTGGCTCGGGGAGATAAACGTGCAGCCGAGCGAGAGCATGTCGCGGAACAGCTGGCGCTTTCCGTCTACCAGCTGATGCGCGCGATCCACCTTCACCGGCGGGTAATTGCTTAATGTCGGGCATTTCTGGCAGTTATCTTTCCAGCCTTCGCAGCCGTCGGTAAACGCGCAGCGTCCGGTCACGCTCCAGTGATCGTGCAGCGTCCAGACGAAGCGAGTGTCGGGCTTGTGGGCCTGCACCTTCTGACAAAACGCCACCACCTCTTCCAGATTCAGCCAGTAGCTGTGCAGCACGTGGAAATGCAGCACAACCGGACCCGATGTGCGGGTCACGGTGCGATAAAGACTGTTGAGGTTACCAAACAGATCGCGGTTAAACAGGCGGAACAGCGCAATGTTCGCAACAGAGGTCAGACGCGGCGTGTGCTTGTGCACCTGCGGATAGTTATCGTGGCTGACGCTTTTTTTGCCGCCTTTGCCGTAGCCGTAAATAAAACGAGACTGGAGTCCTTTTTGCAGCGCGCGCTGGTGCAGATCCAGCGCCACGCCTGCCGCCCCGCCTTCTGCGAGGCGCACGTTAAATTGCAGAATGTTCATTTAATCACCTTCACGCGGGCTTTCTCTCCCACCACCAGCGCGTTATCGGGGATGCTGTCCAGCACCACGCTGCCCGCCCCGATCGTCACGTTGTTACCTATCGTAATGTCGCCAATAACCACCACGTTCGCGCCCAGCTCGACGTTGTTGCCGATGACCGGGCAGGCCAGGCTGTCAGGCCCACGGTTGCCAATGGTGACTCCATGACGAATGGTGAAATCATCTCCGGCGACCACGAACTTGTTGATCACCACCGCATAGCCGTGATGGATGGTAAAGCGGCGGCCAATGGTGGCCGCAGCCTGAATCTCATACCCAAAAAAGCATTCGGTGATGATGCGGTACAGCACCAGCACGGGGGCCGCCCAGATGTTGTTCAGTACATTTTTCTTGCGCCACACCGAGCAAAAGTGCGCGATGCGGTACGCCAGAACCATGCAGCACGGGCGCAGGCTCCAGCTGTTTGCGCGGCAATCTTCCAGAAACATTATTTCCCCCGAAGCCCGTCGGCCAGACGCTTGCCGTTACGCACGGAGAGCAGCGTCAGCAACGTGCGCCAGTTCATGCGCTTGTTGCGGATCTGATACAGGGTAAAGAGCTGATATTTACGGCTGGCACGGTCAAACTTGTCCTTGTGCTTGCGGTAAAAATGGAAATAGCCGGAGAACTTCTTCGGCGAGGAGGTGATCTGCATCTCCCCGTGGTTGATGTGCAGGATCTGCGTGGCCTCTTCCACTTTCCACGGCTCACCGTATTCCACCACCATGCGCAGGAAGATATCGTAATCCTGTGCGGCCTTCAGTTCGGTATCGAACAGGCACTCTTTAAAGCGCCACGCCCAGGTAAAGACCTGATTGCCGATAATGTTGCGCTTGTAGAACAGGCGGCGAGAGTACGGTGATTTAGGATACAGCGGCAGGCTGGCAGGCTGCGAATACACCTCACCCTGACAAACGTAGTCGTTGGCATACAGAAACGCGTGCGTAACCAGCTGCTCTTTATGCGACAGGAAGACGGACAGGCGGTTCGGCGTCCATTCGTCATCGTCGTCGATGCCGGTCAGATACTGCCCTTTGGCCTGCATAATTGCCTGATTACGCACCGCACATGCCCCGGAGTTGATGGCGTTGTGCGTGTACATCACGCGCGGGTCGTTGAGATCGGTAACAAATTTTTGCAGCTGTTCATACGAGGAAGAACAGTCATCCACGACGATCAGTTCCCAGTTATCGTAATCCTGACGTAAGACCGACTTGATTGCGCGGATCGCCAGCTGCTGACGGTTCCATGTCGGCATATAGATAGAAATCAAAGGGCGTTGTGTGGTCATATTTTTCCCCTCATCCCGGCCCTCTCCCCAGAGGGGAGAGGGTGAAAGGCAGTCAGTGGTCGTCATTATGTTCGTACCCAAACTCCCGCACCGAACGGTCCCCTCTCCCCTCAGGGGAGAGGGTTAGGGTGAGGGGTGTGGGGTGTGTTTTGTTATTTACTGTCAGACTTGTATTCGTACTCGTAATAGCCGTAATCCTGGTACCCGGTCGCGCGGCGGAAGATGGAGTTCAGGATCACCCCTTTCACCTCAATCCCGTTCTGCTCGAAGCGGCTCAGGCTGGTTTCCACTTCTTTCAGGGTATTCACCGCATAGCGTGCCACCATCAGCGTGGTGCCCGCATGGCGCCCCACCACGGCCGCATCGGTCACGGCCAGAATCGGCGGCGTATCGATCAGCACCAGGTCATAGTGTTTGCTCGCCCACTCAATCAGCTGGGTGAAGCGTTCGCTCATCAGCAGTTCAGACGGGTTAGGCGGCACCTGACCACGTGGGATCAGGTCGAATCTCGGAATCGAGGTCGGCTTGGCGCTGTGGCTAATCTCCCCCTGACCCAGCAGGATTTCCGACAGACCGTTCACGTTGTTGGTGCCCAGCAGCTCGTGGGTGTAGCCCTTACGCATATCGCAGTCGATCAGCAGCACGCGCTTGTTGGTCTGGCTGACCACGGCCGCCAGGTTGGCGCACACAAAGGTCTTACCGATAGACGGGCTGACACCGGTTAACATCAGTACGTTGTTTTTAGCCTGCATCATGGCGAAGTGCAGGCTGGTACGCAGGCTGCGTATCGCTTCAATCGCCAGGTCGGTTGGGTTACCCACGGCCAGCAGCTGGCTCTGTTTGTAACGCTTAACGCCCTTGATGGTCTTGACGCTGTCACGGGATTTTTGCCACTCGGAGAGCGGGATGCTGGCGTAAACATTGATCCCGTTCTCTTCCAGCACCTGCGGGCTTTCGATGCCGCGGTTGAACAGCGAGCGCAACAGCACGCCGACGATAGAGAGCATCAGGCCAAGAATGATGCTGCCGAGAATAATCAGCGCTTTCTTCGGTTTCAGCACGCCAGGCTGGGTAATGGCCGGGTCAACGATGCGCACATCACCCACGGTGCTGGCCTCGGTGATTTTCAGCTCCTGCTGCTTGTTCAGCAGCTGCATGTAAACCTGCTGTCCGGACTCCACGTCGCGAGTCAGGCGCACGATCTCCTGCTGCGTTTTCGGCATCGCAGTCACGCGGTCGTTCAGCTTCGCCTTCTCCTCTTCAAGGGTACGGCGTTTTTCCAGCAGCGTGCGGTAGGCCGGGTGGCGTTTAGTGTAAAGCTTGGAAATCTCCGCCTCTTTGAAGGTCAGCTCGTTGAGCTGCGCATCAATATTCACCATGGAGTCGAGAACCGATTTGGCCTCCAGCGGCAGGTCGACGGAGTCTTTATCCTGACGGAAGGCGTTCAGCTTGTTCTCGGCATCGTCCAGACGGGCACGCACTTCCGGGAGCTGTTTAGAGAGGAACGCCAGGCTTTTCGCCGCTTCCGCCGACTTGCGCTCGACGTTCTGCTCAAGGTAGTTGCGGGTAATGCTGTTCAGGATGTCGCGGATTTGATCCTTATCTTCACCGGTAAAGGTCATGCTCAGCACGCCGGTGTCCTTACCGTTTTCAGTGACGGTCAGGTTATTTTGCAGATTGTTGATCATGCCCAGCGTGGAGAATTTGGTGACGGTAAATTCCCCCCCCTCCTGAGCGTTGATGGCGGTGACCATCATGCTAACGCCATCTTTGGTCAGCATCTGCCCCACTTCGCCGCGCGCGCTAAAGCCCGCATCGCTGGTCAGCTGATACTGTTTCGGGCCAAGCACCGTCAGGGTAAAGGTTTGATCCCCTGCCCCTTTCGGCAGCACAAAGTCAGTCACCTTCACGGTGTCATTGCTGCGCCCCATCAGACGATCCCAGCCGGCACCAAAGATCGGGAACGTATTTTTGGTGACGGAGATGTCAAGGCCGAGGTCGTGAACCGTTTTGCCCAGTACCAGACGCGACTGGATCAGCTGAATTTCAGCGTCGGACGCCGGCGGCTTGTTCGCCAGCGCGGAGCCGATATCCTGCACCAGCGAGTTGCCGGTGTTCTGTTCAATCTGTACCAGCGCGTCGGCGCTGTAGATAGGCGTCGCAAAGAGCGTATAGATAACGGCCGCCGCGGCAAAGACGGCGGTAATGCCAAGCACCCACCACTTTGCCTCGATAACCGTGCCGACCAGGCGACCAATATCAATTTCATCACTGCCCGAAGTCGGGGCGGCAGAAGGTTTTGTTTTTTCTGTCATTGTTATCCCTGCTGAGCTTTCAGTGCCTGCGCCCACTGTTGGGCAGACTGGTCAAGTAAGGTGTAAACCGCCTCGAAGGCCTCATGGCTTTTGCGATACGGATCGGGAATTTCGCGTTCATTGTCCCAGTGACCAAACAGCATCACCTTGCCGCGCATCTCCGGAGCGATATCGCATAGCGCATGAATATGGCGTTTTTCCATTGCCAGAATCAGGTCATACTCCCGGCACATGCGGCCGGTGACCTGGCGGGCGATATGCCCGTCAAGAGAGAGGTTATGATCGCGGGCCACGCTCGTTGCGCGCTCGTCGGCACCTTTGCCCACCAGCGCGCCCAGCCCTGCGGAATCGACCGTTAACTCAGGCTGGTACTGTTTCAACAGCCGTTCAGCCGTGGGGGAACGGCAAATGTTCCCCACGCATACCACCAGAATTTTGTTAAACATCGCGGATTACCAGGTATGAATGTCGCGCGCCGTATCCGTCATGTAGCGAACGCCACTGATGGTTGGCAGCAACTGGTTGATCAGACGGTTCCAGCGGGCAACCGGCGCGGTGGTGACGTACACCACATCGTAAGGCTGGAGACGGAACTCCGTCGCCATCACCAGAGACGTCGCATCGGACATATCCAGCTGGTAGATGTTGGCAATTTTGCCCTTCGCACTGCCTTCACCTTTCAGCGGACGGATGACGAAGATACCGGTCGCATTGGACGTGGTCAGATCTATACCTTCTGCATTACCCAGGGCTTCGGTCAGGGTCATGCCGCTGAAGTCCATTTTGAGGGTGCTCTGTTTCTTCACTTCACCCATCACGAAGACTTTCAGATCGTCGTTGCGCGGTACGTAGAGAATATCGCCCGGATAGAGCAGGCGGTTCTGGGTCAGGTCGCCGTTTTGCATCAGCGCCTGCAGCGAAATGCGCTGCTCTTTGCCGTTGTGGGTCAGCACCACGTTGCGCCAGTCGGCGCCGTCGGTTAGGCCGCCCGCGGCGTTAATGGCGTCCAGAACGGTGAGCGGAACGTTGGTGATGGCCTGCTGGCCGGATTTGTTCACCTGACCGGAGATATAGGCTTTTTGCGAGCGGAATGCGGCGATATTAACGTCCACCTGCGGGTCGGCAATGTACTGCGCTAAGCGGCCGGTAATATCACTACGGATTTCGGCGAGCGTTTTCCCGGCGACATGCACTTTACCAATGTACGGATAGAACATGGTGCCATCTGACTGTACCCAGTTCCCGGTGTCGCTTGAGCTGCGGTACTGGCCCGCTGGCGTGGTCAGTTCAGGGTGATCCCAGACGGTCACGTTGATCACGTCGCCCGGCCCCACGCGATACTGATAGGAGGCAATTTCCTGGTCCAGAGACATATTCGGCTGGGCAACATTCGGACGTGGACGTAATTGTTCGACCAGACGTGGCGTAAGTGGATAAACATTCACCATTTTGTCGAGATCAAAATCGGCATCCTGTTGCTTGATCACATCCTTACCCATTGTTGACATATTGCTGCCGGGAAAGACCGTGCAACCACTCATCAAGGTCACAGACACCAATAATGGCATCAATTTCATTTTGGATTTCATCATTGATTATTTATCACTTTGGCAGAGTAATTATCCTGTGCAATTTAAATAAGCTTGAGACGTATTGGGTTTCAGCATGCAGTTAATCAAATAGAAATATAACTGGCATCAGTCCTAAAAAAAGCTTATTCATCCATTGGCTATTGACAGAATAATCGAGGCTGATTCACACGCTTTCAGGCACGCTACCGCCCTTGGCTTTCAGTTACCAATCCACTGACTAAACAATGTGTTATGGATAGACACCCTCTTGAGTAAGGTCTTCTGGCAATATTTCAGCCGCTTGAAATACACAGCGGATAATGAATGACCATTCCGAAGACCAAAACAATAATAGCAACAACAAGATTTAACATTTGATGCTGGGAGAATTGTTGCAGCTAACCTAATAGCAGGCAAGGAGACAACTGTCCTAATATCTGTTTTTAAGATTAATATTAAGAGCAAAGTTTTGACCTTTTAGGATTTTCTTTATATTGACAAAAAGAGAGCAAATATCATTACCTGCGATATATCCTAAAATGTTTTCATAATAATAAAATATGCGTATTTCGCTTATTTACACCCACCTGAGATTGCTCTCTTTTTTACGCTTCGTATTAAGAGAAATCTCAGCCCGACATTGCATTTTCCCCCAGCTTTATCCATGATCGAAGTGTGACATTCGTCATATAACAGAAGGTATTGCTATTACTATGGAATGGATTGCCGATCCATCAATCTGGGCCGGGCTGGTGACGCTGGTCGTCATCGAATTAGTGCTCGGGATTGATAATCTGGTCTTTATCGCCATCCTCGCTGAAAAACTGCCCCCTTCCCAGCGCGACCGCGCGCGCGTGACGGGTCTGCTGCTGGCGATGGTGATGCGTTTACTGCTGCTGGCCTCTATCTCCTGGATGGTCACGCTCACTCAGCCTCTGTTCTCCGTTCGCGGTCTGAGCTTTAGCGCCCGCGACCTGATCATGCTCTTCGGCGGGCTGTTCCTGCTGTTCAAAGCCACGGTGGAGCTTAACGAGCGGCTCGAAGGCAAAGACAGCGAGAACCCGACCCAGCGACGTGGGGCAAGATTCTGGCCGGTGGTGGCGCAAATTGTGGTGCTCGATGCCGTCTTCTCTCTGGATTCGGTGATTACCGCCGTCGGGATGGTGGACCATCTGGCCGTCATGATGGCTGCGGTGATTATCGCCATCACGCTGATGGTGATGGCGAGCAAAGCGCTGACCCGCTTTGTGAACAGCCACCCGACCATCGTGATCCTTTGTCTCAGCTTCCTGTTGATGATCGGCTTCAGCCTGGTCGCCGACGGCTTCGGGTTCCATATTCCGAAAGGTTACCTGTACGCCGCCATTGGCTTCTCCGTCATGATTGAAGCGCTCAACCAGCTGGCGATATTTAACCGCCGCCGGTTTCTCTCCGCGAATCAGACCCTGCGCCAGCGCACGGCCGAAACCGTCATGCGCCTGCTGAGCGGCAGGAAAGAGGATGCCGAGCTGGACGCCGAATCCTCCGCCCTGCTTGCCGATCACAGCGACGGGCAGATCTTTAACCCACAGGAGCGGCTGATGATCGAGCGGGTGCTCAACCTCAATCAGCGCACGGTGAGCAGCATCATGACTTCCCGGCATGACATTGAGCATATTGACCTCACGGCACCGGAAGATCGGGTCCGCGCCCTGCTGGATAAGAATCAGCATACCCGCGTGGTAGTGACCGGCGGTGAAGAGGAAGAGGAGCTGCTGGGCGTGGTGCACGTTATTGACCTGCTCCAGCAGCAGCTTCGCGGCGAGCCGCTCAACCTGCGCGCGCTGGTGCGCCAGCCGCTGGTCTTCCCGGAAGGGCTACCGCTGCTCTCTGCCCTTGAGCAATTTCGTAACGCGCGCACGCACTTTGCCTTCGTGGTGGATGAGTTTGGTTCGGTGGAAGGGCTGGTCACGCTCAGCGACGTGATGGAAACCATCGCCGGTAATCTGCCAAACGAGGTGGATGAGATTGATGCCCGCCACGACATCCAGAAAAACGCGGACGGCTCGTGGACGGCCAACGGCCACATGCCGCTGGAAGACCTGGTGCAGTACGTGCCGCTGCCGCTGGACGAAAAACGGGAATACCACACCATTGCCGGCCTGCTGATGGAGTATTTACAGCGCATCCCGCAGACAGGGGAAGAGGTTCAGGTGGGCGACTATCTGCTTAAAACCCTGCAGATTGAAAACCATCGTGTGCAGAAAGTGCAGCTTATTCCACTGCGGGATGAGGAAGAGCTGGATTTTGAGGTATAGATAAAACAAAACGGCAACCAGGTTGCCGTTTTAGGGTTTGCTCCCTCTCCCGTGGGAGAGGGCTGGGGTGAGCGCATCAGGCCGCACTGGCAGCCGGGTAAGGCGTAGCCGCCACCCGGCACCACGAACCTCAAAGCTTATCCAGCAGCTTCTTCACATCCTTGCCATTCTGGGAATCTTTGTTACGATCCGCCCAGCTGTTAAGCCGACGTTTCGCTTCATCCTGCAGATGCTTACGCAGGATCTGATCCACCTGAAGGCTGTAGTTCAGCGCCTGCCATTTGCCGTATACGCTAAGCGGAACCGGTGTCTCTTTAAGGAAATCAATCAGCTTGCTTTCGCCCTGCCAGCCGGAAAGTACCCGGACGTTAAAGCGCGTGTCCGCCGTCTCTTTGACCAGATCCAGCGAGCCTTCTCCGGTTAACGACAACATGGACGAGGTTCCCTGCATCCCGGCAAGGGTCAGTATCCCGTTATCCAGCGTCAGATCCGTGGTGAAGCTGTCGAGGCGCGTTGCGCTGTCGTAGTTTTCCTGCGCTTTAACATCGCTGCTGCGCTCCACCGCCTGCTGGACAAGCTGCTGGAAGTTGAGCCCCTCCATACGGGAATCTTTCAGGTCAACGTGCGCTTCACCCTGCCACTCCCGGCGGAAGGCGTTGGCATCAATTTTGGTGCCTGAGAAATCCCCCGCCAGCGTTAACTGCCCCGTCAGGGAGATCGGATAGTTAAAGGCTTTGAGGATGCTGCCAATCTCAACGTTGTCGAGACGCGGCTGGAATTCAGCGCTGGCAACGTCCTTACGCACGTCCAGCGTTCCTGGCAGCGAAAGATGCCCTGCCCCCATTTTGCCGCTCAGTTCGGAGATCGCCAGCAACCCGTTGTGGTTGAACATCTTGCCGCTCACATCGGTAAAATCAATGCCGCGCCAGCGCACGCTGTTGGCTTTCAGCGCAATATCGGCGGTGAAGCCGCGCAAAACGTTATAGTCAGGCTGTTCAAGGTTAGACGAGATAACCGGACGCGACACCGGTGACTGGCTTTGCCCCGTCTGGGTCGCATTGCTGTCCGTTGCGCTTGCCGGCAGCGGTGGCAGGATGTTCTCCAGGTTGAGCTTGTCAAACTGCAGGTTCAGCACCCACTTCGGCTTTTCGTCAAGCGTGACGCTCGCCTGCCCCTTCAGGCTGCTGTCGTTGGCCTGCAGATTGAGGTTATCCAGCGCCAGCTGTTTTTGTTCTTCGCGCCATACGGCCTGCAGCGTCCCCTGTCCGGTGATCCCCTGGGTAGGGAGATCCGCCCCCGTCAGCTGCCAGTTAAGCTGCTGGATGTCAGCCGTGAGCTGATGCGGGTAGTCCGACGCATTCACATTTGCATTCAACGAGAGGGTCAGATCCCGCTGGTCGCGATTCACCCGTCCGCTAAATTCCAGCGACGCAAGATGGTGTTCATCCTGCTCCATCTGCAGGTTGATGTTGCGAACGGTGACCTGCTCCTGATCCTCATGCTGGAACACCAGCACGCTATCGGCAACTTTAAGTTTGCCTATATCAAACGACCAGCCCGTATCGGACGGTTCATCCGGTAAGGTATTCTCGCGCGGCGCGACCGGCGCATTTGCGTCGCGCACGGCTTCGGTTTGCGGGGTAAGCTGAATGACCGCGCCCTTCAGCATCACCTGGTTAACCTGCAACTGATGGGAAATAAGCGGGATCAGCGCCACGTCAAGACGCATGTTGTCCGCAGAGACCAGCGGCTGTGCGGCGCCAGGCGCGGTTAACGACATGCGGCCAGAGAGAATGCTGAGCTGTGGCCAGACGTGCCAGCGCAGCGGCCCGTCAAGCTTCAGTTGGTAACCACTGCGTGCCTCGACCTGCCGCACCATATAAGCGCGGAAATCATTCGGGTTAACCAGCAGAACCAACGCCGAAAGGCCAGCAACCAGCACCACCAGCAAAATCATCAGCGTTGTCAGAACTCTTCTCATGGCATCCTCAGTGGACTAACGATCAGTCTTTATCAATACGGCTGGCAACCGCACCCTGCTGGTCGCGGTATTTTGCGTCCTGGCGGCGGTTGTAAGGCCTGTCTGCCGGGCCTGTCAGCGGTTCAAAGCTTAACGCACCAATCATCATTCCGGGGCGCAGCGCCAGCGGCAGTTTGCCGGCGTTGAAGAACTCCAGCACGATACGGCCGGACCAGCCAGGGTCGATACGGTGCGCGGTGACGTGAACCATCAGCCCCAGGCGGGCCAGAGAAGAACGGCCATCAAGCCAGCCGACGAGATCCGCAGGCAGGGTCACGGATTCATACGTCACCGCCAGCGCCAGTTCGCCTGGATGCAGATAAAAAGCTTCGCCTTCGTCAATGACGATTTCATCACTCATAACGCGATCGAGCGCGGCGCTGACTTCATCCTTCGGCCCGCTGAGGTCGATGAACGGCGCAGTGTGGCCACTAAATGTGCGGAATTTATTCCCCAACCGTACATCAACGGTCACCCCATTGATACGCTCCACCGGGGGACGCGGGGTAATAGACAAACGGCCTTCATCCAGCCAGGCTTCAATATCGCGATCGCAAAGACGCATGGCACTTTCTCCTTTCATGCATCGTACCCTGAGGCCTTAAACACTCAGGGTAAAACCAGGTTATCTTTGAACGGTACACAATTCGCGCGGCTTATTCAAAAAACTGACTGATTTTCGCTTTTAAGATATCAATCGCAATGCGGTTTTTGCCCCCGCGAGGGACGATGATATCGGCGTATTGTTTGGATGGTTCAATAAACTGCAGGAACATCGGACGGACCGTTTTCTGGTATTGCGCCATGACGGAGTCCATCGAACGGCCGCGCTCGTTAACGTCACGCTTGATGCGGCGCATCAGGCAGATGTCCAGCGGGGTATCGACGAAGATGGAGAAGTTCATGGATTCGCGCAGGCGGGCGTCGGTCAGGAGCAAGATGCCTTCAAGGATAATGACCTTCTTTGGCTCGATGCGGATCGTTTCCTGGGTGCGGGTGTGTTCTACGTAACTGTAAACGGGCAGTTCAATAGCCTGGCCGCTCTTGAGGGCTTCTAAATGCTGGAACAGTAAACTGTGATCCATCGCATTCGGGTGGTCGTAGTTGGTTTTTACGCGCTCTTCCATCGACAGATGGGATTGATCTTTGTAATAGCTGTCTTCGGGAATGACGCCGATGTGCTCATCACCTACTTGTTCACGCAGTTCGCGATAAAGCGTACTGGCAATTAGACTTTTACCTGAAGCCGATGCGCCGGCGATGCCTATAATGACGCACTGATGAGACTTATCAGTCATAAATTTAGCGACCTGAATAACCTGGATGTTAAGGAAGGACGACGCCGGAGCGTCAAACGCGGCAATTATAGGGATTTCGCGGGCGTGATACCAGTCGAATGCGCAGGTTCTGCGAGACAGGCTGAAAAGTGGCGCATTGCTCCCTGAAAGAAATTTTAATGACCGTTTTTTCAGCGTTTAACAGGAATTTTTTAGCGAGTAACTATTTAATAACTCTATGATGTCAAATTATGAGCAGCCGCCATATGAATTGTAAATTGTTTGTACTAGCATAAACCAAATTATCAAATTCACTCGTGCGCACTTCTCTCCTGACGGCATGGCGTCTCTGGATAAAGCGGTAATGAATAAACAATACCAGCGGGTTTTGGTTACCACCCCACATCCTTTATTGCGACTTGTCTGTCTGGGCCTGGTCACCTTTATCTTTACCTTATTTTCGCTGGAGCTTACCCGCTTCGGTACCCTGCTGGCGCCGCTCTGGTTTCCCACCGCCATTATGATGGTGGCGTTTTACCGCCATGCAGGAAAAATGTGGCCCGGGATCGCCCTGGCCTGTTCGTTTGGCAATATTCTGGCCTCGTGGATGTTGTTCTCCTGGGCATCGATAAACCTCACCTACACCGCAATAAACGTTATTGAGGCCGTCATCGGCGCCGTATTACTGCGCAAGCTGCTTCCGTGGTATAACCCGCTGCAAAATTTAAACGACTGGATCCGCCTGGCCATTGGCAGCGCGCTGGTGCCGCCGCTGGTAGGCGGTATTCTGGTGACGTTTCTGGTTCCCGGCCCTGAGCCGCTGCGTAATTTCATCGTCTGGGTGTTGTCCGAATCCATCGGCGCGCTGGCGCTGGTGCCTCTTGGACTGCTGTTTAAATCCCATTACCTGCTCCGTCACCGTGACCCGCGATTACTGCTCGAAACGCTGGTTACCATGGCCGTGACGCTGGCCCTCAGTTGGGCAGCTATCACCTGGCTGCCGTGGCCCTTTACCTGCGTGATCGTACTGCTTATGTGGAGCGCCGTGCGCTTGCCGCGGATGGAAGCGTTCATGGTGTTTCTGGTTACCGTGATGGTCGTTTCACTGATGATTGCCCATAACCCTTCGGCGCTGACCACCCAACATGCCGGGCCGATGATGAACGCGCCGTGGCTGCCGTTCCTGATGCTGCTCCTTCCCGCTAACGTGATGACCATGGTGATGTATGCCTTCCGTGCCGAGCGCAAACACATCACCGAAAGCGAAGAGCGCTTTCGCAATGCGATGGAGTATTCCGCCATCGGTATGGCGTTAGTCAGCATAGAGGGCCAGTGGCTTCAGGCTAACAAGGCGCTGTGCAACTTCCTCGGTTACAGCCAGACCGAGCTACAGTCGCTCACCTTCCAGCAGCTGACCTGGCCGGAAGATTTGCATACCGACCTGGAACAGCTGGAGCAGCTGGTCAACGGCGAGATCAATACCTACACCCTCGAAAAGCGCTATTACACGCGCAACGGGGAAGTCGTCTGGGCGCTTCTGGCCGTCTCCGTCGTGCGCCATGCCGACGGCTCACCGCTCTATTTTATTGCCCAGATTGAAGACATTAACGACCTGAAGCAGACCGAGTGGGTCAACAAGCGTCTGATGGAGCGCATTACGCTGGCCAACGAAGCGGGCGGTATCGGCATCTGGGAGTGGGATCTGCAGCCTGACATCATCAGCTGGGATAAGCGGATGTTTGAGCTGTATGAAATTCCGCCGCACATCAAGCCCACCTGGCAGCTCTGGCACGACAGAATGTTGCCAGAGGATCGCGCCCATGCGGAGCAGGTGCTGCGGGATTCTCTGGTCTCTCGTCTGCCGTTTAAACTTGAATTCCGTATCCGCGTGAAGGAAGGCGTACGCCATATTCGCTCCCTGGCAAATCGGGTGCTGAATAAAGAGGGTGAAGTGGAACGTTTACTCGGCATCAACATGGACATGACCGAGGTGAAGGAGCTTAACGAAGCGCTGTTCCAGGAAAAAGAACGTCTGCACATCACGCTCGACTCCATCGGCGAAGCGGTGCTCTGCACCGATATCGACATGAACGTCACCTTTATGAACCCTGTCGCCGAGAAGATGAGCGGCTGGCTGCAGACCGAGGCCATCGGCCAGCCGATCCTGAAGGTGTTACACATCACCTTCGGAGAACGGGGACAGTTGATGGAGAACATTCACAGCGGCGATATTTCACGCTCCGATATCGACCAGGACGTGGTGCTGAACTGCCGCACAGGCGGATCGTTTGATATCCACTACAGCATTACGCCACTCAGCACCCTTGATGGGCACAGTATTGGCTCGGTTATCGTTATTCAGGACGTGACCGAGTCGCGCAAAATGCTGCGTCAGCTGAGCTACAGCGCGTCGCACGATGCCCTCACCCACCTGGCAAACCGGGTCAGCTTCGAAAACCATCTCAAACGACTTCTGCAAACCGTTCGTGAGACGCGTCAGCGTCATGCGCTGGTCTTCATCGATCTGGACCGCTTCAAAGCCGTCAATGATACCGCAGGCCATGCGGCGGGGGATGCCCTGCTGCGGGAACTCTCCTCCATGATGCTAACCCTGCTTCGCTCCAGCGACGTGCTGGCGCGCCTGGGCGGCGACGAGTTTGGGCTGCTGCTGCCGGACTGCAATATTGAGAGCGCGCGCTATATCACCGGTCGCCTGATCCATACCATCAATGACTATCACTTTATGTGGGAAGGCCGCCTGCACCGGATTGGGGCCAGCGCGGGTATTACGCTGATTGATGAACATAACCACCTGGCGTCAGAGGTGATGTCGCAGGCGGATATTGCCTGTTATGCCTCGAAGAACAGCGGTCGCGGCATCGTGACGGTATACGAACCGCAGCAGGAGCGAGATCTGAGCGCGCGCAGCATGATGTCGCTGGACGAACAGTGGCACATGATTAAAGACAATCACCTGATGATGATCGCCCGCAGCGTCGCCTCCCCGCGCATACCGGAAAGCTGTAATTTCTGGCTGATTTCGCTACGCTTGTGGACCAGCCAGGGTGAAGTCCAGGAGGAGCACGCCTTCCGTTCTGGCCTCGCGGAGCCTGAGCTGCTGCACGCCCTCGACAGACGAATCTTTGGTGAGTTTTTCCGCACCTCTGCTGCACAGGTTGCCCGTAAAGGGATGGGGGTAGCTCTGCCGCTTTCTGCGGCCGGTTTAGCCAGCGTGACACTTGTCGATGAACTTCTCGACCTGCTCGAAAACAGCCCTATGCCGGGCCGTCTGCTGCATCTGGTCATCGCAGCCGACGCGGTGTGTAACCCGGATGAGAATCTGCAGCGAGGGTTACAAAAGCTTCGCCAGGCGGGCTGCCGGGTGATCTTCAGCCAGATAGGGCGCGACATGAACGTCTTCTCCCACCTGAGCCCGAACATGGCCGATTATCTGATGCTGGACGCCGAGGTGGTGAGCAACGTGTATGGCAATCTGATGGATGAGATGATGGTGACCATCGTTCAGGGCCACGCCCAGCGTCTGGGGATGAAAACCATCGCGGGCCCCTGTAACCAGCCCATCATGATGGATACGCTTTCCGGCATCGGCATTGATTTTATCTATGGCGACACCATCGCCGAGCCGCAGCCGCTGGATCTACTGCTCAACACCAGCTATTTCGCCATCAACTGACGGCTTCCAGCCGTCGGTATACCAGATGTGGAGCAGCGCGTAGGAGCGCCATGGCTGCCAGCGCTCGGCGTAACGCCGAATCTGCGCGGACGTCATCCCGGCGAAGCGTTGCTTAATCAGATAATCATCCGGAAGAAACACATCTTTTGCCTGCCAGCCACGCAGGGCCAGGTAATTTGCCGTCCAGCGCCCGATGCCCGGCCGCTGCTGTAGCGCCTTCATGCCTGCCTCAACGTCCTCAGGCGGCGTCAGCGGAAACGCCCCGTCGACGACCGACTGCGCCAGATGAATCAGCGACTCCGCGCGTTTTACCGGCATCCCGAGCGCTTTGAGCGCTAAAGGATCGGCTGAGGCCAGCGCTTCTGGGGAGGGAAAGCAGACATAACCCGGTGCATCCTTCACCGGCTCCCCGCACAGGGCGACCACGCGGGAAGCCAGTTTCGCCGCCATCGCTACGCTCACCAGTTGCCCGAGGATCGCCCGGACGCCCTGCTCATACGCATCCATCGCCCCCGGCAAACGCAAGCCAGGCCGGGCAGCGCCGAGATCCCCCAGCGTATCCGCGACCTGCTGCGGGTTGCAGGCAAGGTCGAACAGGCGTGCGATGCGTTCAAGACACGTCTGCGCAACCGGAACTAACCCCGGGGTGAGCGTCACGGTCAGCGTATGGGTGGCGATCTCCGGCGTCACGCGAAATATCCCCTGATGGCCGTCGCAGGCAAAACTACGCTCATAGTAGTCGTGCGTGACGGTTTCAATGCCCGTCACCGCACGCGCGCCGAGAAAGCCAAACATCCACTGCCAGTCGTAAGGGGGTTGCCAGGTCAGGGTATACATCGCTACTCCTTTTTTATTGTTATCAGCATAAACGGAAAGCCCCTGTTTTGCCTTGCTTTCATATTCCTGTTGTCGGCGGACAGGCATTCCGCTAAAGTCTCGCCCCTTCTCACCGGCATGGGGATTAATCGTGTTTATTGGATTTGACCACGGTACGGCAAACTGCTCGGTTGCGATCATGCAAGACGGACAGCCGCAGCTCCTGAAAATGGAAAAAGAGAGCACGCTGCTGCCGTCAATGCTCTGCGCGCCGACGCGTGAGGCGGTAAGCGAATGGCTGTTCCGCCACCATCAGGTTCCTGCTACCGCAGCGGAAACCCAGGCGCTGCTGCGCCGTGCGGTCAGCTTTAACCGCGAGGAGGACATCGACGTTACGCCCTCCAGCGTGCAGTTCGGCCTCTCCTCGCTCGGTCACTATGTTGAAGACCCGGAAGAGGTCTACTTTGTTAAGTCACCGAAGTCCTTCCTCGGCGCCAACGGCCTGAAGCCGCAGCAGGTGGCGATGTTTGAAGACCTGGTGTGCGCGATGATGCTGCATATTCGCAATCAGGCGCAGACGCAGGTCTCCGATGCGATTACCCAGGCGGTGATTGGCCGACCGATCAACTTCCAGGGGCTGGGCGGCGACGATGCCAACCAGCAGGCGCAAGGGATCCTTGAACGCGCGGCGCACCGGGCAGGCTTCCGCGACGTGGTGTTCCAATATGAACCGGTTGCCGCGGGGCTGGACTTTGAAGCCACGCTGGCTGAAGAGAAGCGCGTGCTGGTAGTGGACATCGGCGGGGGAACCACCGACTGCTCGCTGCTGCTGATGGGGCCGCAGTGGCATACCCGTCGCGATCGTGAAAACAGCCTGCTCGGGCACAGCGGCTGCCGCGTAGGCGGTAACGATCTGGATATCGCCCTGGCATTCAAGAGCCTGATGCCGCTGCTCGGCATGGGCGGTCAAACGGAAAAAGGGATTGCCCTGCCAATACTGCCGTGGTGGAACGCGATTGCCATCAACGACGTCCCGGCGCAGAGTGATTTTTACAGTACCGCGAACGGTCGCTTCCTCAACGATCTGGTGCGCGACGCGCAGGATGCCGAAAAAGTCGCCCTGCTCTATAAAGTGTGGCGTCAGCGCCTGAGCTACCGCGTGGTGCGTACTGCGGAAGAGAGCAAAATCGCCCTTTCGGATCGTGCTGAACATGCGGTGTCCTTGCCGTTTATCAGCGAGGAGCTGGCCACCTCGATTTCGCAGGAGGGGCTGGAAACGGCGCTTGCCCAGCCGCTGCAGCGCATTCTGGAGCAGGTGCAGCTGGCGCTGGAGAACGGCAAAGAGAAGCCGGACGTCATTTACCTGACCGGGGGCAGCGCCCGTTCGCCGCTGATCAAGAAAGCGCTGGCGGAACAGTTGCCGGGCATTCCGATTGCCGGTGGGGATGACTTTGGCTCCGTTACCGCAGGGCTGGCGCGCTGGGCGCAGGTGATGTTTAGCTAGTGCGGTTGCTGTGCGGTCTGGTGCCCTCACACCGGCCCTCTCCCTCAAGGGAGAGGGGGTCGTCCATGCAAACATTATTTTGTGGGGATCCCTCAGCCTACAGGGAGAGGGAGAAAACACCAAAAACAGCAACGAATGTTGCCGTTGTGCGTTTACCTCCATTCAGACCATTCCTGACAGTCTTCCATATTTCCTCCATTTTTCCGCTGTGTTAGCTGACTAAACTAGTATCATTCCCCGAAGTGTTTCAGGATGAGAACGTATAACGATGAAAGGCAGTAACAAATCCCGCTGGGCAATCGCCGCAGGCATCATTGTGGTGGCCCTTGCCGCCGCCTGGTACTGGCACAGCCAATCCGCAAATTCCGCATCCCCCGCCGGTGCCAGCAGTCAGGCGCAGCGCCCGGCTGGCGGCGGCCGTCACGGCATGCGTGGCGGTGCGCTGGCGCCAGTTCAGGCGGCGACGGCGGTGAGCAAAGCCGTTCCGCGTTATCTGACGGGGCTCGGAACCATTACCGCCGCGAATACCGCTACGGTGCGCAGCCGCGTGGACGGTCAGCTCATCGCGATCCACTTCCAGGAAGGTCAGCAGGTCAAAGCCGACGATCTTCTGGCGGAAATCGACCCCAGCCAGTTTAAGGTCGCCCTCGCCCAGGCGCAGGGACAGCTCGCGAAAGACAAAGCAACTCTCGCCAACGCCCGGCGCGATTTAGCGCGCTACCAGCAGCTGGTGAAAACCAATCTGGTATCGCGTCAGGAGCTGGACACCCAGCAGTCGCTGGTCAGCGAAACGCAGGGCACCATCAAAGCCGACGAGGCTGCCGTCGCCAGCGCGCAGCTGCAGCTGGACTGGAGCCGCATCACCGCGCCGATTGACGGTCGCGTGGGCCTGAAGCAGGTCGATATCGGCAACCAGATCTCCAGCGGCGACACCACGGGCATCGTGGTGATCACCCAAACCCACCCGATTGATTTAGTCTTTACCCTGCCGGAAAGCGATATCGCGACCGTCATTCAGGCGCAAAAAGCCGGTAAAGGCCTGATAGTGGAAGCCTGGGACCGCACCAACAAGCAGAAGCTGAGCGAGGGTTCCCTGCTTAGCCTGGATAACCAGATCGACACCACCACCGGCACCATCAAGCTGAAGGCGCGCTTTAACAACCAGGACGACGCCCTCTTCCCGAACCAGTTCGTCAACGCGCGAATGCTGGTCGCGACCGAAGAGAACGCGGTGGTGATCCCTACCGCAGCGCTGCAGATGGGTAACGAAGGTAGCTTCGTCTGGGTGCTGAACAGCGACAACAAAGTCAGCAAGCATCTGGTGAAAACCGGGATTCAGGACAGCCAGACGGTGGTCATCAGCGCCGGGCTCTCCGCCGGCGACCGCGTGGTCACCGACGGCATCGACCGCCTGACCGAAGGCGCGAAAGTAGAGGTGGTTGAACCTGCGAAACAGGGAGCGACCTCCTGATGCAGGTTATGCCCCCGAGCTCTACAGGTGGGCCATCACGCCTGTTCATCCTCCGCCCTGTCGCCACCACGCTGTTAATGGTGGCGATCCTGCTGGCCGGGATCATTGGCTACCGCTTCCTGCCCGTGTCGGCGCTGCCGGAAGTGGATTATCCCACCATCCAGGTGGTGACGCTGTATCCTGGCGCCAGCCCGGACGTCGTGACGTCCGCCATTACCGCCCCGCTGGAGCGCCAGTTTGGTCAGATGTCCGGGTTAAAACAGATGTCCTCCCAGAGTTCCGGCGGGGCATCCGTCGTGACGCTGCAGTTCCAGCTGACGCTGTCGCTGGACGTCGCCGAACAGGAGGTGCAGGCCGCGATTAACGCCGCCACCAACCTGCTGCCGTCCGACCTGCCTAACCCGCCGGTCTACAGCAAGGTCAACCCGGCGGATCCGCCGATCATGACGCTTGCCGTTACCTCCTCCGCCATGCCGATGACCCAGGTCGAAGACATGGTCGAAACGCGCGTGGCGCAGAAGATTTCGCAGGTCTCCGGCGTCGGCCTCGTCACGCTGGCGGGCGGTCAGCGCCCCGCCGTGCGCGTGAAGCTTAACGCGCAGGCGATTGCCGCGCTGGGGCTGACCAGCGAAACCATCCGCAGCGCCATCAGCAGCGCCAACGTCAACTCGGCAAAAGGCTCGCTGGACGGCCCGACCCGTGCAGTCACCCTCTCGGCGAACGACCAGATGCAGTCCGCCGACGAATACCGTCAGCTGATTGTGGCCTACCAGAACGGCGCGCCGATCCGCCTGGGCGACATCGCCACCGTGGAACAAGGGGCAGAAAACAGCTGGCTCGGCGCGTGGGCGAACAAGCAGCAGGCGATCGTGATGAACGTGCAGCGCCAGCCGGGCGCCAACATCATCGAAACCGCCGACAGCATTCGCAGCATGCTGCCGCAGCTGATTGAAAGCCTGCCGAAATCGGTCAGCGTGAAGGTCCTGTCCGACCGCACCACCAACATTCGCGCCTCAGTCACCGACACCCAGTTCGAGCTGATGCTGGCGATTGCGCTGGTCGTCATGATCATCTACCTGTTCCTGCGCAACGTCCCGGCAACCATTATTCCCGCCGTCGCCGTGCCGCTCTCGCTGGTCGGGACCTTTGCGGTGATGGTGTTCCTCGACTTTTCGATTAACAACCTGACGCTGATGGCGCTGACGATTGCCACCGGGTTCGTAGTGGACGATGCTATCGTCGTTATCGAGAACATCTCGCGCTATATCGAGAAAGGCGAAAAGCCGCTGGCCGCCGCGCTGAAAGGCGCAGGGGAAATCGGCTTTACCATTATCTCGCTGACCTTCTCGCTGATTGCGGTGCTGATCCCGCTGCTGTTTATGGGCGATATCGTCGGGCGGCTGTTCCGCGAGTTTGCCGTGACGCTGGCGGTCGCCATTTTGATCTCTGCCGTGGTGTCGCTGACCCTGACGCCGATGATGTGCGCCCGCATGCTGAGTCATGAATCCCTGCGCAAGCAAAACCGCTTCTCGCGCGCCTCCGAGCGGATGTTCGAGCGGATTATTGCCGCCTACGGTCGCGTGCTGGCGAAAGTCCTCAACCATCCGTGGGCGACGCTCGGCGTAGCGCTGGGAACCCTGGCGCTCAGCGTGATGCTGTGGATTTTCATTCCGAAAGGTTTCTTCCCGATCCAGGACAACGGCATTATTCAGGGCACGCTTCAGGCGCCGCAGTCGGTCTCCTTCGCGAACATGGCGCAGCGCCAGCAGCAGGTGTCTGAAATCATCATGAAGGATCCGGCGGTAGAGAGCCTGACGGCCTACGTCGGCGTGGACGGCACCAACCCGTCGCTCAACAGCGCGCGTCTGCAGATCAACCTCAAGCCGCTGGATGAGCGCGACGACCGCGTGAACGCCGTCATTGAACGGCTGCAAAACGCCGTGGCCCGCGTCCCGGGCGTTGAGCTGTATCTGCAGCCTGTTCAGGATTTGACCATTGATACCCAGGTCAGCCGCACGCAGTATCAGTTCACGCTGCAGGCCACCACGCTTGACGCCCTCAGCACATGGGTGCCGCAGCTGGTGGAAAAACTGAACACCCTGCCGCAGCTCGCCGACGTCAGCAGCGACTGGCAGGACAAGGGGCTGGCGGCGTACGTGAACGTCAACCGCGACACCGCCAGCCGTCTGGGCATCACCATGTCTGATGTGGACAATGCCCTGTACAACGCCTTCGGTCAGCGCCTGATCTCCACCATCTACACCCAGGCGAATCAGTACCGCGTGGTGCTGGAGCACAACACGGAGAACACGCCCGGCCTGGCCGCGCTGGACTCGGTGCGCCTGACCAGCAAAGACGGCGGCATTGTGCCCCTTAGCGCCATCGCCACGGTGGAGGAGCGCTATACCCCGCTGTCGATTAATCATCTGGATCAGTTCCCGTCCACCACCATTTCCTTCAACGTGTCGGACAGTTATTCTCTCGGCGAGGCGGTGGAGGCCATCCAGGCTGCTGAAAAAGCGCTCAGCTTCCCGTCCGATATTCAGACCCAGTTCCAGGGCAGCACGCTGGCGTTCCAGGCGGCGCTGGGGAACACCGTCTGGCTGATTGTCGCTGCGGTGGTGGCGATGTACATCGTGCTTGGCGTGCTGTATGAAAGCTTTATCCACCCGATCACCATCCTCTCCACCCTGCCGACGGCGGGCGTGGGGGCGCTGCTGGCCTTAATGCTGGCGGGCAGCGAGCTGGACGTCATTGCCATCATCGGCATCATCCTGCTGATCGGCATCGTGAAGAAAAACGCCATCATGATGATCGACTTCGCCCTGGCCGCCGAGCGCGAGCAGGGCATGTCGCCGCGCGACGCCATCTTCCAGGCCTGCCTGCTGCGTTTTCGTCCGATCCTGATGACCACACTGGCGGCCCTGCTGGGCGCGTTGCCGCTGATGCTCAGCACCGGCGTCGGTGCGGAGCTGCGCCGCCCGCTGGGTATCGGCATGGTCGGCGGTCTGCTGGTGAGCCAGGTGCTAACGCTCTTTACCACGCCGGTGATCTACCTGCTGTTTGACCGCCTGGCGCTGTGGACCAAAAGCCGCTTCCCGAAGCGTGAAGAGGAGGCGTAAGTGAAGCTTTTCGCCCTCTTCATTTATCGCCCGGTGGCGACGATTTTAATCTCGCTCGCCATTACTCTCTGCGGCGTGCTGGGCTTCCGCCTGCTGCCTGTTGCCCCGCTGCCGCAGGTGGATTTCCCGGTGATCATGGTCAGCGCCTCACTGCCGGGTGCGTCACCGGAAACCATGGCGTCATCGGTCGCCACCCCGCTGGAGCGTTCGCTCGGGCGGATTGCAGGGGTCAACGAGATGACCTCCAGCAGCTCGCTCGGCAGCACACGCATCATTCTGGAGTTCAGCTTCGACCGGGATATTAACGGTGCGGCGCGCGACGTGCAGGCGGCCATCAACGCCGCACAAAGCCTGCTGCCGAGCGGGATGCCGAGCCGTCCGACCTACCGCAAGGCCAACCCGTCCGATGCGCCAATCATGATCCTGACGCTGACCTCGGATACGTACTCGCAGGGTCAGCTTTACGACTTTGCGTCTACCCAGCTGGCGCAGACAATCTCACAAATTAATGGCGTCGGTGACGTAAGCGTCGGCGGCAGTTCTTTGCCAGCCGTGCGCGTGGGCTTAAACCCGCAGGCGCTGTTCAACCAGGGCGTGTCGCTGGACGATGTGCGTTCCGCCATCAGCAACGCCAACGTGCGCAGGCCTCAGGGGGCAATTGAGGACGGCAGCCACCGCTGGCAGCTCCAGACCAACGACGAGCTGAAAACCGCAGCCGAGTACCAGCCGCTGATTATTCACTACAACAACGGCGCGGCGGTGCGCCTGAGCGACGTCGCCAGCGTCACCGACTCGGTGCAGGATGTGCGCAACGCCGGGATGACCAACGCGAAACCGGCGATCCTGCTGATGATCCGCAAGCTGCCGGAAGCGAACATTATCGAGACGGTGAACAGCATCCGCGCCCGTCTGCCGGAACTGCAGGAGACGATCCCGGCGGCAATCGATCTGCAGATTGCCCAGGATCGCTCCCCGACCATTCGCGCCTCGCTTGAGGAGGTGGAGCAAACGCTGATTATCTCCGTCGCGCTGGTGATCCTGGTGGTCTTCCTGTTCCTGCGCTCCGGCCGCGCGACGCTGATCCCGGCGGTGGCGGTGCCGGTTTCGCTGATCGGCACCTTTGCCGCCATGTACCTGTGCGGGTTTAGCCTTAACAACCTGTCGCTGATGGCGCTGACGATTGCCACGGGCTTCGTGGTGGATGACGCCATCGTGGTGCTGGAAAACATTTCCCGCCACCTGGAAGCGGGCGTGAAGCCGCTGCAGGCTGCGCTGCAGGGCACGCGCGAGGTGGGCTTTACGGTGCTCTCCATGAGCCTGTCGCTGGTGGCGGTGTTCCTGCCGCTGCTGCTGATGGGCGGGCTGCCGGGCCGGCTGCTGAGGGAATTTGCCGTCACCCTTTCCGTCGCCATCGGGATTTCACTGGTGATTTCCCTGACGCTCACGCCGATGATGTGCGGCTGGATGCTCAAGCGCAGCAAGCCCCATTCGCAGCCGCGCCGCAAAGGCTTTGGTCGTTTTCTGATGACGATGCAGGAAGGCTACGGCAAATCGCTGAAGTGGGTGCTGAACCATACGCGGCTGGTCGGCCTGGTACTGATCGCCACCATTGGGCTTAACGTCTGGATGTATATCACCATTCCGAAAACCTTCTTCCCGGAGCAGGACACTGGCGTGCTGATGGGCGGCATTCAGGCGGACCAGAGCATTTCATTCCAGGCGATGCGCGGCAAGCTGCAGGACTTTATGAAGATCATTCGTGAAGATCCGGCGGTGGATAACGTCACCGGCTTTACCGGCGGCTCGCGCGTCAACAGCGGGATGATGTTTATTACCCTGAAACCCCGCGGCGAGCGCAGCGAAACCGCCCAGCAGGTGATTGACCGTCTTAGGGTTAAACTCGCCAAAGAGCCGGGGGCAAACCTGTTTTTGATGGCCGTTCAGGATATCCGCGTCGGTGGGCGCCAGGCTAACGCCAGCTATCAGTACACGTTGCTCTCGGACGATTTAGCCGCCCTGCGCGAGTGGGAGCCGAAGATCCGCAAGGCGCTGGCCGCCCTGCCCCAACTGGCAGACGTGAACTCCGATCAGCAGGACAACGGCGCGGAGATGGCGCTCACCTACGACCGCGAAACCATGTCGCGGCTGGGCATTAACGTTGAAGACGCCAACAGCCTGCTGAACAACGCCTTCGGCCAGCGCGAGATCTCTACCATCTACCAGCCGATGAACCAGTACAAGGTGGTGATGGAAGTTGACCCGCGCTACACCCAGGACATCAGCGCCCTGGACAAAATGTTTGTGATTAACAGCGACGGCAAGGCGATACCGCTCTCCTACTTTGCCAGTTGGCGGCCGGCCAACGCGCCGCTGTCTGTGAACCACCAGGGGCTGTCAGCGGCGTCGACCATCTCCTTTAATCTCCCCGCCGGTTCGTCGCTTTCTGAGGCCAGTGACGCAATCAACCGCGCAATGACGCAGCTTGGCGTGCCGTCCACCGTGCGCGGCAGCTTTGCCGGGACCGCGCAGGTGTTCCAGGAGACGATGAACTCGCAGGTGATTTTGATTCTGGCGGCCATCGCCACGGTCTATATTGTGCTGGGCGTGCTGTACGAAAGCTACGTTCACCCGCTGACCATCCTCTCGACGCTGCCGTCAGCGGGCGTGGGGGCGCTGCTGGCGCTGGAGCTGTTCGGCGCGCCGTTCAGTCTCATCGCGCTCATCGGGATCATGCTGTTGATCGGCATCGTGAAGAAAAACGCCATCATGATGGTGGACTTCGCGCTGGACGCCCAGCGCAACGGCAGCCTGTCGCCGGAAGAGGCGATCTTCCAGGCCTGCCTGCTGCGTTTTCGTCCGATCATGATGACCACCCTGGCGGCGCTGTTTGGCGCGCTGCCGCTGGTTATCTCGGGCGGAGACGGCTCCGAGCTGCGCCAGCCGCTGGGGATCACCATTGTCGGCGGCCTGGTGATGAGCCAGCTGCTGACGCTGTACACCACGCCGGTGGTCTATCTGTTCTTCGACCGCCTGCGGCTGCGCTTCTCGCGTAAAAACAGAACCACGGTGACCGAGTAAATGACCGATCTCCCCGCTAACGTTCGCTGGCAGTTATGGATAGTCGCCTTCGGCTTCTTTATGCAGTCGCTGGATACGACCATCGTCAACACCGCCCTCCCCTCTATGGCGAAAAGCCTGGGGGAGAGCCCGCTGCATATGCATATGGTGATTGTCTCCTACGTGCTGACGGTCGCCGTGATGCTGCCTGCCAGCGGCTGGCTGGCCGATAAAGTGGGAGTGCGGAATATCTTCTTTACCGCCATAGTGCTGTTTACCGCCGGCTCGCTGTTTTGCGCTCAGGCCAACACCCTCGACCAGCTGGTGATGGCGCGGGTGCTGCAGGGCGTCGGCGGCGCGATGATGGTGCCCGTAGGGCGCTTAACGGTGATGAAGATTGTGCCGCGCGAGCAGTACATGGCGGCGATGACCTTTGTGACCCTCCCCGGTCAGGTGGGGCCGCTGCTGGGCCCGGCGCTCGGCGGCATTCTGGTGGAGTACGCCTCCTGGCACTGGATCTTCTTAATCAACCTGCCGGTGGGCATCGTCGGCGCCATCGCCACCCTGGCGCTGATGCCGAACTACAAAATGCAGACCCGCCGCTTCGACTTCTTTGGCTTTATCCTGCTGGCGGCGGGCATGGCAACGCTTACTCTGGCGCTCGACGGACAAAAAGGATTGGGTATTTCGCCCCTGACGCTCGGGCTGCTGATCGCGCTCGGCGTTACCGCCATACTGTGGTATCTGTGGCACGCCAGAGGTAACGATAAGGCGCTGTTCAGCCTGAACTTGTTTAAAAACCCTACCTACCGCCTTGGTCTGTTCGGCAGCTTCGCCGGACGTATCGGCAGCGGCATGCTGCCGTTTATGACGCCCGTGTTTCTGCAAATTGGTATGGGCTTTTCGCCGTTCCACGCGGGCCTGATGATGATCCCGATGGTGCTCGGCAGCATGGGGATGAAGCGCATCGTGGTGCAGGTGGTGAACCGCTTTGGCTACCGCCACGTGCTGGTGACCGCCACGCTGGGGCTGGCGCTGGTGAGCCTGCTGTTTATGGCCACGGCGCTGATGGGCTGGTATTACGTTCTGCCGCTGGTGCTGTTCTGTCAGGGGATCGTCAACTCCATGCGCTTCTCGTCAATGAATACCCTGACGCTGAAGGACCTGCCGGACGAACTGGCGAGCAGCGGCAACAGCCTGCTGTCGATGATTATGCAGCTCTCCATGAGCGTCGGGGTGACCATCGCGGGCTTACTGCTCGGCATGTACGGCCAGCACCACCTCAGCGTCGACACGCAGGTGGCGCATCAGGTCTTTTTGTATACCTATCTCAGCATGGCGGTCATCATCGCCCTGCCCGCTTTCATCTTCGCCAGAGTGCCGGATGATACCAGCAAGAACGTCGTGATTAGGCGCGGCAAAAGGAGTGGATCATGAAATTCTGGCGTCCGGGCATTACCGGCAAGCTCTTTCTGGCAATTTTTGCTACCTGTATCGTCCTGCTGATCACCATGCACTGGGCGGTGCGGGTCAGCTTCGAGCGCGGCTTTATTGATTACATCAAGCATGGTAACGAGCAGCGTTTACAGGGCTTAAGCGATGCGCTGAGCGAACAGTACGCCCAGCACGGTAACTGGCGCTTTCTGCGCAATAACGACCGCTTTATTTTCCAGATCCTGCGTTCGCTGGAGCACGATACCGGCGACGATCGCCCGGGGCCAGGCATGCCGCCGCACGGCTGGCGCACCCAGTTCTGGGTGATTGACCAGGACATGCGCACGCTGGTTGGCCCGCGTTCGCCCATCCCGCCGGACGGCACTCGCCGGGCGATCAAAGTCAATAACGCCACCGTCGGCTGGGTTATCGCCTCCCCGGTGGAGCGCCTGACGCGCAACACCGACATTAACTTTGACCGCCAGCAGCGCCGGACCAGCTGGCTGATTGTCGCCCTCTCCACCCTGCTCGCCGCGCTCGCCACCTTCCCGCTGGCGCGCGGTCTGCTCGCCCCGGTGAAACGGCTGGTGGAGGGCACGCACAAGCTGGCCGCCGGGGATTTCACCACCCGCGTCGATACCCGCAGCCAGGACGAACTGGGCAAGCTGGCGCAGGACTTTAACCAGCTCGCCAGCACGCTGGAGAAGAACCAGCAGATGCGCCGCGACTTTATGGCCGATATTTCCCACGAGCTGCGCACCCCGCTGGCGGTGCTGCGCGGCGAGCTGGAGGCCATTCAGGACGGCGTACGCCAGTTTACGCCAGAATCGGTGGCCTCTTTGCAGGCGGAGGTGGGCACGCTCACCAAGCTGGTGGACGATCTCCACCAGCTCTCCATGTCCGACGAAGGGGCGCTGGCCTACCAGAAGGCCCCCGTCGATGTGATTAACGTGCTCGAAGTTGCCAGCGGCGCCTTCCGGGAACGGTTTGCCAGCCGCAACCTGAAAATCGACCTCTCCCTGCCGGACAGCGCGGTGGTGTTCGGCGACAAAGACCGACTGATGCAACTGTTCAATAACCTGCTGGAAAATAGCCTGCGCTACACCGACAGCGGCGGCGGGCTGCATATCTCCGGCAGGCAGGAAAATGGACGCTTTGCCCTTACCTTCGCGGATTCCGCCCCCGGCGTGCAGGACGCGCAACTGGAAAAACTGTTCGAGCGTTTTTACCGCACCGAAGGCTCACGCAACCGCGCCAGCGGCGGTTCCGGCCTGGGGCTGGCGATTTGCGTTAACATCGTCGAGGCGCATAATGGCACCATTCGCGCCGCCCATTCGCCTTTTGGCGGGGTTAGCATTACAGTAGAGTTACCTCTGGAACGGGATTTATCGAGGGAAGCATGACCGAGTTACCGATTGACGAAAACACGCCGCGCATTTTGATTGTCGAAGACGAGCCCAAGCTGGGGCAGCTACTGATCGACTATTTACGCGCGGCCAGCTACGCCCCGTCACTGATAAGCCACGGCGACCAGGTGCTGCCGTACGTGCGCCAGACGCCGCCGGACCTGATCCTGTTGGATCTGATGCTCCCCGGTACCGATGGCCTGACCCTGTGCCGGGAAATTCGCCGCTTCTCCGAGGTGCCCATCGTCATGGTCACCGCCAAAATCGAAGAGATTGACCGCCTGCTGGGGCTCGAAATTGGCGCAGACGATTACATCTGCAAACCCTACAGCCCGCGTGAAGTGGTCGCCCGCGTTAAAACCATTCTGCGCCGCTGCAGGCCGCAGCGCGAGCTTCAGGTGCTGGACGCCGAAAGCCCGCTGATTGTCGACGAAAGCCGTTTCCAGGCGAGCTGGCGAAGCAAGCTGCTGGACCTGACGCCTGCGGAGTTTCGCCTGCTGAAAACCCTCTCCCACGAGCCGGGAAAAGTGTTCTCCCGCGAACAGCTGCTGAACCACCTGTATGACGATTACCGCGTCGTCACCGACCGCACCATCGACAGCCACATCAAAAACCTGCGCCGCAAGCTGGAGGCGCTGGACGCCGAGCAGTCGTTTATCCGCGCGGTGTATGGCGTGGGGTATCGCTGGGAAGCGGATGCGTGCAGGATTGCGTAAATAAACACCCCCTCACCCTGCCCTCTCCCCAAAGGGGAGAGGGTGTTTGAGTCCCCTCGCCCCTTTGGGGAGAGGGTTAGGGTGAGGGGCAAAGCTTTACCTCCCTCCCCCGCAGCGCTACAATGCCCGCCCTTAAAGTGGGGGATCTCCCCCTACCGCTGCACCTGGTGCACGCGGATCTGACCTGTCATCAGAACGAGAACAAACATGTTTAAACCGGAACTCCTTTCCCCGGCGGGAACGCTGCAAAATATGCGTTACGCTTTCGCCTATGGTGCCGACGCCGTTTACGCGGGCCAGCCGCGCTACTCGCTGCGCGTGCGTAACAACGAATTCAACCACGAGAACCTGCAGCTCGGCATCAACGAAGCGCACGCTCTGGGCAAAAAATTCTACGTGGTCGTGAACATCGCGCCGCATAACGCCAAGCTGAAAACGTTCATCCGTGACCTGAAGCCGGTGGTGGACATGGGGCCGGACGCGCTGATCATGTCGGACCCGGGTTTAATCATGCTGGTTCGGGAGAACTTCCCGGAGATGGATATTCACCTCTCCGTACAGGCTAATGCCGTCAACTGGGCGACGGTCAAATTCTGGAAGCAGATGGGGCTGACCCGCGTCATTCTGTCCCGCGAACTTTCGCTGGAAGAGATTGAAGAGATCCGCACCCAAGTGCCGGATATGGAAATCGAGATCTTCGTTCACGGCGCGCTGTGCATGGCCTACTCCGGCCGCTGCCTGCTCTCCGGCTATATCAACAAGCGCGACCCGAACCAGGGCACCTGCACCAACGCCTGCCGCTGGGAATATAACGTCCAGGAAGGCAAAGAGGACGACATCGGAAACATCGTCCACAAGCACGAGCCTATTCCGGTGACCAACGTCGAGCCGACGCTGGGCATCGGCGCGCCAACCGACAGCGTGTTTATGATTGAAGAAGCCAAACGTCCGGGCGAGTACATGACCGCCTTTGAAGACGAGCACGGCACCTACATCATGAACTCGAAAGATCTGCGCGCCATTGCCCACGTTGAGCGTCTGACCCAGATGGGCGTGCACTCTCTGAAGATCGAAGGCCGTACCAAATCCTATTACTACTGCGCGCGTACCGCGCAGGTGTACCGCAAAGCCATCGACGATGCGGCAGCCGGTAAACCGTTCGATACCAGCCTGCTGGAAACCCTGGAAGGCCTGGCACACCGCGGCTATACCGAAGGCTTCCTGCGCCGTCATACCCATGACGACTACCAGAACTACGAGCACGGTTACTCGGTTTCCGAGCGCCAGCAGTTTGTCGGCGACTTCACCGGCGAGCGCAAAGGCGCGCTGGCGGCCGTCGCGGTGAAAAACAAGTTCACCAAAGGCGACAGCCTGGAGCTGATGACCCCGCAGGGCAACATGAACTTCACGCTGGAGCATCTGGAAAACGGTAAAGGCGAAGCGATTGACGTGGCGCCGGGCGACGGTCATACCGTCTGGCTGCCGGTGCCTGAAGAGGTGGAGCTGAAGTTCGCGCTGCTGATGCGTAACTTCAACGGTGAAAGCACCCGAAACCCACACGGCAAATAGTCAATCAGGGAAATTTTTTCGCGCTGGGATAATTCTTAGAATCGGATCACATACCGCTTCGTTCAATACGGGTATTATCCCCCCGCTGAAAAACATAACCCATAAATGCTAGCTGTACCAGGAACCACCTCCTTAGCCTGCGTAATCTCCCTTACGCGGGCTTATTTTTTGCCTTCTCTTTCCTCAACCCAGGCAATAAGTTCGTCGATTTGCCTCTCTGAGAACACGGCGATCCCATGCTCTGCAAGCAACGATGCAGCACCCCCCCTCCCGGCTTTCTGTATACCGCGAAAAGAACCGTCATAAATAAACTCACTGCCGCACGTTGGGCTGCCATCGGTTAACAATGCAGCGCTACACCCCGACGCCTGAGCAGCGCGTAGCGCGAGCCAGGCTGCAAGCTGATAATGTTCAGTCACATCCTGCCCTGTATTTTCAATAATTCTGGCTTGTCCGTGCATCACGTCTTTGCCATCAGCGGACATAATCTCTGCCGGAGGACGAGGTACAGGCAGCCCGGCCGCAAGTTCAGGGCAGTGGATAACCAGACGTTGTTCCTGGTGCCAGCGAGCGAGTTGCTCATTCATTCGCGCTTTTTCACTTCCGTTATAACGGACCCTCAAGCCCATCAGGCAAGCGCTTACCAAAATTTTATTCATCATCACTTTCCTGTGATTACAATAATCTCATCGCTGAAGTGTAACGCGCTTTCGTGCCTGTTTTGTTCCTTTCATCCTGTTCTTACCCGCTTTTTTCCTCTCTGCTATACACTCTTACTAACGCTAAAAAAGGGAGCAGCGCGGATGGCAACCTATCCAGACAGTTTATTGATTCTCAATGGCAAAAGTGCGGGCAACGATCTGTTGCGTCAGGCGATTATTGGCCTGCGTGACGAAGGCGCGCGTATCCACGTCAGAGTGACGTGGGAAAAAGGCGACGCGGCACGCTACATCGACGAAGGCTTAGCGTTAGGCGTCAGCACCATTATTTCCGGCGGCGGCGACGGCACCATCAATGAGATCGCCTCTGCGCTTATTGGCCTGCCCCCGGCAGACCGCCCGGTGATGGGCATTTTACCCCTTGGTACTGCCAATGATTTTGCCACCAGCGCCGGGATCCCGGAGGATTTAGAAAAGGCGCTCCAGCTGGCGATCCTCGGCAAAGCCACCGCCGTGGATATCGCCCAGGTGAATGATAAAACCTGCTTTATCAATATGGCGACCGGCGGGTTCGGCACGCGCATCACCAGCGAAACGCCGGAAAAACTGAAGGCGGCGCTGGGCGGCGTATCATACCTGATCCACGGCCTGATGCGCATGGACACCCTTAAGCCGGACCGCTGCGAAATTCTCGGCGAGGATTTTCAGTGGCAGGGTGACGCGCTGGTGATTGGGATTGGCAATGGCCGCCAGGCAGGCGGCGGGCAGCAGCTCTGTCCGGAGGCGCTAATCAATGACGGTCAACTACAGCTGCGTATTTTCACCGGCGACGGCCTGCTGCCCGCGCTGTTTACCACGCTGACGCAGCCGGAAGAGAGCCCGAATATCATCGCCGGGAAATCGGCGTGGTTTGAGGTGAATGCTCCGCACGGGATGACCTTTAACCTCGACGGAGAGCCGCTGAGTGGGACGCAGTTCCGCATTGAGGTGCTACCCGGCGCGCTGCAGTGTCGGCTGCCGCCGGACTGCGTGCTTTTGCGCTGATGTTTACACGGTGCGCGATCATGCCCTCACCCCAACCCTCTCCCACAGGGCTGAGGGATCCCCAGTAATTTATAAGCAAAAGCAATAAGGTTGTTTCAGAATGAGTTAAAGCTTTCAGCGACGCCCTGGTCCGGCTGTAAATCGCCGAAGCGTTTCCGTAAGGCCGGGGCGAGGCGCACGGATACGCCGAGAGGGCGTGGCCTGCAGGGATGCAGGCTCATGCCCGACCCGATAGCCTGAAGGAATAAGCTGAGGGCACCGCGAAGCGGCGATTTACCGCCGGGAGCCCGGGTCGCCAGGGCGGTGGCGACTGAGCCGCCCTGGCACGTTCACCGGCCATGTCCTTACAGAGTAGCAAGGAACATAAGGTGAACGGAATGACCACCGGAGCCGTATGTTCCCCCTCACCCTAACCCTCTCCCCAAAGGGGCGAGGGGATTGTTCACTGCTCGCATTAATTTGTGTGGATCACTCAGCCCACAGGGAGAGGGAGATGGAAGCGTCAGGCAATCGTGACTTTGCTATCCAGATAGACGTCCTGAACCGCATTGATCAGCTTCACGCCGTCGGCCATCGATTTCTTAAACGCCTTACGGCCAAGGATCAGCCCCATGCCGCCCGCGCGTTTGTTGATCACCGCCGTACGTACCGCGTCTGACAGGTCGGTATCACCGCCCGCCGCACCGCCGGAGTTGATCAGCCCCGCACGGCCCATGTAGCAGTTCGCCAGCTGGTAGCGGACCAGGTCGATCGGGTTATCGCTGGTCAGCTTGCTGTAAACGCGATCGTCGGTGTAGCCAAAGTTCACAGCCTTATAGCCGCCGTTGTTCTCAGCCATTTTCTGCTTCACGATATCTGCGCCGATGGTCGCCGCCAGGTGGTTCGCCTGCCCGGTCAGGTCGGCCGACACATGGTAATCCACCCCGTCTTTTTTAAACGCCGAGTTACGCAGATAGGCCCACAGCACGGTGACCATGCCCAGCTCGTGCGCGCGCTCAAACGCTGCGGAGATCTCTTCAATCTGGCGGCGGGACTGTTCAGAGCCGAAGTAAATCGTCGCCCCAACGGCCACCGCCCCCATGTTGAACGCCTGCTCGACGCTGGCGTAGAGGGTCTGATCATATTCGGTGGGGTAGCTGAGGGTTTCGTTATGGTTCAACTTCACGAGGAACGGAATGCGGTGGGCATAGCGACGCGACACCGAAGCCAGAACGCCGTAGGTGGACGCCACGCAGTTACAGCCCGCTTCAATCGCCAGCTCAACAATGTTCTTTGGATCGAAGTAGAGCGGGTTCGCCGCAAAGGAGGCCCCCGCCGAATGCTCGACGCCCTGGTCCACCGGCAGAATAGAGAGATACCCGGTGCCGCCGAGCCGCCCGGTGTTATAGAGCGTCTGCATGTTTCTCAGAACCGCAGGCGGACGGTTGTTATCAACCATCACGCGATCAACGTAGTCGTGACCAGGCAGGTAAAGCTGGTCGGCTGGAATGGTCATACAACGATGCTGTAAAAGGCTGTCGGCGTCTTTGCCAAGCAACTGCGCAATATCAGTCATGTGATACTCCCGTAAGTCCGACGTCGTGTCGGTGTGTGTTTATCCAGTCCCATTTTTTATGGGCAGACTAAGCCTGGTACCGACTTAACAGATTTTCCACCATTTGCATTTTTTTTCAGCACAATCTGCTGGCTCGATTCGTGTACAACAAAACTGTTACATTGATCAAACAATCGCCACAAAGGTATTTAAAAGGTATTATTGAGTGGTATGTTAAAGGCGTACCCTCTCTGACATGCAGGATTAAAAAATGAAAACGAAAGTCCAACTGTCATTCATGATGTTTGTTGAATGGTTTATCTGGGGCGCGTGGTTTGTGCCATTGTGGCTGTGGCTGAGCAAAAGCGGGTTTACCGCCGGGGAAATCGGCTGGTCTTACGCCTGTACCGCGATTGCCGCGATCCTCTCCCCGATCCTGGTCGGCTCGCTGACGGACCGCTTCTTCGCCGCGCAGAAGGTGCTGTCGGTGCTGATGTTTGCCGGCGCGATCCTGATGTACTTCGCCGCGCAGCAAACTCAGTTCAATACCTTCTTCCCGCTGCTGCTGGTTTACTCCCTGACCTATATGCCGACCATCGCGCTGACCAACAGTATCGCCTTCGCGAACGTGGATGACGTTGAGGCCGACTTCCCGCGCATCCGCGTGATGGGCACCATCGGCTGGATCGCCTCGGGGCTGGCGTGCGGGTTTCTGCCGCAGATGCTGGGCTACAACGATATTTCCGACACCAATATCCCGCTGCTGATGACGGCAGCCAGCTCCGCCCTGCTCGGCGTCTTTGCCCTGTTCCTGCCGAACACACCGCCGAAAAGTACCGGCAAGCTGGATTTCAAAGTCATGCTGGGGCTGGATGCGCTGATCCTGCTGCGCGACAAAAACTTCCTGGTGTTCTTCTTCTGCTCGTTCCTGTTCGCCATGCCGCTGGCTTTCTACTACATCTTCGCCAACGGCTATCTCACCGAAGTGGGCATGAAAAACGCCACCGGTTGGATGACGCTCGGCCAGTTCTCCGAAATCTTCTTTATGCTTGCCCTGCCGTTCTTTACCAAACGCTTTGGTATTAAGAAGGTCTTACTGCTGGGCCTGATTACCGCCGCCATCCGCTACGGGTTCTTCGTCTACGGCGGTGCGGAGCAGTACTTCACCTACGCCCTGCTGTTCCTCGGTATTCTGCTGCACGGCGTGAGCTACGACTTCTATTACGTCACCGCGTATATCTACGTGGACAAAAAGGCGCCGGCGCATATGCGAACCGCCGCGCAGGGCCTGATTACGCTGTGCTGCCAGGGCTTTGGTAGCCTGCTGGGATACCGCCTGGGCGGCGTAATGATGGAAAAAATGTTCGCCTACAAAGAGCCGGTGAATGGGCTGACCTTCAACTGGGCCGGAATGTGGACATTTGGTGCAATCATGATTGCCGTGATTGCCGTGCTGTTTATGCTGTTTTTCCGCGAATCGGATAAAGAGATCACCGCAATTGAGGTGGTTGATGGCGATACCGCGCTGACACAAGGGGAAGTTAAATGAAACAAGACCGTATTCTCGGGGCCCTTTACGGGCAGGCGTTAGGGGATGCGATGGGCATGCCGTCGGAGCTGTGGCCGAGAAAGCGCGTCAAAGCGCACTTCGGCTGGATCGACCGCTTTTTACCCGGCCCGGCAGAGAATAACGCGGCCTGCTATTTCAGGCAGGCAGAGTTCACCGACGATACCTCGATGGCGCTGTGCCTGGCGGATGCGATCATCGAGTGCGACGGCGAGATTAACGCGGACGTTATCGGCAAGCATATCCTGAACTGGGCGCTCGACTTCGACGCGTTTAATAAGAACGTGCTTGGCCCGACCTCGAAAATCGCGCTTAACGCGATCCGGGACGGTAAGCCGGTCAGCGAGCTGGACAACAACGGCGTGACTAACGGGGCGGCGATGCGCGCCTCCCCGCTGGGCTGCCTTCTCCCGGCGACGCGGCTGGAACACTTTGTGGGGCAGGTGGCGCTGGCCTCCAGCCCGACACATAAATCGGATCTTGCCATCGCCGGTGCGGTGGTGATTGCCTGGGCGGTTTCCCGCGCCATCGACGGAGAGCGCTGGCAGAACATCGTCGATGCGCTGCCGGGGATCGCCCGCTATGCGCAGGAGGTAAAAACCACCACCTTCAGCGCGTCGCTGGCGGCGCGCATTGAGCTGGCGCTTAAGACCGTACGGGAAGCCAACGGGATCGACTCCGCCAGCGAGCAGATTTATCAGCTCACTGGCGCAGGAACCAGCACCATCGAGTCCGTTCCGGCGGCCATTGCGATGGTGGAACTGGCGGGAACCGACCCGAACCGCTGCGCGATTTTATGCGCCAATTTGGGCGGAGATACCGACACCATCGGCGCGATGGCGACAGCCATCTGCGGCGCGCTCCACGGCGTTCAGGCGATTGACCCGGCGCTGAAGGCCGAGCTCGACGCCGTTAACCAGCTCGATTTTGGCCACTACAGCGAGAAGCTGCTGCACTTCAGGGAGCAAAGGGAGGGCGTATGAATTCATTTGCCCAACGTCTCGACACCCTGCACGCCACCCGCCCGGTGACGGTGCTGGGCGCGGCGGTAATTGACGTCATCGCCGACGCCTACGCCCTGCCCTGGCGCGGGTGTGATATCGAGCTTAAACAGCAGGGGGTAAATATTGGCGGCTGCGCGCTGAATATCGCCATCGCCCTGAAACGGCTCGGCATTGTGGCGCAAAACGCCCTTCCCGTCGGCCACGGCGTGTGGGCGGATATTATCCGCAACGCGATGGCGAAGCAGGATCTGCGCAGCGCCGTGGAGGCTGAAACCGGCGACAACGGCTGGTGTCTGGCGCTGGTGGAGCCTGACGGCGAGCGCACCTTTATGTCCTTTAGCGGCGTCGAGAACCAGTGGCAGCAGCGCTGGCTTGACGAGCTATACGTTCCGCAAAACAGTCTGGTTTATCTCTCCGGCTACCAACTGGCCTCGCCGTGCGGCGAGCTGCTGACGGGCTGGCTGGAAGGGTTGCAGGACGTGACGGCGCTTATCGATTTCGGCCCGCGCATCGCGGATATTCCCGACGCGCTGATGACGCGGATTATGGCCTGTAAACCGATCGTGTCGCTTAATCGTCAGGAAGCGGAGCTCGCTGCTGAAAGGCTGGGTGTGGAGGCTGAACACCTGGGTGAGGTGTGGCAGCAGCGCTTCGGCGCCGCGCTGATTGTGCGCCACGATAAAGACGGTGCTACATGGTATGACGGTGCCGTCTCGGGCGTTGTTCCGGCGTTTCCCGCCACGGTGGTGGACACCATTGGTGCAGGCGACAGCCACGCGGGCGGCACGCTTGCCGGGCTGGCGGCGGGATGGTCACTGGCAGACGCCGTTTTGCTGGGAAATGCCGTGGCGTCCTGGGTGGTTAGCCACCGCGGCGGGGATTGCGCGCCCACGCGTGAGGAATTACTCCTCGCACACAAAGACGTATAGATCGCTGCGACAGTAGCTGATGCTGTACTCAATCGGCCGGTGCTGCTGGTCAAGCGCAACCTGCTTGATCACCAGCACCGGTATTTTTTCGTCCATCTTAATGTGCGCCTGAAACTCGCTGTCCGGCATGCGGGCGCTGACCCGAGAACGGGTGCGCTGCGGGAAGATATTCTGACTGCGGAAGTAGTCGTACAGCGAAATCCCTATCGCATCCGGATCGGGAATGAGCCCGACCGGTACCCAGGACTCTTCAATCGACACCGCATCGTCATCCACATAGCGAATACGCTTCAGCAAAAAGACGTCGCTGTTCGGCTCCAGCGACAGGTGGCCCGCCACCTCTTCCGGGCATTTCACCACGCGTTTATTGACCCACAGCGTGTTTGGCGTTTTACCGCGCAGCACTACCTGCTGAGAGAAACCGCGCGCTGCCTTGAGCGAGTATTCGAAGATGTTGTTAATTTGCGTGCCGTAACCCCGGGCACGCGTCACAACCCCCTCGGCTTCCAGCGCCTGCATCGCTTTGCGCACGGTGATCCGCGACACGCCGGTTAACTGGCTCAGATCGCGCTCGCCGGGCAAAATGTTCCCGTGCTCCAGCACCCCGCTGCGCACCGCGTTTTTTACCGTTTCGGCAAATTTCAGGTACAGCGGCGTGTTGTCAGGCGCGGCGATCCGTTCAGTCAGTTGAGCGATTAACCGGGTATGCGCTTGTTCCATCTCTGTATTCTCAGGCGTGGTGTTTCCTGCCAGTATACTGGGTTACCACCACGCATGAAAATGATGAACCGGCCCAATACCGTGACCGACTTCCAGAGTATCGGCTTTTGCCAGCGCCGCCGAGAGCCAGGATTTCGCTTCGCGTACCGTATCGGCCCAGCCGTCATGCCGCGGGCGCAGCGCCGCCAGCGCGGCTGAGAGGGTGCACCCTGTGCCGTGGGTGTTTTTGGTCTGCACGCGCGGGGCGGTAAACCGCATTTCGCCGTCACGGGTAAAAAGCCAGTCCGGGCTTTCAGCATCATCCAGATGCCCGCCCTTCATCAGCACCGCCCCGCAGCCCATCGCCAGCAGCGCATTGCCCTGCTCTTTCATTTCCCGTTCAGTTTGCGCGTGCGGCGCGCCCAGCAGCGCGGCGGCTTCCGGCAGATTGGGCGTGATGAGCGCCACCTGCGGCAGCAGCTTATTGCGCAGCGTCTCGACGGCGGAGGCGGAGAGCAGCGGATCGCCGCTTTTTGCCAGCATGACGGTATCCAGCACCACATTTTGCACCTGATAGCGCTTAAGCCGTTCGGCCACCGCTTCCACAATGTCCGTTTCGGCCAGCATGCCGATCTTGGTGGTATCAATACGCACATCGCTGAACACCGAATCCAGCTGCGCGGCAACAAAATCCGGCTCGATGCGGTAGACCGACTGCACGCCGCGCGTGTTTTGTGCCACCAGCGCGGTAATCACTGAGCAGCCGTACGCGCCAAGGGCCGAGAAGGTTTTCAGATCGGCCTGGATGCCCGCGCCGCCGCTGGGATCGGTGCCGGCTATGGTCAGGGCGTTAATCCGCTTCATGCCTGCTCCTCCAGCGTGTAGAGTTCATCCAGGAACGCGGCGGCAAAACTGCCTGGCCCGCGCGAGCGCGTAACGGCTGCCGTTCCGGCTCGCTTCATCCATCCGCAAGCGGCGGCAACGTTATCCAGCCTGTCCCCCGGCAGCGAACAGCTGGCCGCTACGACGGCAGAAAGCGCGCATCCGGTTCCCACCACGCGGGTCATCAGCGGATCACCTCCCGTAACCGTGCGGGTGCGTTGCCCATCAGTGATGTAATCCACCTCACCGGTGACCACTACGATGGCATTGGTTTGCCGGGCCAGCGCCTGAGCGGCAGGTAGCGCGCTGGCCGCGGTGTCGGTTGTATCGACGCCGCGCCCGCCCGCGCTCATTCCCGCCAGAGCCAGGATTTCTGAAGCGTTGCCGCGAATGGCGGCCGGTTGCAGGGCAAGGATTTGATGGCAAAAACGGGTGCGGAACGTCAGGGCGCCCACGGCAACCGGATCCAGCGTCCAGGGCTTGCCTGCCGCTACGGCGCTTTCTATTGCCCGACGCATCGCCTGCGCGCGCGGCGCAGTCAGCGTCCCGACGTTAACCAGCAGCGCGTCAGCGACGGCGGCGAACTGTTCAGCCTCTTCGGCCTCAACCACCATTGCAGGGGATGCGCCAAGTGCCAGCAAAACGTTGGCCGTAAAGGTCTGTACGACATCGTTGGTCATACAATGGGTAAGCGGACAACGGGTGCGGAAGTGGTGTAAAACGTGTAAATCGAGCAGGTCAGGCTGCATGGGTTCGCTCCTGCCTTGCGTGAAGAAGCGATGACCGGGAAGGCATCTGACTTCCCTACGCTGGCATTATCCAGATCAGGTAATACGGGTATTTCTCAGCCTTCACAAAGAAGGGCACCCCGAGTCATTTGGTAAGAATTGACTTACTTTTTGCCAGATTAGGGGAAGTTACTTGCTGTTGCAAGCCCGCCCTTCCGGTTATCGCTTCTTCACGCTGTACCCCAGCTTGTACCTCAGTTTGTACCCCACCAAAGAAACGAAAAAAGGGGCCGTTAAGCTCCTTTGTGATATAACCCAAACCTCATGGATTCCGAGATTCAGTTTTGCGTTCTGTTTTTCTACGTCGTTCAAAGGTGCGGATTACATCCCAGATAAACAGGAATAGCAGATACCAATAAAGTGCGGTGATCATAAGCAAACCTCTTGGTTCCAGTAGCTTCGAACTGTTCTCAGAGACACACCCATCGCTTCAGCCGTTTCCTTCGGTGTTAGCCCTTGAGCCTTATGTTCCAGCATCTTCAAACGCGTTTCCTGCTGCTTTCCAGCTTTCTTGATTCCAAGGCATACGATGGTTGAGCCAGGGAAGTAATAGGTTTTGAGGTATTCCGCTGCCGCCATGTCGGGAACGACAAACACCAGAGGGTGATCGGTATCAGTGTTGCGAATGGATGTTCGGCTAAGAAATTGGTAGCACCGTTCAAAATACATTGCCTGGCGCTTCTTCTCCATCACCGTTTCAAAATCCCAACCGATACGTTCGCAATAGTCTGCCCATCGCTTACGGTCTTTATCGCCCAAATTTGCACATCCGAGGAACACGGCACAATGAACACCTTGGTAGTTGTTCATTCAGTAGCTCGACATCGAGACTGCTTCCCCTCCCATGCGATCACCAAGCTCAGTGAGTCCGATGGTCTGGAAGTCGCAGATGGTTTTATCCCTGTTAGTGGCGAAGATAAATTCCTTGCCAACAGTCTGCCGAATCTCGTTCAGATGATTATTAAAGACATTTGCGAGTTCTGACTGCCCCGCTCTATTGATATCTTCCGAGAGAACAACCACGATCTTGATAGGCACTTTTTTATGCTTACGTCTCTCGGGATCAGGCTGAAGGTGTTCACCCGCTTCCTGAACCGCCTTCTGAGCGACGTTCTCTGCCATCCAGACAAACCCGCTGCGATTTACACCAGCGCCAAGCACAGTGAAACTTTTTGCCCACGTTGCGGCCTTCAGTATCTGATTAAAAGTGTACGCAAAGAAGCTGTATGAAGAATCACACTCGGTATGCATTACGCCACCGCCGTCGAGAGCCACGTATAGCACTTTCTTAAGATTGTCACTGTTTGACCTGCTCCCCGTTGATTAATATACCCCGATGTTAGTAATGTCTTCATAAGCCACATGAGGACATCCTCATGAAGAAGCGTTTTTCCGACGAACAGATCATCAGTATTCTTCGCGAAGCGGAAGCCGGAGTTTCTGCCCGTGAGCTCTGCCGTAAGCACGCCCTTTCCGACGCCACTTTCTACACCTGGCGCAAAAAGTTTGGTGGCATGGAAGTTCCTGAGGTGAAGCGGCTCAAATCTCTTGAAGAGGAGAACGCCCGCCTCAGGAAGCTACTTGCCGAAGCCATGCTGGATAAGGAGGCACTTCAGGTGGCTCTGGGGCGAAAGTACTGACGACAGGCCAGAAGCGGGAAGTCGTTGAGTTTATGTGTGATGCGACCGGTCTGTCGCAACGTCGTGCCTGCAGGCTTACAGGTTTGTCCCTTTCGACCTGCCGCTATGAGGCTCAGCGTCCGGCAGCTGATGCGCATTTATCAGGGCGCATCACTGAGCTGGCACTAGAGCGCAGGCGTTTTGGCTACCGCCGCATCTGGCAGCTGTTGCGTCGGGAGGGCCTTCACGTCAATCACAAGCGGGTATACCCAAGTGAGACTGAATAGTTAAAACTTACATATCAAGAATCATTCTCATTAATGGCCACGCAAATCCTTAACTGCGCAGTGATAATGTTGTGATATTTGGGCGAGATAAAATCCCAGGACATGTGGCATCAAATGAGGTTGCTCGATGGTTTAAGCAATGGGGCGGTTAGAGCAGATCGTCAAGTGGCTGCCAATGGAGGCCATATCCCTCTTTTCCTCTTTTAAAGTGGCTCATCGCGTTAGTTAACAATCACTAATAGAGGAAACTAATTGTTCAGAATGCTCGTTATAGAGCATGGATCACAAGCATAAGACATCTTCATGAGGCATAATAGGTACAGCATACTCGCCTAAGGAATTTGCAAATGTCTCATGTCAGTATTAACGATTTCAAACTTCTTAATATCAAATGCCAAAAATATTTTGATCTGTTCAGTAAAACGAATGAATTTAATCAGTCTATCCATGAAGTTAAATTGCAACAAAGATTCGGCTTTTATCTTTTCATGCTTGAATCGCTTTGTAATGAAAAAGATATTGATAAAATTAGCGATTACATTACGGATACAGAATTCAATTCTTACTTAATCGGCAGTCGTTACGATGACCATGGTATTGATGCTATTTTCATGGATGAGGAGAATAAGGAGATAAAACTATTCAATTTCAAATTCCGTGAAAATTTCAAAGCTGAGCAAAAACAAAGTTTTAACGAGGCGTTTGTTTCTACTAAACTTGTAAACTGTATTATGAATGATAGTTTAGATGGTTTGGAAGGAAAATTGAAAAATTATGTTCACACCATAAATGAATTACTCAATGGTAATGATGTATGGAAACTTTCATTATATATGATTAGTAATGAAGCGTTTCCGATTGAACATGATGAAAGTGCAATACAGCAGTTGAAAAATTTTTATGACATGGAAGTTGTGTCGGTGTGTCTTCCGCACATAACCAGTATGATGTCCATACGACCAGCTCCTATCAATGCAGAATTGATAATCGATAATGATGCTTTGATGTCTTATTCAGAAAGTTCTATATCAACATCAAAATCCTATGTTGTTAGACTGAACGCTGCGGATGTTATAAGAATGACGTGCCGCAACGCCGACTTGCGTCTTGATCATAACTGTGAAAATATCGACGAATTGGCTGAGCAGAAAATAGATTTTGGAGTTCTTTTTGATAACGTTAGAGGGTTGGTGCAACGCTCTCGCTATAATGCTGCAATCGCTAAAACCTTACGCGAAGACCCAGGAAAATTTTTCATGTATAACAATGGATTAACTGTTATTGCTGACGATATAAAAGCCCACCCAGTGAATGGAAATAGGAAAGTAAGAATAAGCCTTACAGGTATTCAGGTGTTAAACGGTGGTCAAACCCTTCGAACTCTCCATGATTTTAATGCTACTGAAAAGTCACATATCACTGATTATCTTTCAAAAAGTGAAATCCTCGTAAGGATATTTAATGCTACTGAAAAGTCACATATCACTGATTATCTTTCAAAAAGTGAAATCCTCGTAAGGATATTTAATGCTGCAAGTGGTGATACTGCCAATAAAATCGCAGAATACACAAATAGTCAAAATTCAATATCTAACGTCGATTTAAAATCTCTTAGCACGCTACAAATACAGCTTGAGCAGTTATTGGATGAACATGACATCATCTATTCTCGAAAGAATGGTGATACGGGGATGGATGACAAAAAGAACTATCGTTACAAAATTAGTATGGAGCAGTTTGGTCAGATCTTATTTGCTATTCAAGGATTCCCTGAAAAGTCGTCAAACCAAAAGCAACATATTTTTGGAAAATACTACGATGATATTTTTGATGAGAAAAATTTTGACTTGTCACATGCTCCTGAAATAATCGAACGTTATTTCGAAATAAAGAAAGCATATTCGTTCTCTGATGAAAGCATCCAAAAAATTGAGCAAAAGATATTTTACATACTTTATATGAATCAAGCCAAGAGTGAATGGACTTATGAGCAGTGTATAAATATTCTTGAAGAGGTGTTAGAAACATTTGATCCTGCCGGGGTTAATCTGACCGATGCTCGTAAGATGATTCAGGTTCGTTTTAAAGATTATTTAAATTCTATTCTTAACGATCCAGAGTATGAACCTTAATATTCAATGAAATTTCACAGAGAGATATTCTATATTTGGCTTAGGATGTACATCCTAAGCTAATCTCGACATGAAAGCCTGGTGAGACCATCGCAGCAATGCCGCTACACCATTACATTCGAAAAAGAGTAATGATTGAAAATGGAGAAAGCTGATCACCAGTTCTTGCGCAAGCGTACTATTTTTACTTGCAGCTTTTACTGTCATAGAGCGTAACAAACATAGGCTCCCCTTCCTTGTTCTCAACGGATACAAGAACAACAGCATTCTTACTCATAATCAGTGGTCTTATTGATGGGTTATTACAAATCAGTATCCCTTTTATGCCGTGCTCGTCTTTAGCTACATCACTGATGAATTTTTCATCAGTGGAATCCACTCTCACCGTGTAATTCAGCGTATCAATACGCTGTGCCGGAAGTTTCTTATTCAATCCCAACTCAGGAACATAACCATCAAGAGTTGAAATTTTCACACTTGTTATGGTGATGAATTCCTTCAAGAAGTCAGGTGGGATCACAATCTTCGTTTTTTGAGTACCTCCTGTCTCATCAGCAAATGCCAAAGAACTTATAAAACAAATAAGTAAAGCTAATATTTTCATCACATTTTCTCTTGTATTGCCAGCTCTTAAAAAAAGCCAACTATATTTGCTTATGATATTGTTAAAGGCTTTGATAGGGTAATACGAAGGGGCACAACGCCCCTTTCTTATTCAGTGCAAAGTTCAGGAAAGACCTTGCGAAACAATGGCCTCGAAAACATCTCAATGAAGGTTAGCTCACGCATCCCAATTTCAGTAGCCTCCAATCTTTGCAAGAAGTTAAGGCAAAGTATTTTCAATAAACCTAAACAATCCTCACCGTTAACGATAATCTGCCCCTGTCTTCTGTATGTGTTAACAAACGTCAAAATCGCCTGTACCGCTACAACATTCGGATTTAGTCGCTTCCCGTCAGTCTTAGAAAATGGAAATGAATCTGTTCGGTATTGATGCATAACAACAGCGTGGGCCACACCATCACTTCGGGCAGTAATCAAGACAGGTAGGTTATTGATTTCTGTTTGAATAACGGTTTCAACTTTGCTAATAAACCAAGACTCTGTAAGGCCATCAAACATACAGCCACCTTCTCGTTATTTGCTGTGTTGCATTCAAAGAATTGTTACGCTCGGCTCTTGTTCAAGGCGGGATGGCCTATGCGTTAGCGACTGCGTAAAGCACCTCAACAAGTTTCACAGCATCCACATCATTCCATGTCCAATAAGATGGTAACTGATGGTGATTATCACTATCGGGCTTCCCTAAAACGCCTTGTACTATGGCTTGATGATCTTGGGATGCAGTAACGCGTACACTATTTGCCATTTGCATAAAGCAAGTTAGCCCCTTGAGATCATCACGCCGGATATTTTTCTTATGCGTGTCCACGTTCTGTGATGTAACTGTGATATGCATTGCTTCTGCTCTCTGATAGTTAAGATTCGGTGTAAGCACTGTATTTCAGATTATCCAGTGTACTGAAAATGTGCAACTCACAGAGTTTAGACAATTGAAGCCAATAAGTGCCGTTAGTGGTAAGAGGACAAGCGGAGCGACAGCATACGCGATAATTACAGGGCTATCATTCCACTCCTTTGAATCAACACTATTCTCTATAACATTTTCATTACATTCAAAAAACACCCCTCTTTTTTAGCGGTTAAGAAAGAGCTTTACCAGGATAAAATTTTTTCGCTTTCAGTCAGTCTATTTTATGTTTCATTAATCATTAATTCTTATTTCGAACGAAATAAAAAGTGAGTTTCAAACCGTTTAACCCTGCTAAACATTTAGCCTCTCAATCAAGGGCTTAACGTGAAACGCGCATTTGACTGAACGCCTTATAAGTTAATGTAAACATTGAGATATTTTGCATCACCCCTTACAAATCCACTTTAGCTATTCATGCCATTTATGATTTAGATCAATATCCAAAAGCTCGCATTAATTGATAGTTACTGCACGTTACGAATTAAGTGATTTATTCAAAATTCTACGTAATCCCGTTATTTCTAATCAGGCGTAACCAGACGTTACATCAACACGCCAGGATAGCTAGCCTTACCCATTTTGACTTTTTAAATGATGAGTGCTTTTCAAATGAAAGTTGTTAAAAATGCCGTTGCTGCTTTTGTATTTGGTGTTATTTTTACTGGCTCTATGAATGTAACTCAAGCAGCTGATGTAAACGTTAACCTTAACGATAACGTATTCAATTCAGGTACTTTTATCCAGATTCACGGAACTAATAATACCGCTTATAATCTGGATAACATGAAAGCTGAAAATGTAACGCAAGACGGGCAAATCTATAACTTACAAGGCGATCGCGATCGCATGCAAGACGAGATCAACGTAAGTAAAAATAATATCAACACTAACGCCAATGATATTTCCTCTCTTCAGACTTCTGTTTCTGGTGTCGATCAGGAAGCTAAATTAGCAGGCGCTCTTGCTGACACCGCTAATAAAAAAGGTGATGCGGCGTTACAGGGCGTGCTGACTAACGGAGCTGCAATTACTAATATTGAAACTATTAACACCTTGCAAGATGGCCGCCTGTTAGCTCTTGAGAATGCACCAAAACCAACTAACGGCGTTGATGGAAAAGACGGCGCTAAGGGTGATAAAGGCGATACCGGCGCGACAGGCGCACAAGGCGTTGCCGGGATTAACGGACGTGACGGAGCGAATGGTAAAGACGGTCAGGACGGCGCTAAGGGTGATAAAGGCGATACCGGCGCGACAGGTGCACAGGGCGTTGCCGGAATTAACGGACGTGACGGAGCGAATGGTAAAGACGGTCAGGACGGCAAAGATGGAAAAAATGGCGTGATGACCACCGTGACACGCACGCAGGTAGACACGGCAACACAGGCTAAAGTCGCTACTAATAGCCAGGCGGTTACGGTCGAGGCTCAGGAGCTGCTGGCGACCAAACAGACATTACAGGCACTGAATAATAACACTAACCAGCAATTTAAATCGCTGCGTGAGGAAGTCGATAATAATAAGAAGGAAGCAAACGCAGGTATCAGCGGCGCGATGGCGATGGCCGGTTTACCACAGGTGCAAACGAATCAGCGCGTGATGTTCTCGGCTGGCGGTGCGACGTACAACGGTGAAAGCGCTTTAGCGGTTGGGGCGTCTGTTAACTTTAACGAACATATGATTGGTAAAGTGAGCTTCTCTGATGATACCGCAAATAACATGGGTGCTTCAGTCGGCGTAGGGATCGGTTTTTAATAAATAAGCAGCATGACAAAATACATTGCTATCTCTGTAATATTGTACCTGATGCTTATTATCGTTGGCGCATGGTTAGGTATTATGTATCAGGCTTATTATATTTGCGGTTATTAAACATCCTTCTATCGTATTAAGGTATTTTTGAAATGAAAAAGTCACTCCTGGCGGTATTAATAGCTGGTGCTGCCATCCTGCTTTCTGCGTGTACTTCATCTGCTCAGCGCATGGCCGATTGCGAGCGCCAGGGGATCAGCAAAGATACCTGCTACCTGGCTGAGCAAAACCGCCAGAATGCCTACAATGAATCCGCACAAAATGCAGCATGGGCGAACGCGCGTGATGCCGCTGCGGGTACGGGTCTCTGGGCTAAGAAAGACGCGAAACAACATGCTCAGGCAGCTAAAGCGACTCACGCCTTTAAATGGGAAGGGATGAAGATCACCATTAAAGGAGAGATATTGGATGTTGACGGCGTATTGGGCGCGCTGGATGAAAACGAGCCTCAGGCAAAGGTCTATTCGCAAGGGTTATACACCTTTATTTACTATCCTGCTAAGGGCAAATTAGCGGTGAGTAAAGATGGACAGTTCCAGGGCTACGCCAGAAAGATTAAATAAAACTAAAGGCGACATCAGTCGCCTTTATTATTTGCTGACATTACTGGATTTTTCTGACGTAACCCATTTACTCTAGTTGCCACGCCCCGGCCTCAATGAGCGATGCCGTCCCCGTCCAGGCAAACAACGCCAACTCGCGCGCCCCTTCGCAAGGGTAAATGCGGCTGCTCAGGCACGCCTCCCCCTCGTTAACAAACACCTCTACCGACGAGCAGTCAAAGAACAGGCGCAGGTTGAGCGCTTCGTTCAGGTTAAGCGCGACGCTTCGGGTACCGCACAAGCCATACTCCGGATAATGGCGTTCAAGCACCAGACGCTGCACCTGCGCATCGACGTAGACGCGTAATCCGTCGCCAAGGCGAAGGCCGTACTGCTCCGCGCTGCTGTTGGCGCAATCCCACTGCAGAATGACCTCCATCGCGTCGCACCTTTCCACCTGAGCGATCTGCTGATTATTAAGCGAACTTACCGGCCAGGGGAACCATGCCCCGCGCAGGCTTTCCACTTCTCTGGCCGGCCGCATTTGCAGACGATTATCTGCACTGAGCGTCATTTCACGCGGTAAAGAGAGCATGCCCGCCCAACCATCCTGCTGTTCCGGCAGGGGCGATTCCCACATGTCCAGCCAGGCGATAACAATACGACGACCGTCGGGCGTCAGGAAACTTTGTGGTGCATAGAAATCATGCCCGTGGTCCATCTCCTCAAATTCTCCTTCACGCACGAAAGGTTGACCGGGCTGCCACTCGCCAAGCAGGTAGCCGCTCTGGAAGAGATTACGATTTTTGAATCCGTCTGCCGCCAGCCCCTGAGGTGAAAACATCAGCACCCGTTTACCATTGAGGGTGAAAAAGTCCGGGCATTCCCACATATACCCCATCTCTTTTTCGGCTACCGCAATCACTCCCATATCCAGCCACTCGCGCAGGTCGGCAGAACGGTATACGCGCACCTGGCCCGTATCACCCTCCCGTGCGCCAACCACCATGTACCAGTACTCCCCTTCGCGCCACACTTTCGGATCGCGGAAGTGATGCAGGCCAGGCGGCGTATCAACGATCGTTCCCTTCCGGGCAAAATGGACGCCATCACGGCTGGTGGCCAGGCACTGCACCTGGTAGAGATTAGCCTCATCATCAGGATCGCCGTGGAATTTATGTCCGGTGTAAATCAGCGCCAGCGTATCGCCATCCACCACCGCCGACCCGGAAAAACAGCCGTCTTTGTCTTCTGGCCCTTCCGGTGCCAGTGCCACCGGAAGGTGTTCCCAGTGAACTAAATCCTTGCTGCGCGCATGGCCCCAGTGCATCGGCCCCCACTGGGTTGAGTACGGATGATGCTGGTAAAAGGCGTGATACCAGCCGTCAAACCACACCAGACCATTCGGATCGTTCATCCAGCCGGCACGCGCGGCGAGGTGGTAACGCGGATACCAGCGCAGGTTAAGACTGCCTTGTCTGGCCTGCAATTCCTGTTCAGCTTTGGCGATGGAATACGTCATTTGTTTACTCTTTTAGTCAGATAGTAGAGGGTTGCGGCATGAGCGGGTCAGAGGAGGACTTACCTGAGCGCAACAGAAAAATAGAGATCAGCGTGGTGCTGAAAACCAACAGGCCCATAATGATATAGGATTGGGCAAAGCCGTATTTCTCATAGCTGTAACCTGCCAGCGGCGACAGGACAGAAGCAATCACCGAGCTTGTGCAGGCAAAGCCCACCAGATAGAGGGTGGAGGAGAGCCGCTTATCAAAATGCAGGCTGTTGTATTTAAATACCGAAACCAGCAATACGGGCAGTTCAACCGCATGCAGCAGCTTGGTAATGGAGATGAGCACCGGCCCCTCAACCAGACCCGATCCCACCATACGCATTGCCATCACCATTCCCGCGAAAATCAGGCCGTTTTTCGCGCCGAGGCGGTTCACCAGCCACGGGGCGCAAAACATGCCCGCCGCCTCAAGGAAAACCTGGAAGGAGTTGAGATAGCCGTACATGGCATTCCCTTCCTGCAACGTCGGGAACTGGGAGGAGAAATAGACCGGGAACTGCTGGTCATAAACGCCATAAATACAGGTGCCGATAACGAAAAATACCAGCGCCCAGAAACGAGGCTGCGTCAGCAGGCGCAATGCATCTTCCAGCGTCACCTTGCCACCGGACACCGCTTCCTGCATGGCGTGCGGTGCAGAAGAGACCCTGAGACGTGCCAGCAAAACAAAAAACACCAGCCCGGCGCAGCTCGCGACAGCGAAATTCAGCTTCGGATTGATGTTAAACAGGAGCCCCGCAAAAAAGGTTGCCACCGCCCAGCCAAGCGATCCCCACATTCTCGCCTTGCCGAACTCAAACTGGCTCTGGCGGGCCACGCGTTCAGTATAGGATTCCAGCACACCTATCCCGCCGTTAAACGTCAGGCCGATGAAAATCCCGCCGAAAATGCTGCCGAGTAACACGTTAATCTGCAGCAGGTAACCAAACAGCAAAAAGGCCGGGCCGGAAAGAATGAGCAGGCAGGTCAGAAACCAGAGCAGATTTTTTCGCAAACCGAGCTTGTCCTGAATAAATCCATAACAAATTTGCGCACACAGCGCGGAGACGGAAAGCACAGCATAGATAACGCCGGTGTCCCCCGCTTTTAAGCCCACTTCCTGATGAAGCCAGATCGAGAGCAACGAGCCGGAAGATGACCATGTGACAAAAAAGAAAAACAGTAATGCGCTTAGTAAAGGGTAGCTGTGAGAGTGATGCGTTTTCATCATGGCATTCTCATGTTGGAGGAATGCCTGGATGGTAACGTTAACATTGGTTCTTTCTCATGCTGTTTAGTTAAGATTTAAGATGTTAATCACGAAAGTTAACGTTAACATTAAGGGAATGAGATCGCGATCAAATATTCATCACTGAGGTAAGCATGACCTGAGCCGGGCATCAGCCTTCCTTTTACATCAGCGACTTAGTTGTATACCCTCTAACACAGAGCATTAACGGAGTAAGAAAATGGCTTCCCTGAAGGATGTCGCAAAGCTGGCTAACGTATCGCTGATGACGGTTTCCCGCGCGCTTAACAGCCCGGAACGCCTTAAACCGGAAACGCTGGCGCGCGTTCAGTTGGCTATCGAGCAGACCAGCTACGTTCCCGATCTGTCCGCCAAGAAAATACGCGGTGCGCATGCATCGCCTAAAACCATCGGCGTGCTGGCGCTTGATACGGTGACGACACCTTTCTCGGTGGAGATAACGCTGTCCATTGAAGAGACGGCCCGAATGCACGGCTGGAACAGCTTCGTGATGAATATGTTTACCGATGACAACCCGGATACCATCGTCGACCTTCTCCTCTCCCACCGGCCTGACGGGATTATCTACACCACGATGGGGTTACGTCAGGTTCCGCTTCCCGCCAAGCTGCTTACCCTTCCCTGCGTGCTGGCCAACTGCGAAAGCGTCGATGAAAAGGTCGCCAGCTATATCCCGGATGATGAACAGGGGCAGTACTCTGCCGTCAGGAAGTTACTGGCGGAGGGCTACAGACGGCCTCTTTGCCTGCATTTACCCGCGGGTCATCTGGCCACAACCCGACGCCGCCAGGGGCTGGAACGCGCCTGCCGTGAAGCCGGGATCGACCCGGACAGTCTGGAACATGAGTATATGGCGCTCGGGGATGAGCATTATCGTGATATTCCGTCCGCATTGCTGGCGCGCATCCAGAATGGCATCCCCCGGTTTGACTCCGTTATCTGCGGTAACGATCGTATCGCGTTTATGGTATACCAGACGCTGCTGGCGCAAGGGCTTCGCATCCCTGAAGATGTCGCGGTTCTCGGCTATGACAATATGGTGGGCATTGGCGAGCTATTTTTGCCCCCTCTTTCAACGGTTCAGTTGCCCCACTACGAAATTGGTCGCCTGAGCGCTCTGCACATTATTAACGGTGAACAACATCGGGAAACGACGCGCGTTGAAAGTCCTTTTTTAAAGCGTGATTCCATTATGCATGCCGTGTGATCGCCGCTTTTCGCTGACGACGCAGAAATAAGGGGGTAAAAAGGCGGCTATCCTCTTTTTTATCTCCGCCGATGGCACGATTTGTCACACTCTTTTCCATGCCTTTACACTCCAGACAAATACAACGTAACACAATGTTTTTATTGGTTATAAAGTGCAATCCTCCTTTTGAAAAAGGGGATATTTCCTCGCCTGTGCCTTCTGTCACAAAACAGTAAACAAATTAACCATTGAGCCCCGTGGCAAAAGGCTCTATATTGGCGGCGTTTTTTTCAGGCCCCCATCTGTTTTTTAACTTTTTATTCAATCGTTGCTCATAGCGAAGCGGCGGTTGTAGGAGTGATATGATGACGGATAAAGTCCGTATTGACACCGTAGATGCCCACAAAAGCAACGAAACCTATCTGGCCCGTCAGGCCGAGTTTGAATCTAACGTCAGGAGTTATCCGCGCAAACTGCCTTTAGCCATCACTAAAGCAGAAGGCGTGTGGATCACCGATGCAGATAATAAAGAATACCTTGACTGTTTAGCAGGCGCAGGGACCCTTGCGCTTGGCCATAACCATCCTGATGTGCTGAAAAGCATCCAAAATGTCATTACCAGCGGCTTGCCGTTACACACTCTGGATCTGACTACGCCTCTGAAAGACGCGTTTTCTGAATACCTGCTCTCTCTGCTGCCAGGTCAGGGCAAAGAGTACTGCCTGCAGTTCACCGGTCCATCCGGTGCCGACGCCGTTGAAGCGGCGCTGAAGCTGGCGAAAAAAGTAACCGGTCGTAGCGGTATCATCAGCTTCTCTGGTGGTTACCACGGTATGACCCACGGCGCACTGTCCGTGACCGGCAACCTGTCACCGAAAGAAGCGGTTGACGGTATGATGCCAGAAGTGCAGTTCATGCCTTACCCGCACGAGTACCGTTGCCCGCTGGGTATCGGTGGTGAAGCGGGCGTGAAAGCGCTGACTTACTACTTCGACAACCTGATTAACGACGTCGAAAGCGGCGTGCGTAAACCTGCTGCGGTGATTCTGGAAGCCGTTCAGGGTGAAGGCGGCGTGAACCCGGCTCCGGCTGAGTGGCTGCAGCGCATCCGTAAAGTGACTCAGGAACACGGCATTCTGCTGATCCTCGATGAAGTTCAGGCAGGCTTTGCCCGTACCGGTAAATTCTTCGCCTTCGAACACGCGGGCATCGAGCCAGACATCATCGTGATGTCTAAAGCAGTGGGTGGCGGTCTGCCGCTGGCCGTGCTCGGTATCAAAAAGCAGTTCGACGCATGGGCGCCAGGTCACCACACCGGTACCTTCCGTGGCAACCAGTTGGCGATGGCAACCGGTCTGACGACGCTGAAAATCCTGAAAGACCAGAACATCGCAGGCAAAGTGGCTGCACAGGGCGAATGGCTGAAAGGCCAGCTGAAAGAGATGGCGAAACGTTATCCGGTCATCGGTCACGTGCGCGGTCTGGGCATGATGATCGGTATCGAGATCGTTAAGCCACACGAAGCCGCTGACCACATGGGCTGCTTCCCTGGCGACGGCGAGCTGTCTGCGCTAATCCAGAAGAAGTGCTTCGAAGCCGGTCTGATTCTTGAGCGTGGCGGCCGTAACGGTATCGTTCTGCGTCTGCTGCCTTCTTTGCTGATCAGCGACGAAGAGCTGAAAATCTTCCTGGATAAATTCGAGCAGGCACTGCTTGCTGCGGGCGTTCGCCCGGCGTAACCGGAGTAGTTGATTACGATGTCTGATTCAAACCCAATTTTGTTCTCCTCTGCGCAGAGCATTGAAGCTTACCAGCAGGCGATTGAACAAAGCACTCAGGCTGTGATGCAGTGGCTGAAACAGCCTGAGATGTACCAGGGCAAAACGGTCGCGGAGCTGCGCGACCGTATTAAGCTGGATTTCAACCCGAAAGGGCTGGGCAACGAAGCGGCGATTGAACGCGCCGTTGAGTTCTTCCTGAAAGACAGCTTGTCCGTCCATCACCCGCAGTGTGTGGCGCACCTGCACTGCCCAAGCCTGGTGGTAAGCCAGGCGGCGGAAGTGCTGATCAACGCCACTAACCAGAGTATGGACTCCTGGGATCAAAGCCCGTCCGCAACCATTATTGAGATCAAACTGATCGAATGGCTGCGTACCCGCGTGGGTTATCAGGCTGGCGACGCGGGTGTCTTCACCAGCGGCGGTACCCAGAGCAACCTGATGGGTCTGATGCTGGCCCGTGATGCGTTCTTCGCGCGTCAGGGTCACTCCGTTCAGCAGGACGGCCTGGTGGGCGATCTGCGCAAGATCCGCGTACTGTGCTCCGAAAACGCGCACTTCTCCGTACAGAAAAACATGGCGCTGATGGGTCTGGGCTACCAGTCCGTGGTGCAGGTGAAAACGGATGAATTCTCCCGCATGGATCTGACCGATCTGGCGGCGAAAATCGAGCAGTGCAACGCGAACGGCGAACAGATTCTGGCGATTGTCGCAACGGCGGGTACCACCGATGCCGGTGCGATCGACCCACTGCGCGCGATCGCTGAACTGGCGGCGAAGCAAAACATCTGGGTACACGTTGATGCGGCCTGGGGCGGCGCGCTGCTGATGTCTGAGCAGTATCGTCACTATCTGGACGGCATCGAGCTGGTGGATTCCGTAACGCTGGACTTCCACAAGCAGTTCTTCCAGACCATCAGCTGCGGCGCGTTCCTGCTGAAAGAAGCGCGTCACTATGAGCTGATGCGCTATCAGGCGGCATACCTGAACTCCGAGTTCGACGAAGAAGCGGGCGTGCCTAACCTGGTGTCCAAATCCCTGCAGACCACTCGTCGTTTCGATGCGCTGAAGCTGTGGATGAGTCTGGAGGCGCTGGGTCAGGAGCAATACGCGGCAATCATCGATCACGGCGTGACGCTGGCGCAGCAGGTTGCGGCCTACGTGAAGGAGCAGCCTGCTCTGGAACTGGTTATGCAGCCGCAGCTGGCAAGTGTGCTGTTCCGCTTCCGCGGACAGGTGCAGACGGACGACGCGGGCATCGCCCTGCTGAACCAGAAAATTGGTGATGCGCTGCTGGAATCCGGCCGTGCAAACGTTGGTGTGACCGAACATAACGGCATCACCTGCCTGAAGCTGACCCTGCTGAACCCAACCGTGACGCTGGAGGATATCAAAATCCTGCTGTCGCTGGTTGAGCGCACCGCGCAGGAAGTTCTGGCTAGGTAATACAAAACCCCTCTTCCGTCGGGAGAGGGGTTATCTTTATACGCCTGCCCACCACATTCTGATTTTCAATCCCCAGTAGCTCGTCCAGCCCGTTGTGGCGCTGACAACGTTACCCTTTGACACAATCACCAGCGTTGGCGTTACGCTCACCTGCCACTGCTGAGACAAGGCGCCGCTTGCATCGTTAATCACCGGCATACTCAGGTTTTTCTTTTCAGCCCAGCGGGCAAGCTTTGCATTATCACCGGAGCGCATGGCAACGCTCACGACGTTACCGCCCTCTTTTGCCAGCTTATCGACCGCAGGAGTTGTATAGCGACAGATGCTGCACCAGGTTGCCCAGACGTAAATCAGCAGCGGGCGCTCCTGGCTGAGCGCCGCGATATCGTGAATGTTACCATCGATGCTCTGCATTGGCGTTGCGCTAAAGCTGGCGGGTAATGACGGCTTTCGGTATTGATCCACACCCCACATGACCGCCAGCGTAAGCAGAATGAGTATGATCCCTTCCCGCGCCCAGCGGCGCAGGCGACTCAATTTACGGTTATCCATTATGACCTCTCGATTTAACGGAGGTCATCTTAACGGGCTATTCGGCGTCATGCTGTAAAGAAGTGTCGCGTCGCTTTTATTCCGGGGTGTAGCCGCCGTAGTCGTAATGGCTATACCCCGAGTGGTAATAGAACGCCGCGGATTTCACAATATCATTGAGAATCGCACCTTCAACCTGCACGCCCATCTGTTGCAGGCGCTTCCGGCAGTTCTCGATCTCTTTAACGCTGGTTTTACCGAAACGGGCCACCAGCAACGTGGTTGCAGCGGCTCTGGCGACGAGTAGCGCATCCGTTACGGCCAGCACCGGTGGCGTGTCGACAACCACGATGTCGTACTCTTTGTCTATTCGCGACATGACCGTCTGGAAACGCTCATTCATAAGCAGCTCCACAGGATGCGAAGGTTGTGGTCCACAGGTCAACACGTCAAAGCCCCCTTTCTCGAAGCGTTGAATTGCATCCTGCCACTCTACGCTTCCCCCCAGCACGCTGGACAATCCATGGTGGTTGTTCAGTTTGAAAATATTGTGGACATATCCTTTGCGCATATCCGCATCAATGAACAGTACGCGCTGTCCGGCCTGAGCCGCAATCGACGCTAGCGAGGTGCTCACCAGGGTCTTTCCGCAATCCTGCGAAGGGCCTGAAACCACAACGACCCGATTTGCGGCATCCATCATGGTAAAATGCAGACTGGTGCGTAACCCCCGCACCGCCTCGACAAACATATCAGCCGGTCGGTCAACGGGCAGGAAGGGTATGTTTGACGTCCTGTGCTTCCAGTGGGAAGCAAACAGCGTTCTCCTGCGCAAATGCGTTTTTTTCCATAGCCACACCGAACGCGGGAGCGTAGCCAGAAGAAGCATTCCCTGCGCTTCCAGCTGTTCAGACGAGGTGATGCCCCGTTTAAACGCAGAGCGAACCAACACCGTTCCTGCTGAGAGCATCAATCCCACCAGCATACCGAGCATAATGATAATCACTTTGCGCGGTTTGACTGGGGCCGGCTGCGTTACTGCAGGGTCAATGATCCGCACGTTTCCAATGGCACTGGAGCGTGAGATATTCAGCTCCTGCTGGCGCGTCAACAGCTGCAGGTAGATGGTGCGACCGGACTCAACGTCACGGCTTAAACGTAAAATTTCCTGCTGCGTAGAAGGCATGGCTGAGACGCGGTTATTCAGGCGCGTACGTTCCTGCTCCAGGGTCTGTTTTTTTTCCCGTAAGGCGCGGTAGGTTGGATGATCCTTTTTGAAAAGCTGAGAAACTTCTGCTTCGCGGAACGTCAGCTCGTTAAGCTGATTTTCCACGTTAACAACCTGATCAAGAACCGTCTTTGCCTCAAGGGATAAATCGACAGAATCGCGTTGCTCTCTGTAGGCGTTCAGCCGTGCTTCGGCTTCATCCAGTTCGCGGCTGATTTTAGGCAGTTGATCCTGTAAAAACGTCAGGCTACGGGTATCTTTAGCTTCCTGGCGCGCAATATTCTGGCTGAGATAATTTTCAGCAATGGTGTTAAGCACCGCGGCGATCTTGTCAGGCTCCTCTCCCGTCAGCGTTAAGGCAATCATTCCGCTCTGCTTCGCCGACTCCGAAACAATGAGCCGACGCTGAAGGGCGTTAATTGCCTCGAGCTTTGTGACGGTTTTGAGAACAAATTGGGTTCCTGGTGCCGCACTGAGGGAGGTGACAAGAAGCGTTACTCCGTCTTTAACCAGCGTTTTCCCGACAACGCCATCAGCCTCCAGCGTTTTTCCTTCGAGGTGATACCGGCCCTGCTCCTTAACGGTCAGTAAAAGTTCCTGCGGCTTATCTTCCAGAGGAGGAATGGTAAGCGCGCCAATTGTCAATTCACCGGCTTTATGCCCTCGTTCCAGTAGCGGCCCAATGACGGGCAGCACGCGCCGTTTAACGCTGTACGTTAGCCCCAGCTTTTCAACGGTCTCTCCCAGAATCATCCGCGATTTGAGCAGCAAGAGTTCGGGTGCAACATCAGGTGAAAGATCGGTACCAAACTGGCTTAAGCTTTTGAGCAACGAGTTGTCCTGCTTCGCTTCTATCTGTACAAGGGCATCGGCCTGGTAGATCGGTGTGATACTATAGGCATAGATCCCGGCGCATACGGTGAACAGGAGCGTGACGCACGCTATCACTACCCGATGATCAAACATCTCAGCCAACAGCTGAATGAGATCAATTTCATTATCATGCGGTGTTGCCGCACCATATTTGTCTGATTTATGAGACGACATTACTGCTTCATTCCTTGTTGACGCAAACGACGAGCCCATTCCTGGCTGGCTTTTCCTAACTGCTCGAAAACATATTCGAAGGCTTCCCGGCTTTTGCGATACGGGTCGGGAATGTCCTTTGTTTCCAGCCACTGACCAAACAACAGCGATTTCCCCCGATTCTCCGGTGCCACAGAGGCAATAAAACGGAGATGCTCTGGCTCCATCACCAGAATCAAATCGGATTTTTGTAACAGATAACGCGTGACCTTACGCGCCACATGACCTTCCAGAGAAACCCCATGTCGTAAGGCGACTTCCTTTGCAGCCGCATCCGCCGGGCGTCCTGAGAGTCCGAAAATACCTGCCGAGGATACCTGCGTGTCGGGTAGCTGCTGGCGCAACAGCCGCTCACCAATCGGTGAACGGCAAATATTGCCGGTGCAAACCACGAGAATTGAATTGAACATTATTGCGGCCACGACCTGATGTAACGGACGGTTTCGGTCAGGTCATGTACGCCACTGATGGTGGGTACCAGCTGGGTGATCACACGATTCCAGCGTGAAAGCGGTGCCGTAGTGACATAGACAATGTCGTACGGTTCCAGCTGGAATTCAGTACTCAGCACCATGGCTGAGGCATCTTCCGCATTGAGTTGATAGATGTTAGCGATTTTGTCTTTCTCGCCTTTTCGTGAAACCGGGCGAATAACAAAAATCCCGGTTGCATCGGCCATATTCTGGTTCAGCCCGCCGGCATTCCCCAGGGCTTCGGCCAGCGTCATGCCGCTACGATCCATCTTAAGCGTGCTCTGCTTAACAACCTCACCCATCACAAACACTTTCAGCGCGTCGTTCCGGGGAACAAACAGGATATCGCCCGGATAAAGCAGCTTATTCTGGGTCAAATCGCCGTGTTGCATCAGGGCATAAAGTGAAAGCCGCGAATCCTGGCCATCATGCGTAAGCACGACGTTACGCCAGTCGGCATCCGCAGAGAGACCGCCCGCGGCGTTCACCGCATCCATTACCGTCAAAGGAATATTGGTTATTGGCTGCTGGCCCGATTTCTCAACCTCTCCGGTGATATAGGCTTTTTGAGAACGGAAGGAGGCGACGCTGACGTCTACCTGCGGGCTCTCAATGAACTTATCCAGCCGCGCGGTGATCTCCTCACGTACCTGCGAAACCGTTTTGCCCGCCACTTTCAGCCTGCCGACGTAAGGATAGAAGAGCGTGCCATCAGCGTTAACCCAGTTACCCGCGTCGCTCGCGCTACGGTATTGCCCTGCGGGCGTCGTGAGTTCAGGGTGATCCCAGACGGTGACCGTCAGAATGTCCCCTGATCCAATGCGGTATTCCCACTTTCTGAGTTGTTCATCCAGATTAGGATTTGCCTGAGATTTAGAAATGGGTGGACGCAGTTTTTCAATTAACCCAGGGCTTAAAGGAAAAATCTCCACGCGTTTTTCCAGCGGATCGTTAATTTCTTCATCGGGCGTGATTTTTTTCCCGGAAAGACTTAAGTTCTGGCCTGGTGAAAATACACATCCTGTTAGCTGGCTGAGCGTCAGAAAGGATAGTAAAAAAGCAGTTGTATTTTTCATTTATTTAAAATGTTGATCTATCGTTGCGCTGGGTATTTAACTCGCAAAAAAATGCAAGCAACACCTTGAAATATAATTATTTATTATTAGCCCACGACACTAAAAAGCACAAATCCGCTGTTCTTTAAAAAGTTAAAGACAGCGCACAATTGCGCAAGAAAACGGAGACCAATAACACTTTATGCGGCGCGATATTAAATGTTATCACTCGCGAAAGCATTCGCTTAACAGCGCAATTTGGACGCAAAAAGTTATTTTCAGAAAAGATTAATAAAACAATAAAAAAAATAAATATGCCACGCGATCAACATTCACCAAAATGATGACCATCACCGTAATCGACTACACAAAACCCTCCACTTTTGTTACATTTTTTATCAAACACATCATGCTTTGATACTTAAAATGGACTGTCTGCCTTGTGCTGTGTACCCGCAGACAAAAAGTATCTGTAACGATATCACTGGAGAAAAAATGGCTAAGCGTAAATTGCTGCTTCTGGGTGTACTACTGTCTCTGGCGGGATCCGCATTCTCTGCCCCGCAAACCGCCGCTGCGCCATCTGGCATCAAGGCCTATGAAGAACAAGAGTTCATCGCGGATTTCACGAAGTTCAAAATCGGCGATACGGCACCGGCGCAGTATCAAACGCCGGAGTACACCATTAAACAGTACCAGTTGCGTAACCTGCCGGCGCCGGATGCCGGAACCCATTGGACCTATATGGGTGAGAACTATGTGCTGATCGGCGATGCTGATGGCAAGATCTACAAAGCCTACAATGGAGATATTTTCTATCACCGCTAACGCAATTTTGATTCGTCCCTGGCAGGAAAGTGACCGACCTTTCCTGCGCACGCTCTACCTCCACGCCCGGCGTGAAGCCTGGCCATGGCTGGACAGTGCAGACTGGCAGCTTGAAGACTTTGACGCGGCAACCCGTGACGAAGTGATTTGGGTTGCTGTTCAGAACGGGCATCGACTGGGTTTTGCCTCCGTCTGGACGAACGATAATTTCCTGCACAACCTGTTTGTCGATCCGCAGTATCAGAGCCTGGGCGTCGGACATGTGTTGCTTGAGCACGTACAGAAGACGTTTACCAGTACGGGTTCGCTTAAGTGTCTGGTGAAGAATGCGCGGGCGGTTGCATTTTACCAGCGCCACGGCTGGCACATCGAGGCGACGGGGAATTCTCCGGAAGGAGAATATTATTTGATGCACTATCGGCTGAGTTAACGTCAGGTGGCGCTACGCTTACCTGACCTACACGATCGTAATTGGCCGGGTAAGGCGAAGCCGCCACCCGGCACTAAGGCGCAGAGGCGTTACACCGCGCGGAAGGCGATTTCACCCGGGATCACTTCACCCTGCCAGTAGAGCTGCGCCGCAATGCGCCCCGCCAGCTGGCGATACATCTCCGCGAATTCGCTGTCCGGACGGCTGACAACCGTCGGTTTCCCGCTGTCCAGATCTTCACGCAAGGAAATATGCAGCGGCATCTGCCCCAGCAGCTGGGTGTGATACTGTGCCGCCAGTTTTTCCGCCCCACCCGTACCGAAGATAGGTTCGTGGTGTCCGCAGTTACTGCAGATGTGCATGCTCATGTTCTCGACGATGCCGAGCACCGGCACTTCCACTTTCTCAAACATCACGATGCCTTTTTTGGCGTCGATCAGTGCGATATCCTGCGGCGTGGTGACCACGACGGCGCCCGTTACCGGAATGTTCTGCGCCAGCGTCAGCTGTATGTCACCGGTGCCTGGCGGCATGTCCAGCACCAGATAATCCAGATCCGGCCACATCGTTTCCTGCAGCATCTGCAGCAGCGCTTTGCTGGCCATTGGGCCGCGCCAGACCATAGCGTTGTCGTCGGTCACCAGGTAACCGATGGAGTTAGTCGCCAGACCGTGCGCCACGATCGGTGCCATATGCGTGCCGTCAGGTGAGGTTGGACGCTGATTTTCCGCACCCAGCATGTTTGGAATAGAAGGACCGTAGATATCGGCATCCAGAATACCGACCTTTGCCCCTTCCGCCGCCAGCGCGAGCGCGAGGTTTACGGCGGTAGATGATTTACCCACCCCACCCTTACCTGAACTCACGGCGATGATGTTTTTCACCCCGTTGACGCCCGGCTGATTTTTCACACGCTTCAGCGTGGCGATGCTGTGGCTCAGCTTCCAGTCAATCGCTTTTGCACCGGTAATGCGCAGCAGCTCAGCGCTGGTCTGCTCTTTCAGCGCGTCAAAAGCGCTGGTCCAGACGAACGGCATCTGCAGCTCAACGTGCAATGTATCGTCCAGCCATGCGACGTGGTGTAACGCTTTCAGCGCAGTGAGGTTATGTTTCAGGGTTGGATGCTGAAAGTTAGCCAGCGTCCCGGCGACCATTGCTCGTAAGGCTTCCGGTGATTTGGCCTGGGATTGAGAACTCATCCCGACTCCTTTGTTCTTGTGAATAAGACCTTAGGCAAACAAGTTTACCTGAAAGGCCGCGGTTTGTGCTTACTTAATAATGCCCCTTTTGGTAATATCGAAAACCCTTTTCACAGTTAAAAGAAGTAATGCCTACTATGACTCAAGTCGCGAAAAAAATTCTGGTAACGTGCGCCCTGCCGTACGCCAACGGCTCAATCCACCTCGGCCACATGCTGGAGCATATCCAGGCTGATGTCTGGGTCCGTTACCAGCGAATGCGCGGCCACGAGGTTAACTTCATCTGCGCGGACGACGCCCACGGCACGCCGATCATGCTGAAAGCGCAGCAGCTGGGGATTTCCCCGGAGCAGATGATTGCCGAAATGAGTCAGGAGCATCAGACCGATTTTGCTGGCTTTGACATCAGTTATGACAACTATCACTCCACGCACAGCGACGAAAACCGCGAGTTGTCGGAGCTGATCTACACCCGTCTGAAAGAGAACGGTTTTATCAAAAACCGCACTATCTCTCAGCTGTACGATCCGGAAAAAGGCATGTTCCTGCCGGACCGTTTCGTCAAAGGCACCTGTCCGAAATGTAAATCCCCGGACCAGTACGGCGATAACTGCGAAGTCTGCGGCGCGACCTACAGCCCGACCGAGCTTATCGAGCCGAAATCCGTGGTTTCCGGCGCCACGCCTGTGATGCGTGATTCCGAGCACTTCTTCTTCGACCTGCCGTCCTTCAGCGAAATGCTGCAGGCGTGGACCCGCAGCGGCGCGCTGCAGGAGCAGGTGGCGAACAAGATGCAGGAGTGGTTCGAATCCGGCCTGCAGCAGTGGGATATTTCCCGCGATGCGCCGTACTTCGGCTTCGAAATCCCGAACGCGCCGGGCAAATACTTCTACGTCTGGCTGGATGCGCCAATCGGCTACATGGGCTCGTTCAAGAACCTGTGCGACAAGCGGGGCGACACCGTCAGCTTCGACGAATACTGGAAGAAGGATTCCGACGCCGAACTGTACCACTTCATCGGTAAAGACATCGTCTACTTCCATAGCCTGTTCTGGCCGGCAATGCTGGAAGGCAGTAACTTCCGTAAGCCAACCAACCTGTTCGTACACGGCTACGTAACGGTGAACGGCGCGAAGATGTCCAAGTCTCGCGGGACGTTCATTAAGGCCAGCACCTGGCTGAACCATTTCGACGCGGACAGCCTGCGCTACTACTACACCGCGAAGCTCTCTTCCCGTATCGACGATATCGACCTGAATCTGGAAGATTTCGTGCAGCGCGTGAACGCGGATATCGTGAACAAGGTAGTGAACCTGGCGTCCCGTAACGCAGGGTTTATCGCCAAACGCTTTGACGGTGTGCTTTCTGCCGAACTGGCCGATCCTGAGCTGTATAAAACCTTCACCGATGCCGCCGCTGCGGTTGGCGAAGCCTGGGAAAGCCGTGAGTTCGGTAAAGCGATTCGTGAAATCATGGCGCTGGCCGATGTTGCCAACCGCTATGTGGACGAGCAGGCCCCGTGGGTTGTCGCGAAACAGGAAGGCCGTGACGCCGACCTTCAGGCAATCTGCACCATGGGTCTGAACATGTTCCGCGTGCTGATGACCTGGCTGAAGCCGGTTCTGCCGCAGCTGGCAGCCCGCACCGAGGCCTTCCTGAATACTGAACTGACCTGGGACGCTATCCAGCAGCCGCTGCTCGGCCACAAGGTGAATACCTTTAAAGCGCTCTATAACCGCATCGAAATGAAGCAGGTTGAAGCCCTGGTCGAAGCCTCTAAAGAAGAAGTGAAAGCGGCGGCGGCACCGGTAACCGGCCCGCTGGCTGACGATCCGATTCAGGAAACCATCACCTTCGACGATTTCGCGAAAGTCGACCTGCGCGTGGCGCTGATTGAAAACGCGGAGTTCGTGGAAGGTTCTGACAAGCTGCTGCGCCTGACGCTGGATCTGGGCGGCGAGAAGCGTAACGTCTTCTCCGGCATCCGTTCAGCCTACCCGGACCCGCAGGTGCTGATCGGTCGTCAGACCGTGATGGTGGCGAACCTGGCGCCGCGCAAAATGCGCTTCGGCATCTCTGAGGGGATGGTGATGGCCGCAGGCCCTGGCGGGAAAGATATCTTCCTGTTAAGCCCTGACGAAGGCGCGAAGCCGGGCCAGCAGGTGAAATAACAAAAAAGCCGGAGATTCTCTCCGGCTTTTTTGTTCTCCCTCTCCCTGTGGGAGAGGGCCGGGGTGAGGGCATCATGCCGCACCCATGCCGCATTTACGCCTTAGGGTGATGTACCCGGTGGGTCAGCCCGCGCAGGAAATTGCGCAGAAACTGGTCGCCGCACTCGCGGTAGTTTTTATGATCCGGCGCGCGCATCATGGCGGTCACTTCCGGCACGGATACGCGGTATTTTTGCTCCGTCATGATCGCCACAATATCGTCCGTTTTCAGCGTGAACGCGATACGCAGCTTTTTCAGCACCGTGTTGTTGTTCACGCGACGCTCCAGCGCCAGCTCCGGCGCGGCCGGATCTTTGCCACGCTTATCGTAAATGAGGCCGTTCAGGAAACCCGACAGAATGATGTCCGGGCAGCGAACGAAGCCCTCTTCGTCTTCTTTGGTCATCCAGGTATCGAAACCTGCAGACGTGGATTCCATATCGGACAGCGCAAGAATGCGCACCATGTCGTTATTGTTTGCTTTCAGGGTGTAGCGCAGGCTACGAAGAATGTCGTTACTTAGCATAGAGCCTTCGAATGTCGATGATGCAATGGCGCGCAGTGTACCAGTTTTACAGGCCAATCGCCTCTTTCAAACTCTTCAGGTAGCGACGGCTGACGGGGACGGTCTGCCCGGCACGCAGCACCAGCTCGGCCTGGCCGTTATCTTCCAGGCGGATCTCCTTCAGGTGCGCCATGTTCACCAGATACTGGCGATGGCAGCGGAGCAGCGGCGTGCGGCTCTCCAGCGTGCGCAGGGTCAGTTCGGTGAACCCTTCGTTCCCTTCCGCGCTGGTGACAAATACCCCGCTCAGGCGGCTACTGACAAACGCCACATCATCCATCTGCAGAAGATAAATCCGGCTGTGCCCGGTGCAGGGGATAAATTTCAGCGGCTGCTGGTTCTCCGGCAACAGCGTAACGTCCTGAACGGTTCGCTCCTGGCGTAAACGGCTGAGCGTTTTTTTCAGGCGCTTCTCTTCAATCGGCTTGAGTAAATAATCAAACGCGTGTTCCTCAAAAGCCTTAACGGCATACTCGTCGAACGCCGTCAGAAACACGATGTAGGGACGATGCTCCGGGTCGAGCATGCCGACCATCTCCAGCCCGCTGATGCGCGGCATCTGAATGTCCAGGAACAGCACGTCAGGGCGCAGTTTGTGCACCGCGCCGATGGCCTCAATGGCGTTGGCGCACTCTCCCACAATCTCAATATCTGGCTGCTCCTGCAGCAGAACGCGCAGGTTTTCCCGTGCCAGCGGCTCGTCATCCACAATCAGCACTCTTAACATGCGTTTTCCTCCAGCGGCAGTCGAACGGTAATACGGGTAAATCGGTCGGGCTCACAGGCAACGGTAATGCCACAGTCATCGCCAAAGTGGGCGCGCAGACGTTTATCCACCAGGCTCATCCCTAAACCGCCGGAGGCGGAAGGCTGGTAAAGCCCGGCGTTATCTTCAATATCCAGCACCAGATGATGGTTAAAACGGCTGGCGGCGATGGTGACCTCCCCTGTCCCCAGAAGCTGCGAGGTACCGTGCTTGATGGCATTCTCCACAATAGGCTGCAGGGTAAAGGCCGGAAGATGCTGATGCGCAAGCTCATCCGGAACGGAGAGCGACACCTGCAGACGGGATTGAAACCGCGCCTGCTCAATCTGCAGATAGGCATTCACGTGCTCAATCTCGTCGGCGAGGGTCACGATCTCAGAGGGCCGCTTCAGGTTCTTGCGGAAAAAGGTCGACAGAAACTGCACCAGCTGAGCGGCCTGATCGCTGTCGCGGCGGATCACAGCTTTGAGCGTGTTGAGGGCATTGAACAGGAAATGCGGATTGACCTGGGCATGTAGCAGCTTAATTTCAGACTGCGTCAGCAGGGCTTTCTGCCGCTCATACTGCCCGGCGAGGATTTGCGCGGAAAGAAGCTGGGCTATCCCCTCCCCCAGCGTGCGGTTGATGGAGCTGAACAGACGGTTTTTCGCCTCATACAGCTTGATGGTGCCCATCACCCGCTGATTTTCCCCGCGCAGCGGAATGACCAGCGTGGAGCCCAGCTTGCACTGCGGGTGCAGCGAGCAGCGGTAAGGCACTTCGTTACCGTCGGCATACACCACCTCACCCGTTTCAATAGCGCGCAGCGTGTAGGTCGAAGAGATCGGTTTGCCAGGAAGATGATGATCGTCCCCGGTGCCGGTAAACGCCAGCAGCTTTTCGCGATCGGTAATGGCAACGGCGCCGATATCAAGCTCCTTGTAGAGCACCTGCGCGACCTTCATGCTGTTCTCTTCGTTAAACCCCTGACGCAGGATCCCTTCGGTCGAGGCGGCAACCTTCAGCGCCGTGGCGGAAAAGGCCGAGGTGTATTTTTCGAACATAGCGCGCTTGTCGAGCAGAATACGCATAAACAGCGCCGCGCCGACGGTGTTGGTCACCATCATCGGGGCGGCAATACTGCTGACCAGGTGCAGCGCATCCTCGAACGGACGCGCAATCAGCAGAATGATCGCCATCTGCGCCATTTCGGCCACAAAGGTAATGGCCCCGGCGGTAAGCGGGCTAAAGACTTTATCCGGGCGACCGCGCTTAATCATATAGCTGTGCACCAGGCCACCGAGCAGCCCCTCGACGATCGTGGAGATCATGCAGCTGAGCGCTGTCATCCCACCCATGGAATAGCGATGCAGTCCGCCGGTCAGCCCCACAAGGCCACCGACGACCGGGCCGCCCAGCAGCCCGCCCATCACCGCGCCGATGGCGCGCGTATTGGCAATAGAGTCTTCGATATGGAGACCAAAATAGGTCCCCATGATGCAAAAAATAGAGAAGGTGACATAGCAGAGCAGCTTGTGGGGCAGGCGTACGGTAACCTGCATCAGCGGGATGAAAAGACGCGTTTTGCTCATCAGCCAGGCAATGACCAGAAACACGCACATCTGCTGAAGCAACAGCAGCACCAGGTTAAACTCGTACATACTCAAAACCGCACACGCTAAAAAACGCGTAACATACACGGATGCGGATGAACTTTCTTTGAAGCATCCCAAAAAAGCGTAAAATCGTGTCCGTTATCACACCTTTTTCTGCATATCGCGCATGCTTCGCATTATTTGCCTAAAAATTAACCACCCCTTCCTGGTTCGGCAAAGTGGGTCTACAGTTAAGCTGGGGACGCGTAAGCCAGGGGGCAAATATGGCGCTTTACACAATCGGTGAAGTGGCACTCCTTTGTGATATCAATCCCGTTACCCTACGGGCGTGGCAGCGACGGTATGGATTGCTCAAACCGCAGAGAACGGACGGTGGTCATCGTCTTTTCAACGATGCCGATATCGACCGGATCCGCGAAATCAAAAGCTGGATCGACAACGGGGTGCAGGTCGGCAAAGTGAAGTCCCTGCTGAGCCACGACGACCCGGACACACAACATCTCTGGCGTGAACAGCAGGAAACCCTGCTGCGACTCCTGCAGGCCGGTAACCTGCAGCGCCTGCGCGCCTGGATCAAAGAGCAGGGGCGCGATTATCCGGCGAAAACGCTTATCACCCATCTTTTCATTCCGCTCCGTCGACGCCTGCAGTGCCAGCAGTCTACCCTGCAGGCGCTGCTCAGCATGCTTGACGGGGTGCTGATTAACTATATTGCCGTCTGTCTTGCCTCGGCGAAGAACAAGGCCGGAAAAGATGCGCTGGTGGTCGGCTGGAACGTGCACGATACCACCCGTCTGTGGCTGGAAGCGTGGATCGCCACCCAAAAGGGCTGGCGCGTGGATGTCCTTGCGCACTCGCTGGGGCAGCTCAAACCCGAGTTTTTCGACGGCCAGACCCTGCTGGTCTGGTGCGGCGAAGTGCCGTCCGCCTCGCAGCAACAGCTGCTGACGGAATGGCGTGAGCACGGTTATCCGGTTTATTCCCTGGGCCCGGATGAACCATAACGGCATTTAATGGTTCATTAACAGCTGCGCTTCACCGTATAATTGTTCCGTTAACAACAGGAGCACATGATGAAGGCAACCAAACTCGCCATTATTACCCTTTTTGTCCTGATGGCCGTAAGCGGTATCGGCGGCGTGATGCTGGCCGGGTACTCGTTTATCGTTCGTGGCGGTGTCGGCTGAGGTACAGCGCCAGCCGCTCAAAAAGGCGATCGACGACGATGGCTGCCAGCGCGACCAGCACCGCCCCCTGCACAATATAAGCCGTATTAAACCCGCTTAAGCCGATGATGATCGGCGTTCCCAGCGTATTGGCACCTACCGTAGACGCAATGGTCGCCGTCCCTATGTTAATAATCACCGACGTGCGGATCCCGGCAATAATAACCGGTGCCGCAAGCGGCAGTTCTACCTTGCGAAGCCGCTGCCAGCGGCTCATCCCCATTCCTTCCGCCACGCTTAATACAGACGCAGGGACCGCCGCAACGCCCGCCAGCGTGCCCTGGAGAACGGGCAACACGCCGTATAAAATCAGAGCAATAATCGCGGGCTGCTGACCAAAACCCATCACCGGCACCGCTATCGCCAGCACCGCCACCGGCGGAAACGTCTGCCCAATGGCCGCAACCGTCTCCACCAGCGGACGAAACTCCCGGCCCGCAGGTCGCGTGACCGCAATGCCCGCCCCTACTCCCAGCACCACCGCGATGACGCTTGAGAGCGCCACCAGCCAGAGATGCGCCAGGGCGAGGTTGATAAAGCTCTCCTGCTGATAGACCGGCCGCGGCAGCCCGGGAAAAAGGGCGTTAAACAGCGCCGCGCTGTGGGGCATCAGAAACAGTAAGGCGACAAAGAGCGCTGCCAGCCAGAGGAGCGGATCACGCAGTGCCTTCACGCGTCACCTCCCCGGCCAGCAGATCGCGAAAATGCAGGCTTCCGCACGGCGCGCCCCGGGCATCCGCCACAGGCAGGACTTCACACCGGCGCGCGACAAACGCGGAGAGGGCGTCCCGCAGGCTCATCTGCTCCTGTAGCGGTTCGCCGCTCACCGCTGTCTCCTCGGGACGCATATAGTCACCAACCGTCCGCAGTGAGAGCAGCCTCACGCCCAGCTCGCTGCGGCCAAAAAACTCGCGCACAAAGTCGTTCTTCGGCCAGGTTAATAGCTCAAGCGGCGCGCCCTGCTGCACCACCTCGCCGTGGTCCATCAGCACCAGATGGTCGGCCAGGCGCAGGGCTTCATCAATATCGTGCGTCACGAGGACGATGGTTCGACCGAGAATGCGGTGAATGCGGGTCATCTCCGCCTGCAGCGCCCCGCGCGTAACCGGATCCAGCGCGCCGAAGGGTTCATCCATCAACAGCACCTGCGGGTTGGCCGCCAGCGCGCGCGCCACGCCCACGCGCTGCTGCTGCCCACCGGAGAGCTGGTGCGGATAGCGATCGCGCAGCGCGAGCTCCAGCCCCAGCAGAGACATGAGTTCATCAACGCGGTCAGCGATTTTAGCCCGCGACCATTTCTCCAGCTGCAGCACGGTGGCGATGTTCTGCGCCACCGTCCAGTGCGGAAACAGGCCGATAGACTGAATGGCATAGCCCATCCGGCGGCGCAGCTCCAGCACCGGCAGGCTGCGGATCTCTTCTCCGGCAAAGCGGATCAGGCCGCTGTCGTGCTCAACCAGCCGGTTGATCATCTTCAGCGTGGTGGATTTTCCCGAACCCGATGTGCCAATCAGCACGGAAAACGCGCCCTCGGCAAAGTTCAGGTTCAGGTGGCTCGCCGCCGGGCGACCGGCAAAGGTTTTACTGACATCATGAAATTCAATCATTGGCTCTTCTCCTGAGCAGCGCGAGCCATAAGGCAAACAGCGCGTCGACGACAACCGCCAGCGCAATGGTGGGAACCACGCCCAATAACACCAGATCGAGCGCGCTGCTCAGCAGCCCCTGGAATACCAGCGCGCCAAAGCCGCCCGCACCAATCAGTGCGGCAATCACCGCCATGCCGACGGTCTGGACCGCCACCACCCGCAGGCTGCGCAGCAGCAGGGGCAGCGCCAGCGGAAGCTGAATCCTCCAGAAACACTGTCGCGCGCTCATGCCCATCGCATGGGCGCTTTCCAGCACATCCGGCGCGACCTGGCTTAATCCCGCGACCACGCCGCGCACCAGCGGAAGCAGCGCGTATAGCACCAGCGCAATCAGCGCGGGCGTTAACCCCGTTCCGGCGATGCCCACCGCGCCCAGCGCAGGAAACGACTTCACCAGCCCGGCCAGGGGCGCAATCAGCAGGCCAAACAGCGCAACGGAGGGAATCGTCTGGATGACATTGAGCACGGCAAAGACCCCACCCTGGCGTGAAGGATGACGATAACACCACATGCCGAGCGGTATCCCAAGCAGCAGAGCCGGGATCAGCGTGCCAAAAAGAATTGTCAGATGTTGCGCCAGGGCATCATCAAACACCTCCTGACGGTTGGCGTACTCTTTTAACAGCGAGAGATTATTTAGTTCCCCGCTGAACAGCAGGAACAATGGAATGCACCATATCTGCGCGTTGAGCACCCAGCGCCAGACGGCGCTGGAGATGAGTCGACGAATGGCATCGCTACTGGCCAGCAGACACAGCGCCAGCCACAGCCAGAGGCCGCTACCCACCGTGGTTCTCGCCAGCGGACTTTCCGCCGACGCCATATGCGTCGCCGCCTGCCCGGCGCCCCAGAACAGGACGATAAACAGCCCTTCAGCGAGGAGCAGCGTCAGCCACTGCGCCGTGCGCCCTTGCCAGAGCGACAGTGTAACCCACGCGCCCAGTGCCGCCGCCAGCCACCACGGCGTGAACGCCCACACTTCCCAGATATAGCGCCCTTCCCCCGACATCAGGCGGTTAGGCGCGACGTTCACAAACGGTAACGCGACCGCCGCGATGGCCAAGCAGGCCAACAGCAGCAGTACGCGATTATGACATTTTATTGGCACAGCCCTTTCCCGTTACTTCACAAGCCCTTGTTGTTTCAGGAAGTCGGCGGCCACTTTTTTGGCATCCAGTCCCTCGACGGCAATGCTGGCATTCAGCTGCTGCAGCGTTTTTTCATCCAGCTTTTCGAAGACCGGTTTGAGCCAGTCGGCAATCTCCGGATAGGCTTTCAGCACCGCCTCACGCACTACCGGGGTCGGGGCGTAAATTGGCTGTACGCCTTTAGGATCGGTCAGGGTTTGCAGGCCGAGCGCCGCTACCGGGCCGTCGGTGCCGTAGGCCATCGCCGCGTTAACGCCAGAGGTTTGCTGCGCCGCCGCTTTGATGGTTACCGCGGTATCCCCGCCCGCGAGCGAAAGCAGTTGCGCCTGGTCGAGCTTGAAGTCGTACGCTTTTTCGAACGCGGGTAGCGCGTCAGGACGCTCGATAAACTCCGCGGAGGCCGCAAGCTTAAAATCGCCCTTCTCTTTCAGATAGCGGCTGAGATCCGCAAGCGTAGTCAACTTACCTTTCTCCGCCACGTCCTTACGCACGGCGATAGTCCAGGTATTGTTAGCCGGGGCCGGGGTTAACCAGACCAGCTTGTTCTGCTCTGCGTCGAGTTTTTTGACTTTTTCATACCCAGCTTTGGCATTTTTCCATGCCGGATCGTTTTCGTCTTTGAAGAAGAACGCGCCGTTGCCGGTGTATTCAGGGTAGATATCCAGCTCGCCGGAGGTAATCGCGCCGCGCACAACGGGCGTGGTGCCCAGCTGAACTTTATTGACGGTTTTCACGCCGTGGCTTTCCAGCACCTGGAGAATAATATTTCCGAGCAGCGCGCCCTCGGTATCGATCTTTGAGCCCACTTTTACCGGCTCCGCCGCCTGTAGCGGCAGGCTTAGCGCTGCGAGTAGCACCGCAGAAGCTACCATCCCCGTTTTAATCGTCATTACGCTGTCCTCATTTTTTTATCGCCTTTTTCAGAGGCTTGAGAGAAAAGCGTAGCTTAAAACGGCGGATTTACCCGGCAAAATGCCTTTTTAGCATAAGGTAAGACGCATCCCCCGGAAGTCGGGGGATGCAAAGGGAAGGAAATGTTACAGCAGCTCGAACTCGCCTTTATTCACGCGGGCGGAATCCACCCCGATAAAGACGTTAAACTTGCCCGGTTCCGCATCATATTTCATCTGCTGGTTCCAGAACTTCAGCGCGTCCACGTCAATCGGGAAGCTGATGGTTTTGGTTTCGCCAGGTTTAAGATCAACCTTTTCGAAACCGCGCAGCTGCTTCACAGGACGGCTCATCGACGCAGTCACATCCTGCACGTACATCTGAATCACCGTTGCCCCTTCGCGCTTGCCGGTGTTGGTCACCTCAACGCTGGCGGTAACTTTGCCGTCACGCTTCAGGGTTGGCGCCGACATTTTCACGTCAGAGACCTTAAAGGTGGTGTAGCTCAGGCCGTAACCAAACGGATAGAGCGGGCCGTTAGCTTCGTCGAAGTAACGAGACGTGTACTTGTTCGGCTTGTCGGCGTTGTACGGGCGACCGGTGTTCAGGTGGCTGTAGTAGACCGGGATCTGCCCGACGGAGCGCGGGAAGGACATAGGCAGCTTGCCAGACGGGTTGTAATCACCAAACAGCACGTCGGCGATGGCGTTACCGCCTTCGGTACCGGCGAACCAGGTTTCCAGAATGGCGTCAGCCTGCTGGTCCTCTTTCACCAGCGCCAGCGGACGGCCGTTCATCAGCACCAGCACCAGCGGTTTGCCGGTGGCCTTAAGGGCGGCGATCAGATCGCGCTGGCTCTGCGGGATGGTGATGTCGGTGCGGCTGGAGGCCTCATGCGCCATACCCTGCGCTTCCCCCACGACCGCGACAACCACATCGGACTGCTTCGCGGTGTTGACCGCTTCGTCAATCATCTCCTTCGGCGTACGCGGATCGACCTTAACCGCTTCCTCGTACTGGTTAAGGAACGTGACGATGTCTTTATCGTCGGTGACGTTCGCCCCTTTGGCGTACACCACTTTGGCGTTTTCACCGACGGCGTTCTTGATGCCGGTCAGGACGGTGACGGACTGATCGGCCACGCCCGCAGCAGACCAGCTGCCCATCACGTCGCGCTTGCTGTCAGCCAGCGGGCCGACCACAGCAATGGTGCCAGATTTTTTCAGCGGCAGCGTATCGAGGCGGTTCTTCAGCAGCACCAGACTTTCGCGCGCCACTTCACGTGCTTCTTTACGGTGCAGGCGGCTTTCGGCGTTGGTATCAGCCGGGTCAGAATCTTTCGGGCCCAGATGGCTGTACGGATCGTTAAACAGCCCCATGTCGTATTTCACGTTCAGCACGTGGCGCGCGGCATCGTCCAGCTCCGCCATCGTTACCTTGCCGCTCTTCACCAGCCCCGGCAGGTATTTGCTGTAGTACTCATCGCTCATGCTCATGTTAATGCCGGACTTGAGCGCCACGCGCACCGCGTCTTCCGGGTCGGACGCCGTACCGTGTTTGATCAGCTCTTTAATCGCGCCGTGGTCGGAAACGGTGATGCCCTTAAAGCCCCACTGGTCGCGCAGGACGTCTTTCAGCAGCCAGGAATCGGAGGTCGCTGGCGTGCCGTTTAGCGAGTTCAGCGCCACCATCACCGCGCCGCTGCCCGCGTCCAGACCTGCCTTGTACGGCGGCATGTAGTCGTTAAACAGGCGCTGCGGGCTCATGTCGACGGTGTTGTACTCTTTACCGCCCTCGACGGCGCCGTAGGCCGCGAAGTGTTTGACGCTGGTCATCACCGAGTAGCGGTCCGCCGGGCTTTTGCCCTGCATCGCTTCCACCATGGTTTTGCCCATCGTGGCCGTTAAAAAGGTATCTTCACCGAAGCCTTCCGAGGCGCGGCCCCAGCGCGGATCGCGCGAGACGTCCACCATCGGCGCCCAGGTCATGTTCAGGCCGTCGTCCGCCGCTTCATAGGCAGACACGCGCCCGACGGTTTTCACCGCGTCGAGGTTAAAGGAGGAGGCCAGGCCGAGGCTGATGGGGAAGACGGTACGCTGGCCGTGCACCACGTCATAGGCGAAGAACAGAGGGATTTTCAGGCGGCTGAGTTCCATCACCTGATCCTGCATTTTACGGATATCCTGACGGGTGACGGTGTTAAAAATCGCGCCCACCTGGTTCTCTTTGATCATCTCGCGGATGGCCTCTTTCGGGTTATCCGGGCCGACGCTGATCAGACGCAACTGGCCGATTTTTTCATCGACCGTCATCTTCTTAAGCAACTCCGTGACAAACGCGTCGCGGGCTTCAGGCGTGAGCGGGTGATTACCAAACAAATCCTCTGCCAGCGCAGGTTGCAGCGCCAGGCTGACGGCAACACCTACAGAACATAGCCATTTCATGTTGTTATTCTCTCTCATCAATAACCGTGGGAAGCACCCGGCCAGACCGTGCGAAAAGCGCAGTGTGCCACAAACCCTCTGAACGTTGCAGGGTTATTCTCTGATTTTTCTCGTGAATACTCGACCGTTGAACAGTTAATCGCGCTATGCTTTACAGCGAGAAATTTGCCCCACCACAAGGAGTGGAAGATGACTTCTGTTCGAACTGACGATAACAAGACTTTTATTAACGAACTGTCGCGCCTGGTTGGCTCCTCTCACCTGCTTACTGACCCGGCCAAAACCGCCCGCTACCGTAAGGGTTTCCGCTCCGGTCAGGGCGAGGCGCTGGCGGTGGTCTTCCCCGGCACGCTGCTGGAGCTGTGGCGCGTGCTGAGCGCCTGCGTTGCCGCCGACAAGATTATTTTAATGCAGGCGGCCAATACCGGCCTGACCGAAGGCTCTACGCCGAACGGCAACGATTACGATCGCGATATCGTGATTATCAGTACCCTGCGCCTCGACAAGCTGCACCTGCTGGACAAAGGCGAGCAGGTGCTCGCGTTCCCCGGCACCACGCTCTACTCCCTCGAAAAAGCGCTTAAGCCGCTGGGACGCGAACCGCACTCGGTGATCGGATCCTCCTGCATTGGCGCCTCGGTGGTGGGCGGGATCTGCAATAACTCCGGCGGCTCGCTGGTACAGCGCGGCCCGGCCTACACCGAAATGTCGCTGTTTGCCCGTATCGACGAAAACGGCAAGCTGACGCTGGTGAACCACCTGGGCATCGATCTGGGCGTAACGCCGGAACAGATCCTCAGCAAGCTCGACGACGACCGTGTGAGGGACGAAGACGTACAGCACGACGGTCGCCACGCGCACGATCACGATTACGTCACCCGCGTGCGCGATATCGAAGCCGACACCCCGGCGCGCTATAACGCCGACCCGGATCGCCTGTTTGAATCCTCCGGCTGCGCGGGCAAGCTGGCCGTTTTTGCCGTACGCCTTGATACCTTCCCGGCGGAGAAAAAGCAGCAGGTGTTTTACATCGGCACCAATCAGCCTGAGGTTCTGACGGAGATCCGCCGTCATATTCTCGGTGAATTCACCCACCTTCCCGTGGCGGGCGAGTATATGCACCGTGACATTTACGACATCGCGGAGCGCTACGGGAAAGACACCTTCCTGATGATCGACAAGCTCGGCACTGACAAAATGCCGTTCTTCTTCACCATGAAGGGCCGCACCGACGCGATGCTGGAGAAGGTGTCGCTGTTCAAGCCCCACTTTACCGACCGCTTTATGCAGAAGCTGGGGAACGTTTTCCCTGCGCATCTGCCGGAGCGAATGAAAACCTGGCGTGATAAGTACGAACATCATCTGCTGCTGAAAATGGCCGGGGACGGGATTGCCGAAGCGCAGAGATGGCTCACCGAGTTCTTCAAAACCGCCGAGGGGGATTTCTTCGCCTGTACGCCGGAAGAAGGCAGCAAAGCCTTCCTGCACCGTTTCGCCGCCGCGGGTGCCGCCATCCGTTACCAGGCGGTACATTCCGAAGAGGTGGAAGATATTCTGGCGCTGGATATCGCCCTGCGACGAAACGACACCGAATGGTTTGAGCACCTGCCGCCGGAAATTGACAGCAAGCTGGTGCACAAGCTCTATTACGGCCACTTTATGTGCTACGTTTTCCATCAGGATTACATCGTCAAAAAAGGGGTCGATGCACACGAACTGAAGGAGCAGATGCTCGCCCTGCTGCGCGAGCGCGGCGCACAATATCCTGCGGAACACAACGTTGGTCATCTTTATAAAGCCCCTGACGCACTTAAGCAGTTTTATCGCGAGAATGACCCTACAAACAGTATGAACCCCGGCATAGGGAAAACAACGCGGAAGAAATACTGGCAAGAAAGTGCAGATGCGGAGCAGCACATAACGCAAGCGTCTGATTAAACCCTACAGCCAAATTTGAGAGATTGTTTCGCGCGCCGTAATCGTAATAGAGTAGCGTTCAGTCGCCGGAGAAACCTTTCTCCGGCATTCGATAACGAGGAGCGGGCACGTCATGTCGGCTGTTGATGTTTTATCCGAAACCGAACTGGAAGTGCGCGACGCCCTTCCCGATGATGTGCATGCCATCGCCGCCATTTACGCCTGGCATGTGCTTCACGGACGCGCGTCGTTCGAAGAAGTTCCCCCCACCATAGACGAAATGCGTCAGCGCATGAAAAGCGTGGCCGAGAACGGTTTACCGTGGCTTGTCGGGCTGTACCGCGGGATCGTGGTGGGCTACTGCTACGCCGCCCCTTATCGACCGCGACACGCCTATCGCTATACCCTGGAAGAGTCGATTTACGTGGACGCCAGCATGACCGGACGCGGTTTTGGCACCGCCTTAATGAGCGCGCTAATCGCACGCTGCGAGCAAGGCCCGTGGCGGCAGATGATTGCCGTTGTGGGAGATGGCAATAATAATGCCGGATCGCTGCGGCTGCATAAAAAACACGGCTTCGAGATTGTCGGTCAGCTGCGCAGCGTGGGGTATAAGAAAGGCGACTGGCGGGATACGGTGATAATGCAGCGCCCGCTCAACGACGGTGACTGGACGCTGCCGGAATAAAAGCAGTGCGGTCTGGTGCCCTCACCCCGGCCCTCTCCCACAGGGAGAGGGAGAAAACATAAAAAACGGTAACATGCGTTACCGTTTTGCTTTTACCTAATCGTTCTGCGCCGTCGCCATCTGCTCCGCTTTCTGCTTTTTATACGTCAATGCCGCAGCCGGAACGGGCTGCACTTTCCCGGTCTCAATCCAGGTACGCAGGCGGCTCGCATCCGCAAAGTGGGTATATTTCCCGAAGGCATCCATCACCACCAGCGCCACCGGCTTACCGTTAAAAACCGTGCGCATTACCAGACAGTGTCCTGCCGCGTTGGTAAAGCCCGTTTTCGTTAGCTGAATGTTCCAGTTATCCCGGTACACCAGATGGTTAGTATTGCGGAACGGCAGCGTGTAGGACGGGTTCGCAAAGGTCGCCATCTCTTCACGGGTGGTACTGAGCTGACCAATCAGCGGATATTGTTTGCTGGCAATCAGCAGTTTCGTCAGATCGCGGGCCGTGGAGACGTTGTTAATCGACAGCCCCGTCGGTTCAACAAAATGGGTATTGCTCATCCCCAGCGCTTTGGCTTTGGCGTTCATCGCGCGGATAAACGCGTCGTAACCGCCAGGATAGTGGTGCGCCAGGCTCGCCGCCGCGCGGTTTTCGGATGACATCAGCGCCAGCAGCAGCATATTTTTACGGCTGATTTCGCTGTTCAGGCGCACGCGGGAGTAGATCCCTTTCATCTCCGGCGTGTGGCTGATATCCACTTTCAGCTTTTCGTCCAGCGGCAGATGTGCATCAAGCACCACCATCGCGGTCATTAATTTGGTTATTGAGGCAATAGGGCGCACCAGGTCCGGGTGGCTGGCGTAAATCACCTTATTGGTGTTGAGATCGACAATCATCGCGCTGCCGGACGCAATTTGCGGCTGGGCAGCAGCGGCGGTCACCGCGGGCGTTTTGGCGACGGCTGGCACAGCAGCTGACGCGCCCAGCAGCAGCGCCAGGCTAAGTAAAGAGACTCGAAATTTCAGCATGGTGAGACTTCTGATAATTATTCACGCACGTAATGACGTACACCGCCTGTGTCGACGGATAAACACAGGCTGGCTTCGGCATCATAGCGGTCACCGTGCTTTGTCGCCAGCGGATAATCGTGAACAGATGCTGCATTGCTGGCATTTACGCCAGCAATGCAGTGAGCTTAGAAGAGACGGTATCCATACCCCCAAAGAATAACCGTCAGCGCCAGTAACGCCTCCAGCACCAGCACCCCGATGGCAAGCGTGGAGCCGGAGAAGCTCAGGCCCTCTTCTTTGTTGATATTGAGGAAGGTAGGAACGCCCACATACAGCAGATACCCGGTATAAAAGAGGGCAATGGTACCGATCAGCGCGCACAGCCAGACCAGTGGATAGAGCGCAACAATACCGCTTAAGAATAGCGGGGTCGCGACGTATCCGGCGAAGATCATACAGTGTGCCAGCGATGGGCGTTGCGGATAGTTACGCGCCATCCAGTGAATCACGCGTCCCATAACTGCCACCCCGGCCAGCATCAGGCCATAAAAGAGAATGGCAAGATAGAGCCCGGTAAACCAGGAAAGCTGCACCACGGTGCCGTCACCGAAGTTCCAGCCAATTTGTGTTGTGCCAATAAACGCGCATATTACCGGCACCGCGGCCATGAGCAGCACATGGTGCGTGTAATGATGCGAGACCGTTTCGTTCTCACTTTTGATGACATGCATCTCACGATCGGGATGGGAGAAAAGTCCCCAGACATGGTTCATAGCGCCCCCTTGTTGTCGGCCCGTCAGCGATACCTTAAGTATAATGCAGGCTTTAGATTATTTTATGTACAGTGGGAAATTTCCGTTGATTGCCGCGCTGTTGATTCATGGGGTATATGATTAAACGAGGTACGCAGAGGGAGATAACACTTACGTAATGGATATTAACGCACTCATTGAACAATATGGATATGCCGCGCTGGTCATCGGCAGCGTGGCGGAAGGTGAAACCATCACGCTGCTAGGGGGCGTCGCCGCGCATCAGGGCTTACTGAAGTTCCCGCTGGTCGTCGCCGCGGTCGCGCTGGGCGGCATGATTGGCGATCAGCTGCTCTACTTCCTGGGGCTGCGCTTTGGCCCGACGCTGCTCAAGCGTTTCGCTAAACACAAAAAGAAAATCAACCGCGCGCAGCGCCTGATCCAGCGCCATCCTTACCTGTTCGTGATTGGCACCCGCTTTATGTACGGCTTCAGGGTTATCGGGCCGATACTGATTGGCGCCAGCCGCCTGCCGCCAAAAATTTTCCTGCCGCTGAATATTCTTGGCGCGATAGCCTGGGCGCTGATCTTCACGACGCTCGGTTATGCAGGCGGCGAGGTGATTGGCCCGTGGCTGCATAATCTAGACCAGCACCTGAAGCACTGGGCGTGGTTGATTCTGGTGGTTGTGGCGGTGATTGGGGTCAGGCTGTGGCTGAAGCATCGGGAAAAGGTGCGGGATGAGGAGTAGCCTGGTGCGGCCTGATGCCCTCACCCTAACCCTCTCCCCTTTGGGGAGAGGGCCGGGGTGAGGGGAAACCTGCTACCTCTCCGGCTTAAACTGCGGGTTCGCCAGCATAAAGCCCCCGTCGACGATAAACGATTGACCCGTTGTGTAGCTGGCATCGCTGTCGCACAGCCACGCCACCAGGCTGGCAATCTCTTTGGTATGGCCCGGCCTTGCCAGCGGGATTTCCGGCATTGACCCTTCCATCACTTCGCTGTCGTCCATATCGTTCATCGGCGTGGCAATGGCACCCGGCGCGACGGCGTTCACCAGAATCTTATGCTTAACCAGCTCCATCGCCATGGATTTGGTTAAGCCGCCGAGCGCATGTTTCGCGGCCGTATAGGCGCAGGCCTCCGGCAGCGGGGTGTGCTCGTGCACCGAGGTGATGTTTACAATCCGCCCCCCTTCCCCCTGCTTCACCATTTGCCGTGCCGCAATCTGTGAGCAGAGAAACGCGCCATCCACGTCGACGGTAAAAATATTCCGCCAGTCGTCAAACGCCATCTCAAGGAATGGCGCTTTGGTCATCGCTCCGGCATTGTTAACCAGAACGTCCAGCCGCCCGAAACGCGCAATCAGCGTTTCAATAGCTTTAGCGCCGTCCGGGAGCGTGCTTAAATCAAGATGGATAGCCTCTGCGCGCTGCCCACGCGCTTCAACTTCACGGCAGGTTTCCAGCGCCCCTTTTTCATCGGAGTGCCAGGTGACGCCAATATCAAACCCGCGCTCTGCGAGCATCAGCGCCGTGGTTTTACCGATCCCGGAATCCGATGCGGTTACAATCGCTACTCTGGTCATACTCACCTCCTGAAAAACTGCAAAGAGGTAAGTATAGATAATGGCCTTTTTTAGCCCTGGTGATACCCACCGCCCAGCGCTGAGGTCAGCTGCAGCGTGGCGTCGAGATACTGGCCTTTCAGCATGACGCCTTCGAGACGTTCTTTCAGCGCCGGAATTCTGGCTTCGCTGACCCGCGAGCCCGCAATGATACCAGCGCTAAAACGCGCCTGCGCCAGCGCCACCACGCGCGCCGCGTCTTTTTCGACCTGCTGCTGGTGACGATTTTTTGCCGTCAGGGTTTCAACTTCACTGGCCGTACGCGCCACCTGATTGACGGCTTCGACCACAGCTTTGTTGTAGTTCGCGACGGAAAGATTATTCTGCGCCTGGGCAATATCCAGCCTGGCGTTCAGCCTGCCGCTGTCAAAAATCGGCAGCGTCAATCCGGCGGTCACCCCCATCTGCTGCGCTGAAGAGCGAAACAGATCGCTCAGATGGAGGGCATCCTGCTGTAAGAACGCCATCAGGTTCACGTCAGGATAGAAAGCCGCTCTGGCGGCATCCACCTCGCTCATGGAGGCTTCGATATACCAGTGCGCTTCTTGCAGATCCGGACGGCGAGCCAGCAGTTCATAACCGAGCGTCGACGGTAACGAGGCTTCTGCGGCAGGCAACGGGTGGCGCGTAAGCGTTACGGAGGAAGAATTGGTCAGCGCGACCAGACGCGCCTCGACGGCTTTCATCTTCCCGTTAACTTCTGCCAACTGCTCTTCGGTTTTATTGGCGTTGATATCCGTTTCAACACCCTCCACGGAAGAGGTGATCCCGTGCAGATACAGCTCGCGGTCGGCACCAATAATGTTGTCCTGTTCATGTTTGATCTGCGCGAGAACCTCCCTTGCGGTGGCCTGAGTTTGCCACTCCCAGTAGAGCCGCGCCACGCTGCCGGCCAGCAGCTGGCGGGTCTGCTCCAGCTCCGCTTTTTGCGCATTCACTTTGCCAATACGCGCTGCGATCCGGTCGCGGTTTTTACCCCACAGATCGAGATCCCAGCCCGCCGTCAGGCCAAAGGTGCCGTTGGTATACCATGGGCCAGTTGTACCCGCCGCCGGGTCGGTCAGGGCAAACGGCCCCATCAGCCCCTCTGCCGACATTTTTTGCCGTTCAACATCCGCAGAAAAATCCATCTGTGGGCCATCGGCTGCGATAGCGGCCTTCGCCTGAGCTTCGGCAAGCGTAATGCGCTGACGGACAATCTGCATATCGGGGGCATCCGCTATTGCCTTCGCAATCAGCGAATTTAACTGCGTGTCGTTATACGCTTTCCACCATTCATTTTTCGGCCAGTCCGCATGACGAAGTTGGGTATTAACGGAAGCGGCTGTCGTTTGCATTTTGATTGGCGACACCGTGGAATGTTCCGGTGCGCACGCAGCCAGCATAAAAATAAGGGGAGCACTCAGAGATAAAATAAGAAAACGTTTCATTACGCCATGCACTCAAAAAAATAAAGGCGCAACTTACGCTTGATGACGTTCCATTTTTTAGTAACGCGTGGCAATCCGCAAATTGTCATACACTTACATAATCGGCAAAATATTCACTGTGTGAATTATTTATATTTAAATATAAATGCCAATTATTTTGTCTGTATAACCCGCGCAATATCAGCCGACGTTTGCAGCGTACGGATCTCCTGAAATAACCCCAGCGCTTCGCTGTACTCTTTGCGTAAATAACTCAGCCACTGTTTAATTCGCGCGACGTGATACAAACCGGTGTCGCCCTGCTTTTCCAGACGGCTGTATTTTTGCAGCAGCGTGACGACGTCTGCCCACGGCATCCGCGGCTCGTTATATTTCACTACACGGCTGAGGTTCGGCACGTTCAGCGCACCGCGGCCAATCATCACCGCATCACAGCCGGTAGCGTTCAGGCATGCCTGCGCGCTCTCGTAATCCCAGATTTCACCATTGGCGATCACCGGAATGGTGAGGCGTTTGCGGATCTCACCGATCGCCTGCCAGTTAATGCGCTCGGCTTTGTAGCCATCGTCTTTGGTGCGGCCATGCACCACCAGCTCGGTGGCCCCGGCCTGCTGCACCGCATCGGCGATTTCAAACTGCCGCGCGTCGCTGTCCCACCCCAGACGCACCTTAACCGTCACCGGCAAATGCGAAGGCACGGCCTCACGCATCGCCTTCGCGCCGCGGTAAATCAGCTCAGGATCTTTCAGCAAGGTCGCCCCGCCGCCGCTGCCGTTGACCAGCTTCGACGGACAGCCGCAGTTGAGATCCACCCCGTAAGAGCCCAGCTCAACCGCGCGGGCAGCGTTTTCCGCCAGCCACTCAGGATACTGGCCGAGCAGCTGAATACGCACCAGCGTGCCGGAAGAGGTCCGGCTCTGGTTGTGCAGCTCGGGGCACAGGCGGTAGAAGGATTTTACCGGCAACAGCATATCGACCACGCGCAGAAACTCCGTCACGCAGAGATCGTAATCGTTCACCTCGGTCAGAAGCTCGCGCACGAGGGAGTCGAGCACGCCTTCCATTGGAGCCAGTAAAACACGCATAGCAGTACCTGTGAAAAAAGACGCGCTATAGTAGCCGCTCTCTATATCGCTGGGAAGCGCTTCTGTTCAGGGAGAAAGTCGGCCGGCGTTGCCCCGACAATGGCGCGAAACGCCGCCGCAAATGCCGCCTGCCCGGAAAATCCCAGCATCCAGGCCACCTGCTTAACCGGGTATCCGTTGGCGAGCAGGTCCAGCGAGGCACAAATCCTTGCGCGCTGTCGCCAGGCCCGGAAGCTAAAGCCTGTATCTTTGATAAACGCGCGTGAAAATGTGCGTTCAGACATCGCGGCCTGTTCCGCCAGACTTTCCATAGAAACATCCCAGAGATTGTTGGCAATGATGTCACAGGCAACGCGATGTAACCGCCCATCAACGGGCATCGGTAATTCGGCCGAAATCTGCTGCGCCTCGCTGAGGATGTCGAGCAGCAAAACGGCCATGCTGCGCTGACTGGCTGGCCGGTATTGCGCACTGAACAGCCCGGCAATCAGCTCTTTGAACAACGATGTCGCCATAATCACGTGAACCTCTTCTTTCCGTGTAAAAGGCTCGCATTGCGATATCAGCGTGGGGCTAAACCAGACTGCGCGGAGCTCCGTGGTGGATAACACGCTGTAGGTGTGTTCCTGAAAGGGAGGGATCCACAGCGCGCGCTGAGGCGGTATGACCCAACGCTTATTGCCAGTTTCGACCAGCATCACCCCTTTGATGGCAAACAAAAGTTGCCCCTGTGAATGCCGGTGAGGGGGATCCACTTCGCCGCGCGTATAACTAATTGCCCCTCTGGACCATCCGATGGCATCGTCGTGAATTGGCGTTTTATCGATAACGGTTGGCATCTCACATTCCTCCCTTCCTCTTATGATGCTGCTTGTACACGTAACCGGAGAGAGACGCAATGCACATTCATTTTATCATTCATGAACATTTCGAAGCGCCAGGCGCCTATGAAATCTGGGGGAAAAATCGCGGCTGTAGCCTGAGCTACTCCAGAGTTTATCAGGGCGATCCGTTACCCGAAGACCTGGAGAGCACGGACTTGCTTATCATCATGGGAGGCCCGCAGTCACCTGCCACCACGCTTGAGGAGTGCCCCTGGTTTGATGCGCAGGCGGAAATGCGACTCATCGGCCGCGCAATAGGGGCGGGTAAAACGGTGATTGGCGTTTGTCTGGGCTCGCAGCTTATCGGTGAAGCGCTGGGCGCAGGGTTTTGCCAAAGCCCGGAAAAAGAGATCGGTAAATTTCCCGTCAGGCTCACAGATGCAGGCAAGGCGAACCCGCTGTTTGAGAATTTTGGCCACGAGCTGAGCGTCGGTCACTGGCATAACGACATGCCAGGGTTGACGCCACAGGCTAAGGTGCTCGCTTACAGCGAGGGCTGTCCCCGTCAGATCGTGCAATATGGCGAACGGGTTTACGGTTTTCAGTGCCATATGGAACTGACGGCGGAGGTCGTTGAGTTGCTGATTGAACATTCGCAGAACGATCTCCGCCGTGCGGATGAATTTCGTTTTGTCGAAACGGCGGAAAAACTACGCTCGCATGATTATCGCGAAATGAATCAGGTGCTGTTTTCTTTTCTCGATAAACTGACCGCCCTGCGCTGATGCATTCTCTGGCTCGTCACTTCGCCACCGCACTCCCTTTCCTCTAAACTGTAGCCTGCCCCTGTGCGGTGATACCGGACGTTCCATTCCGGAATGTCTGGTATGCTCAAATTTCATGATGTGATCCGTGGCACATTTTTAGGTTTAATTGTATGATGAATGCGTTTCAGCAAGGACTATCACCATGAGCAAATCATTGAACATTATCTGGCAATATCTGCGCGCATTCGTCCTGATTTACGCCTGCCTGTATGCCGGGATTTTCATCGCGTCGCTGCTGCCCATCACCATTCCCGGCAGCATTATCGGCATGCTAATCCTCTTTGTTTTGCTGGCGCTGCAAATCCTGCCCGCAAAATGGGTCAACCCCGGCTGCTTCGTCCTCATTCGCTACATGGCGCTGCTTTTCGTGCCAATCGGCGTCGGGGTTATGCAGTATTTTGATTTGCTCAAAGCCCAGTTCGGCCCGATTGTGGTTTCCTGCGCGGTCAGTACGCTGGTGGTTTTCCTGGTGGTGAGCTGGAGTTCGCATCTGGTGCATGGCGAACGCAACGTGATCGGGGAGAAAACAAAAAAATGATGGCTAATATCTGGTGGTCGCTGCCGCTAACCCTGGCGGTGTTCTTCGCCGCGCGCAAGCTTGCCGCACGTTTCAAAATGCCGTTGCTGAACCCGCTACTGGTAGCGATGGTGGTCATTATTCCGTTCCTGCTGCTCACCGGCATTCCTTATGAACGCTACTTTGCCGGCAGCAAAATTTTAAACGACCTGCTGCAGCCTGCCGTTGTGGCGCTCGCCTTTCCTTTATATGAGCAGCTCCACCAGATCCGCGCCCGCTGGAAATCCATCATTACCATCTGTTTTGTGGGCAGCCTGGTGGCGATGATCACCGGCACGTCGGTAGCGCTTTTGATGGGGGCCTCGCCGCAGATTGCCGCCTCGATTCTGCCAAAATCGGTGACCACACCTATCGCGATGGCTGTCGGTGGCAGCCTGGGCGGGATCCCGGCCATCAGCGCGATGTGCGTCATTTTCGTCGGTATTCTCGGTGCGGTGTTTGGTCACACCCTGCTGAACGGGATGCGTATTCATACTAAAGCGGCACGGGGACTGTCGATGGGGACCGCCTCCCACGCCCTGGGCACTGCCCGCTGCGCGGAACTGGATTATCAGGAAGGGGCGTTTAGCTCGCTGGCTTTGGTGATCTGCGGAATTATCACCTCCCTGCTGGCCCCGTTCATTTTCCCGCTGATTCTGGCGGTGATGGGCTAAAATTTGCGATGCGTCGCGCAAATTTCATTTTGATTTCATAAGTTGCATACATAATGAGAAGTGGATCACATATAAAGCCCTAACGGCTCCGTAAACTACCGATCCATTAACCTTTATGAGGCAAACGCCATGCACCCACGTTTTCAAGCTGCCTTCGCCCAGCTTGCAGAGAATTTGCAGTCAGCCCTGGCTCCCGTTCTGGCAGATGCACACTTCCCCGCCCTGCTGACCGCGGAGCAGGTCACGGTGCTGAAACAGGCAACGGGACTGGACGAAGACGCGCTGGCTTTCGCACTGCTTCCCCTGGCTGCCGCCTGCGCGCGGGCCGATCTCTCCCACTTTAACGTCGGGGCCATTGCGCGCGGCGTCAGCGGCACCTGGTACTTCGGCGGCAATATGGAGTTCCTGGGCGCGACCATGCAGCAGACCGTTCACGCCGAGCAGAGCGCCATCAGCCACGCCTGGCTGCGCGGTGAGAAAGCCCTGAGCGTCATTACCGTTAACTACACCCCCTGCGGCCACTGCCGTCAGTTTATGAACGAGCTGAACAGCGGGCTGCAGCTGCGCATCAACCTGCCGGGACGCGCGCCGCACACGCTGGGCGATTACCTGCCTGACGCCTTTGGCCCGAAAGATCTGGAGATCAAAACGTTGCTGATGGACGAGCAGGATCACGGTTTCGCCCTTTCCGGCGATGACCTGAACCAGGCGGCCATTCGCGCGGCGAACAAAAGCCACACGCCTTACAGCAAGTCCCCGAGCGGCGTGGCGCTGCAGTGCCGCGACGGCCGTATCTTCACCGGCAGCTATGCGGAAAATGCCGCGTTTAACCCAACGCTGCCGCCGCTGCAGGGCGCGCTCAACCTGCTGAGCCTGAACGGCTACGATTATCCGGACATTCAGCGCGCCATTCTGGCCGAAAAAGCCGATGCGCCACTGATCCAGTGGGATGCCACCGCCGCGACGCTCAAGGCGTTAGGCTGCACGACGATCGACCGCGTCCTGCTGGCATAAACCTTCCGGCGGACAGAAATGTCCGCCACGTTGCTGAAAAACCCCTCAGTTGAGTCGCTGTTTCTTGCGCTAACCAGGCGGGTAAAGTAGCCTGAGTTAAATTTCATCCACGAACGAGCCATCTCCATGTTAAAGCGCGTTTTTTACAGCCTGTCTGTCCTGGTCGGCATACTGCTGTTTATCGTGCTGGGTCTCGACCGCTGGATGAGCTGGAAAACCGCCCCCTACATCTTTGACGATCTGCAGGACCTGCCCTATCGTCAGGTTGGCGTGGTGCTCGGCACCGCCAAGTATTACCGCACCGGGGTGATCAACCAGTACTACCGCTACCGCATTCAGGGCGCGCTGAACGCCTACAATAGCGGCAAGGTAAACTACCTGCTGCTAAGCGGCGATAACGCCCTGCAAAGCTATAACGAGCCGGTGACGATGCGGAAGGATTTGATTGCCGCTGGCGTCGATCCTGCCGATATCGTGCTCGACTACGCCGGATTCCGCACCCTGGACTCCATCGTGCGTACGCGCAAAGTCTTCGACACCAACGACTTCATCATCATCACTCAGCGCTTCCACTGCGAGCGCGCGCTGTTTATCGCGCTGCATATGGGCATTCAGGCGCAGTGTTATGCCGTGCCGTCGCCAAAAGATATGCTGAGCGTGCGCGTCCGCGAGTTCGGCGCGCGTTTTGGCGCTCTGGCAGACCTCTACATTTTCAAACGCGAACCGCGCTTCCTCGGCCCGCTGGTGCCGATCCCGGCGATGCATGAAGTACCGGAAGACGCGCAGGGTTACCCGGCCGTCACCCCGGAGCAACTGCTTGATATGCAGAAAAAAGAGAAAAAATAGCCCGCCTTTATACTTTCTTTACGCCGGGCCTGACGCTTTTTATCCCCCCTTTACGCCGCCCCCTTTATGCTGAGTTCACTGCCGCTACGGCTTCATTGAAGAATGACTATGAACTCGATAATGAATGCGTTTTTCCTGAAAAGTCTCCGTCCCTATTTTAACTTTCCCGGTTTATCGCTTCCTGGCGCACTCAATTCCGGCCTTTGGCTTGATGAAAAAATTGACGCGCTGCAGCACAACGTTTCGGTCGAAGTCGCGGATTATCTCGAACGTTACCCGCAGACGAAACATATTGACGTTTACCTGAACGATATCAACGGCATTATGCGCGGCAAGCGGCTCCCGGTAGAGAGCATGCTGGCGCTGGAAAAAGGCTGTTACTTCCCCCTCTCCGTCTACTCTATGGATCAGAAAGGAAAAATCGCCGCCCCGCTTCATGATGAACCGGACCGACTCTGCCTCCCCGTCGCCGGTTCCCTGCGCCCCTGCCCGCAGGATCCGCAGCACAACGCGCAGATCCTGCTGACGATGCAAGACAGCGACGATAAACCCTGCCCGCTGGAGCCACGAGTCATCCTGCAGAACGTCCTGTCCCGCTTCCACCAGCACGGGCTCTATCCGGTGATTGCTCCGGAAATCGAATTCTATCTGACGGGTCAACGCGATCGGGATCCGCAAAATCAGGGGTGTTTTCATATGGATACCTCAACAACCCATGCGGCACTGTTTGACGAGCTGGAACAGCTGGCGCACCTTCAGCGCATCCCGCTGTCCGGGATCGTGGCGGAAGCCGAATCCGGTCAGTACGAATTAAACCTGAAGCACAGCCATCGCGTCATTGAGGTCTGCGATAACGTGCTTGCCCTGCGCCGAATGACCCGTTACGTAGCCGAAAAGCACGGCCTGCAGGCCAACTTTATGGCTAAGCCTTTCAGCCAGCTGTCCGGCAGCGGTTTACACTTCCATTTCAGCCTGAATAACAGTCGCGGCGAAAACGTTTTTGCTTCTCCGGTGAACGCGCTTAACAGCATGATGCGTTTGTGCATCGCAGGGCAGCTGGCGCTGATGCCCGCCTCTATCGCCATCCTTGCGCCGGGCGTCAACGCATTTCGTCGCCTGCGTAAAAACCTGACGGAACCCGTCTTTAACTCCTGGGGCTATAACACCCGCTCCGCCGCATTGCGTATTCCCTGCTCGGAAGACAGCAACCGCCGCATTGAGTACCGGCTGGCCGGGGCGGACGCCAATCCCTATCTGGTCGCCGCCACGATCCTGACCGGCATGCTGTACGGGCTGGAAAATATCGACGAGGACGATTTGCCTGAACCGCAGCATGATGAACCCGCGCTGCCGCTGTTTCAGCAGGAAGCAATCGAGACATTTTCCCGCTGTCAGTACCTCACCGACAGCCTGGGTGACGCCTTTTGCGAACAGTGGGTGGCCTGTAAGCTTTCAGAGCTCGACTGGTTTGAGAGCATTGTGACCCGCGAAGAGTCACATCTGGCGTAGGGCATAAAAAAGCCCGCTCGGTGAGCGGGCCGCGTAACGCGAGGAGCAATTACTTCTTGCGCGCGTACTTCAGTGAATCCAGCGCCACCGCGAAGATAATGATGGCGCCCTTGATGATGTACTGCCAGTACGGGTTCACGCCGATGTAGGTCAGGCCATAGTTGATGACGGTGAAGATGATCACACCGGTCACCACGCCAAGCACGGTACCCACGCCGCCGCTGAAGGAGACGCCGCCGACGACGCAGGCAGCAATTGCATCCAGCTCGTACATGAAGCCAAGGTTGTTGGTTGCGGAGCCGATGCGGCCCGCTTCCAGCATTCCACCGAAGGCGTAGAACACACCGGACAGCGCGTAAATCATCAGCAGGTTCAGGGCAACGTTTACGCCGGAGACTTTCGCCGCTTCCGGGTTACCGCCGATTGCGAAGATGTTTTTACCAAAACGCGTTTTGTTCCACAGGATCCAGACGAACGCCACCGCAATCAGCGCATAGAAGGTGATGTACGACAAGCGGAAGCTGCCCAGCGCGATAAACCCTTGCGTAAAGGTCGAGAAGCCGCTGTCAAAGCCCGAAATCGGTGACGCACCCACAAAGTCGTAGTAGAGGGAGTTGATGCCGTAAACGATGATCATCGTGCCCAGGGTGGTGATAAATGGTGTCACGTTCAGGTAAGCGATGATGATACCGTTGATCAGGCCAATCACCGCCCCGATGGCGCAGACGATCAGAATCACCACGAAAATCGGCATGGTCGCCATTTCCGGGAACACCTTGTTGGCGTTTTCCATCGATTGCAGCAGGGTTGCCGCAATAACCGCCGCCAGGCCGACCTGACGGCCGGCAGACAGGTCCGTCCCCTGGGTGACGATAAGGCCCGCCACGCCCAGCGCGATGATGATACGCACCGAGGACTGGGTCAGAATGTTACTCAGGTTCAGCAGGCTTAAGAACGTAGGGTCCTGGAAAATAATAATGGCCAGCAGGACTAAAAGAACAACGTAAATACCGCCTTCTTTCAGGTAAGTGAGAAAACTTTTTTTATTTAACGCACTCATGAGGAGCCCCTGATCTTAAAGGTGCAAAGACGCAAGACGCAAAATTTCGTTTTGCGTTGTCGTTTTGGTGTCAACAATACCGGCAACGAGACCATTGCTCATAACCAGAATACGGTCCGTGATCCCTAACAGTTCCGGCATTTCGGAAGAAATAATAATGATCCCTTTATTCTTTTTCGCCAGCTCGGCAATCAGCTGATAAATTTCAAACTTCGCGCCGACGTCAATACCGCGGGTCGGTTCATCCAGCATCAGAATTTCTGGCTGGGTTAATAGCCAACGGCCGATAATGACTTTCTGCTGGTTACCGCCGGAAAGCGAACCAATTTGGGTACGGTGGCCCGGTGTTTTCACGCGCATGGAGTCAATTACCCATTGGGTATCGCTCTTCATGCGGGAGTTATCCAGCAGCCCGACTTTGTTTTTGTAATTACGGATATTAGAGATTAACGAGTTAAAGTTAATATCCAGATAAGCATAAATACCGGTCGAACGACGCTCTTCCGTCACCAGCGCAAAACCGTTATTAATGGCTTCGTTGGCATTGTGGTTGTTAATTTTCTTCCCGTGCAGCGTGATGGTGCCTTCGGCTTTCTCGCGGATGCCAAACAGGGTTTCCACAATGTCGGTACGCTTTGCCCCCACCAGGCCAGCAATGCCCAGAATTTCCCCTTTGTGCAGGTCGAAAGAAACATCGCGAATGGACGGCTGACGCAGCGAGGTCAGATTGCGCACTTCCAGGATCACTTCGCCCGGCCTGTTCTCTTTGTCCGGGAAGCGCTGGTTCAGAGAGCGGCCGACCATCATGGCGATGATCTTGTCCATGTCCAGCCCTTCCAGCGGCTGCGTTGCAATCCACTGGCCATCGCGCAGGATGGTAATTTCATCGCACAGCTGGAAGATCTCTTCCATTTTATGCGAGATGTACACAATGCCGCAGCCGCGATCTTTCAGCTTACGAATAATGGTAAAAAGGTGGTTAACCTCTTTTTCCGTTAAAGACGAGGTGGGTTCGTCCATGATGACGATTTTCGCGTCATAGGAGAACGCTTTGGCAATTTCGATCATCTGCATTTGAGAGACGGATAATGTCCCCACGCGGGCGCGCGGATCGATATCAATATCCAGCTCATCAAAAATTGCTTTGGTGTCGCGATACATTTTGTCCTGATCGACAAAGACACCTTTTGTGGGATAACGACCCAACCACATGTTATCCATCACCGAGCGTTGCAGTACCAGGTTTAATTCCTGGTGAACCATTGAGATACCGTTTTCCAGTGCTTCTTTTGCTGAATGGAAATCGATCTCTTTCCCCTGAAAAAGAATGCTGCCAGAATCTTTTTGATAGATCCCAAAAAGACATTTTAATAATGTTGATTTACCCGCACCGTTCTCCCCCATTAATGCATGAATAGAGTGAGGCCGGACTTTTAAATTAACATTATCGAGTGCCTTAACACCGGGAAATGACTTGTTAATACCGTTCATTTCCAACAAGTATTCACCGGTTGACTGAGTAGTTGTGCTGACCATAATTATACCTTGTTGGCCTCGCATATCGCGTTATAAAAGGGCGCAACAGGTTGCGCCCAGTGAAGACAATGTAGATTGCTTATTTACCGATAAACTCAGCCAGGTTGGACTGGTCTACGCCCACGTAAGGCACGCGAACGATTTTGTTGTCAATTTTCCAGCTGGTGCCATCCGCCGCGCCTTTACCATCGGCGAGGTTTTTCGCCAGATCGAAGGTCGCTTTCGCCTGGTTGTTGGCATCGTTCAGAACGGTACCGGCCATCGCGCCAGATTTAACCAGCGCCAGCGCTTCTGGCAGAGCATCCACGCCAAATACCGGGATGGAAGATTTATTGTGGGCTTTGAGCGCTTCAATTGCACCCATTGCCATCGCATCGTTGTTGGCAATGACGACTTCGATTTTGTTCGCGTTCGGGCCGGACAGCCACGCGTCCATCTTATCTTTCGCCTGAGCGGTATCCCACATCGCGGTATCTAACGCCAGCTGCTGGGTTTTCAGGCCCTTGTCGTTCAGCTCTTTGATAACGTAAGTGGTACGGGCTTCAGCATCCGGGTGGCCAGGCTCACCTTTCAGCAGCACGAACTGAATCTGACCGTCTTTGTTCAGGTCCCAGTTCGGGTTCGCCGCCCAGTGTTTCGCGATCAGATCGCCCTGAATAATGCCGGACTCTTTGGAGTCAGTACCGACGTAATACGCTTTGTCATAGCTGTCCAGCGCCTTACGGGAAGGTTCTTTGTTGAAGAAGACGATTGGCACATTCTGGCCGCGCGCTTTCTCGATAACCGTGCCTGCTGCCGCCGGGTCAACCAGGTTGATCGCCAGAGCCTTAACGCCTTTTGCCAGCAGAACGTCGATCTGATCGTTCTGTTTGGACTGGTCGTTCTGGGAGTCATTCATCAGCAGCTGTACGTCTGGCGCTGCTTTCGCATCTTTCTCAATCGCTTTACGCACAACAGACATGAAGTTGTCGTCGTATTTATAGATGGTCACACCAATACGGGTATCCGCAGCGTGCGCTGCTGCACCAAAAAGCATGCTTGCCATTACAGCAGACAGGGTCAACACCTTCTTATTCATGGTATCTCCGGTTTTTTTTATGCAGGGTAGTTCTTGTGAATAACGATCGGCAGGCAGGTGTTAATAAAACGTTACTGACAGCCGACGTTCACTTATAAAATTTCTATCTTCCGTGGTCGGTAACGCTCCAGAAATGCGTTTTATTCGTTGTTTGCGGCACATTGGCTATAGTGAAAGTGAATAATCACCGTTACATAGCGTTTCAGCCCCTAAAACGCTGACATCATAGTCAGCGCCTTGTTAAGATACTGTGAATTTACTCACAGATTGAAAACGGTTACATCACCTGATGTAATCAGTTAGTGATCGGAACCACAATTTGCCGGGCCGCGACGGAATGACGACGCACCAGCGTCGGCATGAAGCAGTGCGTTGCCCCTGGATCCAGCAGCCCTGCCGCTCCCTGTAGCGCCAGCTCGGTCGCCAGTTTCGCCATAGAAGCAATGGGATAGCGCACCGTGGTGAGCTGCGGGTCGGTGTAACGGGCAATCGGAATATCATCGAAACCAATCAATGACAAATGCTGTGGCACCGCAATGCCGTTATCCTTCAGCGCAGTCAGCGCGCCCGCGGCCATGCTGTCGTTATAGGCAAACACCGCGGAAAGCTGCAGATTTCGGCCCAGCAGTTCCACCATTGCCGCTTCACCGCCCTGCATGTCCGGCGTTCCGGTGCCGATCCAGCTTTCTGATGACATAATGCCTTGATCTTTCAGGGCGTTTTGCCACCCCTCACGCCGCAACGCGTCATCTTCAATTTGATGGCTGGACGCCAGATAGCCGATCCGCTGATGGCCGTTATTGATCAGCATTTTGGTGGCCATCATGGCGCCGCTGACGTTATCCAGCCCGACACAGCGATGGGCATAGCCCGGGACGATGCGGTTGATCAGTACCATACCCGGGATCTGCTCCATAAACCCGGCCAGCTCTTCATCGCTTAAGGCTTTTGAGTGAACAATCAGAGCGTTGCAGCGCTGGCGGATCAGCACTTCAATCGCATAACGCTCCTTTTCCGCCTCGTGATAGCTGTTGCCAATCAGCACATATTTCTGATGCTGCTGGGCGACCACATCGACCGCTTTTACCAGCGCACCGAAAAAGGCGTCCGAGACATCCATCACCACCACGCCGATGGTATCGCTGACCTGCGTTGCAAGCGCCTGGGCATTGGCATTTGGTCGGTATCCGAGCTGGGTCACGGCTTTCATTACGGTTTCACGGGTTTCAGGGCTGACCAGCGCGCTGTTGTTCAGCACGCGAGAGACGGTAGCCACAGAAACGCCCGCCAGACGGGCGACGTCACGAATGGTGATCATATTCACCATCCTTCAAAGGATTGCAGCAACTCACAGACACCCCCTGTGTTTAGCAAGGTGGCTATTTTGGCAGCGAGCGAAAGGGGACTACGTGAAGAAGGTCACACTCATGAAAACGCTTACATCCGTTTTGTTAATGATTGTGATCCAGATCGTTATCTGGATGTATTATTCAATGATACCCCTGAAGCATGTGCGGTTAACTGACGCCACACCCACTCCAGCGGCCCCTGGCGGAAATAACGCAGCCAGATAACAGAAAACGCCAGGTTAACCACCCAGACCGGAATAACAAACGCCAGCAGCCCGAGGCGGTCGAATTTCATAAACAGGCCAAAGCGATAGAAAAGCGTGGTGCAGAGCAGCGTTTGCAGGAGGTAATTGCTTAACGCCATACGGCCTACGCAGGCCACGGCGCTGACGATCCACAGACGAGAGAGCTGCGGCCAGAAACCATAGATCAGCGCCGCATAGCCGATGGTCTGGAACGGCGCGCTGAGCTCACGCGGCACCTGGAGCAGAAACGCACACCAGCGGTAATCCCAGTGGAGATGCCACTGCGCAACCACCGCCGGAAGATTAATCAGCATGCCGAGCAGAACCAGCCCCGCCCCGGTGCGGCGGTAGTGACGCAGGCTAAACTCCCCTTTCAGCCAGCCGGTGCGCATCAGTGACGCCCCCATCAGCATCATGCCCGCCAGTTGCCAGCCGTATTGCGCCCCCAGGGCAAGCAGATTGTCCCCCAGCATATCCGCGCGGTTGCTTATCGCTTCCGTACCGCCTTTCAGCTTCCAGTATTGTTCGTACTGCAGGTTAGCGGCATCCGGGATCCAGGAACGGTTTGTCGCATCACCGGAGATCAGCCCCAGCAAAAACAGAACGCCGAGCCCCATGAGAAAGAGCATCACGCCGGTGTTAAACAGGCTTTTCACGCTGTGCGCGTCGCGAATGAGCCGCCAGCAGATCAGCCCGACTAACCCATAAGCGAGAAGAATATCACCATCCCAGAAGAACAGGCCGTGGATAAACCCGAGGATGACCAGCAGCGTTAAGCGCGACTGGATCCAGCGCGTGCCGCGTTTGAGCAGAAGCTGCAGGCCCGCGCCGAACAGCAGCGCAAAAAGCGTGAGGAATTTAACCTGGGCAAACAGATCGAGGAGCGCCCACGTCCAGGCATCGCTTCGGGTGATGTCGCCGTACCAGGCGGGATTGAGGTAAGCGGCCTTCGGCAGACCGAAGGCGCTGATGTTCAGCAGCAGGATACCCAGTATGGCGACGCCGCGGACAAAATCGAGCGTGACGTTTCGCTCCATGGTCCCTGCCCTGTTTGATTAGTTGTGGTGACGCACGGCGCGCAGGAACTCCTGGCGGGTGTTCTGGCTCGATTTAAACAGGCCGCCCAGCGAGGTGGTGGTGGTCGCACTGGTCGCATCACGCACGCCGCGGGCTTTCACGCAGTAATGAACCGCGTCAATGGAGACCGCCACGTTATTGGTACCCAGCAGCGTTTGCAGCGCGATCAGGATCTGCTGCGTCAGACGCTCCTGAACCTGCGGGCGCTGCGCGAAGAACTGCACAATACGGTTGATCTTCGACAGGCCAATCACCGTGTCTTTCGGGATATACGCCACGGTCGCTTTGCCGTCGATGGTCACGAAATGGTGCTCGCAGGTGCTGGTCAGGGTGATATCCCGTACTGTGACCATCTCGTCCACCTTCATCTTGTTTTCGATGACGGTAATTTTCGGGAAGTTGGCGTAATCCAGTCCGGAGAAAATTTCGTCAACGTACATTTTCGCGATACGCTTAGGCGTTTCCATCAGGCTGTCATCGCTCAGATCGAGATTCAGCAGTTGCATGATCTCGGTCATATGCCCGGAAATCAGTTTCTTACGGGTTTCATTGTCCATATCCTGAACCGGCGGACGCAGTGGCGTTTCAAGACCGCGCGCGAGCAGGGCTTCGTGGACCAGGGCAGCTTCTTTACTGAGTGATGACATTTTGTTCTCCTGCAGGTGTGGCGTCTTTTGCCCTCGTTGTGGCAAAAGTATGCGCTCATTGTGCGTGAGGCGACGCACATAATCCAGTATTCACGACGATAATTATTGCAATTGCTGTTGCCTTTCAGCGTGGCGATTCCAGACCAGGGCACCGGCGACAAACAGCGCAACGCCCGCCAGCCCCAGCGCAGGCTCCAGCCGGTGGGTTAGCCAGGTCGATACCGCCGAGGTCACCGGACCAATCAATTGCCCGATGGCATACCCGGTGGTGAGCAGCCCCGCCATATAGCGCGTGTGGTGCGGTGCCAGCTCGCGGCCGTATAAAAGTGAGAGCTGCACCGCGCAGAGGAACCCGCCTCCCACCAGCAGCCCGCCCGTCAGCAAGCCGCCAATGCCCGGCAGCAGCCAGGCCGCCAGCACGCCAGCTCCCTGTAACCACAGCACGATGGCCAGCCTGCGGTTAGCCGTTGAGGTGTGGTGCAAAAGAATGCTGAGCGCAATCCCCACCACGGCGGCGGCACCAAAAATTGGCCAGACAAACTGGGCAAACAGGCTGCCGGGAAAGCGCACTGCCGCCATTTGCGAAAGGAAGGTCGCCGGGAGGATATAGCCAAATCCCGCCAGGCTGTAGCTCCAGACCAGGCGCCTTAAATCCGTCGTCAGCACCAGCGGCTCTGGCGCGGTGCCGGGTCGATGAAGCTGCCCGGATCGCGGCAGATAGCGCGCCACCAGCGCAACCAGTACCAGTGCCAGCACGCCGTAGATTTGCCATGCCGCACCGGCCGAAAGGGATTTCGCCTGAATATAAACCGCGAGCAGGCCGCTCAGGGCGATACCAGCTCCGGGCCCGGCAAAAACAGCCGCACTAAGCCCGGGTTTACCCAGCTGTCCCAGCCGCTCGTTGGTCCAGGCAGCAATCAGCACCATTGACCAGCCGCTCATGCAGCCAATCACAAAGCGCAGCAGGCCGTGCACGACGGCGTTATCAGCCGCGGCGGAGAGCAGGGTCAACGCAACCGCGCCGGTGATGCCAAGCCAGAGTCGCGTTTCAACAAAGCGGTGCGCGCGCATGGCATCCCATGCGCCCACCAGATAGCCCAGATAATTCATCGCCGCCACCAGGCCCGCGCTGGTCAGCGTGAGTTGCCCGGCGGCAATCATCAGCGGCACCTGAGGGGTAAAGGCAAAGCGCCCTATCCCCATCGCCACCACCAGAACGACAAACCCACTAAGCGCAATACGCAGCGCCATGACCGCTCCAATTGTTAAAGAAAAGTAAATTTATGATGCAGCATCTCGCCGTTCCGCGAAAGTGAAAGTTGCTCACAGGTAAATGAAAACGCTGTATTATGGCTCTAATGAATAGCTATTCTCATTAAGGAGCCCTGCATGGAACTGCTCGAAGAGCACCGTTGTTTTGAAGGTCGACAGCAGCGCTGGCGGCACGACTCCACCACGCTGAACTGCACCATGACGTTCAGCATTTTCCTGCCGCCGACGGAAAATCCGCCGGTTCTGTTCTGGCTGTCAGGCCTGACCTGCAACGACGAAAACTTCACCACCAAAGCGGGCGCGCAGCGTATTGCCGCCGAGCTGGGCATTGCGCTGGTGATGGCTGATACCAGCCCGCGCGGCGATGATGTGGCGGACGATGCCGGGTACGATTTAGGTAAAGGCGCCGGATTTTATCTCAACGCCACCGAACAGCCGTGGGCGAGCCATTACCGCATGTACGACTACATTCGCGACGAGCTGCCTGCGCTGATTAAGGCTGAATTTGCGGTAAGCGACCGCTGCGCCATCAGCGGACACTCCATGGGCGGACACGGGGCGCTCATCATGGCGCTGAAAAACCCGGGGAAATACGTCAGCGTCTCTGCGTTCGCGCCGATTGTGAACCCAACGCAGGTGCCGTGGGGACAAAAAGCTTTCACACACTATCTGGGTGAGGATGCCGAGAAATGGCAGGAATGGGACAGCTGCGCGCTGATGCTGGCAAGCGATTCGGCGAGCGCGATCCCGATGCTTATCGATCAGGGCGATGCGGATCAGTTCCTCGCCGGACAGCTACAGCCTGCGGTGTTGGCTGAGGCGGCACGCCAGAAGGACTGGCCGCTGACGCTGCGCATTCAGCCGGGATACGATCACAGCTATTACTTTATGGCGTCCTTTATCGAGGATCATCTCCGCTTCCATGCGGAGCATTTGTTTGGGTAAGTGCGCGTCATTGCCGGGTGGCGGCTTCGCCTTACCCGGCCAACGTTCGCTTTTACCCTCGTCGCATCAGAACTTATAATCCACGCCCACAAAGTAGCGACGGCCATCTTCCGTGTAGCTGTAATCGTCACGGCTCAGGTCTTTATCCAGCAGGTTCTGCACGCCCGCGCGCAGCTTCACGCTTTTCGTCGCCTGCCACGCCGCGCCGGTGTTCCAGATGACATATCCACCCGGCGTTGGTGCACTGCTGGTCAGCGCGCGCTTCTCGCCGGTGTAATTGCCCTGAACATAGAACGACCAGTCCTGCGTCGCCTTCCAGTCAACGGTCCCGTTAGCCGTATGGAACGGCAGCTCGGACAGTGGTTTGTTGCCGCCGTTGCTGATATCGCGACCGTCGTTATAGGTGTAGTTCAGCGTCACTTTCCAGTCTTCCGCCAGCGGGAACTTCACTTCGGTCTCCACCCCACGGATGCGCGCCTTGTTGACGTTGTAATAGCGGAAAATCGGTTCGCCGTCCGCGTTCAGACCAACGTAGTTAGGGTAGCTCTGCGCCTGTTTTGCATTCGCCGTACGGCTGATGCTGATGCGGTCATCCACGTTATTCTGGAAGGTGGTGACACTGGCCTGCACGCCCTCTAACCAGCCCTCTTCCCCGCTGTAGTACAGACCGAACTCGAAGCTCTCGCTGGTTTCCGGCTTCAGATCCGGGTTACCGACAATCTCACAGGCGCCGCGGCACGAGCCGGTGACCCAGTCCGGGCTCAGCTGCAGCAGCGACGGCGCTTTAAACGCGGTTGCCCAGCCCCCTTTCACCGTCACGGTATCCGTCGCGTTATAGACCAGATAGGCTCGCGGACTCCAGTGATCGCCGTAGGTATCATGGTCATCCATACGGATGCCGGTGGTCAGCGCCAGCGGCTCAAAGATACGCCATTCGTCTTCGAGGAACAGCGCATACTGGCTTGTTGACGTACTGCTGCTGGAGCCCCCCGTCAGGTTGACCGGATCTTTCAGCTTATCGTGACGCCATTCGCCGCCAAAGGTCAGCAGCTGATTAATATCGCCCAGCGGCAGCACGTATTTCCCGTCTACCGCGTTGCTCTCGGAGGTGATGGGATTGCTGTTGCCCGGGTTTTTGTTATCCACCTTCTCACCGTAAACTTTCAGCTCGCTGTTGCCGACGCCCCAGCGGCCGTTATGGCTGAGAGAGTAGTTCTGACGCTCAAGGCGGTTTTTGTCGAGGGAGTCTGAATCGCGATCCTGGCGGTCAAAGCCGTAGCCCGCAGTGAAGTCGTGGTTTTCTGTTGGCGTCCAGGCGAATTCCACGTTGGCATCACGGCTGGTGAAGCCCTCAATGCGCGGCGTTTCACCGCTCGCCGTGGTGGAGGATTTCTGCTGCCCGTCTTTCTCACGCTTCGCGAGGCTACCGTAGGCTTTCAGGCCCAGCAGGCCGTCCACCAGCGGACCGCTGGTATAAAACTGACCGTTATACGTGTCGCCACGATCGCGGTGTTCCTGAAGGGTAGAATCCGCGCTCAGGGTGCCCGTCCACTTCTGGCCGATTTTTTTGGTGATAATGTTCACCACGCCGCCGAGAGCATCAGAGCCGTAGAGAGAAGACATCGGTCCGCGGACCACTTCGATGCGTTCGATGGCGTCAACTGGCACCCAGTTAAGGTCGAAATCGTTATGGCGGAAGACCGCGTTGCGTGAGTTTACGCGCTTGCCGTCGATCAGGATGAGCGTGTAGCTGCTGTCCAGACCGCGAATACTTACCCCTTTACGGTTGTCCCCTTCGCTCGTGAGCTGTACGCCCGGCACATCCCGTAACACATCTTTCAGGTTCTGAACGGGTTTGCGCTGCAAATCTTCCTGGGTAATCACGCTGATACTTGCCGGTGCGTCTTTCAGGTTTTGCTCGGTCGCGGAGGCCGTTACAACCATTGTGTCGCCAGATTCCGCTGCGATGACAGGCAGTGCCAGGGACATTGCGGACGCGCATAGTCCTCCCCTGACGACGGGATTCAACCTAAACATTCCATATCTCCATGAGGTAAATACAACTCAATCAAAAATCATCGCTCACAGTGCCTTGTTGTCCGCCCACATCTGCGGTGGGTCGGTAGCACGCTTATTTTTTGATAACGATAAAGCAAACGATAATTATTATCAATTAAATTGTTAAAAATTATATCTGCCGTTCATACTGTGGAGATAAAAAAGCCCGCTCAAGTGAGCGGGCTGAAAGAGAGGAAGCGCGGTTATTGTTTAAATCGTTCCGGGAAATCCATTTCACTGTAGCGAACGAAGCGGGTTCCTTTCGTCAGTTTGTAGCCGAACCAGATGACCAGGAACAGCGGAATACCAATATAGGTGGCCGTGACGGCACCCCAGTCAATGGTGTCCGCAAGGAAAGCTTCATAGTTCTGTCCCAGGGTAATAATCAGGCACAGAATGAAGGCAAAAATCGGCCCCAGCGGGAAGAAGCCAGAACGGTACGGGAGGTTATTCAGGTCGTGACCCTGCATAACGTAGCCACGGCGGAAACGGTAGTGGCTGATGGCAATGCCCAGCCAGGCGATAAAGCCCGTCATGCCGGAGGTATTAAGCAGCCACAGGTACACGGTCTGGTTGCCGAACATAGAGGTCAGGAAGCAGAGGCCCGCAATGACCGTGGTGGCATACAGCGCGTTACGCGGCACGCCACCGCGGGACAGTTTCGAGAAAATACGCGGCGCTTTACCGTCGCAGGCCAGGGTGTAAAGCATACGGGTGGACGCGTACATACCGGAATTACCCGCCGACAGCACCGCCGTCAGGATCACCGCGTTCATTACCGCCGCCGCAGAAAGCAGGCCTGCGTGCTGGAAGACCAGGGTGAAAGGGCTGACGCTGATGTCTTTGACGTCATTACGCAGCAGGCTTGGATCGGTATACGGAATGATCAGGCTGATAATCAAAATAGCGAACACGTAGAACAGCAGAATACGCCAGAACACCTGACGCACCGCGCGCGGAATGTTCTTCTCCGGGTTTTCGGATTCACCGGCCGCGATACCAATCAGCTCCGTTCCCTGGAAGGAGAAACCGACAATCATCGCCACGCCAATCATCGCCGAGAAGCCCCCGGCAAACGGCGCATCGCCTATCGTCCAGTTGCTCCAGCCCGCAGGTTCAGCCCCTTTGAAAATCCCCACGATCATCGCCACACCGACGACGATAAAGATGATGACGGTTGCCACTTTGATCAAAGAGAACCAGTATTCCGCTTCGCCGAAACCGCGCACGGAGATGTAGTTCAGCAGGAAGATAACGGCCAGGAACAGGGCGCTCCAGATCCAGCCCGGCGTGTCCGGGAACCACCAGGTCATCACCAGCTGTGCGGCAACGAGGTCAACGGCGATAGTGACGGCCCAGTTGTACCAGTAGTTCCAGCCCAGCGCGAAGCCGAAGCCTTCCTCAACGTATTTTTGTCCGTAGGTCGAAAACGAACCTGACACCGGCATGTATGCCGCCAGTTCGCCCAGGCTGGTCATCAGGAAGTAAACCATCAGGCCAATCAGGATATAAGAGAATAATGCCCCACCCGGGCCGGCTGCCGAAATCGTTGCGCCAGAGGCAACGAAAAGACCTGTACCGATGGAGCCGCCAATGGCGATCATCGTCAGGTGACGCGCCTTGAGTTCACGACGTAGCGTGGGCGCTTCTGTGGTTTTAGTTTCTGAAACCATGTGAAAATGCTGTCCATTTAATAAATGAGGCGCGATTGTAGCAGACGATCTCCGTTCCTTCCGGCAGAAATACCCTGTTATAAGAGAGCTTCATGACTCGGCCAGGATTATAAGTAACGCATTATTTTTCCCCTCACCCTTACCCTCTCCCCAAAGGGGAGAGGGGACTTAAAACACCCTCTCCCCTTTGGGGAGAGGGCTGGGGTGAGGGGCGCTTTTACATTTCGCAGTAGCGCAGAAAACGCTGCAGCGAGCTGGAAAGGTGTTTCTGACGATGGTGGATGCACCATAGCGTGCGCACCAGTTTCGGGAGCGGAATGGGAATTTCCACCAGCGACCCCGTCTCAAGCTGTTCGGCAATGACGCGCCGGGAAAGACAACTGATGCCCAGGCCATGACGCACCGCGTGCTTGATGGCTTCAGAGTTTCCCAGCTCCATTCCCAGTTGGAAATGCGGCAGATGCGACAGCAGCAGGTAGTCGACAATCTCACGCGTACCGGAGCCCTGCTCTCGGAGGATCCACTGCGCCTGCGCCAGCCGCTCCAGCGTCACCTCGCCCTGCAATAACGACGAGGCCGGAGACGCAAACACCACCAGCTCGTCTTCCAGCCAGGGCTCGGCAATGATATCGACGTTATGGCAAGGGCCTTCGATAAGACCGATATCCACGCGGAAATCGATCACCGCGTTGATCACGTCCTGGCTGTTGCCCACGCTCATCTCCAGCGGCAGAGTCGGGAAATCCCGACGGTAGCGCGCTATCACTTCCGGCAGGATATAGTTTCCGATGGTGCTGCTGGCAAACACGCGGATCGCGCCGTTGTCTTCGCGGAACAGCTGTTCGATTTCGATAGCCTGCTCCAGCAGCGCCAGCGCGCGCGGGTAAAGCAGGCGGCCATGTTCGTTGACCACCAGACGCTTCCCTACCCTGTCGAACAGCTGAACGCCCAGCTGCCCTTCAAGATCGGTCAACGCCGCGCTGACCGCAGACTGCGAGAGCGCCAGCATTTGTGACGCCTGGGTCGTCGAGCCGCTTTTCAGCACCTCGGCAAACACTTCCAGCTGACGCAAAGTGATGTGCATGGTTGCTTACCACTTATATAGATTAATTATAAGTATATAATCAATTTTATTTTTAAGCCAGAGCGCCGTAACCTTTAGCCAGACAAAGGAGAAGGTTATGTCAGAAATCACCTTACAACATCATCGTACAGTGTGGCACTTCGTGCCGGGTCTCGCGCTCAGCGCCGCAGTGACCGCCGTAGCATTATGGGGCGGCAGCATCCCGGCTATCGCAGGCGCAGGTTTTAGCGCGTTGACGCTGGCCATTTTGCTGGGCATGGTCGTGGGTAATACCGTTTACCCGCATATCTGGAAATCCTGCGACGGCGGCGTGATCTTTGCCAAACAGCACCTGCTGCGCCTCGGGATCATTCTTTACGGCTTCCGCCTCACCTTTTCGCAAATTGCGGACGTGGGCGTCAGCGGAATTTCCATCGACGTCCTGACCCTGACCAGCACCTTTTTACTGGCGTGCTTTATCGGTCAGAAGATCTTTGGCCTGGACAAGCAAACCAGCTGGCTGATCGGCGCAGGCAGCAGCATCTGCGGTGCGGCGGCAGTGCTGGCGACGGAGCCGGTCGTAAAAGCCGAAGCCAGTAAAGTAACGGTCGCCGTCGCGACGGTGGTTATCTTCGGTACGCTGGCGATTTTCCTTTATCCCGCGATGTATCCGCTGGTGGCGCACTGGTTTAGCCCGGAAACCTACGGCATCTATATCGGTTCGACCATGCACGAAGTAGCGCAGGTGGTAGCGGCAGGTCATGCCATCAATCCGGAAGCGGAAAACGCGGCGGTGATCGCCAAAATGCTGCGCGTGATGATGCTGGCGCCGTTCCTGATTTTCCTGGCCGCGCGAGTTAAACAGCTGGCCCCGGCTGGCGGCAGCGAGAAAAGCAAAATCACCATTCCGTGGTTTGCGATCCTGTTCATCGTGGTTGCCATCTTTAACTCCTTCCACCTGCTGCCGAAAGCGGTGGTGGAGATGCTGGTGACGCTGGATACGGTGCTGCTGGCGATGGCGATGGCGGCGCTGGGAGTGACCACGCACGTCAGTGCGCTGAAAAAAGCCGGTGCGAAGCCGCTGCTGATGGCGCTGGTGCTCTTCATCTGGCTGATTGTGGGCGGCGGCGCGATTAACCTCGCCGTACACAGCCTGATGGCATAAACCATCTCGTCCTTCTCCTGTTAACCCGCTATCATAAGCGTTTCGGGTTAACAGGAGTCTTTTTATGAAATATGTTGGAGCGCACGTCAGCGCTGCCGGTGGCCTTGCGAATGCCGCCATTCGCGCCGCCGAAATCGAGGCGACCGCTTTCGCCCTGTTCACCAAAAACCAGCGCCAGTGGCGCGCCGCGCCGCTCACCGCCGACGTGATTGACGACTTCAAAGCCGCCTGTGAGAAATACCGTTACGGGCCGGGCCAGATCCTTCCCCACGACAGCTATCTGATTAACCTCGGGCATCCGGTTCAGGAAGCGCTGGAAAAATCCCGAGAGGCGTTTCTCGATGAAGTGCAGCGCTGCGAACAGCTCGGGCTGACGCTGCTGAACTTCCATCCGGGTAGTCATCTGATGCAAATAGATGAAGACGCCTGTCTGGCGCGCATTGCCGAATCCATCAACATGACGCTGGATAAAACCAAAGGCGTGACGGCAGTGATTGAAAACACCGCCGGTCAGGGCAGCAACCTCGGCTTCAGGTTTGAGCATCTCGCGGCGATTATTGACGGCGTGGAAGATAAATCCCGCGTGGGCGTGTGCATTGATACCTGCCACGCGTTTGCGGCCGGGTACGACCTGCGCACCACCGAGGCGACGAAAAACACGTTTGATGAGTTTGAGCGAATAGTCGGCTTTAAGTACCTGCGCGGGATGCACCTGAACGATGCGAAAAGCGCGTTCGGCAGCCGCGTTGACCGTCACCACAGCCTGGGTGAAGGCAATATCGGCCACGATGCGTTTCGCTTTATCATGCAGGACGCTCGCTTCGACGGTATTCCGATGGTGCTGGAAACCATCAATCCGGATATCTGGGCGGAAGAGATTGCCTGGCTGAAGGCGCAGCAAAACGCTGAACAGGCGGCATAAAAAAAGCCGGGTTGCGTTAGCACCCGGCTTTTTTATTGCTTACCGCTTAAGCTGCTTTTGCCACAACTTCCGCTTCCGGACGTTTCAGCACCGCGTAAGACAGACCCGCCACCAGCGTACCGGCAATAATCGCCAGCAGATAACCCAGGACCGGGGTGATGGCGCCAGGGATCAGCAGGACGAACAGACCGCCGTGCGGAGCCATCAGCTTCGCGCCAATCGCCATGGAGATGGCACCCGTTACCGCGCCGCCGACGATACAGCACGGCAGAACACGCATCGGGTCACGCGCCGCGAACGGAATCGCGCCTTCGGTGATGAAGCACAGGCCCAGCACCAGCGCCGCTTTGCCACCTTCCTGCTGCGCTTTGTCGAACTTACGACGGGCAATAATCGTCGCCAGGCCGAGCGCCAGCGGTGGCACCATACCAGCCGCCATGATCGCCGCCATCGGCGCGTAGGTCTGGGTACTCAGCAGGCCAACGCCAAACGCGTACGCCGCTTTGTTCACCGGACCACCCATGTCGGTACACATCATGCCGCCGAGGATCGCGCCCAACAGAACCGCGTTCGCCGTACCCATAGTTTGCAGCCAGTGGGTCAGACCCGCAAGGATGCCCGCAACCGGCTTACCAATCAGGTAAATCATCGCCAGACCGACCACCAGGCTGGAGATCAGCGGAATGATCAGAATTGGCTTCAGCGCTTCCATACTCTGCGGCAGCTTCAGCTTCGAGCTAATCAGCTTCGCAACGTAACCGGCGAGGAAACCGGCGATGATACCGCCGATAAAGCCGGAACCGGTGCTCACCGCCAGCATACCGCCGATAAGACCCGGGGTCAGACCCGGACGGTCAGCAATAGAGAAGGCGATAAAGCCTGCCAGCACCGGCACCATCAGCGCGAACGCGGAGCCGCCGCCAATCTGCATTAACGCCGCCGCCAGCGTGCCCTGCTCTTTAAACGCTTCAATACCGAAGGCGAAGGAGAGCGCAATACACAGGCCGCCAGCCACCACCATCGGCAGCATGTAGGAGACGCCGGTCAGCAGGTGACGGTATGCGCCCGCAGACTCTTTTTTACCTTCGGTCGGGGTTTTGGCTGCGCCAGTGGCCTGATACGGTTTGGCTTCTGCCAGTGCCTTATCAAATTCCTGCGCGGTCTTTTTCAGCGCCAGGCCGGTAGAGGTGCGGTACATCGGCTTGCCGGCAAACTTCGCCAAATCCACTTCAATATCTGCCGCCACAATCACCAGATCGGCCTCAGCGACCTCTTCCGGCGTAATGGCATTGCCCGCACCCACGGAGCCACGAGTTTCAACCTTCACCCACCAGCCGCGTTTTTTCGCTTCGGTTTCAATGGCTTCAGCCGCCATAAAGGTGTGTGCCACGCCCGTCGGGCAGGCCGTGACCGCAACAACACGTTTCGGCCCCGAGGCCGCAGCCGGATCCGCCGCGACAGGCGCGCTGTAGACGGTCGCGTGACCTTTCGCTTCGCTCAGGAACAGTTCCGGGTGTGCCACCGCGCGATTAATATCGCCCAGCCACACTTTTTTGCCGTTCAGGGCGCTTTCAGCGGGGATTTTATCGCCCAGGACAATCGCCAGCTCTGCATCGCCTGGGTTATCAATGATGTCCAGGTGTGCTTTTTGTGCCGCCGCGCCCAGCAGGGTCTTCGCCATGTAGGCGCGAGCCTGTCCGAGACCGGAGTCAATGATCAGCAGCGTTTTCATTATTCCTCTCCTGCTGTTAGTTAAAAGGTTTTAAGTCAACGCGCGCCATCATCGCGGCTAACTGGGTACGATCGGTAATACCGACATTGCTCTGGCTCACGGCCAGGGCTGCAACGGCGGTGGCAAGACGTAACGTATGTTCACTGGATTCACGCATCAGCAGGCCGTAAATCAGGCCGCCAACCATGGAATCCCCTGCGCCAACGGTGCTCACAACTTCCATTGACGGCGGTTTGGCAATCCATTCACCTGAAGCGTTAACCCACAACGCCCCTTCTGCACCCAGCGAGATCACCACGTGAGCAATACCCTGCTCGCGCAGCGCATGGGCAGCCTCAATCACATCTTTTAATTCCGGCAGCTTACGGCCTGCCCAGATCTCCAATTCGCGGCGATTTGGCTTCACCAGCCACGGAGAGGCTTTCAGACCCGCAACCAGCGCGTCGCGGCTGCTGTCGAAGATAATGCACGGGCACTGGCTGCGCAGGCGCGTCATCCAGTCGGTAAACGCTTCCGGGCTGACGCCGGACGGCAGGCTTCCGCTGACGCACACCATGTCGAACTGACCAAGCCAGGTCAGGGAGTCGTTAACAAAGCGCTCCCAGTCAGCTGGCGTCACTTCGAAGCCAGAGAAGTTCAGATCGGTCACTTCACCATCTTTCTCCGTCAGCTTAACGTTGATGCGGGTACGGCCCTGCACAACCTGGAAACGGTTGGCAATGCCCAGCTCGCTGAACAGCTGCTGGAAACCATCCTGGTTATCTTTACCGAGGAATCCGCCCACGGTGACATCGATACCGAGGTCCTTGAGCACTTTCGCGACGTTAATCCCTTTGCCCGCAGCATGCAGGCCAGTGGTACGCACGAGGTTGACTTCGCCGCGCTCAATTTCCGGGCAAAACCCCACCAGGTCATAAGCCGGGTTCAGCGTAATAGTCGCAACACGTCTGCTCATTATGCGCCCTCCCCCAGACCCGCCGCGATGGCGTCGCCAATTGCTTTCAGCGCCTGTTCAGCATCTGCACCCTGCGCGGTGAAGCGCAGACGATGGCCTTTCTTCACGCCCAGCGCGACAACTTTCATCAGGCTACGGCCGTTGGCCGGTTTGCCCGAACCATCCAGGTTGGTCACGGTAATCTCGCTTTCAAATTGTTTAATGGTGTTAACCAGCATGGTGCCCGGACGGGCATGCAGGCCGTGTTCGTTACGCACCACGAACTCGGCGTTCAGCACATCATCGGTGAGTGCGTCCTCACTGGTCAGCAGGGCCAGCACGGTAGCGGCATCGGCGTTCAGCAGTTTTTCAGCTTTATTGTTGAGCAGCAGATCGCCCAGACGCTTCAGAACGGAAACCGGCTGCTCATCGTTCATCGCCACGGTCACCAGCATGGCTGCTGTCTCACCCTCAACGTCGAACGCGGTGGCCGCGCGGCTCACTGCAATCGCGCTGCGCAGGTTGCCCTCAGCGCTGTCGTTCAGCCAGATACCCTGACCAAGATTCAGCGGTTTATCGTTAATCACGCGCGTCACAAAGGCGGCATCAGCGGCACCCGCTTCTTTCAGGCGACCCGCGTTCAGCGCCTGCAGCGTGACCAGGTCGGAGGCCACAACATCCAGCGTCAGCGTGTCGTTATCGAGTTTCAGCGCTTCGCTCTGTTTTTCGCCCATCAGCAACGCACGCAGCTCTTCAGCAGTCGTTGCAGACTTCAGCTGTTCCGCCACGGAGTCATCGCTCAGGACATGCGTCAGCTGACGCAGCAGGCCTAAGTGTTCGTCGCTACTGGCCGCGATACCGATAGCCACATAAGCCACCTGGCCGTCGCCCCAGAGTACGCCCTGCGGGAACTGATAAACCTTCACGCCGGTTTTCAGCACCTGGTCGCGGGTGTCGGTTGTGCCGTGCGGAATGGCAATGCCATTGCCGAGGAAGGTGGAGGTCTGCTGCTCGCGCGCCAGCATACCGTTTACGTAGCCGTCCGCGACGTTACCCGCCTGCACAAGGGCAGCGGCAACCTGACGAATGGCCTCTTCTTTATCCCCGGCCTGAGCGCCCGGGTGAATATCCTGAATAGATAACTGGAACATGGTTCTCCTCTCCTGCTGAAAGTGAATCGTTTCAGCTTACATGAGAAAAAATGCGCTAGCCTGCTCCGTTTTTTTAAACAAGATAGCGCTGAAACGTTTCAAAAAGTCTTGCGCTTTCTGCAATGGCTTGCAAGAAAAGTCGTCTTTCCGATATCAGAATTTAGAGATACTGCACATTTCTTCTGCGCTCAGCTGAATTTTGCTGAAGTTCAGCAAACCAGTTTCAGCTAAGTTCAGCCAGGTGGGGCGTAAGTTGAAATGCCATTTTGATTTTTCGTGGCGTAATTGACTTCACCCACTGTTTATTTTTTAGCTGACGGCGTAAACTCCGCCCCTCTCTGCTACTCGCTAATTATAAAACATGGATAACACCCCTGCGGCCACCGCGTCGAAGCCCTTTGATTTGACATCAACGGCGTTCCTGATTGTTGCCTTCTTCACGGGCATCGCCGGTGCGTTGCAAACCCCGACGCTGAGCTTATTCCTGACTAACGAAGTACACGCCCGTCCGGCGATGGTTGGCTTCTTTTTTACCGGAAGCGCCATCATTGGCATTCTCGTCAGCCAGTTTCTCGCCGGTCGTTCCGACCGCAAGGGAGATCGTAAAAGCCTGATCGTTTTCTGTTGTCTGCTGGGGGTGATGACCTGCGTCCTGTTTGCCTGGAACCGTAACTATTTCGTTCTGCTGTTCATCGGGGTTTTTCTGAGCAGCTTTGGCTCAACCGCCAACCCGCAGCTATTTGCCCTCGCCCGCGAGCATGCCGACCATACCGGGCGGGAAGCGGTAATGTTCAGCTCGATATTGCGCGCTCAGGTGTCGCTGGCATGGGTGATTGGCCCGCCGCTGGCCTACGCGCTGGCGATGGGGTTTGGCTTTACGGTGATGTACCTGAGCGCAGCGGTCGCGTTTGTGGCGTGCGGCGCGCTGGTGTGGTTCTTTCTGCCGTCAATGCGCAAAGAGCCCAAAGTGGCAACGGGCGTGCTGGAAGCACCGCGTCGTAACCGCCGCGATGCCCTGCTCCTGTTTGTTATCTGCACGCTGATGTGGGGCACCAACAGCCTTTATATCATCAACATGCCGCTGTTTATTATTGATGAGCTGCACCTGCCGGAGAAGCTGGCCGGCATTATGATGGGCACCGCCGCGGGCCTTGAGATCCCGACCATGCTTATTGCAGGCTATTATGCGAAGCGTTTCGGAAAGCGTTTTTTAATGCGCGTCGCGGCCGTCGCCGGGCTGCTGTTCTACGTTGGTATGCTGACGGTGCATACGCCGGGACTCCTGCTGGCCTTACAGCTGCTGAACGCCATTTATATCGGCATCCTGGCGGGGATTGGCATGCTCTACTTCCAGGATCTGATGCCGGGCCAGGCAGGTGCCGCCACCACCCTTTATACTAATACCACCCGCGTGGGCTGGATTATCGCGGGCTCAATGGCCGGAATCGTTGCCGAGATCTGGAACTATCACACGGTATTCTGGATTGCGCTGCTGATGTGTACGCTGACGATTGGCTGTCTGGTGAGGATCAAAGACGTTTAAGGCGCAGTGAGCGCCTCCAGTTCAAGCAGCCAGGTCATCGCCTGCGCGCGCGTGCTGCCGCACATTTCGGCCGATGGCTGAAGCCCGGAACAGACCTTCGGGCGCAAGGGCGAACCAAAGATCATACACAGGTTGGATTCAGAGAGCTGAACGCAGCGGGTATTGGCAGGCTTGCCCTCCGGCATTCCTGGGATGGGGCTTGAAATGGACGGAGCGGTACAGCACGCGCCGCAATCTGGACGACAATCCATACATGCTCTCTCGGTGACGAACGCCCGTACAGTCGGGCATCGGGCGCACAGTAACACCTTTTGCGTATTGATAGCAAAAGCCACGAATTCCGCTTGCCTGAAAGGCCGCGCGCGAGTAATTTGGCGCGATATTTTTTACCTCCCGTAGACAGGATTACTGCAATGCCAAGAGCGAACGAAATTAAGAAAGGTATGGTACTGAATTACAACGGCAAACTGCTGATTGTGAAAGACATCGACATTCAGGCACCGAGCGCCCGTGGTGCAGCGACGCTGTACAAAATGCGTTTCGCCGATGTGCGTACCGGCCTGAAGGTGGAAGAACGTTTTAAAGGTGACGATATTGTCGATACCGTGACCCTGACCCGTCGCTACGTTGATTTCTCCTACGTCGACGGTAACGAGTACGTGTTCATGGATAAAGAAGATTACACCCCGTATATCTTCACCAAAGATCAGATTGAAGAGGAACTGCTGTTTATCCCTGAAGGCGGGATGCCAGACATGCAGGTGCTGACCTGGGACGGCGTGCTGCTGGCGCTGGAACTGCCGCAGACCGTCGATCTGGAAATCGTTGAAACCGCACCGGGCATTAAAGGCGCGTCAGCCAGTGCCCGCAACAAACCAGCAACCCTGACCACCGGCCTGGTTGTGCAGGTACCGGAATACCTCTCCGCTGGCGAGAAGATCCGCATCCATATCGAAGAAAAACGCTATATGGGTCGTGCTGACTGATTATGGCATTTGTCGGGTGGCGGCTTCGCCTTACCCGACCTACAAAAATACAAAAACCGGCTCTCAGGCCGGTTTTTTGTAGGCCCGGTAAGCGCAGCGCCACCGGGCAACAGAGCTTACAGAAGCTCCGGATACTTCGTCATCTTCAGCGCCAGCTCAACCCCGCGCACTTCCGCCATCCCCTTCAGGCGGCCAATCGCCGAATAGCCCGGGTTGGTTTTCTTACGCAGATCGTCCAGCATTTGATGCCCGTGATCCGGGCGGAACGGAATAGGACGTACATCGCCCGCCTGCTTGCGACGCGCCTCTTCCGCCAGGATAGCGTCGACCACCGCCACCATATTCACGTCGCCGCCCAGGTGCGCCGCCTCGTGGAAGGTCTTTGGATTCTCCTCACGGCAGGTCGCACGCAGGTGCGTGAAGTGGATACGATCCCCGAAGGTTTCAATCATCCGCACCAGGTCGTTGTCCGCGCGCACGCCGTAGGAGCCGGTACACATGGTAAAGCCGTTATAGATGCTGTTTACCGTCTCTTTCAGCCACTGCATATCTTCAATGGTAGAAACAATGCGCGGCAGGCCGAGGATAGGACGCGGCGGATCGTCCGGGTGCACCGCCAGACGCACGCCGGCCTCTTCCGCTACCGGCACGATAGCGCGCAGGAAATACGCCATGTTCGCACGCAGCTGCTGCTTATCAATATCGCCGTATTCCGCCAGACGCGCGCGGAACTGATCCAGCGTGTAGCCCTCTTCAGCCCCCGGCAGGCCCGCAATAATATTACGGGTCAGCTTTTCGATGTCTGCGTCACTGGCAGCGTTAAACCACGCGAGCGCCTGCTGCTGCTCTTCAGCGGTGTAATCCGCGTCGGCACCGGGACGTTTCAGAATATGCAGCTCGAATGCCGCAAAGGCAATCTGGTCGAAACGCAGCGCTTTCGAGCCGTCCGGCATCTGATATTCAAGGTCGGTACGCGTCCAGTCCAGAATTGGCATGAAGTTATAGCAAACCGTATCAATGCCGCAGGCCGCCAGGTTGCGAATGCTCTGCTGATAGTTCGCAATCCAGGTCTGGTATTCACCGGAATGGGTTTTGATATCTTCGTGAACCGGAATGCTCTCTACCACAGACCAGGTTAATCCTTTCTCCGCCAGCAGCGCCTGACGCTGCTGAATTTCCTCAACCGGCCAGACCTGGCCGTTAGGAATGTGATGCAGCGCCGTAACGACACCCGTTGCGCCAGCCTGACGCACATCATCAAGAGAAACCGGATCGTTCGGCCCGTACCAACGCCAGGTTTGTTCCATTGCCTCTTCCTCTCAAGTTGTTATACCAATATGGGGTACTGCAATGACGACTACCATACATGTTTACCGTAAAGGGTCAACATACCGCCACACATTGATTGATCAAACTCACAGAACGGGGATATTTACGGCTCACCAATTTTATTTGCTGTCATATAACTTTACACTGGCATTGTTAATTAATGGTTAATCAGGTGTGTATCTCATGAAGACAATTGCCTCCACCGCCCTTCCCGCCCAGGTTCAGCAACCGCGCTACGATCGTCAGCAACTGCGCTCCCGCATCGTCCATTTTGGCTTCGGTGCGTTTCACCGCGCGCACCAGGCATTGTTAACAAACCGGGTACTGAATGAAAAAGGCGGCGACTGGGGGATTTGTGAGATTAGCCTGTTCAGCGGCGATGTGCTGATGAGCCAGCTGCGCGCCCAGGATCACCTGTTTACCGTGCTGGAGAAAGGCGCGGAAGGAAATCAGCCGATTGTTGTCGGGGCCGTACATGAATGTCTGAACGCAAAGCTGGACTCTCTTCCCGCTATTATTGAGAAATTCTGTGAGCCGCAGGTGGCGATTGTGTCACTCACCATTACGGAGAAAGGCTACTGCATCGATCCCGCGGCCGGTAAGCTGGATCTGCAAAACGCCCGGATCCTTCACGACCTCGAAAACCCCGCTGAACCGCATTCCGCGCCGGGGATCCTGGTCGAAGCCCTCAATCGCCGCCGCGAGCGCGGCTTGCCTGCGTTTACCGTGCTTTCCTGTGACAATATCCCGGACAACGGCCACGTAGTGAAAAACGCGGTGCTCGGCATGGCGCAAAAGCGTTCTCCCGCGCTGGCGGAGTGGATCGAAGGCCACGTGAGTTTTCCGGGAACGATGGTCGACAGAATTGTTCCCGCCGCGACGGAGGCCTCGCTCAGGGAAATCGCCGACGCGCTCGGGGTTGACGATCCGTGCGCCATCAGCTGCGAACCGTTCATTCAGTGGGTAGTGGAAGATAATTTCGTCGCCGGACGTCCTGAGTGGGAAGCCGCAGGCGTTCAGATGGTGCAGGACGTTCTGCCATGGGAGCAGATGAAATTACGCATGCTCAACGGCAGCCACTCCTTCCTGGCGTATCTTGGGTATCTTGCCGGGTACGCGCATATTAATGAGTGTATGGAAGACACCACCTTCCGCGAAGCCGCCCGGCGGTTAATGCTGGATGAGCAGGCACCCACGCTGCGCATAAAGGATGTCGACCTGAAGGCTTACGCCGACAGTCTGATTGAGCGTTTTGCTAACCCGGCGCTACAGCACCGTACATGGCAAATCGCGATGGACGGCAGCCAGAAGCTGCCGCAGCGGATGCTGGATGGGATCCGCGTCCACCTTGAGCGTAAAACAGCATGGCCGCTACTGGCGCTGGGCGTCGCCGGCTGGATGCGCTACGTCAGCGGGTTCGACGAACGCGGCAACGCGATTGACGTTCGCGATCCCCTCAGCGATAAAATTCGCGCGATTGTCGACGCCAGCAGCGATACCGATCGCGTCCACGCGCTGCTGGGCCTAAGTGAGGTATTTGGTCACGATCTCGCGCAGAATAGCGTCTTTATAGAGGCTGTCAGCGAAGCCTACCAGCGCATCGCCCGCCGTGGCGCACGTCAGGCTGTTATTGAAACGTTAAATCTTTAGCGATTATTGCGCTTAATGCGAACGGATATCGCCTCCGTTCGCCCTCCCCCTTCTCATTGCGCCCGTTTTTCGCCAGGATAAGATCATAGTGTTATAGCATTACAATTCTCTAGCGGAGCGCACGTGACCAAAACCAACCTCATCACCGGTTTTCTCGGCAGCGGTAAAACCACCTCAATCCTTCATCTGCTGGCAAATAAAGATCCCGCAGAGAAATGGGCCGTGCTGGTCAATGAATTCGGCGAGGTGGGCATTGATGGCGCGTTGCTTTCATCCAGCGGCGCGATGATTAAAGAGATCCCCGGCGGATGCATGTGCTGCGTAAACGGCCTGCCGATGCAGGTGGGTCTCAATACGCTGCTGCGTCAGGGTAAACCGGACCGCCTGCTGATTGAACCCACCGGTCTGGGCCACCCGAAGCAGATCCTCGATTTACTGACCGCCCCGGTTTACGAGCCGTGGATCGATCTGCGCGCCACGCTGTGCCTGCTCGATCCGCGTCAGCTTCTGGATGAAAAAGCGGTGGCCAATGAAAACTTCCGCGATCAGCTTGCCTCAGCAGACGTTATCGTCGCCAACAAAGAAGATCGCGCCACGCCGGAAAGCCAGGCCGCGCTGGACGCGTGGTGGCAACATTTCGGCGGCAATCGAACGCGGGTGCAGACCACCCAGGGGAACATTGACAGCGCCCTGCTGGATCTTCCTCGCCTGAATCTGACGGAACTTCCGGCCAGCGCGGAGCATGCGCATCACCATCCTGCAAAACAGGGCCTGGCCGCGCTTAGCCTGCCGGAACATCAGCGCTGGCGTCGTAATCTGAACAGCGGTCAGGGGTATCAGGCCTGCGGATGGATTTTCGATGCCGATACCGTTTTCGATACCATTGGCATCCTTGAGTGGGCCAGGCTTGCGCCGGTCGACCGCGTGAAAGGGATTATGCGCACGCCAGACGGGCTGGTAAGGATCAACCGCCAGGGCGACGATTTCTTTATCGAAACGCAAAACGTCGCGCCGCCTGACAGCCGAATAGAGTTAATTAGTGCGGTTAACGCCGACTGGAATGCCCTGCAGTCCAGCCTGTTGAAGCTTCGTTTAAGTTCGGGCGGCTAACGTTGCCCCAGTTTTCACTCTATGCAGAACGTTATGACGACTCGAATTCCCCTGATATTACTGCTTAATGTCGCCGGTCTGGCGCTTTTCTTCTCCTGGTATATCCCGGTGAATCACGGTTTCTGGTTCCCGCTGGATTCATCCCTGTTTCATTTCTTCAACCAGGGGCTGGTGAAGAGCGACGCCTTCCTGTGGCTGGTGGCGATCACCAACAACCGCGCCTTTGACGGCTTTTCCCTGCTGGCCATGGGCTGCCTGATGCTCTCTTTCTGGCTTAAAGAGGATTATTCAGGGCGTCGCCGTATCCTGATTATCGGACTGGTGATGCTTCTGACCGCGGTGATCGTTAATCAGCTGGCGCAACATCTGATGCCGGTAAAACGCGCAAGCCCTTCGCTCTCGTTCCCGAATATTTATCGCGTGAGTGAATTGCTGCATATTCCAACAAAAGATGCGTCGAAAGACAGTTTCCCAGGCGATCACGGCATGATGCTGCTTATTTTCTCTGGGTTCATGCTGCGCTATTTCGGCAAGAAAGCGTTCGCTATTGCCCTGCTTATTGTGGTGATATTTGCCTTTCCGCGCGTAATGATCGGCGCTCACTGGCTAACTGATATTGTTGTGGGTTCCCTTTCCGCGGTGCTGATTGGTCTGCCGTGGGTTTTGATGACGCCGTTGAGCGATCGCCTGATTGCTGTTTTCGATCGCCACCTCCCGCGCAGAAAGCAACAAGTATTAAACAAATAATCAACATCTTTTAACGTTAACGCTCGGGGATCATAGCGATCCCTGATAGAGCGCTTCCCACGATCCTTCCTCGCTGTCATATTCTCGTCATCGTATTCATGATAAAAATGAAGCAATTGCGCGATTACGCTATGGATCTGCCGCTATTTTGAGCATTTACGGATTTTTACTTTCTGTATCACAATTTCTTATAAAAAAAAGGCTTTTTTTACTCGCAATACCCCAGGCAATCGGTTAATCTCGAACTCGTTTTGCCCCATAGGGATAATTATTTCCATGGTGAATAATTTTGTGCGCTGCGCCACAAATGTCGCCAGAAACAATTGTCTCATTGTGAACAGATAATTAGTCTCGTCACGTTTGGCATTTTTATAACGATATTTGTCGTTAAGGACTTCAAGGGAAAATAAACAAAATGGTCAAATCTCAACCGTTTCTGAGATATATCTTACGGGGGATCCCGGCGATAGCAGTCGCGGTACTGTTATCTGCATGTAGTACATCAAACACCGCAAAGAATATGCATCCTGAGACGCGTGTTGTGGGAATGGAAGACGCCTCTTCACTGCAAGCCTCTCAGGATGAATTTGAAAATATGGTACGTAATCTGGACGTAAAGTCCCGCATTATGGACCAGTATGCTGACTGGAAAGGCGTGCGTTACCGTCTTGGCGGCAGCACCAAAAAAGGCATTGATTGTTCCAGTTTTGTACAGCGTACGTTCCGTGAACAATTTGGGTTAGACCTTCCGCGTTCGACCTACGAACAGCAGGAGATGGGCAAGTCGATTTCACGTTCCAAACTGCGCACCGGCGATTTAGTTCTGTTCCGTGCGGGTTCGACAGGTCGACACGTGGGTATCTACATTGGTAACGACCAGTTTGTACATGCCTCCACCAGCAGCGGTGTGACTATTTCCAGCATGAATGAACCGTACTGGAAGAAGCGCTACAACGAAGCGCGACGCGTACTGACCCGCAGTTAATATGATGATTGTATCGTTGGTTATCCCTTGGCTGGCGATACAATAAAAAAAAGCACTGCTTCGGCGGTGTTTTTTTTTGCCCGTTACAATGAATACTATCAGCGGCAATTCAGGAACCACGACGTTTATGCTCACCCGCTACTTTTCCAGTCATCGAAAGATACTGATCCTCAGTATCATTACCGGCCTGATTGCCGCCCTGCTCCTGGGTTCGTTGCAATTTCTCTGGAGCTACCACAAGCGGGAAATTCGATTCGATACGCTGATCAAGGATGTGAGCATCTACATGGATAGCTATTTTGACGAGCTAAAAGCCTCGATCGACGTGCTCCAGCCGCTCACGCTCAATAATTGCCATGACGTTAACGCGGAGCTGACCTCGCGCGCGGCCTTCAGCCTCAACGTGCGTGCCTTCCTGCTGGTCAGAGACAAAATGGCGTTCTGCTCGTCAGCCACAGGTCCAATGAATGCCCCGATGGAGGAGCTGATACCCGAGCTGCACATCAACAAGCAGGTTGATGTCGCGCTGCTCCCCGGCACCCCCATGCTGCCCAATAAGCCCGCGATTGCCATCTGGTATCGTAACCCGCTCGTGAAAGACGGCGGCGTATTCACCTCAGTGAATCTTAACCTGACGCCGTACCTGCTTTATACCGCGCGTCAGGACGAGTTTGCGGGTATCGCGATTATCATCGGCGACAATGCGTTATCCACCAGGTCGAGCACCCTCGTCAGGGCGCAGGATTTACACGAGACGCCCGCGCGTACCGCGACGCTCAAAGACGTTCCTCTGACCATCAACCTGTACGCCGAGGAGTGGACGAGCGATGAGATACTTTACGCCCTGTTCTTCGGGCTGGTATGCGGGATTGCGGCAGGGTCGCTGAACTTCTACATCCTCACGACGCGTCTCAATCCGGGCAAAGAAATTCTGAGCGCCATCAAGCGCGGCCAGTTCTACGTGGTTTATCAGCCCGTTGTCGATGCCAAATCGCTCAGGATGACCGGGCTTGAAGTCCTGATGCGCTGGAAGCACCCGACCATGGGTGAGATCCCGCCGGACGCTTTTATCAATTTTGCCGAAGCGCAGAAGCTGATTGTCCCGCTGACGCTGCATCTTTTTGACCTGATTATTCACGATGCGCCAGTGTTACAGACCGTGCTGCCGCCGGGTGCGAAAGTGGGCATTAATATCGCGCCGGGGCATCTGCATGCGGAAAGCTTCAAAGACGATATGCGCACCTTCAAAGCCCTGCTACCGCCTGATTACTTCCAGATCGTACTGGAAATTACCGAGCGCGACATGCTTAACCATCGGGAAGCTAACAGCCTCTTCGAATGGCTGCATAACGAAGGGTTTGAAATTGCCATCGACGATTTCGGCACCGGCCACAGCGCGTTGATTTATCTTGAACATTTCACCATGGACTACCTGAAAATCGACCGTGGTTTCGTCAACGCCATTGGCACAGAAACCGTGACCTCCCCGGTGCTGGATGCCGTACTGACGCTGGCAAGACGACTGAATATGTCGACCGTTGCGGAAGGGGTGGAAACGCCGGAACAGGCGGCCTGGCTGCGCGAGCATGGGGTTAATTACCTGCAGGGGTACTGGATTAGCCGCCCGATGCCGCTGGAGCAGTTCCGCACGTGGCAAAATACGCTGTCGCCTGACGGTGAATAATTTCACATTGCCCGTGGCGTCACTTATTATTCAGCTTTACTGAGCCGGTCTGTAAAAGAGGGAGCCGCCGCGAGATGTTTATGCGCTTTATGTTGCTTTGGTTGGCAGTAGTGAGCCTGTCCAGCCAGGCGCAAACCATCAAAGAGAACATCGCGTTCGCCGTGATTGGCGAGCCCAAATACGCGGTCAATTTTACGCACTTCGATTACGTCAATCCTGCCGCCCCTAAGGGTGGAAAGGTCACGCTCTCGGCGACGGGAACGTTCGACAACTTTAACCGCTTCGCCCTGCGCGGGGTGGCCGCGGCGCGAACGGAATCGCTCTACGACACGCTTTTTGTGACATCTGATGATGAGCCCGGCAGCTACTACCCGCTGATTGCCGATAACGTGCGCTACGCGGATAACTTCGCCTGGGCCGAAATTACCCTAAATCCCCGGGCCCGCTTTCACGACGGCACACCAGTCAGGGCCAGTGACGTGGCCTTTACGTTTCATAAATTTATGACCGAAGGCGTTCCCCAGTTCCGCATTGTGTATAAAGGCACAACGGTGCGCGCCATTGCGCCGCTCACCGTACGCATCGAGCTGAGCGAACCGAACAAAGAGAATATGCTCAGCCTGTTCTCGCTGCCGGTTATGCCTGAATCGTTCTGGAAAAGCCATAAGTTAAGCGACCCGCTCTCCACGCCACCGCTGGCTGGCGGCCCTTACCGCATTACCGACTGGCGCATGGGGCAGTACGTGGTCTATTCCCGCGTGAAAGACTACTGGGCGGCTAACCTGCCGGTAAACCGCGGGCGCTGGAATTTCGACACCCTTCGCTATGACTACTACCTCGACGATAACGTGGCGTTTGAAGCCTTTAAGGCCGGCGCATTCGATTTACGCGTGGAGAGCAGCGCCAAAAACTGGGCGACCCGCTATATCGGCAAAAACTTCACGAAAGGCTACATCGTGAAAGACGAGCATAAAAACGAATCCGCCCAGGACACGCGCTGGCTGGCATTTAATATTCAGCGCCCGGTATTTACAGACCGCCGCGTTCGGGAAGCGATTTCCCTGGCCTTTGATTTTGAATGGATGAACAAAGCGCTTTTTTACGGGGCGTACAGCCGTGCGAACAGCTATTTCCAGAACACCGAATATGCCGCGCGGGATTACCCGAAAGCCGACGAACTGGTCCTGCTGGCGCCGCTGAAAGCGGACGTGCCGCCGGAGGTGTTTACCACGGTGTTTCAGCCGCCCGCTTCAAAAGGGGACGGGTACGACCGCGACAATCTGCTGAAGGCCAGCAAGCTGCTGGATGAGGCAGGCTGGCAGCTGAAGAATCAGAAGCGCGTCGATGCGAAAACCGGCAAGCCTTTAAGCTTTGAACTGCTGCTCTCCTCCGGCGGCAACGATCAGTGGGTGCTGCCGTTTAAACACAACCTTGCGCGGCTGGGGATCACCATGAATATTCGTCAGGTTGATAACGCGCAGATCACCAACCGCATGCGCAGCCGTGATTACGACATGATGCAGCGCCTGTGGCCCGCGCAGCCGTGGCCCAGCTCGGACCTGCAAATCTCCTGGGCCTCCAGCTACATCGACTCGTCCTACAATGCCCCCGGGGTAAAAAGCCCGGCGATTGATGCCCTGATTGCGAAAATTGTGGCGGCGCAGGGCAATAAAGAAAAACTTCTGCCGCTCGGTCGCGCCCTCGACAGGGTCTTAACCTGGAACTACTACATGCTACCGATGTGGTATATGGGCGAAGACCGGCTTGCACGCTGGGACAAGTTCTCCGTGCCTGCCGTGCGCCCTGTCTATTCGCTGGGCTTTGACACCTGGTGGTATGACGTAAATAAAGCCGCCAGACTGCCCGCCGAGCGGCGATAAGGAATTATCATGGGTGCCTATTTAATACGCCGTCTTCTGCTGGTCATTCCCACGCTGTGGGCCATTATCACCATTAACTTTTTTATCGTGCAAATAGCTCCTGGCGGCCCGGTCGATCAGGCTATTGCCGCCATTGAGTTTGGCAATAGCGGCGGCATGCCCGGCGGCGGCGGAGAAGGCATGGGCGCGAGCCATGCGCGCACCGGCGTGGGGAATATCAGTGAAAGCCACTACCGCGGCGGGCGCGGGCTGGATCCTGAGGTGATCGCCGAGATCACCCATCGCTACGGCTTTGATAAGCCAATTCACGAGCGCTATTTCAAGATGCTCTGGGATTATATCCGTTTTGATTTTGGCGATAGCCTGTTCCGCAGTGCGTCCGTGTTAACGTTGATCAAGCAAAGCCTGCCGGTTTCGGTCACGCTGGGGCTGTGGGGGACGCTGATTATCTATCTGGTCTCTATACCGCTTGGGATCCGTAAAGCGGTGCATAACGGCAGCCGCTTCGATATCTGGAGCAGCACCTTTATCATCATCGGCTATGCTATTCCGGCGTTTCTGTTTGCCGTCCTGCTGATCGTCTTTTTTGCCGGGGGCAGCTACTTCGACATCTTCCCGCTGCGGGGGCTGGTCTCCGCCGATTTCAGCACGCTGCCGTGGTACCAGAAAATCACCGACTATCTCTGGCATATCACGCTGCCGGTTCTGGCAACGGTGATCGGCGGGTTTGCCGCCCTGACCATGTTGACCAAAAACGCGTTTCTCGATGAAATTCGCAAGCAGTATGTCGTGACCGCCCGCGCCAAAGGGGTCAGCGAGAAGCAAATTATGTGGAAACACGTCTTCCGCAACGCCATGCTGCTGGTGATTGCCGGGTTTCCGGCCACGTTCATCAGCATGTTTTTTACCGGCTCGCTGCTGATTGAGGTGATGTTCTCGCTTAACGGTCTCGGCCTGCTGGGCTACGAAGCCACCGTGTCGCGCGATTATCCGGTAATGTTTGGCACGCTCTATATTTTCACCCTGATTGGCCTGCTGCTGAATATCGTCAGTGATATCAGCTATACGCTGGTCGATCCCCGAATTGATTTTGAGGGCCGCTGATGCCGCGTTTAAGCCCCGTTAACCAGGCCCGCTGGGCCCGTTTTCGCCATAACCGCCGCGGCTACTGGTCGCTGTGGATTTTTGCTGTCCTGTTTGTCCTGAGCATGTGTTCAGAGCTGATCGCCAACGACAAACCGTTGCTGGTGCACTTTAACGACCGCTGGTATGTGCCGGTACTGGCTAACTACAGTGAAAGCGACTTCGGCGGCCCGTTTGCGACGCCGGCGGAGTATCAGGATCCGTGGCTGCGCCAGCAGATCGAACAGCACGGCTGGGCCCTTTGGGCGCCGGTGCGCTTTGGTGCCAACAGCATTAACTTCGCGACCACGACCCCCTTCCCTTCTCCGCCCTCTGCGCAAAACTGGCTGGGGACGGACGCTAACGGCGGCGACGTGCTGGCGCGCATTCTCTACGGTACGCGGATTTCTATTCTCTTTGGGCTGATGCTGACGATCTTCTCCAGCGTAATGGGCGTGGTGGCCGGCGCCGTTCAGGGCTACTACGGCGGGAAAATTGACCTGTGGGGTCAGCGTATCATCGAAGTCTGGTCTGGTATGCCAACGCTGTTTCTGATTATCCTGCTTTCCAGCGTGGTGCAGCCGAGCTTCTGGTGGCTGCTGGGCATCACCGTTCTGTTTGGCTGGATGGCGCTGGTAGGCGTGGTGCGGGCAGAGTTTCTGCGCACCCGTAATTTCGACTATATCCGCGCCGCGCAGGCGCTTGGAGTGAGCGACCGGGGAATCATCTTCCGCCATATGCTGCCTAACGCCGTTGTAGCAACGCTCACCTTCCTGCCGTTTATTCTGTGCAGCTCCATCACCACCCTCACCTCGCTGGACTTTCTGGGCTTCGGCCTGCCGCTGGGGTCGCCGTCGCTCGGCGAACTGCTGTTGCAGGGCAAGAACAACCTGCAGGCTCCGTGGCTGGGCATCACCGCCTTTCTTTCCGTGGCCGTGCTGCTTTCGCTGCTGATTTTTATCGGCGAAGCCGTACGCGATGCCTTCGATCCCAACAAGGCGGTATAAGATGACGCAGCCTCTTCTCAGTATTGATAACCTGTCGATTGCCTTCTCAAAGCAGGGCGAGACGCGGACCGTAGTCACTGACCTATCGCTGCAGATCCAGCGCGGTGAAACGCTGGCGCTGGTGGGTGAATCCGGCTCAGGCAAGAGCGTTTCGGCGCTCTCCATCCTGCGTCTGCTGCCTTCTCCGCCGGTGAGCTACCCGCAAGGGGATATTCTGTTTCACGGCACTTCGCTGCTGCACGCGGATGAGCAAACCCTGCGCGGGATCCGCGGCAATAAAATCGCCATGATCTTCCAGGAGCCGATGGTCTCTCTCAACCCGCTGCATACCCTGGAAAAACAGCTCTATGAAGTGCTCTCTCTGCACCGGGGCATGCGCAAAGAGGCCGCGCGGGGCGAAATTCTGGATTGTCTGGAACGGACAGGCATACGCAACGCGGCCAAACGGCTGAATGATTTTCCGCACCAGCTCTCCGGCGGCGAACGCCAGCGGGTGATGATCGCCATGGCCCTGCTCACCCGGCCAGAGCTGCTGATTGCCGACGAGCCGACGACGGCGCTGGACGTAACGGTGCAGGCGCAAATTCTGACGCTGCTGCGGGAGCTGCGTGACGAGCTGAACATGAGCCTGCTGTTTATCACGCACAACCTGAGCATCGTGAAAAAGCTGGCCGACAGCGTTGCGGTAATGCAAAACGGACGCTGCGTTGAACAGAATATCGCATCCACGCTGCTGAACGCCCCGCAGCACCCCTATACGCAGCGCCTGCTCGACAGCGAGCCTTCCGGCGACCCGGTGCCACTCACGGCAGACAGCACACCGCTGCTGCGCGTTGATTATTTATCCGTCTCGTTCCCGATCCGCAAAGGCATTCTGCGGCGCATCGTCGACCAGAATCCGGTACTGAAAAATATCCGCTTCTCGCTGCGTCCGGGTGAATCCCTGGGGCTGGTAGGCGAATCCGGTTCGGGTAAAAGCACTACTGGTCTGGCGCTGCTGCGCTTAATTGCCTCAGAGGGCGAGATCCTGTTTGACGATATGCCGCTGCACCGCTGGAACCGCCGCCAGATGCTGCCCGTGCGGCCCCGCATGCAGGTGGTGTTTCAGGATCCCAACTCCTCGCTTAACCCACGCCTCAGCGTATTGCAGATTATCGAAGAGGGCCTGCGCGTTCATCAGCCTCAGCTGAGCGCGCAACAGCGGGAACAGGAGGTGATGAGGGTCATGGCTGAAGTGGGCTTAGATCCCGAGACCCGCCACCGCTACCCTGCGGAATTTTCCGGCGGACAGCGCCAGCGCATCGCCATTGCCCGCGCGCTGATCCTGAAACCGGAGCTGATTATTCTGGATGAACCGACCTCGTCGCTGGACAGAACCGTTCAGGCGCAGATTCTTGCGTTGTTGAAAGGGCTACAGGAAAAGCACCGGCTGGCCTATATTTTTATCAGCCACGATCTGCAGGTGGTTCGGGCGCTGTGCCATCAGGTGATTGTGCTACGACAGGGTGAGGTGGTCGAACAGGGGGATTGCCAGCGCGTATTTACTGCGCCAACGCAGAGCTACACGCACCAGCTGCTCGCGGCAGACTAGCGCTTAAAACGGATACTGGCCGGAGAAAGGCTCAGCAATTGCAACGCCAAAGTTTTTCAGACGGCAGGTCGCGGCGAATTCGTCCTGGCTTTTAACAAACAGGCACGGCTCCCCTTCGCACTCCAGTACGGAGCTATCCACTTCGATATCCGTCAAAGCCTGGCTGAGACGCTCCATCACCCGCCACGCATTTTCATCGCTCGGGCTCAGCAGCTTGAGCGCAACCAGGCAATTCTCACAGCCCGCGACGCTTTGCGGAATCGGTTCAACTTTCGAACCTGCAAAACCCGCCGACCAGCGGTAGCTCTGGGGCAAGCGATGGACTATGGAGAGTTGTAATGTATTCACGTTCGTTCCCCGGAAGCAAAATTTACTTCACAATTTATTTACATTTATAGTAACACATCATCGCCAACCTGCACTATTCAGCGCTTTTTTATCGGTTTCGAGGCTCGCGTCGGCGCTATATGTACCCGTTTCTGCGATCTAACTCAACCTTTTTGAATACAATGATGTGACTTTTTACATAAATAGATTTTACATAAAATAAACAAACACGGGATAAACGAACGCGGGTTTGGTTGATGTGTATCAACAAAAAAGGCCCTTCCGGGCCTTCTCTGTGGTTAGCGAGCCGCTTTTCGCGGCCGACTGGCGTAAAGACAGAAGAGGACGGAGCTGGTTGCGCAAAATGCCATCGCCCACAGCATCGGCCATGCCGTCGTAAAGGTGGCCATTGAAAGCAACGCGCCAACGATAGCGCCGATGCCGAAGCGGAACGTCCCCGCCAGTGACGATGCGGTCCCCGCCATGTGCGGGAACTCATCGAGGATCACCGCCATCGCATTGGACGAGATCATCGACACGCAGCCGACAAACGCCGCCACGCCGATCACCAGCGCCCAGAACCCCACGCCCAGGAACGCGCTCACCACCAGCCAGACCGCCATCACAAACTGAATCCACAGCCCGGCGCGGAACATGTTCAGCGCACCCACCCGCCGGACAAAGCGGCTGTTAATGATGGTCAGGACAAACAGGAAGACGATATTGAGCGCAAAATAATAGCCAAAGTGCTGTGGCGAAACGTGGTTCAGTTCGATATAGACAAACGGCCCGGCGCTCAGGAAGGAGAACATTCCGGCAAAGCTGAACCCACTCGCCAGCATGTAGCTCAGCACCCGCTTGTGGCGAAACAGCGAGGCAAAGTTACCTATCGTGGTTCGAATATGAAATTTCTGGCGGCGCTCGACGGGCAGCGTTTCATCAATAAAGAAGAAAACCATCGCCGAAGCCAGCAGTGCGGCCAGGGCCAGGATCCAGAAAATCGCATGCCAGCTAAACCACACCAGCACCGCACCACCGGCCATCGGGGCCACCAGCGGCGCAATCGTCGTCACCAGCATGACAAACGACATCATGCGGGAGAACTCTTCCTTCGGGTAGATATCGCGCATCAGGGCGTTGATCACCACGCTCGCAGCGGCAGCGGCCAGCCCGTGCAGGAAGCGCATGGCGATCAGCTGATCGATACTCTGCGCCAGCGCACAGGCGACCGCAGCGGCCGCAAAGACCAGCGTCCCGCCCAGAATCACCGGTTTGCGCCCAAGGCTGTCGGCCATTGGGCCGTATAAAAGCTGTCCGAGAGCGAAACCGAGAATATAGGTGCTGAGCGTCATCTGAGCGCTGCCTGCCGGTACGCCAAACTGCGCGGAAATCACCGGCAGCGCAGGCAGATACATGTCGATAGACAGCGGCATCAACATCGCCAGCAGGCCAAGAATGAAGACAATTTTGAACGACGAATGTGGCCTGGTGGTCACAGAGTTCTCCTGAAATTAATGCGAAGGCAGACCGACGCTGGCAATCTCTTCTTCCGTTAACGGACGGTATTCGCCTGGCGCAAGGTCGGGATCGAGCGCGATCGCACCAATCCGTTCGCGATGCAGGCCCACAACGTGGTTCCCCACCGCGGCAAACATACGTTTAACCTGATGGTAACGCCCTTCGCTGATGGTCAGACGGACCTCTGTCGGGGTGATGACTTCAAGCACCGCCGGTTTAGTTAGATCTTTTTCATTATGCAGCTGCACGCCTTTCGCGAATTGCTCTGCCGTGTCATCAGCAACCGGCGACTCCAGCGTGACCAGATAGGTTTTCTCACAGTGGTGACGCGGGGAAGTAATGCGATGCGACCACTGCCCGTCGTCGGTCATCAGCACCAGACCGGTGGTGTCGATATCGAGGCGACCCGCAGCGTGCAGCTTGTGCGCCACCGGTTCGTCGAGGAAATAGAGCACCGTCGGATGATCCGGATCGTCCGTTGAGCAGACGTAGCCTTCCGGCTTGTTGAGCATGAAATAGCGCGGACCGTGCTGCTGGGTCAGCGGATTGCCGTCGTACTCCACCTGATGGTCAGGTTGCAGTTTGAACGCGCTGTCTCTCACAATGTCGCCATCCACGGTAACGCGGCTGGCGCGTATCTCGCGCCCGGCAATAGCGCGGCTTACGCCAAGTTGCTGAGCGATAAACTTATCAAGTCGCATGAAATCTTTTTAGCCTTAATGGTGCTGGAAGTCGGACCGTGCGTCCGAAAAAGAAGCAGTCTGGAACGGTTCAGTATAATGGTCTGGTTGCGCCACTCAAGGGAAAAAGTTTCGTGGCATACTATATGCGGATTAACGAAACCGAGACCCCATGACTTTTACACTTCGTCCCTATCAGCAGGAAGCCGTTGACGCGACCCTCGCCTGGTTCCGTAAACACCGGGAACCGGCGGCCATTGTCCTCCCGACAGGTGCAGGCAAGAGCCTGGTCATTGCCGAGCTGGCCCGCCTGGCGCGCGGTCGCGTGCTGGTGCTGGCGCACGTCAAAGAGCTGGTTTCGCAAAACCATGCTAAGTATTGTGCGCTGGGGCTGGAAGCCGATATTTTCGCAGCCGGTCTAAAGCGCAAAGAGAGCCACGGCAAAGTGGTTTTTGGCAGCGTACAATCCGTGGCCCGCAACCTGGATCTGTTCCGCAGCGAGTTTTCGCTGCTGATTGTCGACGAGTGTCACCGCATCAGCGATGACGACGACAGCCAGTATCAGCAAATCCTCACTCACCTGAAAGAGGTGAACCCTCACTTACGCCTGCTCGGCCTGACGGCAACCCCGTTTCGCCTGGGCAAAGGCTGGATCTATCGCTTTCATTATCACGGCATGGTGCGCGGCGACGAGAAAGCGCTGTTCAGCGACTGTATCTATGAACTTCCGCTGCGCTACATGATTAAGCACGGCTACCTGACGCCGCCCGAGCGGCTGGATATGCCGGTGGTGCAGTATGATTTCAGCCGGTTACAGGCGCAGAGCAACGGCTTGTTCAGCGAAGCTGACCTCAATCAGGAGCTGAAAAAGCAGAAGCGCATAACTCCGCATATCATTAGCCAGATCGAAGAATTTGCGCAGACGCGCAAAGGGGTAATGATTTTCGCCGCCACCGTTGAGCACGCTCGCGAAATTACCGGATTGCTGCCCGCAAACGACGCGGCGCTGATCACCGGCGAAACGCCCGGTCCGGAGCGCGACAGGCTGATTGAAGCCTTCAAAGCACAGCAGTTCCGCTATCTGGTCAACGTCTCTGTCTTGACTACCGGTTTCGATGCACCGCACGTCGATCTAATCGCCATTCTGCGCCCAACCGAATCCGTCAGCCTGTATCAGCAGATTGTCGGCCGCGGCCTGCGACTGGCGCCGGGCAAAACCGACTGTCTGATCCTCGATTACGCGGGTAACCCGCACGATCTCTACTCCCCCGAAGTGGGCACGCCGAAAGGCAAAAGCGACAACGTGCCGGTGCAGGTGTTTTGCCCGGCCTGCGGCTTTGCCAACACATTCTGGGGAAAAACCACCGCCGACGGCACGTTGATTGAACACTTTGGCCGCCGCTGTCAGGGCTGGTTTGAAGATGATGAGGGACATCGCGAGCAGTGCGATTTCCGCTTCCGCTTCAAAAACTGCCCGCAGTGCAACGCCGAAAATGACATCGCCGCCCGCCGCTGCCGCGAGTGCGACACGGTGCTGGTCGACCCGGACGACATGCTGAAAGCGGCGCTGAAGCTGAAAGATGCGCTGGTGCTGCGCTGCTCCGGCATGGCGCTGCAGCCCGGCGCGGATGAAAAAGGCGAATGGCTGAAAATCACCTATTACGACGAGGATGGCGCTGACGTCAGCGAACGGTTCAGGGTTCAGACGCCTGCCCAGCGCACGGCATTTGAGCAGCTGTTTATCCGCCCGCATACCCGTACGCCTGGCGTGCCGCTGCGCTGGATAACCGTAGCGGATATCGTTCATCAGCAGGTGCTGCTGCGCCACCCCGACTTCGTAGTCGCCCGCAAGAAAGGCCAGTTCTGGCAGGTTCGCGAGAAGGTCTTTGACTATGAAGGCCGCTATCGTCGGGCAAATGAATTGCGCGGTTAGCGGACTTTTCATTGATGTGCGCGGCATTTGAGTATAAAATGCCGCCCGCTTCACATCCGTGAGGCAGAACACTCACCTGCTGCTGGGTCGCCTGTAGTAGGGTTTTAAATACAGAGAGAAATCAATGTTCACTATCGAAGCAGAAGTACGTAACGTGCAGGGTAAGGGTGCGAGCCGCCGCCTGCGTACCGCTAACAAGTTCCCGGCTATCGTTTACGGTGGCGAAGCTGCTCCAGTTGCTATCGAACTGGATCACGACAAAGTATGGAACATGCAGAACAAAGCTGAGTTCTACAGCGAAGTTCTGACCATCGTTGTTGGCGGTAAAGAAGAAAAAGTGAAAGTTCAGGCTGTTCAGCGTCACGCGTTCAAGCCAAAACTGACTCACATCGACTTCGTTCGCGCGTAATCGCAAACCAGTCGAAAAAAACCCCGCAGCTGCGGGGTTTTTTTATGCCTGTTATTTACCGCCAGAGGTGCGGCGCTGAAGCTGATCGCGCAGGTTCGGCGGCGTGCCTTTGATGGTCAGGGTGTCGGTGGCCGGATCCCAGAAAATGCGTTCACCTAACAGCATGGCGTCAAAGTTGAGGGTTAACCCACCGCCGCTGCCGGCAAATTTGGTTAACTGGCGCAGCGTGCTGCGATCCGCCGGGAAGCTCTCCTCAAGCTCATAGCCTTTCTCAGCGGTGAATTCCTGGAAGCTCACTTCGCTGACGCCAGCCAGCTCTTTTGACAGGGACTCCAGCTCAATCTCTTCCCCCGCCTGCAGCTGCTCGTTGCAGTAGCTGTAAACCTGCTGACGTACGGTCTGGCGTTCAGATTTATCGAGCTGCGCTTCAGCCGTGAAGTCATCAACAGCCTGCAGCAGCCCTTTGTTCTGCGCTTTGGCGTTCAGGCCTTCACTGGCACCGAGGAAGTCCATAAAGAAATCCGCCACTTTACGGCCCACGCGCCCCTTCAGGAAGGTCAGGTAGCGGGTTGACTCCGGGTTGGTTTCCCACTCGGTCAAATCAATACGCGCCACAATATCCGCGTGGTTGATATCCAGATAGTGCGTTGAGCTGATGTCCAGTTGCTCGTTCACGCGCATGCTGCTTAAGTTATTCAGCACGCTGACCAGCAGATACTCGACCGCCAGATAACGATAGTGGCAGAACAGGACGATGCCGCCGTCGGCGAACGGATATTTCGCCAGCTCGTCGCGCAGACGACCGGTTGCGGCGCGGCTAAACGCCAGGAAATCCTCTTCGCCCTGACGCTGCAGGCGCAGGCTATCGGCCAGCTCACTCTCTTCGCTGAACAGACCATAGGCTTTATTTTTGGCGCTGTAAACGCGATGCAGCTCTGCCATCATTTCCACAACGGTTGCCGTGGGTTCCAGTAATGAATCGCGTAGCACCACTTCAAGGGTTTGCTCATCACGCTTGATAAGCTGGTGCAAGGCAATCTGGTTGATTTCCAGACTCATGATAAACTCTCCTTTTAGACCGGGCGGTATTCAACCACCACCAGGACATGTGTGCAACAACAGATAAAAAAGGGGAAAAAAAGCTGTTGCTACGGTAATATGTTGCCCTTTCATCAACAAACTGATTTTGATTTATGCCACAACATTCCCGCTACAGTGATGAACACGTTGAACAACTGCTCAGTGAGCTGGTCAACGTACTGGAAAAACATAAAACGCCGACCGATCTCTCCCTGATGGTTTTGGGAAATATGGTCACCAACCTTATCAACACCAGCGTTGCTCCGGCTCAGCGTCAGGCGATCGCCAACTCTTTCGCCCAGGCATTAAAGTCATCCGTCAGCAACGACCAGGCCCATTAAGGGAAACGAACAACAGTTTATGGTGACGAATCGTCAGCGCTACCGTGAAAAAGTCTCCCAGATGGTCAGCTGGGGACACTGGTTTGCCCTGTTCAACATTCTGCTAGCGACGGTAATTGGCTGTCGTTATCTGTTTGTCGCAGACTGGCCTACAACGCTAACCGGGCGTGTCTACTCCTGGATAAGCGTTGTCGGCCACTTTAGCTTTTTGGTATTCGCCACCTATCTGCTGATCCTGTTTCCTCTGACGTTTATCGTCATGTCGCAGCGCCTGATGCGGTTCTTGTCCGCCATCCTTGCGACGGTGGGGATGACGCTGCTGCTTATCGACAGTGAAGTGTTCACCCGCTTCCACCTGCATCTCAACCCTATTGTCTGGGAACTGGTGATAAACCCGGACCAGAACGAAACGGCCCGCGACTGGCAGCTGATGTTCATCAGCGTCCCGGTGATCCTGTTGATTGAGATGCTGTTTGCCACCTGGAGCTGGCAAAAGCTCCGCAGCCTGACCCGACGCCGCCATTACGCGAAGCCTGTGGCCGCGCTCTTTTTCGTCTCATTTATCAGTTCGCACATCATGTATATCTGGGCGGATGCGAACTTCTATCGCCCTATTACCATGCAGCGCGCTAACCTGCCGCTCTCTTATCCAATGACGGCCCGTCGTTTCCTTGAGAAGCACGGCCTGCTCGATGCCCAGGAGTATCAGCGCCGTCTGGTCGAACAGGGTAATCCGGAAGCGGTTAGCGTGCAGTATCCGCTGAGCGATCTGCGCTATCGCGATATGGGTCGCGGGCAAAACGTCCTGCTGATCACCGTTGATGGCCTGAACTATTCCCGTTACGAGAAGCAGATGCCTGCGCTGGCCGATTTCGCGAGTCAAAACGTGTCGTTTACCCAGCATATGAGTTCCGGTAACTCAACCGATGCGGGTATCTTTGGCCTGTTCTATGGCATTTCTGCCGGATATATGGACGGCGTGCTGTCTGCGCGCATTCCTGCGGCGCTGATCACCGGGCTTAATCAGCAGGGTTATCAGTTAGGGCTGTTCTCATCGGACGGCTTCAACAGTTCACTGTACCGCCAGGCGCTGCTCTCTGATTTCTCCCTGCCTGCCGCGCAGAGCCAGTCTGATGCCCAGACCGCAAACCAGTGGATAAACTGGCTGCAGCGCTACGCGCAGGAAGATAACCGCTGGTTCTCGTGGGTGGCCTTTAACGGCACAACGCTTAACGACAGCAACCAGGCAGGCTTTGCGCGCCGCTACGGCCGCGCGGCCGGCGATGTTGACGCACAGATTGGCCGCGTGCTTGACGCGCTACGTGAATCAGGCAAGCTTGATAACACCGTCGTGATCGTGACCGCGGGGCATGGGGTACCGTTAGGCGACGAGACGAAGAGCATGAGCTGGTCACGTCCGAACCTGCACGTTCCGCTGGTGATCCACTGGCCGGGAACGCCGGCGCAGCGCATCAATATGCTCACAGAACATAAAGATGTCATGACGACCCTGATGCAGCGCCTGCTGCACGTCAGCACGCCAGCAAACGAGTATTCTCAGGGGCAGGATCTCTTCAGCGCGGTACGACGTCATAACTGGGTGACGGCAGCAGACGGTAACACGCTGGTGGTGACCACGCCAAAGCTGACGCTGGTGCTGAACAGCAACGGGAACTATCAGACCTATAATCTGCAGGGTGAACGGCTGAAGGACCAGAAGCCGCAGCTGAGTCTGCTGCTGCAGGTTCTGACGGATGAGAAGCGTTTTATCGCTAACTGATTAATTATAAACCAGTTAGCGACAGATTCCCTTGCATTCGAAACGGAATCGAGTAGTATCTTTTTATGCGTCGGCACGTAGCGCAGCCTGGTAGCGCACCGTCATGGGGTGTCGGGGGTCGGAGGTTCAAATCCTCTCGTGCCGACCAAAATCACATTGAAAACCAGCCACTTATGGCTGATTTTTTATTTCGCCTCGTCCGGTGTTTTACCCAGATAGATCAGAGTCGCCAGACAAATCACCGCTCCGGCGCAAAACGTATACGGTGCTCCAAAGGTTTCCCAGATTGCCCCGGCTCCCAGGCTGGCGATTAACAATCCCGCGCCGCTGACCAGGCTAAATATACCGAACGCCGTACCGCGCAGATCCGCAGGAGCCGTTTTCGCAACCATTGCCGCCAGCAGCCCCTGCGTCATCCCCATATGAACACCCCACAGCGCGACGCCTAACACAATACCCGTCCAGTGGGTGCTAAGCGCCAGCACAATGTCTGCCCCAATCAGAACCACCAGCCCCCACTGCAGCAGCCGGGTGTGGCTCATCGTGTCGGACAACTTGCCAAACGGATATGCCGAGAGAAAATAAAGCAGATTCATGGCCACCATCACCAGCGGGATCAGCGCCAGCGGCACCCCCGACTGCTGTGCGCGAAGCACGAGAAATGCTTCACTGAAACGCGCGAGCGTGAAGATGGCACCCAGGCCAATAACCCACCAGCAGCCTTTCCCGAGGCGTCTGAGATTCTCTTTTTTGATGGGATTTGTTCGCTTATGTTCGACAGGGGTTTTCGGCTCATGCAGACCGAAAAAAAGCAGTGCAACGGCGAGGACGCCGGGGATCACCGCCACCCAAAAAATAGTGCGAAAATCATCATTCCACAGCAGCATTAAGCCGACGGCCAGCAGCGGCCCGAGAAATGCGCCGATAGTGTCCATCGACTGACGCAGACCAAAGGCCGCACCACGGAGTTCCGGTGGCGTAACGTCAGCGACCAGCGCATCACGCGGCGCCCCCCGGATCCCCTTCCCTACCCGGTCAATCAAGCGTGCCCCAAGAATCATGCCGGAGGAAGAGGCTATAGCGAACAACGGCTTACTCACCGCGCCAAGACCGTATCCCAGTACCGCCAGCCCTTTACGCTTGCCCAGGTAGTCACTGATTGCCCCGGAAAAAACTTTGATAAACAGCGCGGTGGATTCAGCCAGGCCTTCAATCAAACCAATAAAAAGCACGCTGGCACCCAGCGTTGTGACCATAAACAACGGGAGCAGACTGTGAATGATCTCAGAGGAGATATCCATCAACATACTGACCCCACCCACAACCCAGACGCCTTTCGGGATCCGGCTGAGCGTTGCAAACCGGGATAACATTGAGCCTCTCCTGCTTTATGGCGAACAAGCTTATGCGGAACAGAATATCCTGGAAAAGAGAATAAAAATTATCAGGCATAAAAAAAGCCAGCCCGCAGGCTGGCTTCTTATAGCAGATAAATGCTTAGTGCTTATCACGTCCGCCCAGGAAGAAAATGCCCAGCGGGATGGCCAGCAGAACGGTGAAGACAAGGCTGTAAACGAAGATCATCGCCGACTGCAGCACATACATGCTGGTAGTCCAGGCGGAGAGAGGAATGTTGTACTGTTCGATGACGCCAACAATGGTGGCCCGCCCGACGCACGCGGCAGCAATCATAAACACGACCAGCAGCGCCAGGAGGAACTTGCGGCCTTCAGGTGTTTTCAGTTTTGCACGAACCATCTCTCTTCCCTTTCACAGATGAATAACATAATAGAGGGTCTAAAATAACACGAACGCCCGCCACACTCCACATCAGTACAAACGCCTGCAAAAATGGATAACACCAGGTTTATTACGCTGCACATAATGAAAATGTAAGTAAATCACACTAATCATTCATACGCATTATGTTAGTCTGTGCAGGACCGTTTTGACATAAAGGAATGACAATGAAAAACGCACCTAAATTTGCCATCGCGCTTCTCGCCGCCGCGTGCGTCAGCACCAGCGCTTTCGCCAGCGACGCCCAAAAAGCGCAGCCGCTGGAAAAAGTTGCCCCCTATCCGCAAGCGGAAAAAGGCATGAAGCGTCAGGTGATTCAGCTGCCGGTTCAGCAGGACGAAGCGAATTACAAAGTGGAACTGTTAATTGGCAAGACGCTGGAAGTAGACTGCAATCAGCACCGTCTTGGCGGTCAGTTGGAAAGCAAAACCCTGGAAGGCTGGGGTTACGACTATTACGTCTTTGATAAAGTCACCTCTCCGGTTTCCACCATGATGGCCTGCCCTGACGGCAAAAAAGAGAAGAAATTTGTGACGGCCTATCTGGGCGACAACAGCCTGCTGCGCTACAACAGCAAGTTGCCGATCGTGGTGTATACGCCTGAAAACGTGGAAGTGAAATATCGCGTCTGGAAGGCAGATGAGACTGTCGGTCAAGCCGTAGTACGTTGAATATAAGTCGGGTGGCGGCTTCGCCTTACCCGACCCCTCTCCCACCGGGAGAGGGAGAAAACACTAAAAACGGTAACGAATGTTACCGTTTTGCTTTTACCTTACAGCGCGATATCGGCAACCGGCTTGTTTTCGGGCTGAGGCTTCAGCTCCGCCTTTGGCGCAGCATCCGCAGCCTGCGGCTTAACATATTGCAACTGCAATACGCGGCTGGTGTATTCCAGCTCCTGCTCCGTCGCATCCACGTTACCGTTCAGCTTCGTGCCGTACGATGGAATAATGGTTTTCAGCTTCGCCTGCCATTCCGGGCTGGCAACTTTGTCTTTAAACACTTTTTCCATCAGGTGCAGCATGATTGGCGCAGCGGTAGACGCACCCGGTGACGCGCCCAGCAACGCGGCAATCGTGCCATCCTTATCGCTCACCACTTCGGTACCCAGACGCAGTACGCCGCCCTCTTTCGGATCGCGCTTGATGATCTGGACACGCTGACCCGCCTGCCACAGACGCCAGTCTTCTTTCTTCGCCTGCGGATAGTACTCTTTCAGCGCCTCGAAGCGTTCGTCGTCAGAGAGCATCACCTGGCTGATCAGGTATTTTACCAGGTCGAAGTTATCCAGACCCACGTCCATCATCGGCTTGACGTTAGAGGTGGTGGTTGCGCTCAGCAGATCCCACAGGGAGCCGTTTTTCAGGAACTTGGTGGAGAAGGTCGCGAACGGTCCGAACAGCACCACGCGTTTACCGTCCAGCATACGGGTGTCAATGTGCGGTACGGACATCGGTGGCGCACCTACGGAAGCCTGACCGTACACTTTTGCCAGATGACGATTCACCACTTCCGGGTTCTCGGATACCAGGAACTGGCCGCCGACCGGGAAGCCCGCGTAGTCGTCAGCTTCAGGAATACCGGATTCCTGCAGCAGCTTCAGCGCTGCGCCGCCCGCACCGATGAAGACAAATTTGGCCTTAATGACGTGCTCGGCTTCATTGTTTTTCAGATCGGCAACCGTCACGCTCCAGCTGTTGTCCGCATTGCGCTTAAAGCCGCGCACTTCGGTGCTGAGCTGCAGGTTGAAGTTCTCTTTTTTCTTCAGGGACGCCACCAGCTGACGGGTAATTTCACCGTAGTTCACGTCGGTCCCGATTTCGGTACGGGTCGCCGCCACTTTTTGGTTTGGATCGCGACCTTCCATCACCAGCGGGGCCCACTCTTTGATCTGCGCGTGGTCTTCGGAGTATTTCATCCCGCGGAACAGGGTGCTCTGCTGCAGCGCAGCGTAACGTGCGCGCAGGAAATTCACGTTCTGCTCGCCCCACACAAAGCTCATGTGCGGTACGGTGTTGATGAAGGAGTGCGGGTCGTGCATCACGCCGCTGTTGACCTGGTGAGACCAGAACTGACGGGAGATCTGGAATGCTTCGTTGATCTCTACCGCCTTCTCGATACTAATGGAACCGTCCTTTTTCTGCGGCGTATAGTTCAGTTCCATGAGTGCCGAATGCCCGGTACCGGCGTTATTCCAGCCGTTCGAACTCTCCTGCGCCACGCCATCGAGGCGCTCGACCATGGTCATGGACCAGTCCGGCTGCAGTTCCTGCAGATAGGTTCCCAGCGTGGCGCTCATGATACCGCCACCAATTAAAAGGACGTCCGTTTCCTGCTCTTTAGGTGCGTCTGCTTTAGCTGCCATCGAGACGGCGCTGAGCCCAACGGCCAGAGAAAAGAGCATGGCAGTCATTTTTTTCATAATTTATGCCTTAGTGTAAAAGTGCTTGATGCGTGGAAAGTGCAGGTGAAAAAAGCTGCGTGGGCACGGTAACAACTTTTAAATATTGTTTAAAGGTTACGAAATTATTGTAATTGTGAAATTTAATGATGGATTGTTTGTAGGGGATTGCGGGGCGCAGCTGGCAATAGGGGGAATTTATGGCTACTATGCTGCACTTTGTGATCGCGCGCACGGAAGCCTGCCCTAACCAGCGAACTGTTATGTCCTTACCCCATTCTGCTGTATCCCCCGAAGACCGCGTAGCCAACGTACTGCGTTCCCCTAAGCAGCTGACGCGTGAAACGCTGGCGGGCGTTATTACCGCCCTGGCCCTGATCCCGGAAGTGATCTCTTTTTCCGTAGTCGCAGGCGTTGACCCAAAAGTCAGCCTGATCGCCTCCGTAGTGCTGTGCCTTGTTCTCTCCGTGTTGGGAGGTCGTCCGGCGATGGTCACGGCAGCCGCCGGTTCCGTAGCGCTGGTCATTGGCCCAATGGTGCATCAGCACGGCGTACAGTACATTCTTCCCGCAGTGCTGATGGCTGGCGTGATACAAATTCTGTTCGGCGTGCTGGGCATGGCAAGACTCATGCGCTTTATTCCCCAGTCGGTCATGACGGGGTTTGTTAACGCCCTGGGGATTCTTATCTTCTTCGCTCAGGTGCCGCATTTCTGGAGCCGAAGCCCGCTGATTGTGGGCCTGTTCGTGCTGACGCTGCTGATCGTGCTGTGGGTGCCGCGCTATATCAAAAGCATCCCTTCCCCGCTGATTGCGATCGTGCTGTTAACCTTGTTCACCGTTTCAACCGGCCAGGTCCTGCCGACCGTGGGCGATGAAGGCTCCATGAGCGGTGGTTTGCCGGGGTTTACCGAGCTGCTGGTACCGCTTAACGTACAGACGCTGAGCATCATCTGGCCGTGCGCCTTGAGTATTGCCTTCGTCGGCCTGCTGGAATCCCTGCTGACGGCAAAGCTGGTGGATGAACTGACCGTAACGCCATCGAGCAAACGCCGCGAGAGCATCGGGCTGGGCGTCGGCAATATTCTGGCCGGTTTTTACGGCGGCATTGCGGGCTGCGCGATGATCGGACAAACCATCGTTAACGTGGAGATGGGGAAAGGGCGAAGCCGTATTTCAACCCTTGCGGCGGGCATCGTGCTGCTGATCCTGGTGACGGCACTCAGTGAAGTCATGGCGAAAATCCCGATGGCGGTGCTGGCGGGGATTATGGCGATCGTCGCCGTCAAAACCTTCAGCTGGCACAGCCTTCAGCCCGCCACGATAAAAAATGCCCCGATTGCGGAAACGGTGGTGATGCTGGTGACCGTTGCCGCAACGGTTTCAACTGGCAACCTGGCGATTGGCGTACTGGGCGGGATTATCGTCATGGCACTGATCCCCGCCCGGATTAAGCGTCGGGTTAAAGCAGAAAAACCGTTGCCAGCCCAAGAAAAATAAAGAAACCGCCAGTATCGGTGATGGCGGTGATCATCACGCTCGACCCCACCGCGGGGTCGCGCCCCAGTTTGGTCATCGTCAGCGGGATAATAACGCCCATCATCGATGCCACCAGTAAATTCAGCACCATCGCCAGCATCATCACCCCGCCTAAGGCCATATCGTCATACAGCCACCAGGTGATGCCGCCCATAATGCCGCCCCACACCAGGCCGTTGATCAGCGCCACGCCCATCTCCCTGAAGATCAGAAAGGCAAAATTACCGGGCTGAATATTTTCCAGCGCCAGCGCGCGGACGATCATGGTGATGGTCTGGTTTCCGGTGTTGCCGCCAATCCCGGCCACAATCGGCATCAGCGAGGCCAGCGCCACCAGCTGCGAAATGGTGTGTTCAAAGCCGTCAATCACGCGGGAGGCGATAAAGGCGGTACACAGGTTAATAGCCAGCCACGCCCAGCGGGTTTTTACCGCCTTGCCGACGGAGGCATGGACGTCATCTTCGGCGCTGATCCCCCCGAGCGCGCGCAGGTCGTTGTCGGTTTCTTCGTAGACCACATCAACGATCTCATCAATGGTCAGACGCCCCATCAGCTTGCCGACGGAGTCTACGACCGCCGCACTCACAAGGTCATCACGTTCAAAGGTACGCGCCGCTTTTTCCGCGTCGTCTTCCGGGGAGAAGACCATCGGCTCGTTTTCCATCACCTCGCTCACCTTCCGCTGGGTGCTGTTTAGCAGGATGGTTTTCAGCTCCAGCTCGCCGAGCAGGGTTTTGTCCCGCGAGGTAACAAACAGTTTATCGGTGTTATCCGGCATCCTGCCCAGGCGGCGCAGGTAGCGCTGCACGGTACCCAGCGTGACGTCCGGACGTACCGTGATAACGCCAAACTCCATAATCGCGCCAACGCTGTTTTTCTCGTAGTGCATCACCTGGCGCACGCGCGCGCGTTCATCGGCGGGCAGAGACGCCAGCAGGCGACCGGTCAGGTTACGCGGCAGGTGCTGTACAAGGTAAATCTGCTCGTCGATATCCAGGGTTTGCAGGGCGTCGAGGATGTCCCGGTCGCTCATCTCGTCGATCAGGTCGTCCCAGACGTTTTCCGAGGCTTCAAGCAGGACCTGGCCGCGCTCGTGATCCTGCACCAGGCGCCAGAGGGCGTGACGCTCTTCCGAAGGAAGCGCTTCCAGGGTATCCGCCAGATCCGGCGGCGGTAAATGAGCAACCAGCGCACCTACCTCAGCAATATCGTCGGCCAGTGTGCCGACATCATATTGCTCAGCCAGGGTCAGTTTGCCTAATAGCGTAGAAGTGACCGCTTTATCGGTCGTGAGAAGCCAGATGAGTCGCGCACGCTCCTGGTCACGCTGCCTGGCGCTGTTTTTCTTTAATACCGACATCAATCATAAATCCATTAAATGAGTTGGGGTTAAGCATAGCGCGGGGATATGTAAATAAGAATAAACAACGGGGCGAGGTGGAGAAAAAAGCTTCATTACAGCCACGATCTATCCCCTCTCCCTGTGGGAGAGGGTTAGGGTGAGGGCATCAGGCCGTACGCGCCACCGCATCACGCGATGCCGCATCGCGCTCTTCACCGGTCAGCTCGCTCAGCTTGCCGTCGCGCATCTCCAGAAGACGGTCGGCATGAATGAAGTAATGATCGTCGTGGCTGATGGCGAAAATGGTCTTGCCCATCTCCTGCATCAGCGGCAGCAGCACCTGATAAAACTCGCGGCGGAAATGCGGATCCTGATCCGCCGCCCACTCATCCAGCAGGATGATGTCACGCTCTTCCGCCAACGCCAGCAGCAGCGCCACGCGCTTCTTCTGCCCCTTGGAGAGCTTGAGGTTGAGGATTTTTCCGTCCTGAAGCTCCAGCTTGTGCGCCATCTGCAGCTGCGTCAGCCATTTTTCAACCAGCTCAGGATTGGCCTGCTGCCCTTCCGGCCCCAGCAGCTGGTCAAACAGCCAGACATCGGTGAACACCGCCGAGAAAAGCTTGCGGTAATCCTCGGGCTTCTCCGCGCTCAGCGCCTTACCGTCCAGCAGGATTTCGCCCGACTGCGGCTGGTAAAGTCCGGTGAGCAACATCGCCAGCGTGGATTTTCCGCTGCCGTTGCCGCCGATGAGGAACAGCAGTTCACCGCGGTGAATCGTCAGGTTGACTGGCCCCACGGAGAAGGCGTTGTCCTGATAGCGGAACATCACGTCGCGCAACTCCAGGGTCTGCCAGTTCGGGAAGGCCTGCGGGCGCGGGAATTCGGCTTTGAACGGCGCGAGATCGAATTTTTTGAGCTTATTAAACGCTACCTGTGCGCTGAGTAACGTAGGCAGTGCGCCAACGGCCGAGAGCAGCGGCGTACGTAAAAACAGCAGCGTCAGCGAGTAGGTCGCCGCCACGTTGGTATCCGCCCAGCCCAGGCTGTTCGCCATCCAGAACACCAGGCCAATGGCACCCAGCATCATAATGTTGGACCAGTTCACGGCGCTCAGGTGGAAGGTATCGGCGCGAATGATGTGGTGCCGGTATTCGCGCGCGTCCGGAATATAAAGATGATTGAAAATATGCTCGGCGCGCTCGCGGTTGAGAGTCAGCTCTTTGCGCCCTTCCAGCACCGTCTGATAATCGTTATAGAGCTTATCTTCCGTTTCTCGCAGGACCGCCATGTGCTTATAGACGCGCGACACCAGCATAAAGCCGCCCCAGATGGTGATGGCAATCCACAGGGCGGTCACCGCCAGCATTTTAGTGGAGAGCCAGGCGAGATAGGCGGCAGAGCCAAAGGTCAGGATGATCCCCTGCACCAGCTCCGGCAGGCGGACAAACGCGATGGTAATGGCGCGCACGTCGCTGGTCAGCCCCGCCAGCAGGGAAGCGCTGCCGAGCTGTTCCACACGCTCTACCTGGGTATCCAGGATCCGCTTGATGAACTCGCTGCGCAGGCGGAAAACGAAATGGTGCCCAAGCGCGGTCAGCGCCAGCTGAGAACCAAGCGTAACCGCCATCAACAGCAGCAGCAGGCCGAGAAACTCCGGCAGTACCGAGAGTGAGGTATCAACCATTTCGATCAGCCGCACGTTTATAAACGCGATCAGGCCAATACCCAGCGCGGCGCTGGCAAGGCTTAAGGCCATTACGGCAATGAAGGGCCAGCGGTACTGACGCCAGACAAGGAGAAGTAGTTGCATGCAGGCAATCCGGACAATAAAAATCAGCCAGCAGTGTAAACTGCCCTGCGCGGACATCAAGAATAATTCTTATTTTTGTTTGCTAAACCCCGCCTGACGGAAAGTCAGATTATAGCGGTACTCGCCAGTAAGGGGATGAACCCCGGGCTTCAGGGGCTGAATGCCGTGATAGTACAGCCGCGACTCCCTGCCCCATACCACCACGTCACCATGTTCCAGCATGATGCGCTTGAGCGGATCGTTGCGGCGTAGACCGCCAAACTGGAAGACGGCGGGCAGGCCCAGCGATACCGAGACGATAGGCGCACGCAGATCGGGTTCATCTTTGTCCTGATGCAGGGAGAGCTTCGCGCCGATGGCGTAGCGGTTAATCAGGCAGGCATCCAGCCGAAAGTCAGGATAATCCGCTGCAACGGCAGCTTCGTGGCAGAGAGTCTGAAAAACTGCAGGCATCGGCGGCCACGGCTGGCCGGTGGCGGGATCGTTGGGGGCATAGAGATAGCCCCGCGCGTTCGTGGCCCACCCCAGTTCCCCGCAGTTGGCCATGGCCACCGACATGGTGTAGCCGCCCGGCGTTACCATATGGCGAAACGGTGAAACGGCCGTCACCTCTTCTATGCCGGCAAGCAATGCCTGTGCGCGGGAGAGTGCGAAGCGGCGCAGGATCGTCGCTCCCGGCGCAAGCGGCTCCAGCCAGGGTTCAGCATCCGCAAAAAGATCGAGCATTATCCCTCCCGGCGTTTTGCCTCACGTTTCAGTAATAGCGCTTTTCGCGCCGCCCCCCAGCGATAGCCCGACAGCGCGCCGTCGTTACGAACCACGCGATGACAGGGGATCACAATCGCCAGCCTGTTTGCCGCGCAGGCACCGGCGACGGCACGCACCGCATTGGGCTGGCCAATCGCCTGCGCCACCTGCTGATAGCTGGCCGTTTCCCCGCTGGGTATGTCCCGCAGAGCCTGCCATACCCGCTGCTGGAACGCGGTTCCGCGTATATCCAGCGGCAGGGTCAGCGGCACCGCGCGGTTATCAATACTGGCAATGACCTGACGGAGACGCTGAGCGAAGGCATCTTCACGTGGAGAAGGCTCAGCGTTTGGAAACAGCGTCGCCAGCTCTTGGGCTAATTCGGTATCGCTGTCGCCCAGCAGTATCGCGCAAATCCCCCGCTCGCTTTCAGCGACCAGACAGCGTCCTAATGAACAGTCGTCGATGGCGTACTGCACCGGTACCTCGCCTTTGCGGTACTGTTTCGCCGTCATTCCCAGCGCGTCGTTGGCTTTGCGGTAATAACTGCTGCTGTCGGGAAAACCTGCCGCCAGCACGGCATCGGTAATTTTGTTTCCCTGCGCAAGCGCCGTGCGCAGACGCTGCCCCCGCGCCGCCTGCTGCCAGGCTTTTGGCGTCATCCCGGTAATGGACTTAAACAGCCGGTGGAAATGGAAAGGACTCATGGCGACCTGCTGCGCCAGACCTTCAAGCGTCAGCGCGGGATCCTGCTCCAGAAGGCGACAGGCATGCTCCACTTTCGCCAGCTTCTGCTGCTGCGGATCGCGTTTGTCCGGCATACAGCGCTTGCACGGACGAAAACCTGCCTGAATGGCATGCTGGACATCAGGATAAAAGCAGACATTTTTACGCAGCGCGTGACGGGCACGGCAGGACGGGCGGCAGAAAATCCCCGTCGTCTGCACGGCAAAAACAAACCGATCGTCAGCGCGCGGATCGCGAGCCAGAACGGCCTGCCAGCGATCCTCATCGTTCATGTAGGTTGGATTTTTCATCATCAGCTCCTCTTACAAGCATACCTTTAGCGTGCCCGAGTGCCAGTGATAAAAAACCCGCAACCTTGCTTTTTAATTTTTGTCGCTCACCAGGAAGCTGTTGAATTGCGGCGAGCTCCAGGTTTTGAATCCGTCGCCTTCTTTAGTGATCATGTAAACTGCTAGCCCTTCCTGACGAACCACCTCTTTAGCTTTTTCCGGGCCGAGAACCATCAGGCCGGTATCCCAGGCATCGGCTTCCAGCGCAGTCGGTGCAATCACGGTCACCGAGACCAGGTTATGCGTGATGGGACGTCCGGTCTGAGGGTCAATCACGTGCGAAATACGCTTCCCGTCGAGTTCGTAATAGTTACGGTAGCTCCCTGAAGTACTGATGCCGTGTCCGTTGATATCCACAATGGCCTGTACGGCGTTTTGCCGATCGGTCGGTTTTTGAATCGCCACGCGCCACGGTTTACCGCTGGCGTTCATGCCCCGGCTAACTAACGCGCCGCCCACGGAGACCAGGTAGCGCGAAATCCCTTCCTGCATCATCAGCGCGGCAAGGTGATCCGCTGCGTAGCCTTCCCCTACCGTCGACAGATCGACAAACAGATCGGGAATATCCTTTTGCAGATACTGCTGACCGTACTGGTTGATGACCGTCAGATGCTGTAGCCCTGTCCGGGCGCGGGCATCATCAATAGCCGCACTGTCCGGCGTGGTCACCGGCTGTTTGTTGGGACCAAATCCCCAGAGATTCACCAGGGGACCGACGGTGACGTCCATCGCGCCGTTGGTTTTGTATCCTACGCGCATCGATTCAGTGACGATATCGGCCATTGCTTCGCTCACCGGCCACAGGGAGGTACTGGTGGAGAGATTGAAGCGCATCAGCGCCGAGTCATTTTTATAGGTTGAGAGCAGCTGATCGTCGGCATCCAGCTGAGACTGGATTTTGCCGCGAAGTTCATCAGCGCGCGTTTTGTCCAGGCCCATCACGCTGACGCGCCAGAAGGTGCCCATCGTTTTGCCTTCAAGCACCGTCGCGGCGGATGCATCGGTTTTCGCCACGGGCGCGGGTTCATCACACGCGGTCAGGAAAAAAAGCATAGCCAGAAAGCTGGCGCGTAAAAAAGTCATGTCCATTCATTATTATCCTCATGCCAGGGCGGCAAGAGTACACCAAAACGGTTGCATTGTGAGGCCCAAAAAAAGCACAAAAAAGGGGCCATCAGGCCCCTTAAGTCACACGATGACGCGATTAGAACTGGTAAACCAGACCCAGCGCGACGATATCATCAGTACCGATGCCGGCCTGACGGGTGAACTCATTTTCATCAACCAGGTTGATTTTGTAATCCACGTAGGTGGACATGTTTTTGTTGAAGTAGTAAGTCGCACCTACATCAACATATTTCAGCAGATCCTGATCGCCGTAACCTTCGATGTCTTTACCTTTGGACTGCAGGTAAGCCACGGATGGACGCAGGCCGAAGTCGAACTGGTACTGAGCAACCACTTCGAAGTTCTGCGCTTTGTTAGCAAAGCCGTAAGCGGTAGTCGGGCTGTCGCCGTTAGAGGTACCGAAGCGGGTTGCATTGTAGGTCTGTGAGTACTGCGCTGCCAGGTAGATGTTGTTGGCATCGTATTTCAGGCCGCCAGAATAGACTTCTGCGTGATCGCCGTTACCGTAAACGCCCGGTGCGTTCTGGTCAGCGGTACGTTTGGAGGAGGACATCGCACCACCCACGCTGAAGCCTTCGCCCAGGTTATAGGTTACGGAAGCACCGTAGCCGTCGCCGTTCTGTTTCAGCAGGCTGCGTCCACCGACGTTTTCACCGCTTACGCTGCCGTTTTTACCCTGGTACTGCAGCGCAAAGTTCAGGCCGTCAACCAGACCGAAGAAGTCCTGGTTACGATAGGTCGCCACGCCGTTAGCACGAGACTGCAGGAAGTTGTCTGCGCCGTAGGTATCGCCGCCAAATTCTGGCAGAACGTCAGTCCAGGAAGTTACGTCGTAGATCACGCCGTAGTTACGACCGTAATCGAAAGAACCCGCTTCAGCGAATTTCAGACCGGCAAACGCCACACGCGTCCAGGACTGGTTGTCACTTTCCGTCGTGTTACCCTGGATCTGGTATTCCCACTGGCCGTAACCGGTCAGCTGATCGTTAACCTGAGTTTCACCTTTGAAGCCAAGACGCATGTAGGTCTGGTCGCCGTCAGCACTCTTGTCGTCAGAGAAATAGTGCAGACCATCAACTTTGCCGTACAGATCTAATTTGTTGCCATCTTTGTTATAAATTTCGGCCGCATTTGCTGCGCCTGCTACCAGCAGTGCTGGTACCAGGAGGGACAGTACTTTAACTTTCATTTTATTAACCCTCTGTTATATGCCTTATAATTGCCACTGCTTACTGGTTAACCCTCATTAACCAGTCGGCAATTTCATTCTCCGCAAAATTACAGAATAATCCAATGCGAATATGATACGAAAACTTTGAAGATGTTTCATTTATCTATCAACATGTTTCAAGATGTAAATGAAAAGGAACTTTTACAAAGCACAAAAAGCTTAGAAATTTAGCACTTATAATCAAAAAGAAAAATCAACTCAACCAAATCAATAAGTTAAAATAAAAAACGTTACCGCACTGAATGACAAAACAAGATCGACTCCAATCTCTAAAATAACTCTCGCTATCATCATTAACTTTATTTATTACCGTCATTCAGCTTTGAATGTCTGTTTATCCCTAATTCAACCGGATGCTTCGCATTCGGTTTTTTTTACCCTTCTTTACGTAACTTTTCTTTTTTTGTGCTACCGCCGCGAAATTGTAACGACTATTAACTAAATTCTCGCCCACCTCCGCGCAGAATGCGAAAATTTGAACAAAACTTAATTTCTTGTTAATTCGTGCTATTTAATGCGCGAAAGCATTTTGTATTTGTACACGCATCATCGGCTTGTACACATTTAACACACACTTCATCTCCCGTACGGGCCATCGAAAAAGTCGCCTGTTCCAGGACAGTGGCGCTGGAAATTCAGTTATTACCCTTTATACTGCCCTATCGCCACAGAGCACGACCATCACGGGTTAAAGATATCAATGAGTCAGACTGAAACTACCGCCCCGAGCAAATTCTCCCTCCTTCCCGGGAGCATCACCCGTTTCTTTCTTCTTTTGATCGTTGTGCTGTTAGTCACAATGGGCGTGATGGTGCAGAGCGCGGTTAACGCCTGGCTGAAGGATAAGAGCTATCAGGTGGTTGATATTACTCATGCCGTTCACAAGCGCATTGATACCTGGCGCTACGCCACCTGGCAGATTTACGACAACATTGCCGCGGCGCCTGCCAGTTCGTCCGGGGATGGACTTCAGGAGACGCGGCTGAAGCAGGACGTCTACTACCTCGAAAAACCGCAGCGTAAGACTGAAGCGCTTATCTTTGGCTCTCACGACAGCGCGACCCTTGAGATGACGCAGCGTATTTCGACCTACCTGGATACCCTCTGGGGCGCCGAAACGGTACCGTGGTCGATGTACTATCTGAACGGTCAGGATAACAGCATGATCCTGATCTCGACGCTGCCGTTGAAAGATCTCTCTTCCGGATTTAAAGAGACGACGGTCGGCAGCATTGTCGACTCCCGCCGGGCAGAAATGCTGCAGCAGGCCAACGCCCTTGATGAACGTGAGAGCTTCTCATCGCTGCGCCGGCTGGCATGGCAGAATGGTCACTATTTTACCCTGCGTACCACCTTTAACCAGCCGGGACATCTGGCGACAGTCGTGGCCTTTGATTTACCCATTAATGATTTGATCCCGCCGGATATGCCGCTCGACAGCTTCCGTCTGGAGCCCGACAGCAGCACCCAGAACATGCGTGCGGCGTCTGACAAAGAGGCCGCAGAGAGCGTCACAATCTCCTTTAACGGCTCGAAAATTGAAATTGCCTCGTCGCTGAACTCAACAGGCATGCGTCTGGTGTGGCAGGTACCGTTTGGCACGCTGCTGCTCGACACCCTGCAAAATATTCTGCTACCTCTGCTGCTGAATATCGGCCTGCTGGCGCTGGCGCTGTTCGGCTACAGTACCTTCCGCTTCCAGCCTGGGCGCCAGAGCGACGCGTCTGCGGTCTCGGCGGGCAATACCAATGAGCTACGCGTGTTGCGCGCGCTCAATGAAGAGATTGTTTCCGTGCTGCCGCTTGGGGTGTTAGTTCACGATCAGGAAGCGAATCGCACGGTAATGAGCAATAAAATTGCCGACCATCTGCTGCCGCACCTTAACCTGCAGAACATCACCACCATGGCGGATCAGCACCAGGGAGTCATTCAGGCCACCATTAACAATGAACTGTACGAGATCCGTCAGTTCCGCAGCCAGGTAGCCCCGCGCACGCAAATCTTCATCATCCGCGATCAGGATCGCGAAGTGCTGGTGAATAAAAAGCTCAAGCAGGCGCAAAGGCTGTATGAGAAGAACCAGCAGGGGCGCGCGGCATTTATGCAGAACATTGGCGATGCCTTCAAGCAGCCGTTAAAAACGCTGGCGACCCAGGCGGCGGCGTTAAACACGTCTGAAAGCCACCAGCTCGCCTGCCAGGCCGACTCGCTGGTCCGCATGGTGGATGAGATCCAGCTGGCGAACATGCTGGAGAATGATTTCTGGAAAGGCACCCCTTCTCTCTTCTCCATTCAGGATTTGATCGATGAAGTGGTTCCGGAAGTCCTGCCCGTCATTAAGCGCAAAGGGCTGCAGCTACTGATCAACAACCATTTACCCGCCAATGACGAACGTCACGGCGACCGCGAGGCGCTGCGTCGTATTCTGCTGATGATTATTCAGTACGCCGTGACCACCACGCAGATTGGCAAGATAACCCTTGAAGTGAGCACCGACGAGTCGGCGGAAGATCGCCTGACGTTCCGTATCCTGGACACCGGGGAAGGCGTCACGGCGAGTGAAATTGATAATCTACACTTCCCGTTCCTGAATGACACGCAAAGCGATCATTACGGCAAGGCTAACGCCCTGACCTTCTGGCTGTGCGATCAGCTGGCGCGTAAGCTCGGCGGCCATCTGAATATCAAGGCCCGTGAATCACTGGGTACGCGTTACTCTCTGCACGTGAAAATGGCCGCCAATCCGCAGGAAGAAGATGAAGAACGCCTGCTGGATGATGTCGTGGTGATGGTGGATGTGACCTCAAACGAGATCCGCAATATTGTGGTTCGTCAGCTCGAAAACTGGGGCGCGGCCTGCATCACGCCGGATGAAAGGCTGGCAAGTCAAGAATTTGATCTGTTTTTAACTGATAATCCGTCTAATCTTACTGCCTCGGGCTTGCTTTTAAGCGATGATGAGTCAGGCGTGCGGAAAATCGGCCCTGGCCAGCTGCGCGTCAACTTTAATATAAGCAATGCGATGCAGGAAGCTGTACTACAACTAATAGAAGAGCAGCTGGCGCAGGAAGAGATAACGGAATCCCCGTTAGGCGGCAATGAAAATGCCGAGCTTCACGCCAGCGGATACTATTCCCTCTTTGTTGATACAGTACCAGATGATGTGAAGCGGTTGTATACTGAGTCCGCTGCGAATGATTTTGCAGCGCTGGCACAGACAGCACACCGGCTTAAAGGGGTGTTTGCCATGCTTAATCTGGTTCCCGGCAAGCAGTTATGTGAAACGCTGGAACATCTAATTCGTGAGAAAGATGCCTCTGGCATTGAAAAATACATCAGCGACATTGACGCCTACGTCAAAAGCTTGCTGTAGCAAGGTAGCCTTATACATGAACAATATGAACGTAATTATTGCCGATGACCATCCGATTGTACTGTTCGGTATTCGCAAATCACTTGAACAGATCGAGTGGGTGAATGTAGTCGGTGAATTTGAAGACTCTACAGCACTGATCAATAACCTCCCAAAGCTTGATGCACACGTGCTCATTACCGATCTCTCCATGCCTGGGGACAAATACGGAGATGGGATCACGCTCATCAAATATATTAAACGTCACTTCCCGGACATCTCGATCATTGTTCTGACCATGAACAACAACCCGGCGATCCTGAGCGCCGTGCTGGATCTGGACATCGAAGGGATTGTGCTGAAACAAGGCGCCCCAACCGATCTGCCAAAAGCGCTCGCTGCGCTGCAGAAAGGCAAGAAGTTCACGCCTGAGAGCGTCTCTCGTCTGCTGGAAAAAATCAGCGCGGGTGGCTACGGTGACAAACGCCTGTCGCCGAAAGAGAGTGAGGTTCTGCGCCTGTTCGCTGAAGGTTTTCTGGTGACCGAGATTGCCAAGAAGCTGAACCGCAGCATTAAAACCATCAGTAGCCAGAAGAAATCCGCAATGATGAAGCTGGGCGTGGACAACGATATTGCCCTGCTGAACTATCTCTCCTCCGTTACGCTGAGCGCATCGGATAAGGATTGATCCCTGACGGGTGTGCGGCCTGATGCCCTCTCCCACAGGGAGAGGGTGAAAAACGTAAAAGGCCCTTGCGGGCCTTTTTTATATTCTGGTTTTTCTCACGCGATCCGCGTAAATCGACAACGTCTGCTTCAGCACGTCCAGCGTGACCGGTTTCGACAGGCAGCTGTCCATGCCGGACTCCAGACAGCGCTGCTTCTCTTCCGCCAGCGCGTTCGCCGTTACGCCCACCACCGGCAGCGTCAGGCCAAGCTGTCGGATGCGCTGCGTCAGCCGGTAGCCGTCCATGTTAGGCATGTTGACGTCGCTCAGCACGATATCAATATGATTTTTACTCAGCACATTCAGCGCATCCACGCCGTCATTGGCGGTTTTACACTGGTAGCCCAGCGATCCAAGCTGGTCAGCCAGCAGACGACGGTTAATCGGATGGTCATCCACCACAAGAATCATCATATCGTCATTCACTGACGCCAGACCTTCCGGTGACGGCAGCGCGCCTGCACCGTCGTTCTCTTCCAGCTCGACTTTGTAGATACGGGCCAGCAGGCTCAACAGCTCATGCGGCGTTGCGACGCTGTGAACCCATTCCCCCGGCGCCCGTTCAACCGGTATGCCAATGTGGCGGCGGCAGAAGAGCACCGTTCCTCTCCCCTGCCACGGCTGTTCAGGCATCTCGTCGGTGATGAGCACATCGTCCACGTCCGGCATCTGGCCTTCATAGCGGCAGACCCTCACGCCGCTATGGGTGAGCAGCGCCGTCAGATAGTCATTCAGCGAGGCATTATTGACCGCCAGCCAGCAGCGCTTGTCGCTCAGCCCGTCAACTGCGGCTTTTGCCGGATACTGCGCCGAATAGAGCGGAATGCGGATGGTGAACTGGCTGCCCATGCCGGGCTCAGTATCCACAGAAATGTCACCGTCCATCATGCTGACGAGCTTCTCGCAAATCGCCAGCCCCAGACCGGTGCCCTGGAAGTTACGCTGCACGCCGGTGCCGACCTGGAAGAACGGGTCGAACAGACGTACCACCTCCTTGGCCGGAATACCCACCCCCGTGTCGCGCACGCGGATGCTCAGGTAATCCCCTGCCCTGCAAACGTGTAGCACTATGCAGCCGATATCGGTGAATTTGATGGCGTTGCTGAGCAGGTTAGAGATGACCTGCTGCAGACGCATCGGATCGCCGTGCAGCGTCAGCGGCACATCCGGTTCGATAAAGCAGTAGAGCCCCAGCTGTTTACGCACCACCAGCGGCAGATAGTTGGCGCTGATGTGGTTCATGACCTCACGCGGCGAAAACTCGCGCGGCTCGATTTTCAGCTGCTCAGACTCAATTTTAGAGAAGTCGAGAATATCGCTGATGATCTTCAGCAGCAGGCTGGAGGAGTTGTTCATCGCCGTTACCAGCCGGTCGACGCCTTTCGGCAACTCTTTCGTCTGCAGCAGATCGAGGTTACCGATAATCCCGTACAGCGGCGTACGCAGCTCGTGGCTTACGGTAGCCAGGAACATGGATTTCGACTGGCTGGCCTGCTCCGCGGCCTGCGCCATCTCCTGCAGCGACTCTTCCATCTTCACGCGCGCGGAGACATCCACCAGCACGCAAATCGCTACGTTTTCATTGCGATAGCGGGAATGGACAAAGCTTATCTGCAGGTTGGTGTGGGTGCTGGTGAGCACGTCGACAAAGTTCACCTGCTGCCCGCAGATGATCTGCGTCAGCCTTTGCCGGTCCTCGTGCGTCAGCATATTCAGGTAGTTGTGCGCCAGCTCGTTACTCAGGATGTTGGTCCCGTCCTGGGTACGCAGAATACAGATCCCCACCGGCGCGGAAGCGACAATTTTGCGGTTGAACTGCTCGTGCTCCTCCAGACGCTGTGCGTCACTTTCGGCGGGAATAAAGATTCTACGCTCATACATGCGCGCCAGCGTGAACAGCGCGCCCCCCACCAGCAGGTTCAGCAGAATCGCATTCATAATAAGAATACGTATCCGCTCGAGCACCATATCCACCGGCAGCGAGTAGACAATGCTCAGCGACGATGGCGGCAGGCTTTTTTTCAGCACCAGCTCGCGGAAGCCGGAGGTGTAGCCAAACCATGAGCGTTCCTGCATCCAGTGCGGATCGACGTTCAAACTTTTATCCGGCCCGGCGAGTGAGATCAGCTGATGCCCATTTTCATCCAGAATAGTCACGCCCATCGGCAGGCTGCCCGGCGTGAAGAAGTTTTCCATGCGAATGGTCTGCTCAATCCCCAGCAGCGCCTGCAGGCGATTGCCCAGATAAACCGGCGTCAGCGCGTAGAAATAGCCCACGCCCATACGCGGCCCCTGGCTAATCCAGAAGATGTTGTTCCCGCGCTCGTCCTGGGGCGCATTGCGATATTTGACAATACGCTCGTGCAGGCTTTTCAGCGCATCATCGCGCTCGACGGGCACATCGCGCAGGCCAAAGTCAGCCATGCAGAGATTTTCGCTGCCAATCAGGAATACGCGGTTGAGATCGTAGGCGGCAGAGAAGTTATCGCGCCAGTAGCGCATAAACCAGGCGAGGGATTCCAGCGACCCGCGCCAGGTATTGCTCATAGTGGAGCAATCGGAGTCCGGGAACAGCGGCTGGAAGTCCGGCACTTCGGTTTTGTCATTGCGCCCGCGAAGGGCAAGGATACCGTTTTCCGCCGTCAGTCGATTTTCGGCAATATACTTCAGCTCCTTCATCACGTCCGATGTTCGCTGAATGTAGCGCTGGGCCTGATCGGAGCTTAAATTAAACTCCTGGCGAATCTCTGCTTCTTTCTGATGCAGCGCATTGACGATGTAAAACACCGACAGCAAGACCACCAGCAGCCAAAGCAAGAGCGCCAGCGCCCGGAACAGATAGCGAGAAACTTTCAGCGTGGTACGAAAGGAGACGAGGTATTTCAAAGGGGCGAGGCTCCGCCGTCGGGGTCAAAAGAATGTGGTTAAGGTAGCGGTAAACGCGGCTTGTCGCAACGTTCACGTATCTGCAACTGCAAAAGAAAAGGGCCGGAATCCGGCCCTTTATGCGTCATGAGACGTTACTCGTCAGCGTCATCCGCTGCGTCATCGTCGGTCTCCGCTTCCGGTGCGATTTCGTCATCACCTTCCGCGACGCTGCCGTCAATAGAGTCGAGCTCTTCGTCGTCCACCGGCTCAGCAACGCGCTGCAGACCCACTACGTTTTCATCTTCCGCCGTACGGATGAGGATAACGCCCTGGGTGTTACGGCCCACCACGCTGATCTCGGACACGCGGGTACGCACCAGCGTACCGGCATCGGTGATCATCATGATCTGGTCGGCATCGTCCACCTGCACCGCGCCTACAACGGACCCGTTGCGTTCGGTGACCTTGATGGAAATAACGCCCTGCGTGCCGCGTGACTTGGTCGGATATTCGCTTTCCGCCGTACGTTTACCGTAGCCGTTCTGGGTGACGGTCAGGATTGCGCCTTCGCCACGTGGAACGATCAGGGAAACAACGGAATCTTCACCCGCCAGTTTAATACCGCGCACGCCGGTCGCCGTACGGCCCATTGCGCGCACGGCATTCTCTTTGAAGCGCACCACTTTACCGGCCGCAGAGAACAGCATCACTTCATCAGAACCGGAGGTCAGATCCACACCGATCAGCTCGTCGCCTTCGTTCAGGTTCACCGCAATAATACCGGCAGAACGCGGACGGCTGAATTCGGTCAGCGCTGTTTTCTTCACGGTACCGCTAGCGGTCGCCATAAAGACGTTCACGCCCTCTTCGTACTCGCGTACCGGCAGAATAGCGGTGATACGTTCGTTAGCTTCCAGCGGCAGCAGGTTGACGATTGGACGACCACGCGCACCACGGCTCGCTTCCGGCAGCTGATAGACCTTCATCCAGTACAGACGGCCGCGGCTGGAGAAGCAGAGGATCGTATCGTGGGTGTTGGCCACCAGCAGGCGGTCAATAAAGTCTTCTTCTTTAATGCGTGCCGCAGATTTGCCCTTACCGCCACGACGCTGTGCTTCGTAGTCGGTCAGCGGCTGATACTTCACATAGCCCTGGTGAGACAGGGTGACCACCACGTCTTCGCGGTTGATCAGATCTTCAATGTTGATATCAGAGCTGTTCGCGGTGATTTCGGTGCGGCGCTCGTCGCCGAACTGATCGCGGACCAGCTCCAGCTCTTCGCGGATCACTTCCATCAGGCGCTCGGCGCTACCCAGGATGTGCAGCAGCTCAGCAATTTGCTCCAGCAGCTCTTTGTACTCGTCGAGCAGTTTTTCGTGCTCAAGGCCGGTCAGCTTCTGCAGGCGCAGATCCAGAATCGCCTGGGCCTGCTGTTCAGTCAGGTAGTACTGACCGTCACGCACGCCGAATTCAGGCTCCAGCCACTCAGGACGCGCGGCGTCATCGCCCGCACGTTCCAGCATCGCCGCCACGTTACCCAAATCCCACGGACGCGCAACCAGCGACGCTTTCGCTTCAGCCGGGGTTGGCGCACGACGGATCAGTTCGATGATCGGGTCGATGTTGGCCAGCGCAACCGCCAGCGCTTCAAGGATGTGTGCACGGTCGCGCGCTTTGCGCAGCTCGAAGATGGTACGACGGGTCACCACTTCGCGGCGGTGACGCACGAACGCGCTCAGGATCTCTTTCAGGTTCATGATCTTCGGCTGACCATGGTGCAGCGCAACCATGTTGATACCGAAGGAGACCTGAAGCTGAGTCTGGGAGTAGAGGTTATTCAGCACAACCTCACCCACCGCGTCGCGCTTGATTTCAATCACGATGCGCATACCGTCTTTGTCAGACTCGTCACGCAGCGCGCTGATGCCTTCAACGCGTTTCTCTTTTACCAGCTCGGCGATTTTTTCAATCAGACGCGCTTTGTTCACCTGATACGGGATCTCGTGAACAATGATGGTTTCACGGCCGGTTTTCGCGTCCGCTTCCACTTCAGCGCGGGCACGGATGTAAATCTTGCCGCGGCCGGTGCGGTACGCTTCTTCAATGCCGCGACGACCGTTAATGATCGCCGCCGTCGGGAAGTCCGGGCCCGGGATGTGTTCCATCAGCCCTTCAATGCTGATGTCTTCATCGTCGATATAGGCCAGGCAGCCGTTGATCACTTCCGTGATGTTGTGTGGCGGAATGTTGGTTGCCATACCGACGGCGATACCGGACGAGCCGTTCACCAGCAGGTTAGGGATCTTCGTTGGCATAACGTCAGGAATTTTTTCCGTGCCGTCGTAGTTATCAACGAAATCAACCGTCTCTTTTTCCAGGTCGGCCATCAGCTCATGGGCAATCTTCGCCAGACGGATTTCCGTATAACGCATTGCCGCGGCGGAGTCGCCGTCGATAGAACCAAAGTTACCCTGACCATCTACCAGCATGTAACGCAGCGAGAATGGCTGCGCCATACGGACGATAGTGTCGTACACCGCGGAATCACCATGAGGATGGTATTTACCGATTACGTCACCAACGACACGGGCAGATTTTTTGTAGGCTTTATTCCAGTCATTGCCCAATACGTTCATGGCGTATAGTACGCGACGGTGTACCGGCTTCAGGCCATCGCGGACGTCCGGCAGCGCACGGCCAACAATGACCGACATCGCATAGTCCAGATAGGAGCTCTTCAGCTCTTCCTCGATGTTAACCGGTGTAATTTCTCTCGCAAGGTCGCTCATCTAACCGCTATCCCTCTACTGTATCCCGGATTCAAAGGTCGCAAATTATAACACAGCCGCGGTGATACAGGTAAACCTATACGCTTTATTCACAGGGATTGCCTGATATACTCCCTTGTCTTGCTAAATAAGGAGTAAAAGCGCCCATGAATGCCGAAAAATCCCCGGTGGCACAAAACGTTGACCACGAAGAGATTGCCAAATTTGAAGCGGTGGCGTCCCGCTGGTGGGATCTCGAAGGTGAGTTCAAACCGCTGCATCGCATTAACCCGCTGCGTCTGGGCTATATCGCGGAGCGTTCCGGCGGTCTGTTCGGTAAGAAAGTGCTCGACGTCGGCTGCGGCGGCGGCATCCTGGCGGAGAGCATGGCGCGCGAAGGGGCCACCGTCACCGGCCTGGACATGGGCTTTGAGCCGCTGCAGGTTGCCCGTCTTCATGCACTGGAGTCCGGTATACCGGTGGAATATGTGCAGGAAACCGTGGAAGCGCACGCGGCAAAGCACGCCCACCAGTACGATGTGGTGACCTGCATGGAGATGCTGGAGCACGTTCCGGATCCGCAGTCCGTGGTAAACGCCTGTGCAAAACTGGTGAAACCGGGCGGCCAGGTCTTTTTCTCGACCATCAACCGCAACGGCAAAGCCTGGCTGATGGCCGTTGTCGGCGCGGAGTATGTGCTGCGCATGGTGCCGAAAGGCACGCACGACGTGAAGAAATTCATCAAGCCGGCCGAGCTGTTAAGCTGGGTTGACCAGACGTGGCTCAAAGAGCAGCACATCACCGGCCTGCACTACAATCCGCTGACCGATAAATTCAAGCTCGCACCGGGCGTGGATGTTAACTATATGTTGCACACAACCGCCAAAAACGACTAACGTCATTCGTTATTCTTATAAAGATTGCGCGACATCATGTTGCGCAATTCTGACCTCCCGTTGAAGAAATCAGCACTCGATCAAATTTTGAATTTTTTTTCTTAATTATTGACATGTCTTCCAGGCCTTACGGTACGAGGACTTACGCTTTTTTACCCTTTCACAACCTCAATTTAACGTCAAAATCAACCCTTGTGCTGAAAAGATTCGATACTAGAATACTCACCATATAGCGTTTTTCTTATCGCAAACCCCCTATATGTAGTATTTATCCACAGAGTTAGTCACAAGACGGATCTGTGGATAAGCGGGGGATATTTTTTATTTCACGGACAGGTAAAACCCACATGAATCAGAGTCTGCTGGTGACAAAGCGCGACGGTACTACCGAGCGTATCAATCTGGACAAAATCCATCGAGTTCTCGACTGGGCAGCAGAAGGACTGAACAACGTATCTATATCCCAGGTTGAACTGCGTTCCCACATTCAGTTCTACGACGGCATTAAAACGTCTGATATCCACGAAACGATCATTAAAGCAGCGGCAGACCTCATCTCCCGCGAAGCGCCGGATTATCAGTACCTCGCTGCACGTCTGGCGATTTTCCACCTGCGTAAAAAAGCTTACGGCCAGTTCGAGCCGCCGAAGCTTTACGATCACGTGGTGAAAATGGTCGAGCTGGGCAAATACGACACGCATCTGCTGGAAGACTATACGGAAGAAGAGTTCGAGCAGATGAACGGGTTTATCGATCACTGGCGCGACATGAACTTCTCCTACGCGGCGGTGAAGCAGCTCGAAGGCAAATACCTGGTTCAGAACCGTGTGACCGGCGAGATCTACGAAAGCGCCCAGTTCCTCTATATTCTGGTAGCCGCCTGCCTGTTCTCAAACTACCCGCGTGAGACCCGTCTGGACTACGTGAAGCGTTTCTACGATGCGGTATCCACGTTCAAGATTTCTCTGCCAACGCCAATCATGTCTGGCGTGCGCACCCCTACCCGTCAGTTCAGCTCCTGCGTGCTGATCGAGTGTGGTGACAGCCTGGATTCCATCAACGCCACCTCCAGCGCCATCGTGAAATACGTCTCCCAGCGTGCCGGTATCGGCATCAACGCCGGTCGCATCCGCGCGCTGGGCAGCCCGATTCGCGGCGGTGAAGCGTTCCACACCGGCTGTATCCCGTTCTACAAGCACTTCCAGACGGCAGTAAAATCCTGCTCTCAGGGCGGCGTGCGCGGCGGAGCAGCAACCCTGTTCTACCCAATGTGGCATCTGGAAGTGGAAAGCCTGCTGGTACTGAAAAACAACCGCGGCGTGGAAGGCAACCGCGTGCGTCACATGGACTACGGCGTGCAGATCAACAAGCTGATGTACACCCGCCTGCTGAAAGGCGAAGACATCACCCTGTTCAGCCCGTCCGACGTCCCGGGCCTGTACGATGCGTTCTTCGCCGATCAGGACGAGTTCGAGCGTCTGTACACCAAATATGAAAAAGACGACAGCATCCGCAAACAGCGCCTGAAGGCGGTAGACCTGTTCTCCCTGATGATGCAGGAACGTGCCTCTACCGGCCGTATCTACATCCAGAACGTTGACCACTGCAATACCCACAGCCCGTTTGATCCGGTGGTAGCGCCAGTGCGCCAGTCTAACCTGTGCCTGGAGATCGCCCTGCCGACCAAACCGCTGGAAGACGTGAACGACGAAAATGGCGAAATCGCCCTGTGTACGCTGTCCGCGTTCAACCTGGGCGCGATTAACAGCCTGGACGAGCTGGAAGAGCTGGCCGTGCTGGCGGTTCGCGCGCTGGATGCCCTGTTGGACTACCAGGATTACCCAATCCCGGCCGCTAAACGCGGTGCGATGGGTCGTCGTACCCTGGGTATCGGCGTGATCAACTTCGCCTACTGGCTGGCGAAAAACGGCAAACGTTACTCCGACGGCAGCGCCAACAACCTGACGCACCAGACGTTCGAAGCGATTCAGTACTACCTGATGAAAGCCTCTAACGAGCTGGCGAAAGAGCAAGGCGCGTGCCCGTGGTTCAACGAAACCACCTACGCAAAAGGCATTCTGCCGATCGACACCTACAAGAAAGACCTGGATGCGATTGTCAGCGAGCCGCTGCACCTCGACTGGGAAGGCCTGCGCGAATCCATCAAAACGCACGGCCTGCGTAACTCCACGCTCTCTGCCCTGATGCCGTCCGAGACCTCTTCGCAGATCTCCAACGCCACCAACGGTATTGAGCCGCCGCGCGGTCACGTCAGCATTAAAGCGTCGAAAGACGGCGTGCTGCGTCAGGTGGTGCCGGATTACGAAACGCTGGGCAACAACTACGAGCTGCTGTGGGAGATGCCAAACAACGACGGCTACCTGCAGCTGGTGGGTATCATGCAGAAGTTTATCGACCAGTCGATCTCTGCCAACACCAACTACGACCCGACGCGCTTCCCGTCCGGTAAGGTGCCGATGCAGCAGCTGTTGAAAGACCTGTTGACCGCCTATAAATTCGGCGTGAAAACCCTGTACTATCACAACACCCGTGACGGTGCAGAAGACGCCCAGGATGACCTGGTACCGTCAATTCAGGACGATGGCTGCGAAAGCGGCGCATGTAAGATCTAATGAAGGGCGGGGATATCCCCGCCTTTATTTCGTAAGACAGGACACACTCATGGCATATACCACCTTTTCACAGACGAAAAACGACCAGCTCAAAGAGCCGATGTTCTTCGGCCAGCCGGTCAACGTGGCACGCTACGATCAGCAAAAATATGACATCTTCGAAAAGCTGATTGAAAAGCAACTCTCCTTCTTCTGGCGCCCGGAAGAAGTGGACGTTTCCCGCGACCGTATTGATTACCAGTCGCTGCCGGATCACGAAAAGCATATCTTCATCAGCAACCTGAAGTACCAGACACTGCTGGACTCCATTCAGGGTCGTAGCCCGAACGTGGCGTTGCTGCCGCTGATCTCCATTCCCGAGCTGGAAACCTGGGTGGAAACCTGGGCGTTTTCCGAGACGATCCACTCCCGCTCTTACACCCACATCATCCGCAACATCGTGAACGATCCGGCGGTGGTGTTTGACGATATCGTCACCAACGAGCAGATCCAGAAGCGCGCGGAAGGCATTGCCCACTACTACGACGAACTGATCGAGATGACCAGCTACTGGCATCTGCTGGGTGAAGGCACCCACAGCGTGAACGGTAAAACCATTACCGTGAACCTGCGCGCGCTGAAAAAGCAGCTGTACCTGTGCCTGATGAGCGTCAACGCGCTGGAAGCGATCCGCTTCTACGTGAGCTTCGCCTGCTCCTTCGCCTTTGCCGAGCGCAAGCTGATGGAAGGCAACGCCAAAATCATCCGTCTCATTGCCCGTGATGAAGCCCTGCACCTGACCGGCACCCAGCACATGCTGAACCTCCTGCGCAGCGGTACGGACGACCCGGAGATGGCGGAAATCGCCGAAGAGTGCAAGCAGGAGTGCTATGACCTGTTCGTGCTGGCGGCCCAGCAGGAGAAAGAGTGGGCAGACTACCTGTTCCGCGACGGCTCCATGATTGGCCTGAACAAAGACATCCTGTGCCAGTACGTTGAGTACATCACCAACATCCGCATGCAGGCGGTTGGGCTGGATCTGCCGTTCCAGACGCGCTCTAACCCTATCCCGTGGATCAACACCTGGCTGGTGTCCGATAACGTGCAGGTCGCGCCGCAGGAAGTGGAAGTGAGCTCTTATCTGGTCGGTCAGATTGATTCTGAAGTCAACACCGACGACCTGAGTGATTTCCAGCTCTGATGAGCCGCGTAACGCTGAGCCTTTCTGGCACCGAAGTGCTGTGCCAGGAAGAGCATCCTTCCCTGCTGGTGGCGCTTGAAGCGCATCAGGTGGAGGTAGAGTACCAGTGTCGTGAAGGCTATTGCGGTTCCTGCCGCTGCCGTCTGGTCGCAGGCCAGGTAGACTGGCTGACCGAGCCGCTGGCCTTTATCAGTGAAGGAGAAATTTTGCCCTGCTGCTGCCGGGCAAAAGGCGATATTGAGATCGAGATGTGATGTTGTCCTTATCCCCTCTCCCTGTGGGCTGAGAAATCCCCAGTAATTTATAAGCAGAAGCAATAACGTTGTTTCAGAACGACTAAAGGCTTTCAGCGACGCCCTGGTCCGGCTGTAAATCGCCGAAGCGTTTCCGTAAGGCCGGGGCGAGGCGCACGGATGCGCCGAGAGGGCGTGGCCTGCAGGGATGCAGGCTCATGCCCGACCCGATAGCCTGAAGGAATAAGCTGAGGGTACCGCGAAGCGGCGATTTACCGCCGGGAGCCCGGGTCGCCAGGGCGGTGGCGATTGAGCCGCCCTGGCACGTTCACCGGTCATGTCCTTACAGAGTAGCAAGGAACATAAAGTGAACGGAATGACCACCGGAGCCGTATGTTCCCCCTCACCCCAGCCCTCTCCCTCAAGGGAGAGGGGGTCGTCCATGCAAACATTATTTTGTGGGGATCCCTCAGCCCTGTGGGAGAGGGTTAGGGTGAGAGCATCAGGCCGCAGAGCCTGATTGTCGGGTGGCGGCTTTCACCTTACCCGACCTACAAAACCTACTTCCGGTGAATGAATTCAACCGCTTTATCCGGGAAATCCGTAAACAGTCCGTCCACGTCCGCCTGCTTATACAACACCTCATAGAGCTGATTCACATCCGTGGCGTACGGCGGCAGTTGGTCTGCACGCACCGTGTACGGATGCACCTGCATCTTGCTGGCGTGCGCCTCTTTCACCATCGCCGTCAGCTTCACGTGGCCCGGCGTTGAGCCTTCCGCCACCAGCATGTGGTAATCCGGCCCGATGCCATCGGCGTACTGGGCAATCTGCTTCATTGCGCCCGGCTTGAACATCCAGTCGTAGCTGTAGTTCACCCACTTCCCGTCCGGCTGCTTCTCCTGAGTTTCGTTCCAGTCGGTATAGGCAATCAGCTGTACCAGATTGAGATCCATCCCCATCTTCGGCTCCAGCTCGGTTTTGATGCGCTTCAGCTCGGCGGCGTCAAAACATTGCAGGTAAACTTTGTCCTTCTTGCTGGTGTAGCCGTACTGTTTCAGCACCTCCAGCGTCTTCGCGGCAATGTCTTTTCCTTCCTGATGATGGAACCACGGCGCTTTGATTTCCGGGTAGATGCCGATATTTTTACCGGTGGAGTGGTTCAGCCCCTGAACAAACTCAATCTCTTCCTGGAAGGTATGGATTCGGAAGTCGGATTTGCCCATCGGGAAACGTCCCGGGTAGACCTGCACCTTCTTGCCGTTTTCAATCTCGAAGCCTTCGGTAAACTTCAGGGAGCGGATCTCTGCCAGGGTGAAATCTATGGCGTAGAAACGGCCATCCTTGCGGGCGCGGTCCGGGAAACGCTCCGCCACGTCCGTCACGCGGTCAAGATAGTGGTCATGCAGGACGACCAACTGGTCGTCCTTGGTCATCACCAGATCCTGCTCCAGGTAATCCGCGCCCTGCGCGTAGGCCATCGCTTTCGCCGGCAGCGTATGCTCCGGCAGATAGCCGCTGGCACCGCGGTGAGCAATAACGATTTTATCCGCCGCCAGCGCGGAGCCTGTCATCAGGCCTGCCAGCAGCAGACCGGTTGCTAGTTGAGTTAATTTCATCGCAATGCTCCTTATTGACGACGCGCCAGCACTTCCGCGTGGTGACGTTTCTCGCCGATCATCACAATAACCAGCAGCAGAACCGCCAGCACGCTACCGCCGATCATCACCATAAAGCCGCCGTCCCAGCCGAAGAAGTCAACGGTATAGCCCACAATAGCGCTCGCCGCGACCGAGCCACCCAGATAACCAAACAGACCGGTAAAACCTGCCGCCGTGCCCGCCGCTTTTTTCGGCGCCAGCTCCAGCGCGTGCAGGCCGATCAACATCACCGGACCGTAGATCAGGAAGCCGATAACGATCATACAGGCCATATCCACGCCAGGATTACCCGGTGGGTTAAGCCAGTACACCACGGTGGCGATGGTCACGAGGGTCATAAAGAACACGCCCGTCGCGCCGCGGTTGCCTTTAAACACTTTGTCCGACATCCAGCCGCAAATCAGCGTGCCCGGGATCCCGGCATATTCATACAGGAAGTAGGCCCAGGAGGATTTATCCAGCGCGAAGTGCTTCACCTCTTTCAGGTAGGTCGGAGACCAGTCCAGAATGCCGTAGCGCAGCAGGTAAACAAACACGTTCGCTACCGCGATGTACCACAGCAGCTTGTTCGGCAGCACGTACTTCATGAAGATCTGTTTTGCGGTCAGCTCTTCTTCGTGCTTCTCGCTGTAATCGTCCGGATAGTCGTTTTTGTACTCTTCAATCGGCGGCAGCCCGCAGGACTGCGGCGTATCGCGCATCAGGGCGAAGGCAATAATCGCCACCAGAATGGCGCCAAAGGCAGGCATATAAAGCGCGGCGTGCCAGTCGTTGAACCAGGCCATCCCCAGCAGGAACAGCAGAGGTGGAAGCCCGCCCCCGACGTTATGCGCGCAGTTCCACACCGATACAATGCCGCCACGCTCTTTCTGCGACCACCAGTGGACCATGGTACGTCCGCACGGCGGCCACCCCATCCCCTGGAACCAGCCGCAGATGAACAGCAGGACAAACATAATGGCAATGCTGGACGTCGCCCACGGCACAAAGCCCATGAACAGCATGACCGCTGCCGCCAGGATCAGACCGGCGGGCAGGAACACGCGCGGATTCGAGCGATCCGACACGGAACCCATGATGAATTTAGAAAAACCGTAGGCGATAGAGATCCCCGACAGCGCGAATCCCAGATCGCCGCGTGAAAAGCCCTGCTCCACCAGATACGGCATGGCGAGCGCAAAGTTTTTACGTACAAGGTAGTACGCCGCGTACCCGAAGAAGATCCCCAGGAAAATTTGCCAACGCAGACGACGGTATAGCGGATCAATTTCTGCCTCTGGCAGACGCGCCCGGTGTGGCGCAGGTTTGAAGATACTGAGCATAACAGCCTCCGTGGCCTTTCAAAAAATGACCAGGCATCTCGTGCCCGGTTACAGAGGCGGGGATGTTAAAAAAACATGCGGTTTGTTACTGTGAATCAACGCACAGATTGTTACAGAAATATGACAGAATGCGCAAAAAAGCGCATGAAATCACGTTTCAGTTTCGAATTTCGCGCGTTTATGTTCGAAATCAAACAAACCACACGATCTATGTGGCTAAATGCTAAAAAACGAACATAGAGGAAAGGCAATGACAATTCACGATCCACGCTACAGCGATGTGATTATCATTGGCGGTGGCGCAACCGGCGCCGGCATCGCACGCGATTGCGCCCTTCGCGGCTTAAGCGTCACGCTACTGGAGCGCCACGATATTGCCACGGGCGCAACCGGACGAAACCACGGCCTGCTCCACAGCGGCGCGCGGTATGCGGTTACCGACGGTGAATCCGCGCGCGAATGTATCGCTGAAAACCAGATCCTCAAGCGCATCGCCCGCCACTGCATTGAGCCGACCGACGGCCTCTTTATTACGCTTCCCGAAGATGACCTCGCCTTTCAGTCAACCTTTATAACCGCCTGCACTGCAGCGGGTATTCAGGCCGAGGCCGTCGACCCGGCGCTGGCGCGGCGGCTGGAGCCGTCGGTGAACCCGGCGCTTATCGGCGCGGTGAAAGTGCCTGACGGCACCGTCGATCCGTTCCGCCTGACCGCCGCCAACATGCTGGATGCCCGCGAGCATGGCGCGCACATTCTGACCGGACATAAAGTGACCGGGCTTATTCGCGAGGGGCATCGCATCTGCGGCGTGCGGGTGTTTGATACGCAGTACAACGAGCACAGCGAGCTGTATGCCGCCGTGGTGGTCAACGCGGCGGGGATCTGGGGCCAGCGCATTGCGGAGTATGCCGACCTGTCGGTGCGCATGTTCCCGGCGAAAGGCTCGCTGCTGATCCTCGACCACCGCATCAATAACCACGTGATCAACCGCTGCCGCAAGCCGTCTGACGCCGATATCCTCGTGCCGGGCGACACCATTTCGTTAATCGGCACGACCTCCACCCACGTGGACTACAGCGAGATTGACTACAACCGCGTGACCGCCGAAGAGGTCGACATCCTGCTGCGCGAAGGAGAAAAACTGGCCCCGGTGATGGCGCAGACGCGTATTCTCCGCGCCTACGCGGGCGTGCGTCCCCTTGTCGCCAGCGACAACGATCCAAGCGGACGGAACGTCAGCCGGGGCATCGTGCTGCTCGATCACGCCGAGCGCGACGGCATGGACGGGTTTATCACCATCACCGGCGGCAAGCTCATGACCTACCGTCTGATGGCGGAGTGGGCGACCGATGCCGTCTGCCGCAAGCTCGGCAATACCGAGCCGTGCGTCACGGCAGAACAGCCTCTACCGGGATCGCGCCAGTCTACCGAAAAAACGCTGCAAAAAATCATCTCCCTGCCGGCGCCGCTGCGCGGTTCGGCCATCTACCGCCACGGCGACAGAACGCCACAGTGGCTCGGTGAAGGAAGATTGAGCCGCAGCCTGGTGTGCGAGTGCGAAGCCGTTACCGCAGGCGAAGTGCAGTACGCGGTAGAGAACCTGACGGTCAACAGCCTGCTCGATCTCCGCCGCCGCACCCGCGTCGGAATGGGCACCTGCCAGGGCGAGCTGTGCGCCTGCCGTGCGGCCGGGCTGCTGCAGCGTTTTCATACCACCACCGCCACCCAGTCGCTCGATCAGCTCAGCGCGTTTTTGAACGAGCGCTGGAAAGGCATTCAGCCCGTCGCCTGGGGGGATGCCCTGCGCGAAAGCGAATTTACCCGCTGGGTCTATCAGGGGCTTTGCGGCCTGGAGAAGGAGCAACACGATGAAATTTGATACCGTGATTGTCGGCGGCGGGCTGGCAGGCTTGCTTTGCGGCATCAAACTCACGAAGCAGGGGCTGCGCTGCGCCATTATCACCCGCGGCCAGAGCGCCCTGCACTTCTCGTCGGGCTCGCTGGATCTGCTGGACGAAGCGTACCGCGATAAGCTGCCGCCGGAGCACCCCTATCACCTGATTGGCGCGCAGCATATTGACCGCCTGGCGCTGGAAGCCGAAGCGCTGCTGGCGGACAGCGGCGCGCGTCTGAAGGGGAGCGCCAGGCAAAACCATCTGCGCGTTACGCCGCTCGGCACCCTGCGCTCCGCGTGGCTCAGCCCGGAGGAGGTTCCCGTTGCCCCCGTCAGCGCGGGACGAGTGCGGGTGGTGGGTATTAGCGGCTTTCTGGATTTTCAGCCCCATCTCGCGGCGGCATCGCTCTGTCGCCAGGGCGTTAACGCCGACACGGCAGAAATAGAGCTGCCCGAGCTTGATGTCCTGCGCGACAACCCGAGCGAGTTTCGCGCGGTGAATATCGCCCGTTTTCTGGATAACGAGGACAAATGGCCGCTGCTGTATGACGCGCTCAGACCACTCGGCGAAACCTGCGATGCTCTGTTAATGCCCGCCTGCTTTGGTTTAAACGACAACCGCCTGTGGCGCTGGCTGTCGGACCGTCTGCCCTGCACGCTCGGCCTACTGCCCACGCTGCCCCCTTCCGTACCCGGCATTCGCCTGCACACCCAGCTTCAGCGCCAGTTTGTGGCGCAGGGCGGCGTGTGGATGGCGGGTGACGAGGTGAAAAAAATCACCCTGACCGACGGTGCGGTGAGCGAAATCTGGACGCGCAACCACGATGATATCCCCCTTCGTGCCCGCTATACGGTGCTGGCGAGCGGCAGCTTCTTCAGCAACGGGCTGCTGAGCAGCCGGGAGGGCATCCGGGAAGCCATCATGGGGCTGGATGTTCGGCAGATCGCCTCCCGCGCGGACTGGTATCAGAGTGATTTCTTCACGCCACAGCCCTGGCAGCAGTTTGGCGTGATTGTCGATAACCGGCTGCACCCGCAGCTTTCCGGTAAGCCCGTCAGCAATCTCTTTGCCATCGGCTCGCTGCTGGGCGGGTACGATCCCATCGCTCAGGGATGCGGTGGCGGGGTCTGCGCCGTCACGGCGCTGTATGTGGCCGAGCAGATTCGCCAGCGCGTGGAGGCTGAACAATGAACGACACCCGTTTTGAAAGCTGCATTAAATGCACGGTGTGTACCACCGTCTGCCCGGTCAGCGGCGTGAATCCGCGCTACCCTGGACCAAAGCAGGCCGGGCCGGACGGTGAACGCCTGCGCCTGAAGGACGGCAAGCTGTACGACGAGGCACTGAAATACTGCATCAACTGTAAACGCTGCGAAGTGGCCTGCCCGTCGGACGTGAAAATCGGCGATATCATCCAGCGCGCCCGGGCGCGCTACAGCACGCAAAAGCCGTCGCTTCGCGATGCCATTCTGAGCCATACCGATCTGATGGGCAGCGTCTCAACGCCTTTTGCCCCGCTGGTGAATGCCGCGACCTCGCTCAAACCGGTGCGCCAGCTGCTGGATGCCACGCTCAGGATTGACCATCACCGCAGCCTGCCGAAATATTCTCACGGCACCTTCCGCCGCTGGTACAAATCCGTTGCGGCGGAACAGGCGCAGTACGCCGACCAGGTGGCTTTTTTCCACGGCTGCTATGTGAATTACAACCACCCGCAGCTGGGTAAAGACCTGCTGAAGGTGCTTAACGCCATGGGAACCGGCGTACAGCTCCTCAGCAAGGAGAAGTGCTGCGGCGTCCCGCTGATTGCCAACGGGTTCACCGATAAAGCGCGCAAGCAGGCCAAAAGCAATGTCACCTCCCTGCGTGAAGCCATCGTCGACAAAGGCATGCCGGTGTTGGCGACCTCGTCCACCTGTACCTTCACCCTGCGCGATGAGTATCCGCACCTGCTGGACGTGGATAACGCCGGACTGCGCGAGCACATCGAGCTGGCGACGCGCTTCCTGTGGCGCAAGCTGGACGGCGGGCAGACGTTGCCGCTGGGGACATTGCCACTGAAAGTGGTCTATCACACGCCGTGTCATATGGAGAAAATGGGCTGGTCGCTCTATACGCTTGAGCTGCTGCGGCTTATTCCGGGCCTGGAGCTGACGGTGCTGGATTCGCGCTGCTGCGGCATCGCGGGAACCTACGGCTTTAAGCGTGAAAACTACGAAACCTCGCAGGCGATTGGCGCCCCGCTGTTCCGCCAGATTGAAGAGAGCGGCGCGGATATCGTGGTGACGGACTGCGAAACCTGTAAATGGCAAATTGAGATGTCCACCAGCAAGCGCTGCGAACATCCGATTAGCCTGCTGGCGAAAGCGCTGGGCTGAACGTAGCCGGGGCGAAAGGCCCCGGCACAGGCGTTACTCAACGAACAAGGACTCGACAACGTTAATCCAGCCGTGCTCGCTGGCAACCTCTTTGCCGTTGAGCCAGCGGCGCAGCATGTTCAGCGCCATCATGGCGCACACCTCCTGACGCACCGCCAGGCTGTGGCGGGTGATGCTCATTTTCACCCGCAGCGCCCAGGTGCCTTCCGGCGTCGCCAGCGCGAAGTTGAGGTATTCCTCATCCAGCCCGCCGACAAACAGCGCCAGACCGGCAAAATGCTTCACCCTTCTCTCGGAAGCCCAGCGGGCGGTTTGCGCCAGGGTCTCCTGCTGGAACGGCACCACTTCGCTGGCGAGCAGCGGCGCGTTGACCCGCGACAGCTGCAGCGCCAGCAGGCCACCGGTGAACTGCTCGCTTAGGGTCACGCTGAGCTGGCGAGTCTGGAGATGTTTTGCAATCTGAACGGGTAACCCTTCCGTCCCTTCAAAAATCAGGCTTTCGCCCGCCACGCGCTGCACCTCGGGCCACAGGGCCAGCATCGCCTCTTTCTGCGTAGCAGGTCCTGTTAATTTGAGTTCAATGATCGGCATAGAGGAGCGATAGCCCATGGACACGCCCGGCGGCAGCGGGAGGCGATCGAGGCTCTGGGCCAGATCGCTTTCCGAGCGGCCAAAGGTCGTCAGGCGCAGGCACAGCGGAGGTTCTGGCAGGGTAAAACGAGCGCGAAGGCGCGGCAGAATCTGCTGTTCGACCATCACCTTAAATTCGGAAGGTACGCCCGGCGTGAAGAACATCAGGCAGCGGTTCAGCTGCATGGCGAACCCGCATGCGGTACCGACCGGGTTATCAACCAGCTCGGCGCTGGCGGGAATTTCAGCCTGTTTGCGGTTGCTGGGGGCCATGACGCGGCCACGTTCGGAGAAGAAGTGCTCCATCTGCGAAAGCCACGCCTCGTGCAGCACCAGCCCTTCGCCTTTTGCGGTCGCGGCGGCCAGCGCGCTGAGATCGTCACCGGTGGGGCCAAGCCCGCCGTTCACGATCAGCACGTCGCACTGTTCGCTGCGCTCGCGCAGAATAGCGACCAGCGACTCAAGATTGTCGCCCACGGTATTGCGGCGCGTTAACGGTAATCCTTGCTCAAAGAAAAGATCGGCAAGCCAGGCAGCATTGGTATCGATAATCTGTCCATGCAGCACTTCGTCGCCGGTGGATAACATCTCCACGTTAATCATTGTGTTCTCCCGCTTATTTGGTCAAAACACTATAGCGCAAACGTGGAAGGGAGATGAGAGAAACTGGCGCGACGGAACGCCGCGCCGGAACGATTAGAAGCCTGCGCTCACGCCCACATACGGGCCATCAGCCAGCGCGTTATCGCGGTTACCGTCTTTACCGGCCAGGTTCAGATAACGATAGCCCGCTTCGAGGGTAATCGGACGCATGATGGTCCAGCGCGCGCCGGCGTTGGCTTCTTCATAGCTGTCGATGCCGCTGGAGAGAGAGTCCGGAGAGTAGTAGTACTCACCAAACAGGCCAAAGCTGTCGCCAATTTTCCACTGCAGGCCGCCGCCCACAGCCGCCGCATACCCTTCATCACCGTCGTTCGGGTTGGTATAGATACCTTTACCACCCACGGTGGCCAGGAATGGGCCAAGAGGAATGTTCAGACCGAGGCCGAGGCTGGCCGCATCGCCGTCGTCGTCATTGTGGGTCCAGCCGCCGGTCATCGCCAGACCGGAGGTTTCAGTACCCATGCCAAAACCGAGGTGGGTATAGTCCTGACCCGCCGAACCATTAACGCTAATGGCGTTAGCCGCCGCAGATACAACCATCAGGCCGAGGCCCAGTAATGCCACTTTTTTCATTGTCGCGATCCCGCATAATTATTATAGAGAAGTCCCAAAACCGCGAGATTTTAACCTGAGTCTCCCGGGGATCAAGCACTCTGCGTGCGGCGGACAGGAAGATTGTAACGATTTGAAACCTGCGGCTTTTTTACGTAAGCAGCAGAAAGCGCATTTTGACGCACAGGCCGCCCAGCGTTCCGCTGCGGGTCAGCTGCAAATGGCTGCGGTGAAGCCGGGCGATGTCCCCCGCCAGCGCCAGTCCAATCCCGGAACCAGAGGCGTCCCCGACGTTGTCCAGCCGGTGGAACGGCAGCATCGCCTGGTAGATCTGATCCTCTTCGATGCCGGGTCCGCTGTCCTCAACGCTCAGCTCAACGGCACCGCCGCCCACGTGCAGGAAAACGGTCACGGTCCCGCCTGCAGGCGTATATTTAATCGCGTTCTCCAGCAGGTTGGCGCACAGCTCACCCAGCAGAACGTCATCGCCTTCGATCATCACCGGCTGCTGTACACCGTCATACCCTAAATCGATCGCCTTGCTCCGCGCCTGCGCCAGCCGGGAGAAGCAGCAGTTCTGCACCACCTGAACCAGATCCACGGGCGTAAACTGACGCTCCCCCTGCTCTTTGCCCTTCACCGCTGAAAGCTGCAACAGCCGCTCGGTGAGCACGATAGTGTCGTCCAGGGTGGCATTCATTGCCCGCAGGCTCTCCTGCCACAGAGCAGGATCCTGGCGAGTGAGGGCGACGGAGACCTGCGTTTTAAGCACCGCCAGCGGGGTTTTGAGCTGGTGCGACGCATCCGCGTTAAAGCGTTCCTGCCGCGAAAGCACGCCGCGCAACCTGTCGATATAGCGGTTAAAGGCAACAATCAGCAGCCGGGTCTCCGACCAGGGCAGCAGCTCCGGCAGGGGCGCGAGCAGGCCCGGTTCGCGCCGCACCATCAGGGACGAAAGCTGGCGCATTGGGCGCAGCACGCGGCGCAGCAGCCACGCGGTCAGCACCAGCGTCAGCAGCACCAGCAGCCCCTGCGAGACCCAGGATGAAAAGAGCAGCTGGCTGGCAAGATAGCGGCGGGACTGGAGCGTCTCCGCGACGTAAATCTCCGCCATGCCAAAAATATTATCTTCATTTACGGGCTGCAGCAGACGCGCCACCCGAATCGCCTGGCCGCGATATTCAGTGTGGTAAAACCACGCCAGCGCCGGGTAGAGGGTGGTGCGCGACGTCGCAGGCGGCATCTTCGGCAGATCGTCATAGCCGGAGATCACCCGGCCGTCGGGGTCGACCACCTTATAGTAGAGCCGGTCGTTCATGTTGAGCTCAAAGCTGTCGAGCACCACCCAGGGCACGTCCACCGCCAGCCTGCCGTTGTGCACCTCCAGCCGCTCCGAGATGGTGCGGGCAGAAGATAACAGCGTGCGGTCGTAAGCCTGCGTGGCCGCCTGCAGCGCGCTGACGTAGCTGTTAAAGGCCGACAATCCCCATAGCAGCAGCAGCGGCAGGCCAAGGAAAAGCAGCAGCTGCAGGTAGAGCGACTGCGGCTTAACCCACCTCATCGCCGCACTCCAGCACGTACCCAAGCCCCCGCAGGGTGGTGATCCGCACGCCGCTGCCGGCCAGTTTCTTACGCAGGCGGTGAATATAGAGATCGATGCTTTCAGGGCTGACGTCGTCGTTAAGGCTGAATACCTGGTCGAAAAGCTGCTGACGTGAAACCGGACGGGTCCGGCGGTGCATCAGCACTTTCAGCAGGGAGAGCTCGCGCGGCGTCAGGGAAAGCGGTTCATCGCGCAGCAGGAAAAAGCCCTCGTCGTCATACTCCAGCTCCCCAAGGCGCTGGCGCTCCTGCGTCCGCCCCTCGCTTCGGCGCAACAGGGCGCGCAGACGTGCGTCAAGCTCCTCCAGCTCAAACGGTTTTGGCAGATAGTCGTCTGCCCCGGCGTTCAGTCCCTTCACCCGATCCGCCACGTTGCTTCGGGCGGTAAGAAACAGCACCGGCAGCGTCTGCCCCCGTTTTCTGAGGCGATGGACCACTTCGAGACCGTCAAAACCGGGCATGCCGATGTCCAGAATAGCAACCGCGTAATTTTCACCCTGCAGCAGATGGTCGGCGGCGCGCCCGTCGGAGACGCAGTCCACGGCAAAGCCTTCCTGCACCAGCGCTTTCTCCAGCCAGTGAGCCAGCTCACGATTATCTTCTGCCAGTAAGAGACGCATGTCACATCCTGTAAAGTTGGTGCCCCATTGAAAGGGAAATGAAAGGTTATTGTTTTAACAATCACGCAACGGAACCGCTACAAGGTGGTTCACATAATCAGAAAAAAGACCCATACCCGTACCCCGGCGTGAGGATAAACGATGAAAAAACAATTACTTTCTACCCTTGCTGCAAGCGTATTGCTGTTGAGTACCTCTGTCGTTCAGGCCCAGGACGCTCCGTCCCGTACCGAATGTATCGCCCCGGCCAAGCCGGGCGGCGGCTTCGATCTCACCTGCAAACTGATTCAGGTTAGCCTGCTGGAGACGAAGGCCATCGAGAAACCGATGCGCGTCACCTACATGCCCGGCGGCGTGGGCGCGGTGGCCTATAACGCCATCGTCGCACAACGACCCGCAGAAGCGGGAACGGTGGTGGCCTTCTCCGGCGGCTCGCTGCTGAACCTGTCGCAGGGCAAGTTTGGCCGCTACGGCGTGGACGACGTGCGCTGGCTGGCGACCGTCGGCACCGACTACGGAATGATTGCCGTGCGCGCCGATTCCCCGTGGAAATCCCTGAAAGATCTGCTGACCGCTATGGAAAAAGATCCGAACAGCGTGGTGATTGGCGCAGGGGCGTCTATCGGGAGCCAGGACTGGATGAAAGCGGCCCTTCTCGCCCAGCAGGCAAAGGTTGACCCGCACAAGATGCGCTACGTGGCCTTTGAAGGCGGCGGCGAACCGGTCACGGCGCTGATGGGCAACCACGTTCAGGCCGTTTCCGGCGATCTCAGCGAGATGGTGCCGTACCTGAGCGGGGATAAAATCCGCGTGCTGGCGGTCTTCTCAGAAAACCGACTGCCGGGGCAGCTGGCGAACGTCCCGACCGCCAAAGAGCAGGGTTATAACCTGGTCTGGCCAATCATCCGCGGGTTCTTCGTCGGGCCAAAAGTGACCGATGCCGAGTACCAGTGGTGGGTCGACGCGTTCAACAAACTTCAGCAGACCGAAGAGTTTAAGAAACAGCGCGATCTGCGCGGGCTGTTTGAGTTTAACCTGACCGGTAAGCCGCTTGATGAGTACGTTAAAAAACAGGTGAATGACTACCGCGAGCAGGCGAAAGCCTTTGGCCTGGCGAAATAAGCGGAGGCGCTATGAGCGATCGTATTTTTGCCGGGATATGGCTGCTGCTCTGCGTTGGCGGGATGTTTGTCGCCTGGCAGATCCACAGCGAGTACAGCTATGAACCCGTGGGGCCCCGCCCCTTCCCGATGGGCATCGTCGGCCTGATGCTGCTCTGCTCGGTGGCGCTGCTGCTTCGCCACCCGGATACCGTCGAGTGGCCGCCGCGTCGCATTCTGCAGCGTCTGCTGGTGATGGTGATCGTGCTGCTGATGTATGCCTGGGGCTTTGAGTGGCTCGGCTTCCCGGTGGCAACCGCTATCCTGACGATGGTCATCGGCATGCTGTTTAACGCCACTCTCCCCGCTGCGGGGATCTCTGGCGTGGTGATGGGGATTTTACTGTGGTACGCCTTTGACCGCCTGCTGGACGTGACGTTACCGCTCGGCGCCTGGCTTAATTAACGGAGCACGCTATGGATACCTGGATTTACCTCTCGCAGGGGTTCGCCGTGGCGATGACCCCGGAAAACCTGGTGATCGCCCTGATAGGCTGTTTCGTGGGGACGATTGTCGGCCTGCTGCCGGGCCTTGGGCCGATCAACGGCGTGGCGATTTTACTCCCGCTGGCGTTTGCCCTGCATCTGCCTGCGGAGTCGGCGCTGATCCTGCTGGCAACGGTCTATATCGGCTGTGAATATGGCGGACGCATTTCGTCAATCCTGCTTAACGTGCCGGGGGATGCGGCGGCGATCATGACCGCGCTGGACGGCTACCCGATGGCGCGGCAGGGACGCGGCGGCGTGGCGCTCTCCATCTCTGCGGTCAGTTCATTCTTTGGCTCAATGATTGCCATTGGCGGCATCATTCTGTTTGCGCCTGCGCTGGCCCAGTGGTCGCTGGCGTTTGGTCCGGCAGAATATTTTGCCCTCATGGTGTTCGCCATTGCCTGCCTCGGCAGCATGATGGCGCAAAATCCGCTGAAGTCGTTTTTGTCCGCGCTGATTGGCTTAGGGTTAGCCACCGTCGGCGTGGATGCCAACACCGGGGTTTATCGCTTTACCTTCGACAGCGTTCACCTGTCCGACGGCGTGCAGTTCATCGTGGTCGTGATCGGCCTGTTCTCTGTCTCTGAGATCTTACTGATGCTGGAGCATACCAGCAGCGGGCAGACGCTGGTGCGCAAAACCGGCCGGATGCTCTTTAGCGCTAAAGAGGGCGCGCAGTGCATCGGCGCCACGCTGCGCTCGTCGGTGATTGGCTTCTTCGTCGGCATCCTGCCGGGCGCCGGGGCCACTATCGCCAGTGCCATTACCTACATGACCGAGAAGAAGCTCAGCGGCAACAGCGACAGCTTTGGTAAAGGCGATATTCGCGGCGTCGCCGCGCCTGAGGCGGCTAATAACGCCTCGGCATGTGGCTCGTTTATCCCGATGCTGACCCTGGGCGTGCCGGGTTCCGGCACCACGGCGGTGATGATGGGCGCGCTGACGCTCTACAACATCACGCCCGGCCCGGCGATGTTTACCGAGCAGCCCGATATTGTCTGGGGGCTGATTGCCGCGCTGCTGATCGCTAACGTGATGCTGCTGGTGATGAATATCCCGCTGATTGGGCTGTTCACCCGCATGCTAACCATTCCCCTGTGGTTCCTTGTGCCCGCCATTGCCGCCGTCTCTGCGGTGGGGGTGTACGCGGTACACAGCACCACGTTTGACCTGGTGCTGATGGTGGTCCTGGGCGTGTTCGGCTACATCTTGCGAAAGATGCACTTCCCGATGTCACCGCTGATTTTGGGCTTTGTGCTGGGTGAGATGCTGGAGCAGAACCTGCGCCGCGCCCTGTCCATCAGCAATGGCAATGTGTCGATACTGTGGGACAGCAGCGTCGCGAAGGTTCTGTTAGCGCTGGCAGTAATGGTGATTGTGGTGCCGCCGGTGTTGCGCCTGCTGCGTCGTCGCCAGCGCAAACCGGAGCCGGATATCGGCTAACTACACGGACAGCTGGGCATTCACCCACTGTTTTAACGCCTGGCGGGAGATCTTAATCCCGCCATTTTTTAGCTCAGCCGGCAGCACCAGCCAGTGAACTGGCTGCTCAAAGCGCGCCAGTCTGCCCTGTACCCAGGTCGGGAGACGGGTGATATCCGTTCCCGGCTCGCACTCCACCACCGCTACCGGGCGCTGTCCAAACTCGGCGTCATCCAGCGGGACGATAAACACCTGGTTAATCTGCGGGTGCGCGGCGATAACGCGCTCCAGCGATTCCGGCTGGATCCCCTCTCCTCCGCTGAAAAAGAGGTTGTCCATGCGGCCTAAAATCGTCAGACGGTCGCCATGCCATTCCCCGCGATCGCGGGTGGCGAACCAGCCCTCCGCGTTGGTCAGCGGAATTAGCGCGCCGTCCCGCCAGTAGCCGGAAGCCATGCTTTGCGCTTTGATCCAGACTTCACCGTTAACGACCTGCACCTCTCTGCCCGGCAGCACACAGCCCACATCCGGATCGCCGTCAGCCTCTTTTGCGCAAACGGTAGAGGCAAACTCGGTCAGGCCGTAGCCGCAGTACGTCCGAATCCCCTGCTCCCGGGCCTTTTTCGTCAGCGTCACGGGAATGGCCGCCCCGCCAAGCAAAACCGCTTTCAATGCGATGTGGCTTTCGCTATTCAGCAGACGCCAGAGCTGGGTCGGCACCAGCGAGGCGTGGGTGCAGCCGCGCAGCGCCTGCTCCAGCGGCTGCTTCTCGCGCACGGTTAAGCGCGCACCGGCCTGCAGCCAGCGCCATAAAATCCCCTGGCCGGAAACGTGAAACAGCGGCAGCGAAAGCAGCCAGTCGTCGTTATCTCCGTAAGGCATCAACGACAGCACGCCGCGAGCGCTGGCAAGATGGGCGTCGCAGGTATGCACCGCCGCCTTCGGCAGCCCGGTGGATCCGGAAGTCAGCGTCATGGAGGCCAGCCGCGTCGGTTGCCACGCAGCGCAGTACGTATCCGCTGGCTCGCGCATGCTCAGGGCATGAAGACCCTCGTAGCGGCCGTCCAGCACCAGCGCAAAGCGCAGCGTCATCTGCGGGAGCAGCACGTCAAGCAGCGGACGCGGCAGCTGTGGATTAACGGGAAGAATACGCGCCCCGCACTGCAGCAGCGCCAGCCATGCCAGCAGCGTTTGCGGGTGGTTATAGGCCAGCAGCAGTACGCCGTCGCCCTCCGCCACCCCCTGCTGGTGAAAGCCTGCCGCAAGGCGGTCGACGCGCGCGCGCAGCTGCCGCCAGGTGAGCGCTTCGTCATTCAGCCTCAGGGCCGGTTTATCGGCAAAACGCGCGCACCAGTGCCGCCAGGGCCAGTCGGTAAAGCTCATAGCAACGGCTCCAGCGCCTCTGCGTCGAGGCACGGCAGCGCGCTGTCCGGCCACGTGCGGATAAGCTGCGCCTGCATCAGATTAAGCGTGTCGAGGCCAGGAACCGTGTCCGGCGTTAGCCAGGCGGCAATGCGCGCCAGCTGACTCAGCCCAAGGCTGGACTCAATCGACGAGCTGATCACCGCCGTCAGCCCCAGTGCGTGCGCCGCCGCGACCTGCTCGCGCACCTTCGCCAGGCTGCCGGTCAACGTTGGCTTAATCACCACCGCGCTGACGCCGGGCTCGGCGACAAATTCAAAATCGTCCTCGCGCAGGCTTTCATCCCAGGCGATAGCAATCCCCGTGTCGCGGGCAAAGGCGCGCGAATCATCGCGGGTTTTGCACGGTTCTTCGAGGAAGGCAATGCGGCTACGGTACGCCGGGTTGACGTACTTCGCGAACTGCTGCGCCTTAAGCGGCGTCCAGGCGCGGTTGGCATCCAGACGCAGTTGCAGATCGGGGATTGCTTCCAGCAGCAGGTTAGCGACCATTCCGTCGCGCACCGCTTCGTAGAGACCGACTTTAATTTTCGCCACTATCTCGCCCGGCATGGCGGAGAGCTGCGCGAACAGCTCGTCCGGATCTCCCGTGCAGAGCGGTGCCGCGCGGTAATTAGCCTCTTTCGGCAGGCTGCCGTCCAGCTCCGCCAGCGCACAGCTGATACCAAACGCCGCGGAAGGCGCGTCCGGCAACGCCAGGTTTGTGCCATCACGCCACGCCTTTGCCCACGCCAGCAGCGCAGCCTGCGCGTCATCCAGCGACTCCAGGCTAAAGCCCGGCAGAGGCGAAATCTCGCCCCAGCCTTCCCGCTCGTCCTGCTGCAGATGAACGAAGAAGCCGTCACGGGTTTTTAACCGCCGTTCACGCAGCACCACGCCCGCGTCCATCGGTATCTGCCAGCGGTAAACCTGCGCGCGACGCATTACGGGTTCCGTTTGTATTTGCTGAAGTCCGGCTGGCGTTTTTCGTTAAACGCGTTGCGTCCTTCCTGACCCTCTTCGGTCATGTAGAACAGCATGGTGGCGTTGCCCGCCAGCTCCTGCAGGCCCGCCTGACCGTCACAGTCCGCGTTGAGCGCGGCCTTCAGGCAGCGCAGCGCCATCGGGCTGTTTTGCAGCATTTCGCGGCACCAGCGCACGGTCTCTTTTTCGAGATCGGCAATCGGCACCACGGTATTGACCAGGCCCATATCCAGCGCTTCCTGAGCGTTGTACTGACGGCACAGGAACCAGATTTCGCGAGCTTTTTTCTGCCCGACGATGCGCGCCATATAGGACGCGCCCCAGCCGCCGTCGAAAGAGCCCACTTTCGGGCCGGTCTGGCCGAAGATGGCGTTTTCCGCGGCGATAGTCAGGTCGCACATCATGTGCAGCACGTGGCCGCCGCCGATGGAGTAACCCGCCACCATCGCCACCACCGGTTTCGGACAGGTGCGGATCTGGCGCTGGAAATCGAGCACGTTCAGATGGTGCGTACCCGCATCGTCCTGATATCCGCCGTAGTCGCCACGCACTTTCTGATCGCCACCGGAGCAGAAGGCTTTCTCACCTTCGCCGGTCAGCACAATCACGCCGATGCTGTCGTCGTAGCGCGCATCCGCCAGGGCCTGAATCATCTCTTTGACGGTCAGCGGACGGAAGGCGTTACGCACCTGCGGACGGTTGATGGTGATTTTGGCAATGCCGTCGGTGGATTTGTGGTAACGAATGTCGGTGTAGCCTTCGGAGCAGTCCTGCCATTCAACCGGCGCATAAAGCATATGTTCATCAGGATAGATCATAGAGTGTCCTTTATTCGAAGACGCAGTATCTGAGCCAGACTCGCGGCAACCGCGTCGGGGTTTTCCCGGTGGGCGTTGTGTCCGGCGTTGGGAATCGCATGGTGAACGGCGTCCAGCTCAGCGGCCAGGGCCGCGAACTTCTCATCCCGATCACCATAGAGATAGTCAAAAGGGAAATTGCATACGCTAATCGCGGCACGCAAATCAGGCTGCACGGCCAGCGATGTTGCGTCGAGCATCTTCGCCAGCGTCGCGCCGTTGTTCTGGCTGCGCAGGGTAACAAGCGCCTTGCGCTGGTCGTCTGTGAGGGAGGCAAACACGGGCTGTTGATACCAGTCGGTAAAAACCGTTTCCAGCGGTTCGGTGCGAAAACGCGTTGCCCAGCGATGGTCGGATAACCGCCGCGCAGTGCGCTCGTTCTCATCCTGCAGGCCCGGATGCCCACCTTCAACAATCACCCCAAGCAGCCCCTTCGGCTGCTGGCAGGCATGAAACATCGCAATGCGGCCGCCGAGGGAGTACCCCACCAGCCAGAAGTTTAGTATGTTGTAACTAAGAAGGGTTCGGGTGAGCAAATGACTCATCTCGTCGAACCCCGTCACGGTTATCTCCCCTGACTCACCGTGGCCCGGCAGGTCAAGATAGAGCCGGGGATACTCGCTGAGCGTCTTCCCGACATCCTGCCACTCGCGGCAGTCGCCGGAAAAACCGTGCAAAAAGACCAGCCAGGGATAGCCTGGCTTTCCGGCCTGCTGCACGCCCGAGAGGATCACAGCTGGCTCACCTGCGCCAGCAGGCTTTGCAGGGTCTGCGCGCCGTCGGCCTCGTTCACCACCAGCTCAATCAGCGTCGCGCCCGGCTGCTTCCAGGCGGTGCTTAACGCCGCATCCAGCTGTTCCCAGCTTTCCGGACGATGGTATTTCAGGCTAAACATCGCCGCGGCGTGTTCAAACTGCACGTTCTGCGGCATCAGATAGAAACGCTCGCGCTCGCTCTGGGGCGTCGGTAACAGGGAGAAGATCTGCCCGCCGTTATTATTGACTACAATCAGCACAAACGGTGCGGATGCCTGACGCAGCAGCGCCAGCGCGTTGAGATCGTAGAGCGCGGAAAGATCGCCCACGATCGCCAGCGTCGATTTCGCGCTGGCGCGCTGCACGCCTGCCGCCGTCGAGATCAGCCCGTCGATGCCGCTGGCGCCACGGTTGCTGTAAACCGGATAGCCCGCCGGCAGCTTCGAAAAGGCGTCAATCAGCCGCACGACGAGGCTGTTGCCGACAAACAACTGGCCCTGTTCAGGCAGGTACTGGCGAATACGGTGCGCCAGCCCGGCTTCGCTGAATGCCTCACAGCGCGCTTTGGTGATTTCCCACGCCTGACGCGACAGCTCCGGGATCGCCACCGCCCAGGGCTGACGTTTTTCCGCCGGGTGCAGTTCCAGCCAGCTGTCAATTTCGCTCACCAGACGACGGCCGCGATGGTGCGCCGGGTCGAGCCGCCCTTCCAGCGCGTCCACCACCCAGTACTCTTCAGGCGTGCAGGTCGCCTGCCACTGCAGCAGACGTTTGCCGGTAAGGCTTGCGCCGATCTGGACCACAATCTGCGCCTGTGAAAGCTCAGTAACCGCTTTCGCGTTACCCAGCCAGAGATCGGCGCACGGCAGCGGCTGACCGGTCTGGGAAAGCACGTCGCCAATCAGCGGCCAGCCAAGGGTTTGCGCCCATTCGGCGACCCGCCTGCCTTCGGCGGCGCTCATGCGCCCGGCGATAACCACGCCGCGCTTCTGCCGCCAGAAGAACCAGTCGCGCTGCTTCGTGCTCTCAAGATGCGTCTGCTCGCGCAGCCACGGCTTTTCACTCTGCCACCAGTCGCCGAGTGACTGCTGCCAGTCAATACCGGTATCGTCCAGCTCCCCGTAAAGCGGTTCGGCAAACGGGCAATTGATATGCAGCGCCCCGCTGCGCAATGTTGCCATGGCGTGATCGACGGTGGAGACCAGCCAGCTTGCCGGAATATCCTGGGTAGGACGCGGTAACGAAACCGTCTGTGAGGGATGCGAAGAAAACAGTCCCGGCTGGCGTATGGCCTGATTGGCGCCACAGTCGATTAGCTCAGGCGGGCGGTCGGCCGTCAGCAGGATCAGCTTTTCACCGGTTAACCCGGCTTCAATCAGTGCCGGATAGAGGTTCGCCACGGCGGTACCGGAGGTGACGATCACCGCCACGGGTTCTTTGCTAACCTTCGCCAGCCCGAGCGCGAGATGGCCAAGGCCGCGTTCATCAAAATGGGTGTGGTGAATCAACGCCCGGTTTTCAGCGGCTGCCAGCGTCAGCGGCGTTGAACGAGAACCCGGTGCAATACACACGTGCCTGACGCCATGGCGCGTCAGGGCTTCAAGGATCACCGCCGCCCAGCGTCGGTTAAAAGAACTTACTGACATGAGATTGTCCGGTATCAAGAATGCGACACAGTATAAATAATAGAAAAAATTGGAATTTTGATATGAATCGGGATTGCGCGAATCTGTATTAATCCCTTAGGAGCAGAGAGCGCAATCCGGCGGCTTTGTTTTCGATCTCCTGCCACTCCTGCTCCGGGTCAGACCCACTGACAATGCCGGCGCCGGCGTAGAGCCGCAGGGCGTCTTCCCGGACGCGCGCCGAGCGCAGCGCCACGCAGAACTCGCTTTGCTCGGGGGATAAATACCCGGCTGAACCGGCGTACCACTCGCGGTTAAAGGGTTCTACGTGCTGTATAAACTCACGCGCAGGCTGTCGCGGTAGCCCGGCTACCGCCGCCGTCGGCTGGAGCACGTGCAGGCACAGCTCATCGTCGGCCTGCTTAAGCTCGGTCCAGATACAGCGGCGTAAGTGCTGCACTTTGCGCAGGCGGACGACCTGAGCCGGCAATACCTCCAGCGTCTGCGTATGGTGCTGAAGACGCTGGCATATATCCTCCACCACCAGCATATTTTCGCGCTGGTTTTTATCGTCATTCAGCAGCCACTCGCCGAGACGCTGCGCCTGCTTATCGTCAGTATGGCTGGCAACGGTTCCCGCCAGCGCTTCGGTGCGCAGCAGCTTGCCGCGCCGCCGCCAGAGACGCTCTGGCGTGGAGCCGAGAAACGCATTGCTGGCGTCGAATATCATGCAAAAATGATAGCAGTTTAAATTCAGGGCGCGGCTGGCGGCCATCAGCGCGACGGGGTTAACGCGCTGTTTACACTGCAAATCGGTTGCGCGGGCGAGAACCACCTTTTCGAAATCACCGCGTGCAATCGTCTCTGTCGCTTTGCCGATAAGGCTAAGCCATTGCGGTTTTTCCGGATGATGGGTTTCGCGCTCAACCTGCACGGAGAGCGGACGGATGGGTTTTGCGGGAAGGAGTTGCTGTAAGAGCGCACGCGCGGTGTCGGCATCGTCCTCAAGCGAGCTGTCGCTCCACAGCTGCAGGCGCAACGTGGCGTGGCCAGCGGTACGACGCCACAGCAGACGCGGTAAAAAGAGGCTGCCCTGCTCCGGGTTAAACGCGTTCAGGCCGCAGATACGGGTATCTTCAGGCGCGTGTTGCGCGCGCAAAAACTGCGAGGCTAACGCCAGAGAGGAGAATTGGGTGACCGCTCCCAGCGCGGCCAGCTCTTCATCGCCGTTACGCTGTTGCCAGTAAAACTGCGGATAGCACTGCTGCTCGCCCAGCCAGGCGAGGGGATCGAAGGCATCGTTTAACGGGAAAGAGACGTCGAATTGACGCAGGCCGGATGTTGCAGGTAACGCTTGCGCAAGCTGGGTACGCAGCTGCTCCAGCGCGAGGAAAATCGAATTCACGCGAACCTCTCCCTGTTAAAACCTCATATTATACGGGGTACCATAAGAAATATCAGTACCCACGTATAGGGAGTGGTTAAGCGCCTTAACGACGGGCCAGCAGCAACCCCAGCACCAGCCCTACGGCTGCCCCCACCCCAATGCCCTGCCACGGTTTTTCATGGACGTAGTCATCGGCACGATAAACCGCTTTTTTGGCGCGGTAGTAATACGTATCAGACGCATGGCTGACGCGGTTTTTAACGTCGTGGAGCGCCTGCTCTGCACGGGCTTTCAGCTCGATATATTTCTGATCGGCAGGGTCGCCTGAGGAACGTAACACCTCTTCCAGCGTTTCGCTCAGTAAGGTCAGGTCGTCGTCGATACGGGTATCCCAGGATTGAAATGACATATTTTTCTCCATGTTAGTACACCAGTCCGCTAACTATAGACAACGACGCGCCATTACGCCTGTTTCGCTTCGCGCGCCATGCCGATGTGCGGAATACCGTCTTCGTCGTAGATGTCGGTGACCGGCATAAAACCGAAATGACCGTAGAAGGATTGCAGGTGCGCCTGCGCGCCCAGGTATAACGCCTTGTCCGGCCACTGTTTTTGGCACGCCTCCAGCGTTTTTTCCATCAGCCGATAGCCCAGCTTTTCACCGCGCGCGTTACCGCTGACGATAACCCGACCTATCGCGACGGGCTCGACATCGTCCTCGCTTTTCAGAATCCTCGCATACGCCACCAGCTCGCCATCCTTCCAGCCAAGGATATGGCGGTTTTCGCCAACGAGGTCATCGCCGTCGATGTCCTGATACGGGCAGGTCTGTTCAACCACAAACACTTCGCAGCGCAGTTTAAGCAGCGCGTAGAGCGAATGAACGGTGAGCTCACTATGATGTAAATCTTGCCACTGGATCATCTCTTTCTCCTTCCTGGGGTTCATCACGTTATACTAAACCCCTCCCCGTTCGGCAAAGGGCTGATTGCGTTATGGAACTGATTTTTCTGGGTACGTCCGCTGGCGTGCCAACCCGCTCACGAAACGTGACGGCAATTCTGCTGGATCTTAAGCATCCCACCCGCGGCGGGCTGTGGCTGTTTGACTGCGGTGAGGGGACGCAGCATCAGCTGTTACATACCTCGTATCACCCCGGCAAGCTGGATAAAATTTTTATTACTCATCTTCATGGCGACCATCTGTTTGGCCTTCCCGGCCTGCTGTGCAGCCGCTCTATGGCCGGTAACGCCAACCCGCTGACGATTTACGGACCTGCGGGTATTCGTGAATTTGTTGAAACCACGCTGCGCCTGAGCGGGTCGTGGACCGATTATCCGCTGGAGGTGGTTGAGATTACCGTAGGCCTGGTATTCGATGACGGAGATTATCGGGTTAGTGCTCAACCGCTCAATCATCCTGTGGAATGCTATGGCTACCGTATTGAAGCGCATGACAAACCCGGCGCGCTTGATGCCGCCGCGCTGATGGCCGACGGCGTAAAACCCGGGCCGCTATTCCAGCGACTCAAACAGGGCGAGACCGTCACGCTGGAGGACGGACGCGTCATCAACGGCCAGGATTATCTCTCCGCACCGCAGCCAGGCAAAAAACTGGCGATTTTTGGCGATACGGCCCCCTGCCCGACGGCGCTCACGCTTGCCGAGGGCGTGGACGTGATGGTGCACGAAGCCACGCTGGAGACGGCGATGGAAGAGAAAGCCAACGGCCGCGGCCACAGCTCAACGCGTCAGGCGGCGCAGCTTGCCCGTGATGCGGGTGTAGGGAGACTGATCGTCACTCACGTTAGCTCCCGCTACGACGCGCGGGGGTGCGCAAGCCTGCTGGCAGAGTGCCTGGCGGTGTTCCCGGCGTGCGAGCTTGCCGAAGATTTCGCTAAGGTCAGCGTTTAACCCTTCATTTTTCTCTCAGAATGCCGATAACGATTAAAAGGTCAGCATTTCTCTCGAGGGTAGAATGGATAATTTCCAGAAAGATATTGATGACAGGGCGAATCTCACCCTGTCGAACCGTTTTGAACTGTTGCTGTTCCGTCTTGGCACCTCTCTGAACGAAAATAAATCCGAGCTGTTTGGCATTAACGTTTTTAAGCTGCGTGAAATTGTGCCGATGCCGGAATTCACAAAACCCGCTGGGATGAAATCACCGCTGATGGGGATGGTGAATATACGCGATCAGGTGATCCCGGTGATCGACCTGGCCGCCGTGGCGGGCTGTAAGCCCACCACCGGGCTGAACATCCTGCTGATCACCGAATACGCCCGCAGCGTGCAGGCCTTTGCCGTGGAATCGGTTGAGAACATCATGCGTCTGGACTGGAAGCAGGTGCACGCGGCGGAAACCGCCGTCAGCGGCCGCTATATCACCAGCATTGCCTGCCTCGATGAGAAAACGGATACCAACGATCTGGCGATGGTGCTGGACGTTGAGCAGATCCTGTATGACATCACCCCGGCCAATCACGATCTGCACGCGACCAATCTGAAGACGACCAAATTCAACATCAAGCCGGGTTCGGTCGCCATTGTGGCGGAAGATTCCAAAGTAGCGCGTTCGATGCTGGAGAAAGGTCTGCAGGCGATGGAGATCCCGGCGCAGCTGCACATCACCGGCAAAGACGCGTGGGAGAAAATTGGCGTGCTGGCCGCTCAGGCGCAGGCTGAGGGTGTGCCGATCACAGACAAGATCGCCCTGGTGCTGACCGACCTCGAAATGCCGGAGATGGACGGATTTACGCTGACGCGCAAAATAAAAACCGACCCGGTCCTGAAGGATATTCCGGTGGTGATCCACTCTTCCCTTTCAGGCAACGCTAACGAAGATCATATTCGCAAGGTGAAGGCGGACGGGTATGTGGCGAAGTTTGAGCTGAACGAGCTGTCGTCGGTGATTGAAGAGGTGCTGGACCGCTCGATGAAGAAGATTGACGGGCCGTTGATTAGCAGGAAACAGCTGGCTTAAGTCCTGTGCGGGCTGGTGCCCTTGTATGTTTAAAGTCACTTCAGTTACCCGTCTACAGACGGGTAAACTGTCACTGAGTTTCACCTGATGCCACAGCCCGTTAGCCCTCTGGGTTTTCAAGCCCGCGGGTGAGCTCA